>Ga0207941_1000111_pt1 | contig 25721 bp, 26 predicted proteins | sample LakMenEpi13Sep12_FD_150695 | JGI IMG/M metagenome (GOLD analysis project Ga0207941, IMG submission 150695) | Freshwater microbial communities from Lake Mendota, WI - 13SEP2012 deep hole epilimnion (SPAdes) | ecosystem: Environmental > Aquatic > Freshwater > Lake > Epilimnion/Euphotic zone ...
GTTGTGGAATATACAGTGACCAAACATTTATCACTATCTATACCATTCAATGATCCTTTTTTATCCTTATCAAAAGATATTTGAGGATTATTATTTGGTGCTGATATTAATCCTGAGTCATATACAGTTTTACGTGAATTTAATGGATATTCAATTTTAAACTGTGATGTACCACTATTTATGCTATATTTGAAATTTATTTTACCAACTGATGATGTTAAATCAATAATATTTTTTTGTTCTTGTTGATAACTAGGTTCATTTGTAATATTAGTTCCACAGTTATTTGTTGGAATCTGTTTTATTATTAATGTAACTGTATTGTTATAATAAACATTTGGATTTTTAAACTTTACATTTACTTCATATACTCCAACTGCAGATGGTATCGTAGATGAACCATTATATGTAATTGTCAAATCTTCTTCATTAGGTGATTTAGATAATATTTGAACTGGTTTTGGATTTCCATCAAAATAAAATACATTTGTTCCAAATTTAACGTCTCCCTTTATAGATGTAATAGTTAGAGTTGCAGATACAGGTGAAACTGTATACTTTGTTGTTGTAGACACTTCAGTATCTAATTCAGCGGTAACATCATATCTTCCAATATCTTTTGGATATTGTCCTTCTGTAACTGTTCTGATTCCACCGTATAATGTAACAATGGTTATTACATTATTGTTGTTTTTATATGTAATTTTTATTGGTATATTAGAATCAACTATTACGTCTAATGATTGTAGCTCACCATTATATATTACAGTTGCACTGTTCATAGTAATAGTACCACTTGAACCACTAGATTTTATAGCTGCAGTTGTAGTTGGTTGAACCAAAGTATATTTACTTGCGTCTGTTCCTGAAATAGTTAAACCAGAAACGGTAACGGTTTTTCCTTCACCTACTGAATCACTTGAAAATTCTCCTAATGCACTTCCAACATTTAATGTTACATTATCCCTTGTTCCGTTTGGATATGTTACTACACCTTGTAATGCGGCATTTGAAGTGTTTAATGTAGCTGTGATATCACCATTATATACTTTATCAGCTGCGGTTATCCCAGTCACAGTTAATAGTTTAGGACTTATTGTAATTGAGGAACAATTTACACTAGTAACAGAATAATTTCCTGATGCGGCTTGATTTACTGTTACATCAAGAGTACCAACTCCAGTGATATGAATTTTACCATTTACAATTGTTGCTGGTCCACTATTGATTGTATAAGAAATTGCACCGTTACTAACACTATTTACTGGAATAGTAAAATCATCATCACCATAAGTTTTTGATGGACATTGTGTTGTTATACTTAATGTTTGTGGCGCAACAGTCAATGTAGCGGTTTTTGTTCCTTGATAATTAGGATCATTAATTGTTACAACTACATTATAAGTACCAACATCAGTTGGTGGTGTCGTAGACCCATTATAATTTACTGTATAATTTATATTTGTTAATGGAATACTAACAGTTACAGGTTTAGGGTTTCCATCATAAGTTTGAGTTAAATTACTAAGTGTAATTGTTGTTGAAAGTTGTTCAATTGTAAAAGTACCTGTGACTGATCCTTGATAAAAATTATCATTAATAGTTGCTACTACAGTATATGTACCTGCATTAGTTGGAGGTGTTGTAGATCCATTATAAGTTACAATATAAGATAAATTTGTTGGTTTAGTAGTAGCAGTTATTTCATATGGATCACCGTCATAGTCATATGTACCTGACAAAATATTCAATGTAATATTTGCTGCAACTTTATCAATATTTGAGTCTTGATTATTGATAAATGTTTTATCACTTACTACCAGATTAGAGTTGCCGTCATCAACAACGTTATAAGTTTGTCCTTGAATTTCATGTTTAATAACCACTGACTTTGGCAATACTTTTTCACCAAATTTATTTTGTGGTATATTAAATGTAGAAATCTTATTTGGTAGACTTCTGTTTACATTGGATGAATCTAGTGATTCCAATCCAAATATTTTTGATGGATCTTGGCTTTCTTTATAAAATAAATGTTTTGTGGTAGCATATAAAACGGTTTTATATGTACCGTCCACATTCTTTTCAGATAAAACAGGATCATAATAAAAACTTCCGGTTGGAGATATTGATCCTGTTAAATTAACACCTTCTCTGAATCTTAAAAAGTCATCTTGTTGTTGTTGAAGAGCAATTGCAGATGAAATGTATGTATAAGGTGCTACTGTTCCGTCATTGTATTCTTTAAAAGTCAATGACAATGATCCACTAACAGATCCACTTTGCCACAGTATTAAATCCTTGTGAAGTTTATTCTGAGGATTCCATTTTTTAGCAGCAGTGAAAGGTGTGGTTCTAATGTCATTTTTTTTAAGTGACTTTATCATTTTTTAGAAATCCAATCTTACCTTAATGAGAGATTCATTATCAAAACTCTTCATCACAGGTTGACTTACTTTTGCAACAGCAACCAATTCATTTGAATCATTATACAAACCAACAGTGGTTATATAACTTTGTGGATTTGTAAAGAATTGATTGAATCTTATAGTACCTGCTTGTTTTCCGTCTGTACCATCTGAAACAAATGATGGATTGTTTGAGTAATTAAATTCTTGATTTTTAACTCTTACAAAGTAATGTTTAGAAGGTAAAAATTCTGATTTTCTTGCCTTGAAATATTTTGTGGCACATTTTGTTATCCCATCAATCAAATTCTTTTGATATAAACCATATGATGTAGGATTTGTACCAGTAAAATCAGTAATACCTGTTAATGCACTGATTTTTGATGAATTTAGTATAATTGTGCCTGTTTTTGGATACAATGTACCAATACCATAATATACAGCAGTTACTGTTCCACCGTTTGTGAATGGTGTAGGAATTCCGTTGACAATACTGCCAGAGATAAGATTGTAAGAATCAGCAATTTTGCCTGTTACTGATGAATCATCAATAAATGTAAATTGTCCATTTGATCCACTTAAGCTAAATTCAAGTTGACCTTCATCCAATTTATCTTTATATTTGTTTACAGTAAAAGATATTGCATAAATGCTTGAACCTGTAATTGTTGTGGTTGAGTTTGCAGTTACAATAGATGCGGTTGCAAATGTAAATATTTTTTGTGTGGATGGCAATAAAACATTTGCATATTCACTATAAATTGCTTTTGTTGGATAAATCTTTGAAGTGTCAATATCAGTTTGAGAACTTCCAGATCCATAATAATTTCCATAAGCAACTGCAAAAAATGGTTCACCTGAATAATACACATTGTTATAATACAATCCATTGTAAACATTGAATATACCTGAGCCTGTTGCAACAGTTTGTGATGGTGAAGTATAAAATGCAGATTGCAAAGCAGCAATATCACCTGATGTCCACATTGGTGATGACACTTGATTTACTCTTCCTACAACTATATCTGTTGAATCAAATTTTTTAAATATCATATTTCAAAAAGGTTATACAGTTACGGTTACAGGTATTGTAATACTTCCACCGCTTTCATTTCCAATAATAGTCAAGTTTGTGGTTGTTGTTGTACCTACACCAGTATTTGGTATAAACTTAAATTTTAATCCAACTACAACTTGTGATGTTTCAGCAGAAACTCCAGCAAAAGTAGTAACTGTACTTGATAAAGTATTGGATGTTACCGTTTCTACTGCAACCAAGGTACCAACATTCTTATTTGCTAGTATTGCAGTATAACCAAGTGTTTGATTATATGTTGGATTGGTTGATGGTGAGATAGATAAGTCACCAGTATAAGTAGATGGCACAGAAATCTTATCAATATTTAGAGAAATAATTGGAATTACGGTTACACCTTGATTTAGAGTTACCAATTTATATTTCATCAATTGTGTTTCATCAAAGAAAGCTTCAAAAATTGGTGTATTTCTTAATGCAAAGTCATTATAAGCTGTACCTTGAGGGTGATTTGGTTGATATAATCCGTAATCAATTTCATCATCCGCTAATGCAAATGCGGTAATGTTCAAATTTCCATTTGTAGCCAACAATTCTCTTCCTTTTTTGGTTAGAGTAGCATCTACAATGATTGTTTTATTGTCTAAATATGCCATATTCTATAAATAGTTTAAAATTAAGATTTCTTATTATTTTATATAACAAAAACACTTTGACTCAAACTTAAACTTTGAGTTAACACTGGATTATAATCATTTACAATACCAGATCCTGTGATTTCATATGGACTTAGTATTGTAGTAGTATTAGTATTTCTTGACTTTACATAAATACTACCTTCATCAAAATTAGATAATCCAAGATTGGTGTTTGTTATTGAAAATGTTATCTGAGTACCATAATTATTGGTTCTAAATTCACCGTTTGGAGGATAGAATAAATTAACTCTTTCCAATGAAGATGTTAAATAAACTGAAAACTTAGACAACGGTTTGTTTTTATATGATAGATGTTGAACAGGCAATAAATTGTATATATCAATAGAAGATGATACATTGGTTATGTACGGGTCACCATACAAATTATTGGCATTATATGACATTCCATCAGGAACTGAAATAATTTTGTTTATTGGATAAGAAACAGGTCCAGTATTACCGTTGTCAGTATATACATCTTGATTATCAGTTACTTTATATAAATAAGACGTTGATAAATTTCTTGAATCAAAGTATTTATATCCACCTTGATTATAAACAAATAGATAATAATCATCCAATGTATCAGGAATATATCCTTTGTTTAAATTAGATGGTCTTGAGAATCCAACTTTTTCCGCACATGTTATTGTGGATTCATATTTATCAGAAGTTTGTAATTCAATTTTGATTGGAGATGGATTTTTTTCTATGGTTACATCTATTGGAGGAACTACTTCTCTCACAATTGGTTTAGATTGAAACTTTGGTCTTTCAAGAATTGATGGTTCAATTAGTACACCGGTCAACAATTTAACTCTTGCTGGTATGACGTTATTAATTACATCAAATACAGAAACATCAAAATAACTTCTAAATACTGTCATGAATTCTTGATACAATACTGTTTCTCCCCTATATGTGTAATAAGTCTCTGATAAAGTTTGTAAACTCTTATAACTTGATTCATATAGATAACCAGGATCAGCAATATCATTAACAATGTCATAATCACCTAGAAAATCAATTATATCATCATCTTTTACTTTGAATGGAGAAATAAATACACCCAATAAATTAGAATCAGGAGTTAATTGACTCAAATTTTTTGCTACACTTTGAATTGGAGATGGTTGAGTCAATAATGTTTGTTCTACTTTTCTAACCTTTTCATTATTGTACTTATTTGGTCCATATTGTGGAATTATAGATGCTTGTACAACATCAACTTCTTCAAATTGATATGGAAATACTGATTGTGAATAGTATGTGCATGAATTTGATTGTGTTATGTTGTTATAGGTGAAATTATATGCGGAAGCAGTATAACCAACTTGTTTTATTTTATCCTCTGGAAAATATGGTTCAATTGAAGTTGTTGTGCGTAAATCAACTGGATAATCAAAGTTATATCTAAACATTAAATCATCCCAAGTATTTTCACTTTGATTATTACCATAGTATCCGTAATTTTTACTATATTGAGTAAAATCATACTCAGTCAAACTATTTTTAACTAATAATATTTTATCAAGTAATCCAGTAAATTTATTAGTTGAACTAGGATAATTTCCAAAATATAAAGATCCATCATTATAAAATGCTTCATTATATGTTTTTGTTAAGAAAATACTAGAAGAATGTGAGAATGATTCTCTATCATCTACATATGAATTTACATACAGATCATATTTGGTAGGAAGATAGTTTTCATTTGATGATGTGTCAAAAAATGAAGAAGTATTATTTCTTCTTAACATTACATTATAAAATCTATCAGTATTGAATACAGGTACGTCTTGGATATGTATAGTCTTATCCAAAAATGTAAAGTAAACATCACCGTAATCAGATTTTATTGATTTTTTTAGATAGATTGACCAATCTGAATCTTTTTTTGCTAAATTTACAACATCATTTTGATTGTATTGTTTATTTAGTTTAAATGTAAATTGTAAAGACTTGGCAGAACCAGTATATGGTAATTGTAAATATTCATTATTTGAACTATATTTGGTGAAGAAATATTTTTCATCATACAAATAACTTGATGCTTTAGAATTTTCAATCTTACTACCGCCAAATTCTCTGATACTTAAAATATTCAACGGAATGCCATAACAAGACATTAACAAGTTTATACATTCAGTTGTGCCTTTTGTTTTATAAATGTATGGAAGTGTATCAAGAACACGTTTCCATATCATTTCATTTTTATCTTTGGCAGAAATTGATTGAGAACCTGAATTTGCACTATTAAGATAATTTGTTACCAAACTCTTATTAGCAAAATCAGTGGAAGTATTCCAACCAAATGAATTTAATAGATAATAAATGATATCAGGCAAGTAACTGTCTCCTGAATTTGTATCCTTTGAATTTAAAATTGGAAATGACTTGATGTATTGATAGATATTATCAAAATGATGTCCAACCATTGACAAAAATACCAAATAATCATTGTTATTTTCATCCATCTTGATATATTCTGGAGTATTATTTACTAGACTGTCCCTATTGTTTATATCATATTCTTCAGCATCATAAACATAAGTATAATAATTGGAATTGGTATCTGATATACTGCCTGAAACCAAACTTTGACTTCTATATAAGTAACATTCAAACCCATCAAATCCATTTTTGATTGATAAACTTTCCGCAGTATATGTGTTGTATTCAGTTGCATATGATGCGCTTAAAACAGTTGTACTAGAATTAGATGCGGATGTAATTGTTTCTAATGTATTATCTAACGTATCAAGTCTATTTAATTTATTCTTGAAAATCTTTATTCTTAGAGCAGCGGATGAAAATAATACAAAGTTTGAAAAATCAGAATAATCAACATCTAATGTTGCTAATTTTTTATTGATGTTAATTTCTGTTTGAGTATCTGCACTTAAATCTGGATCTAAAGAAGAAACGTTATCAATCGTATTTTGATTTGAATTTATAATCTTGATTGAAAAATTAGGGCCGGAAATCTTATAATTTTTAGATACTGTTTCTTTTATTAGAATTACATTTTGTACAAATGGCGTAATACTAATATTTGATATCCAACATATTGACTTTGTACTATAATTAAATGATAGTGGCGCATCTAATTTCACTAACAATGTTGCGTGTACATCAGTTGATTCATTGCTTGAATCATATGAATGATCTATAAATTTAAGAATTACACCGTTACCAAAATTTATTCCGTTCTTATAATAAGAATAAAATTTGTTAGTAAAATTAAATTCTAATTTCTTGATTTCAACTTGTACAAATTGTTCCCAAACAATTGTTGTGATTAAATTTATTGCATCTGTAAGATCAACGTTGAAGAAATTGATAACGTTTAACTGGTTTACATATTCCTTTTGTACAATATACTTGAGTTGTACATATAAATCATCAAATGTAATTATGTTCTTTGAGTATGTGTATAACCAGTACTTTATAAAGTTCTTAACACCAAATAAATTCTTGAATGTAATTTTATTAAACAATTCAATTGTAGAAGAATCAACGCCGTTATAAACGTTATTTATAAAAGTTATTGCATCTTGATCACTCTTAAAACCAAATGATTTTTTGAATGTATTTACTGATTCTGGAGAAGTTTGTAACGTAGATTTGTATGTAAAATCACAGTTATAATTAAACAATTGTGAATTTAATGTATCAGTGATATCATTTACCAATACTAATTTTCTAATAAATGATTCATAGTACAAATTTTGATATAGCTCTTCATCTGTTTTTGGTACTTTATTGAAAGCAGGCACCAATTTTAATTCAGTTCTTGATGGAGAAATTTCAGAAATGATTAATGGAAATGATTGATTACCTGCAACGTTTCTTAGAAAATTGTAAGATGCAACGTGTTGACCGTCAAATATATTAGATGAAGAAAAATCAGATTGAATATCAATCAAAAAGTTATTTTTGTAATTGATATAATCAGTCTTTGTTTTTCTGTATGAGTAATTTACTTTTTTATAATCAACGTCAGTATAACTTCCTACATCTGATATGTAAATAATTTTTGGTTGTTTATATGTCCATCCATTTTGTACCCCACTTAAATTATAATAAGAAAATTCTACTACGTCTTTCTCTGATTTACCAAAGAAACTTTCACTTATGTTTGTGTTTACGTTATATACACTAACATCCGTATCATTAAAATAATAAGCAGTGTTAACACTTGATGTAAAATTTGTTACTGTTGGATATGGAAAATTCATTGTGGTTCAAGTCTTGAAATTATATCATTTAATTTCTTGTTTGCGTCATCTCTTTCAGATTGTAACTTTTGTATAATATATTGAATTTCATCTGCATTTTCAGTTGTGATTGCTAGTTTATTAACTGCAGGATCATTATCTGTAGGTTGATTAAATATATCATTCATATTAATATCAATGACCGTATTAGATTGTACTGTAGGTATAAACTCTTGAAACGTAACTTGATTCAATTGTTCAATTTTCTTAGAATCATAAACAAAATCATTCAATGTAAAAGAAATGTACTCAGAGTTAAAACTAGGATTATTGGCATCAATTGTAAAGTTTCCAAAAGAATCAACTTTATAATCATAGGTGCCATTGTTAACATAATCCTCAATTTCTTTTTGGTATGACATAATTATCTTGTTATTTTAAATATATTACCATTATCAAATATATCAGTTTGATTATTAAATGTTGTTTTAATTAAAATTCTATAAAATCTTTCAACAGGCAAACCAGTTGTGTCTATTTTAAAGTAATGAATGTTACCGTCAGAACTTAGTTTTGTATTATCATCAAAATCAATTACAATGTTTTCACTTTCATTATCTTTGATACAATAATAAGATGCAGATGGCAACAAACTTGAGCTCAAATAACTAATTTGTTGATATCCCTTTATAAAATTCTTCAATGGATATTTTTCTCTAGCAAATACATTAATTCTTGGAATGTTTCCAAACTTATATTCTTTTGATAGATTTTGTATTACAACTGTATATGGTATAATTCCAGTTAAAGGAACCATACTTCCTGTTGTGTACACACTATCATTCCAAGAAATATCAATATAAGGTTGATAAATTGTATTTGTTTCTTTACTAAAGAATTTAACTGTACTATCAACTCCATCTACTGTACTAGATTCTAATGAACTTACTAAAATTATACCTTCATTTGGTACACATCCACAAATCCATCCTTTAACAATACTAGTAATATCCATATTGATATCAGATGTTGTATAATCATATGATTGTGAACATATGAGTGAGCTTCCACTAAATGATGATGTACAAAATGATGAGGACTTATATTGATAAGTTGATGGAACCGAATTATACCATGTACCACCTTGACTTATAGATGCAGATGTACCTGTTGTGATTGTTGATCCACTAACATACCAAAAAGATCCGCTACCATTTGCATAATTAGTATAATTCCAACTTGTGCCAACTAAATCACCTCCTGTGGAATATCTACCAATTCCCATATTCCAACTTTGACTGATAGGGTATCCGTAAACTGTATAATTAACAGGTAATTCACTGGCTTGGGTGGTTTTTAGTTTTAATTTAAACGTAACATCACTGGTTATTGAACCATTTGAGAGGGATTTAGAAATTTCAGTAACATCAAATTTAATTAAAATTCTACTATAATCCGCAGATTGACTAATTGAAGATGATGAATATTGTACTATAGTAGTGGTTGTTGTTGGATGTGCCTTTAACTCCAAAATTTCATCAATACCAAAATTTCTGTCAGCGTACCCTACTTTATTGGTTATGTACGTATCTTTTTGTGGATATAAAAATGTATGCATATTATACTACGTTTCCTTTGATATCTATGTCAGGGTATTTGACTTCAAAAACGCATGGATCTAATGATGGATATATTATTTTGTTTTTTGTTGCGGATAAAATATCATATTCATGTGGTGAATAGTTACCATCTTTAGCAGTTAAGTTTACAATTTCAACATTTGTTAAAGATTGTACACCTTCTACTCTTGCAATTTCTAGTTCCAATTGACTCAAATTGATTGGTTGTGAAAAACTCCACTTGTCAATGTTAAAAAAGTCTTTTACTTTAGTAATACAATTATTTAACACTTCTTTTTTGTTATAATTGTTGTATGTTAAAATTTTAAAATTTACACCAATATTAATAATATATCCGTCAATAATATTCACACCGTCAGTTAAAAGTCTATATTTTTTCAAATACTCTTTTATGTTATAAAATAAAGCTTCATTAATTTGTGTTAGATTTTTATTTTCATTGTATCCAAGAACATACAAATTAACTGAAAATGGATTGGTTACATCATAATTGATTTTTCTAAAATAGTTATCTACTGAATTATTTGTGTCAGTAGTATTATTATTGTAATCAACAAATCCAGATACATCATTTTTTAGATTCAACACCAAATCTGTGTCAGATGTTATATAAGCTTTAGCAATTGAACCGTATTTTGGTGGCATTGCATAAGTTCTAATCAAATAATCATCCTTAGTTACAGATCTATTTTGTGTGGTAAAATTCAAAATAGCATTTTGTTTGATTTGATCTACTGATTCTTCATCTGCACCACCAACTGCAGCAGTATAATTATTTACTCTTAAAGTTTGTTGTACTGTATTAAATAATGTTTGTTCATTCGGATTTAAAGATGTTGCATCATTCAACAATTGATATGAACTAATTCTAGTAATTTCATTTGCATTACAATTTGAAAGTGACCCTCCTCCAATTATGTAATTAATAGTTAAAACTGTATTTGCCGGAGCAGCTCCAAATGTATTTGTTTTTAAGAAATTGCTTCCATCCAATGAAATATCAGTATTTCTTATATTTGATAATCCAATACCAACAATAGAAGCATTTGGATAAACTATTTCATCAGAATAATTATCTAAACCAGGACCAAATTCTAAGTAAGTTGTATTATCCGCAGTAATACTAGTTATATACTTTCTTGAAGTCTTCAATGATTTTATAATCTTTGATACTTCTGTTTTGTAGACGTAGAAATTTTCATCAGTAACTTGAGAGTTATCTACATCAGTAAAAATTACATCTTGTGCCAAATAGTCAGCTTCATACCATTTATTGTTATCTTCATCAATAACTGAAATTATGTTGACTACATTTTTTTCTTCCAATACAATCTTGTAGTATGGAGTAGCAGCACCAACAGTAAAATTCTTAGTTACAATCTTGCCGGCAAATGCTTTAGCGGTTTTTCTTAACAAGAAAAATTGTGGAACTCCCAATGAATCTCTGGAGTACACACTAACTTCTCTAGGAGAAAATCTAGTATCAACTGAAAAATCTACTGGTTCGCTTATAATAAAATTTTGATTAGAGTTATTTATTAACTCCATGTTTTCTCTAATTGACAAACAATATTTTTCATCAGGTACATAATTTCCATCAGCATCAACCTTTGATGGAATCAATTGAAATAATTCAATCTCAGTTATAGATGATTTAGTTGGAGTAGTTTTGTATCCAAGATATTTAGACAACGCAATTACATTTTTACGTTCTTCAGAATATGGCATCAATGATTCTTTAAACTGATAATCAATATAGTATGATAATACATCACCTACATATGAGGCTTGTTCAATAAACATTGTACCTGGTGAACTTTCACTAAAATCTTTGTAAGTTTTAGGAAAATAGTTCTTTGAAAACTCAATCAACCCAGCTTTAAATGACGCAAAATCTCTATTAAGATATCTTATATCTTTATTAAGAGGTTGAAAGGATTTTGGTTGTGTTTCTGCCATATTATTATAAATTGCTTGTTACAGTTAATCCAAGTACATCAGTTTGATTGTTTACCGTAAATTGTATTTTTATGTTTATTATATAATTATCAGTGTTCTTGTTTTTTTGGGCGGTTGTAATGTCTAAAAATACAGTATTTACAATTACATTTGGAAACCAATAATTCATGTCATCTTTAATAACATTCTTTAAAATTTCATCAAACCCTTCAATATTTTGTTCAAATAGATAGTTATATAATTTTGTTCCAAACTGAGGGTTAAATCTTCTTTCACCTGGTCTAGTATTGAAAAAATTAGTGATGTTGGCTTTAATTTGGGTTAGAGTGTCATATGACTGCTCAAAATACCCATTTATGCCAGATTTTAAAGGTAATGTTAAACCAATTGGATTCATATTATGACATTGATACTAAACCACCACCAACTCCTGATGACTTTTTCTTATCAACTGCTTTCATTAATTTTCTAAAGTCTCTATTAATGACATTAAGTACTTTAGATTGTTCTTCATTAACTGGTGTGATTTGTTGCGGCATTTGTACTGATTCATTAATATTAATACCACTAGAAGCTTCACTTTGTAATGCGCCCATCAATCCTACATAAGCACCTTCTCTTGGAACTCCTCCTACAGTTTCATTCAAGACAACATTTAAAGCATCATTATTTGTATATTTCTTAAATGTCTTTTTTGCTGGTTGTACATTTTCAATTGGTTTTTGTGAAACTTTTGGTTTTTCAAAGTTTTCACTGACCGTTGGTTTACTTTGACCAGTTAATATTTCACTCAAAATATTAGGAATAAGAGTTGGAAGAGACTTTTGAAGTTCTTCCTTTACTACTGATCTGATTATCTCTTTTAATTCTTGTGTTTTCATACTTGTTGATGTTATATAATTATATTTTACTATATACCAAAATGTTTTATTTATTTACCAAAATTAACTTGGTTTTATCATAGAGGCTTGTACTGAAAGTGGTGTACCAGGCACAATAGGTACAATTTTAAGTTTAGGTATCGTTGGAAATGCAGGTGGTTTGATAATAGATGATATTGGAGGTACATTTGGTACTGGAACCTTTGGTATTGAAGGAATACTAGGAGCAGTAGGCAAATTTGACATACTTGGAAGTGTTGGTGTAGGTGGTATAGTAGGAATTGATGGTACTGATGGCACTGAAGGAGGTGATGGCAGTGAAAACTTTGGTACTGATGGAACAGACGGAACTGATGGCAATGTATTTGGTATATTTGTCTTTAAATTTTTATATGCTGACGTTTCTGTGAATGTCTTTTTATAATCAAGTCCAGATACTCTTTTTAAAGGCAATTTTGGTGCACTTGGAAGAGGAGGAATACTTGGCAAACTAGGAGTTGGTACAGAACCTAGTGGATTTTGTAAGTTTAATGATGGTGGTGTGGGTAAAGTATACATAAATTAACTCCAAGTTGATGGATTTGGACCTCTTGTTTTACCATTATAACCTCCAGGAACACCACTTCCATTAAATACATTAATATCAGTCGGAGGAGTTCCGCCTTCAATAGAACCACCATTTCTTCCTGGGGCATAACCACCTCCAGTTAAAAATACTCTTTTACTTAAGATTTTATCAAGACTATCTCTCCAAGCTTTCAATTTTTCTTGTGGTGTTGGAATTTGAGTGGTTAATTGTGTTGGATAATCTGCTATTTGACCAGATTGATCCGCAGGAGTGTTTGTTGTGGATGTGACATGTTCATGATATTGCCAATGAACGTGATCTAATATTAAATCTGCAAGGTCATACAGAAAGTCAACAGTTGTTTGACCCAACAAAGCGGGTTCATTTGTTTGATCATATTGACCTAGATATATTGCCGGACTGTTAATCACTGTTTTTGTGTTTGTGGTCATTACTATCTGACCATGAGAGTCTACTGTATATTCATTGTCTGTTACAATTCCATATCTCTTTTTGGAATAATGTATAGTTTCTCCATTTCTACTACTTACAATTATTCTATCACTATTAATTACAATTTGATCTCCGGTAAGTATTGGCGGTCTAAATTTAGTACAACCTGGGGGAGAAAATGCTGCTACTTCTTCTTTTGAAACTGAAGGATCTTGAAATATTTTCTTTTGACATGTTGATTTAAAACTAGATTCAGTTAATCCTGAAGTTATATGGATAGATGTACCGTCTTGATTAATATCTTCTGATACATATCCACCTGCATTTTTTTCTGAAACATCAGGTGTAGGTTTTGATATGTTCTTTTGTCTATTTCTAATCAAAATCATTGGATTACCAAATCCTGCTAATTTATTACTTACTGGATTTGTATCACCATCTTTGTTGTAATAATCAGTATATTTTGGATCACTTATATCATTGTCTCTTATATTATCATAAGCAGAAAATCTAATAGATTGTCCATGTCTACTTTCAATTACAGTATCACCTTCAAATCTTTTTACTGAACGTATTTTTCCGTTTGATTTAAAATATCTACCCAATACAGTTACGTTACTTGTATTCTTGTATTGTTTGGCAGTTAAATATGAAACTGGTCCTTTGTATAAAACATCGGGATCAGTTGGATTGTTTTTTATTTCTCTGTTTCCTTTGTTTGATCCAACACGTTGTTCATATGTAGGATCAGCATTATTGTTTGAAAATCCATTTAGATTTATTTTTCTAGTATAATAAAATTTACCCAGATAATTTACTATAGCTACAACTTCATTTACAAGTGGATATTCAGTTATGCCTGTATTTTCCAATGGAAATGCCCATGGTAGTTTTTCTTTTTCAACTGTTTTATGTGTACTAAATGGTCTTACCAAAATTCTTCCTATCCACGTATAATCTTTATCTATTTGATCCGCTGGTTTATCATTTGCAGCATCAGGCCATTCAGTTGGATTGATGTTAATTTTTGTTTTGAAAATTGGATGTGAATCATCAAGGATCACATCCAATACAACCGCAGGTTCAAACTGTAAAGTTGAATTTAAAATACTATCTCTATTCTCTTCAACTCTTACTGGTGCTATTACTGAATTATATGTGGAATATCCTGGCATATTATTTCTTAGCGTTTATTTCAATTGGAGAGTTTATTTCTTTTGTAATCTTTTCTACTTCACCCATCAACTGTTTACGTTCATCTTCACTGAGCAACATTCCCATATTACCGTCTTCACCTTGACTTTGACTACTAATAATACGTTGTACCACTGCGGCTAATTTGACAAGTTGTTCATCATTTCTAACTGAAACATCCAAATAATCCTTAATTAGTGGTACAACTACTATTGCATCATTAGCGGTTTTAATCATACTTCGAAGATCAGATACCAAAATATCAATTTGGTCCTTCTTCTGTTCAGAATTAACAACCACATCTTTAAGTAAACTAGAGTATTTTTTACCCTTATATAATTCAAAATCTAAGTCCATGACTATAAATATTGAAAATACCGTGTTTTACTTAAATTTATCTGGCGTACATCTCTTGTTTTAATGTTCCTCTGTCTAAATAAGACTTGGTAATAGTATTTTGGTACTGTTTCATCTTATTAATTACTTTGGTAATCTGTTGAGTCTTGCAAGAAGAGATTTCTCTAATATACAAATATAACGCTTTTTTATTGAAAGAATCAATTCTGTCGCTGTTTCTGAACAATTCAATTACAGCGTTGGCAATGTTTAAATCACGTTGTTTGGTGAATATTTTACCAATATTCTTTTCCCAATAATCAACCATCAACTTCATAAATTCACTGGTTTCCAATTCATCATGATAAGAATCAGTGGTTTGTAAACAAACAGTACTATCACTTGGAGTTTCACTAATATCAACGTGTTGGTTGAATCTCTTATAGTTGTTATTGTTGTGGAATATTAGATAGTTTTTAGCAACAATACTGAAATAACTAAAGGCTTTACCTTTGCCTTCTTCAAACTTATGCATGTTTGCAACTAAATGTGCAATTGTTTCTTTTTGAATTTCAATAGGACTGTTATCAAAATAAGTGAATTTAAATGTATTGAATACGTTTTCTACCAATTTATCAAAACATGGTTTAATTTGTTCATCATAAATTTCATTTCTAATATCCATAGACTGTTCTTTGTTATACTGAATAATGGCTTTTTCAGTATCTGTGGTAAAATACATTTTTTCTCCGATCTTCTTTTTTCTTTTTTTGGGTCCAGTAACAATATCAGATGTGACAGTTACATCTGACGTAGTTAATTTTTTTGATTCAACAACTTTTTTTGATACTTTTTTTGGTTTAATTGTTTTTATTTGAATCTTTTTCTTTGGTTTAACTACTTTTTTATTTGATTTATTTTTAATATTTATTGTTTTTTTCTTTGATTTAAGTCCAACAGTTTTTGAATTTTTCATTCAGTCCTTTCCTTTAATTTTTCAATTAATTTCACTATCTCGGAAAAAACAAAACCTACATCATCATCTTTTTCAAACATCTGCTTATCATCTAAATCTTTTAATTTTGAATACGTAACGGATACTTCCTTTTTAATATCTAAAAACCAATTTTGGTATGTTTCTATTTTGTCAAGATTGATGTCTAGTGCATAACCTAAAAATATATTAGCGCAAATAGAAACGGTCAATAACACTGATAGTATAATAATCATAATCTTTATTCTGATAGATCAGAATCATCATCTAGATAATCTGACATATAATCCAATACCTCATCAACTAAATCCCAGTTTTCACTGTTCTTTGCTTCATTTAGAAGCGACATTATTTCTTTAATATCTGCAATATCCATATATATAATTTAGACTGATATCTAAATATATAAGATAATAACTTAAAAACAACATTTTTATTCAAAAATTTTAATTTTATTTTACTAAAAACTAAAATGTGGACCTTTGTTAGATGGAACTTCTCTAATAACTTCTTTTTCCACAATCTTTTCAACAGGAACTTCCTTAATTTCAGTAACTATCTCTTTAATTATTTTTTCATTTTTAACTTCTTCTTGTGCTTCTTTTTTTGCTTGTTCTACTATAGATTCTACATTTTCTTCTGGTTCAGTTACTGAATCTTGATGTTGATATATCTTTATATCATCTTTTTCTTTTGGCTTTTCAACCTTATCCGTAAAATTCAATGTAGTATTATATGCCAATAATAAACATATAGCTAATGGATCAAATACTGATATAAGAGCAACAATAAACCAAGTAACACCAGTATTCATGTTTACATTGAATTGTTCTGATATAAATTTAAATGTTTGTATGTCTTTTTTACTTCCAGATTCCATCTTAATTTCAGCAATCTTCTTGTCAAATGATTGTAATTCATCTATTCCTTTTTGTATCTTAGCGTTTTCAGATTCAATATCTTTTTCACTCTTGTCTATCAACTCTTTGGTTTGTTCTTGTATTTGCGCCAATTGAATTGGATTACGACTAATAACCACATTTGTCATACTTTCACTCAATCTTGATTCTTGACTGTTTCTTAAAGCAACAATAGATTCAATTCTTTTCTTTGCGGAATTAATTTTATCTTCAGTATACTTCTTTTGATCATTAATAACTAAAATTTTATCCTCTGCCAACTTACTTTCAATTGCGGATTGTTGATATGCGGATGTCAAATATCCAAAAACGCCAAATGAAGTAATAATCATTAATATTACAACGGCTGAAATCAAGTATATCTTGAGTAACAACTTGGTTTTGGTCCAATATCTATATAAAAAACTGGTAGCTACTAATTTACCTATTTCTAGTGAACTTGCCATAATCATGGATGCTAATGCAGATCCACTAAATAACATTCCAATACCAATTATACTGAAAAATGCAGCGCAACTTGCTATAAATAAGGATGATATTCCAACAAGTCTTTCAAATTTGAATAAATCTTTCATGCGTATATACAGTTAGTAAAAATTAAAATTTTACCATTCAAGTATTACTTGTCCATGTGATCCGCTTCCACCGTTAATTACTCCTACAGACAAGAATGAACTTGCACCACCGCCGCCACCTCCCGGATAATCACCCTCATATCCGTTCCATGATGAACTTGGACTTGTAGAAATTGATGGGTTTTGAATACCTCCCATAGCACCATAAAAACAACATCCACCAGCAGAACCTGAAAGTGTTGTGGATTTTTCTCCATCAGCACCAGAATATACAAAAATACTTCCAGAACATAGTGCAGATGATCCACCGGAACCACTATTTGGATTTAATACTCCTCCTTGTCCACCACCGCCACCAACAGCATACGCCAAATAAAAATTATCTGATATCTTATAACAATAAGAATCAGTTCCATTTTGACCAGAACTACCATATGCTCCTGATCCATTTGATGATCCAGTTCCTGGAGCTCCACCACCACCAACTACAATTGTGAAAATAGTACTTGGAGTAAAGGATGAGGTTCCTTGAGCAGATGCTCCGCCACCACCTCCTGTGCCACCATCATTTATACCAGTTGAAGTTGCACCAGCACCACCACCACCAGCCCCAATTGCAGTAGCTCTCATGGTAAATGGTCCGCTACCGGAAAGAACAGATAAGTCATTCTTTTTGATTTGGAATGAATGTGTACCTGGTGTAGAAAAGATTACTTTACGTTTTGGTGTAAATACATCCAAATATGATGCGGTAATTACATATGATGCAGTCACTGCATTAACTGAATTCAATGCCTGTAAAGCATATGAACTAGTTATAGCAGTATTTGCAACAATACTAATACTACTTGTATCTGCTAAAAATGATCTAATACTATAACTACTTGTTATAGCTCTTGATGATGTCAATGCGTAACTGCTACTCAATGAAAGTGAACTGGTTAAACTATAACTTGCACTTGTTGAAGAATAACTCAAATTTGATACTTGTGAATATGATGAAGTAATTGAGTACGTTGATTGATTTACATAACTACTTGTTTGTGCAAATGAACTAGTTACTGAATAACTACTAGTTTGTACATAAGAACTACTAATAGAAAAACTTGCAGTAGATAAATTTGGATATAATAAACTTGCAGCAGAATCCGCATAACTGCTTGAATAAGCAAATCCACCACTGACAGAATAACTTGATGTAGCAAGATTATTAGAAGACAAATAAGAAGCAGTTAGTGCAAATGTAGAAAATGATGATGAATTTGCATTACCACTTATACTTCCTGTTAAATTTCCACTAAATGATCCGGAAGATATTCCAAAAAATGATCCTGAAAAACTGCCTGTTGATATAAAAGACTGAAATTGATTAACTAATACTCTGTATGTTGATGCTGTAAATGCGGGAGCTTCATAGTCTGAAACTATTGGAAAATAATTAGAACCGCTCATGTTTGAAGCGGAAATCTCATTTAATTGACTAATTTTTATTGACATAATTCACTATAAATTATAAATATAGTAGTTTTGGTATTATATTCATTTTACTTTATTAAAATAAACACCTTAACATTTTGGAGCAATTGTAGTTGGTGGGATTTCTGGGTAATTTTTTCCTTCACCAATTACGTTTGCGTTCAATACAATCAATGAAATGTAAGATTTATTAAATGCTTTAGATGCTGGTATTTCTGTTTGTACTGCAGAACCTCCTCCACCTAACCCTAAAAACCCTCCACTTGTACCTGTAGATCCAAAGTTTTTTCCAATTAAAGTTATTTTAGCGGTACTCTTTGAACAACTTTTTCCTGTTGTTATGTCCCACGGTACTGCATCCGGTCCTCCTGTCATATTATCTGCCTTTAATTGTTCATTATAATTATATAAATCATTATCATTAAGATATGCTGCATCATCATATTGCAATCTGCTAGAACTATCTATTTTAATAAGTGCGGTTTTTTCATCAATCAATTCATTTTCATATTGAACTATAATATCAATTGAGTTGTTATATCCAGGACTTATTATAACTTTATTAATATTATAATATTGTTTTATACTAACCACACTGTTTATATTTCCATTTTTAATTGCATCTTCTAATTGAGTTGATGTTCCATTTATAAGAAGTGTAACGTATGCGTGAGCTTCACTTTCTGATAAAATAGAATTTGTTGAAAAATCTGTGTAAGAAGAACTTAGTGAATAAGAAGCGGATATGGATGTAGAAGAATAACTTGATGTTATTGATTTATTTGCGGTTGATATATTTGGATATGATAAACCGGTTGCAACTGATGCATATGAACAGGTATCACTACTGATTGCATGATAAATAATACCATTATCAGTGCCGTCAAAATTTAGATAATTAGTTTTTTGAGAATTTGACGCGGTAATAGAATTATTTGAGAAATCAGATGTGTCTGCTCTATATGTAATTGTTTCATCTGGTACATATGGTGATATATTTACATAAGATGATCTTGAAGAAGTAACGGAATTTGTTGCATGTGATGATGTTAATGCATATGAACTATTTGAATTTATAGGTACACTATTTGCATTTATAGAATATGATGATGTACCATTATTTGAAGAATAACCCAAATAATTTGTTGTATTGGAAATACTAGCGGTTATTGATACAGATGATGACAATGAAGAACCTGTCAAATTTCCTATAAATGTGCCGCTATGTGAACCAGATCTGAATAATTTCAATACATTTGATGAAGTTATATTGTACTTAGTATACTCACCTAAGTTCATAGTTTTAGTTTGAATTTCACCTAAACTATTAGTAACTTCAGTCACAACAATAAAATCATTATTGGTAACTTCTCCTAATGATAGATTTTTTAATTCTGTTATTATATGTGACATAAAATTATAATGCTGCACATCCTCCTACTTGAATTATGGTATTTGTAGATCCCAATGGTGGTTTTTCTGGTGGAAAATTTTGTGTTGATTTATATGCAATTACTGAAAACGTAGATCCAATTAACATGTTACTTGGATTATTATTACTTGCTTTTAAATATCTATCATCAAAAGTTGGTGATACAATTTGAGTAGTAACACTCCAAACACCTGTTACCATCCCATAATGTTTATTTGGAAGTGAATATGATTTGAATATATTATTTGGAACAACAAAAAGTGAAGTTTCAAAATTCCAATCAGATACAACCGTTGTTGTAGTTCCAACTTCAGTAAATTTATCAAAATAAATATAAAATAATCCAAATGGACCTGTTTGTTTCCATTTAATAGGATCTGTTGTTCTTATATTTTTCCAACTATATATATCAAATTTATTTATACCAGTAACTTGAAAATTTATATAAGCATATACATTTTTTGATGTATATTGTGATTTTGCACTATTTTTTGAGTATTCAGTTTGTTTTATATAAAATGATTTTTCAGCAAATAATGCATAACTTGATGATATTGCAAGTGAAGATGTAGATGTATTACCTGGTCTTAAATTTTTTACTATTGAAGAGTTACTTGCATTCTCAGCAATAATTGAACGTAAACATGTTCCATTATCAATTCCATTATAATTCAAAAACAAAGCGGTATTTGAATATGATGAATAGTTAACATTTGATGCGGTTAATGACGTTGATGATGTATTTGCAGTTAATACTGATACATAAGCTGTTTTATTTGAATATGATGACGTAACTGAAAATGATGCAGATATATTGAAAGATGAACTGACTGAAAGTGATGATGAAAGTGAATAAAGTGAATATGAACTTGATCCGTTACTTATTCCTGGTATATAATTTAATAAAAATGTAGTTTGTGCATAACTAGCAGTATCACAATAAGATGATGATGATGTTGACCCGCTTACAATACCATAAAAACTTCCTGTGAATGATCCACTTCTTAAAGATGATAAAATATTTGATGAACTAATAGTATATTGAGTCAAATCTGATATCACCATGTTCTTTGTTTCAGATTCAGAAATATCTTGTATGAATAATAAATTGTTATTATTCATTTCATCTTTTGTTATTAAATCTAAATCTGTAATTTTTTGATCCATAGTTTATAATAAATATTCAAATTAATTACATGCTTTCTTATGATTTACAAATGATCCACCGTCAATATTCACAGGTGGTGTATTAACATCAATTCCGTTTGGATCAATGTAAACTATAGCGGTAAAAACTGATCCTTCCAACAAATCATTTGCTATTGTTGATATTTTACCGTCACTTGACCATTTAAAATTACGTGGTTTTATAGCGTCATCATCATCATCAAGACCTGCTAAAGTAAATTTCAAAACAAAACCGGCATCAGTGCAAGAATAACCATTTGAAGTAAAATAATATGGTATTAAAGATTTATTATTATCCCCGCTTTGTTTAGATTTTTGCAATTCTGATAAATTTCCAAATTCAAAATTACTTATAACAGTTGGTTTAAATTTTGTTATACAAGCATTTTTATTATCAAGTGAAGGTTTTGCATAATCCTTGTATTTTACGTCAAATTGAATGTCATAAGTGTCTGCGCCAGTTAAAGGATTTGGTGACATACCTACATTTGAAATATTGTACCAACGTTCTGGTATGATTTCATATTTACCCTCAGTACTTGCAGATTGTATTCTAAATCTAACATAAGAAAAAACAACATTTGATCCCAAAGATGATGTTTCCGCAAAATTTGAAACAGAAGCAGATACTATAAAAGATGATGTTAACGCAGTTTGTGCAAAACTTGATGTAATTGATCTAGCAACAATTGTTGTATTATCATCTTGTAAATTTGAAGCGGTTAAACAAAAGTTTGCAGTTTCAGTGATTATTGATCTGTATACTGTTCCATTATTTTGTCCGTTATATTTTATATAAGATGATGTATTTGATAATAGACCGTTTAACGCATAATCAGATAAACCAGTAGTTAATATTGAATGTGTAGATCCAGTTGCATATGCCTGTGATGCAGTGATAGAATATGAAGCAGTTGTTGCATATGAAGAACTTAATGAATAACTTGCACTAAGTGCATAGTCAGATACAGCGGCATTTACACTATATGATGCAGTACCGTTATTTAATCCATTATAAAACAGATTACTACTCGTTAATGATAATGATGCGGTTTTTGCATATGAAGAAGATTGTATCAATCCTGTTAATGATCCAGTAAAACTCCCAGTAAATGATCCGCTTACTAATGTGGTCAAAATACCTGATGCGGTTATATTATATTGTGCAAATTCACTTGCAGCAATATTCTTAATTTCATTGGATTTGAGGTCTACAAATAAAAATAGATCATCGTCTGATATTGTGGTAGCAGATAATGAATCTAAATCTGTAATTGTTTTATTTTCTGAAGGCATACTGTCTTAAGATATATATAAATATAAATTAAGACATCTTTTTGATTTTTTTAATAATATACTTTACTAAAGCACTTCTCACAATGTCATCTTCATCAAATTTGAAGACAAATATACCATTTTGACGGCTTTCTTCATCATCAAATAGACTTAAAACCTTAGTAAATCCGCTTTTTCCATTAATATCAGATTGTTCTGGATCACCCATAATGAACACTTTACTAAATTCACCTGTTCTGGTAATTAGAGTAATTAGTTCTTTTGAAGTCATATTTTGAGCTTCATCTGCAATGATACATTTTGCGTTCCAGTTTAATCCACGTAAAAATCCAAGGGGAATACTATCAATACGTTCTTCTTTTTCTAGTTGATCTATTTGATGTTTTGGAAGCATTTCATATAATTTTTCCAATAATGGTTGAATATATGGTGCCATTTTTTCATGTGCTTCACCTGGCAAAAATCCAAGTTTATTATCAGAACTTTCTACTGCGCTTCTGATATACAATAAATCACTGATCTTTTTACTATTTAGTAGTTTAAGAGCAGCATATATAGTAATGTATGTTTTAGAAGTACCTGCAGGACCACTGACAAATACCATTTTTGTTTCTTTATTTAAAGCAATTTCAACAAATTGTTTTTGTTTTTCTGTTAATTCTCTTTCATATATTGAAAGTTCATTTCTTAATTTTGATTTTTGATATACAATTGGACTTTTGTCAATTTTTTGTTCCTCTGTTGGAGTATTGTTTTGAACGCTATTATTTTTCTTTTTGTTTTTTTTCATGCGTGTTTATTTTTTTTAATTCACTGTCCAATTTTGTCTCTATTTTTTTAATTCGAGTACAAAGTTCATATTTTTCCATTTGAATGTAATAATTGTATACGTGTAACAAATTATCTTTAAATTGTTCAAATGGCAACGTAACAACAAAATCAGAATCCTTAAATGAAAATACTTCAACAACATTTAAATTTTTGTCTAAAGCATATTCAATAGACGAAATCACTTGTTCCGTCATCAAAGTTTTATTAACTTCAATAAATCTCTCCATCTCACTAAATTCTGACGGTAACAAATATGGTTTATATTTTTTTGTAGATGCTTTTGGCATACTAACATAAATATCAACCTATATAATTTAAAAGCAAAAAACGCCACTGAATAGGAAACTATTTAGTGACGTTTTGGTTCTTATATTAGATATATATTGCTTACTTCTTTTTAGAAACTTTCTTCTTTTCTTTCTTTTCTTCTGAATTTACCTCCGCAGTTTTTGTTGCAGATGTTAGTTTCTCAAGAGTTCTATTTGCAGTGTGTTTCCAACTGAGTTTAGTTCTTGGTGTAGCCCATTCAAATGTTTTTCCAATGTTCAATAAAGATTGAACTTCTTCATTTGAGGTTGCGTCTCTGATTTGTTCTCTTAGTCCAATTGATTTATTCATAATTATACCTTATGTTTCTTTTCATCATACTCTGCAATTTCAACTTTAGTACCGTCTGGCCAACGCTTTAAAATACCAGACCAATGATCAAACTCAATCTTTGCATCTTGTTTTGATTCATAGACCAATTCACTTACCCGTGTACCACTACGTACTACCACAAACTTCTTTGAAAAAGAAGCTACTGTTTCTGCACTTTTATTTGTCTTATTAGACATAATTTTATCCTAATATTTAGTTTTTATTGTTGGTTTTATATACTAATTAATCTGTGATAACCACTCACAAATTAAATCTTTTTGTTTAGAAAATCTTTTAACTGTTGTTGATTTTCTTCATTCAAAATAACAAAATCTGACCATGGTCTGCCATATCTAATAATTTGCCAACACCATCTTAATCTCTCAGACCATCCAAGTGTTCTACCACTAAGACCTCTTTCAAACAAGCTTAATGATACTTCATTTTCATCTTTAAACCTTTCTACTAAAAGTCCGTGTTCAAAACAATCACAAATGAGAAATATTGAATCCTGATCCTTCATATTATTTTTTCCTTAAAATTGTATTAAATTTATTAATAACTTCTTTACAAACACGACTACCCTTGCTTAGTTTAGCATAACAATTATCATATATGTAAACTAAATCTCCGGGCTCAATCTTAGTGCCCTCTTTTAACTTAGTATACTTTTTAAGTTCAACTTCTTCTATTTCAACAATATTATCAGCGCTCTTCATATTCTCCTCTCATTTCTTTGTAGGATATTTTATTAAACATCAATGCATCACCAATATGAATAAATCTTTCCATATCAGTTGCCCATGGATGTCTAAAAGCAAACACAATACTTGCAATGATTAAATATATAAAAGATACAACTGTTAAATAAGTTAAAGCAGTGTAAAGTTTATTTTTAAACTGTTCTATTATATGATTCAACATAACTAATAATATTAGATTTACCCACGGGATTCATACTGTGTACTTGATATGGA
>Ga0207941_1000112_pt1 | contig 25553 bp, 21 predicted proteins | sample LakMenEpi13Sep12_FD_150695 | JGI IMG/M metagenome (GOLD analysis project Ga0207941, IMG submission 150695) | Freshwater microbial communities from Lake Mendota, WI - 13SEP2012 deep hole epilimnion (SPAdes) | ecosystem: Environmental > Aquatic > Freshwater > Lake > Epilimnion/Euphotic zone ...
CGCGAAGATTAGCATTGATCGCGCGGCGCACAAAAGCTTCGTTGGAAAAACGATGATCATTTAACGCATTGCCCAGATCTGCAAGGGCGTCCTTGATCGATAAATCATCATTGATGGCACGTGCCGCTTCTGTAACCACGAATTCGTCGGCGTCTTTGAGGAAAGTTTTGATGCCGGGATCCTGCAAACGTCTCAATGCAATCACTGCTGCGATGCGCACGGCTTTGTTGGGGTGGGACGATAGTGCGATGATGGGCGCAGCATTGCCGATCCTGGCCAGGGCCAGTGACCCAGCGTGACGTAAATAATTATCGACATCATTATTGGCAGCCATCATGTCAATGATGGGTTGAATGGCTGGTGCATAAGCAATCCTGCCAAGTGCTTCTGCCGCATAGAACCTTGCCCTGCTGTATTCATCTTTCAACAGAGGCAACAACTGCTCACCAGCATCTTTGTATCGCACATCACCGAGCCAACGTGCCGCCTGCGCACGAATCTCAGGATCTCCGTCTTTCAAATAAGGCAACAGCAATGCGGCATGCTTGATGTCTTTACGTGCAAATTGACTGATGCCCCAAATAGCGTGTACGCGTGACAGTTGGTTTGATTTGTCGGCCAGCGTGGTTTTAAATGCTTCTAATCCGTCATTGCCACGGGAAGCTAAAGCAAGTTGTGCTTTCTGCCGAACCCGCATATCATCATGTTTCAACAGCGCCTTGAGGGCGTCTACTTTGTATGTTGAATAGTCTGCACGGATCTCTTTTTCTGTATTCTTCCTTGCTTCAAGATTAGGGTTTGCCACATCCAGCTTCCAGATCCTGCCCCTGTCTTTGGTTCCCCAGCCATCGATCCAGTCCGCCACATACATGGAGCCATCGGGCCCCCAGTCCATTCCTGTTGCCAACACATTGCCCAATACTTTTTTGGTTTCCACAAACTCAAAGGATGCACCTTTCGGTTTCAGTGTAAACGCGTGTATGCCAGAGCCCGTGGGCGTTCCCACAAACTCTGCGACAAAAAAATGGTTTTTATATTCTGGCCCCAGTGCGGTACCCGGATTGTAAAGCATTCCGGTTGGACCGTTCACATAGTTCTTGATCGTAGGCAGGATATACGCTGGTTGTCCTTCCCATCTCGGCACATACATCTTTTCATCCATCCACACTTTATACGTATTGTTTTCCGGGTCCCTGTATTTTCCAAATTGCCAGTTGGTTCTCCATCCAATGTCTGCACCTTCTACCACATACACAATGCGCTCACTCTCTCCGGGATGGTCGCCATCATTGTCTTCACTGATCAGGTTGCCGTATTCATCAAACACAAATTCGTGGGTGTTGCGATTGCCGTAAGCAAACACTTCGAAATCACTGCCATCGGGATTACTCCTTACGATGACGCCACTGTTGGAGTGATTGTAATCTTTGCCGTTTATATTTTTTCCGTGAAAACCGATATCGCCGATCTGCCAGTATATACGGCCATCGGGTCCTAATTCAACGCCAGACATTCCATGCCCGCTGAAGCCAATGTGAATACCATAACCATGAGACAATGAGGTCTTGCTGTCCATCAAGCCGGCTTTGTTTTCTTTGATGCGCCAGAGGTCTGGGCCGATGGCAACAAACAGATCATCGCCATGTTTCATGACGCCACCCGCAGCATCTGTGGTTTCGTCGTTGAAGTCTTCCACCACCAATTGTGATTTATCGGCGATGCCATCGCCATTGGCATCCTCTACGCGATAGATATGTTCTTTCTGAACGGTCATGTCGCGCCAGTCATGTGAACTATCTCTATTCAAATCAGGCAGCCAAAGATTTTCTTTGCTTCTTTCCGGAGAAAGTTCGCTGCGTAGGAAAGCCCGTTTCTCTTCAATATCACTAAGTGCAATGGACCTGATCTCCCAGTCCTGGTGACCGCGGATATCAAATTCCGCTGCTTTCTGCCTGTTGGTTCGGGAGTAATACACGCGGCCCTCGTCGTCTATATCAATGGCAACCGGGTCTGCCACCAATGAGTCCACTGCCCATAGTTTCAATGTAAGTCCGTCCGCCAGTTGCGGCGTAACGGAGCTTTCAATGCTTTTGGTGAGGGTGGTTAATGCGGCGCTGTCCATCGTTTTGATGCGCAGATCTGCGTCGGCTATTTTATCCGCTTTGGTATTACAGCTCAGGATGAAGAGCAGGAGGTAGGGGAAGGCTTTAGGGAGAGAAAATGTCTTCATGGCGAAATTAGTTACCGTATTTAAGTTCTTCTGTTTTGATATCTGAACCGTTGATGGTGACCTTAATCAGGTTTCTGTAATCTGTATCCTGGATTTCGGTAAAGCTGGGATATCCGCCAAGGGCGCGGGTTTGCGGGAGAATGGTATTGGAGTGTCCAACAATCAAGACGGTTTTACCTTTATACTCACGAAGGATCTTTTCTGCCAACAGTTTTGTTTCTGATGGATCATAGATGATGGGTTCCATTTTCAGCTGCAGAGAAAGAGGTGCGGCAGTTTGCAGTGTACGTTTGAAATTGCTGCTGAAGATGGCAGCGATATTTTTATCGGCCAATATTTTCTCCAGATCCACCGCGCGCTGCAGTCCCAATCCATTCAGGTTGGGGTCTTTGGTGTTTACGTCCGACAAATCTTTTTCTGCGTGACGCACGAGATAGATGGTGGTTGTTTGAGCCTGAACCTGAATACCAACAAATGCAATGATGGTCAGGATGGCTAAACGAAGAAGAAGCTTTTGCATGTCTTATGGTATATCTACCCAAGATAAGCAACCACCTTCAATACTGTTATTCTTTCGAGCCCGGTTTTTTAAGAACGGCAACTGTTAGTCTCGAGATGCACACGAGCTTACCATGATCATCATGAATCTTGATCTCCCAGACCTGTGAACTGCTACCTCTGTGGAGCGGTGTGGCTGTACCCGTTACCTTGCCGCTTCTAACACTGCGCAGGTGATTGGCATTGATCTCCATGCCCACACAGATGAATTGATCAGGGTCAAGGGTCAGTGCGGCACCCACGCTACCGAGGGTTTCGGCCAGGGCCACAGAAGCACCGCCGTGCAGTAGGCCATAAGGTTGATGTGTACGGTGGTCAACCGGCATGGTGGCTTTAAGGTAATTTTCGCCCACTTCGGTAAACTGCATGCCCAAATGTTCACCCAAAGTATTTTTGCCCAGCGGCTGAAGATCTTCCGGACGAAGATTTTTATGAAACCAGATATTCATAGTACGAATTTAAACAACTTGAGGCAAGTTCGTACTGGATATATTGAATGAACTAGTACCAGAAAGCTGCGGATAAAGTTATTGCGTTATTGTTTGTGGCTAGAGAAGGGTTCCCATAAAAAATAGGATCCCTACTGGTTAGCAGGCGATATTCCGCACGGAATAACGCAAATTTTTTCCATGCAAAGTCAACGTTAGCTGATGCACCAAAAGAGCTAAATCCGTTTGGTGTATTCGTAACAATCAATGCGCCTGATTTATCTGCATAGTACTCTGTACGAAATGCAATTGCCCATTGCTGATCTAGTTTTATCCTGGTGATGAGAACGGGCGTAAACCATGTTTTGGCGGTGTTATTGTATGCGTATCGATCCGTTCCCAGGTCAAATCCAAATATGATGCCCAGGATTTTATTGAGTTGGCCGATGGCATATAGATTATGATATATCCTGCGAATATTCATCGTATCCTTTTCTGGCATGCCAACGAAATTGCTGTAGTTGAGTGTGAAATTTTCAGAAGGAGTATAGGTTACCTGAATGCCTCCGTTAATTAGGCTACTCCCTTTTTGTTTGGTTATTCTTTGGCAACCATTTAGCAGGAGTGATGCCATATACCATTTTGCATTGGGTGAGCGGTAACTTAATCTGATGCCCGTTTCAAAGTATGGGGAGTTTTCTGCAACCATACTTCTGGATAAAGTCCAATTCTCTTTCCCTGTTGCGGATTCAAAACCGATATGAGATGGAAAAATTCCTGCGTCAATCCACAGGTCTTTTTTCTTTGAAAGTTTCAATCCCGCATTGGCCTCAAGAAGGGGCTTGGCCCAGTCTGGCTCACCCGCATAGTTGGCTCGGACATAAGTACCTGTTGCCAAAGCAAGGTTGGCACGAATCTTTGCATGGGTGATCGATAGTTTTGCGAAAGCAAAGTTGACTGCAGGCTTCCCGGCTCTATTGAAATTATACAGGAACCATGGCCTGTTGTGGTCCGGGGGCTTGCTGAAATCATAGCTGTAGAAACCTTCAACATACGCAGACAGTCCCCATTTGAAATTTCTTACAGGAATGCTATCCTGGCTTTGGAGTGGAACTGCAAGCGAAGTAAGGAGGGCAAATATGATCGTCTTTCGAATAATTTGGAGCAATGCTGATCTTGGGGCAAGTTAATTAAATTACGCGCAGAAATGAAGACACAAACCATCGAAAGCAATAAGCCTGCGCTGGAAGTTGAAGCTGTGAGTGTGAGCCTTGGCGGGCGATCTATTCTATCATCGGTCTCTTTTTCTTTACAAGCAGGCGAAAGCCTTGCTGTCATTGGTGCGTCCGGATCTGGAAAGACCAGTTTACTGAAAGCCCTTGCCAACCAGATATTTTTCAGAGGCAAAGTGAATTTCCATCCTGAGAAGCCAAAGATCTACATGATCTCCAGGCAACATCGATTCAATAATTTATCCAATCAATCTGATTTCTATTACCAGCAACGGTTCAACTCTTTTGATGCGGATGATTCAAGAACAGTTGCTGAAGAGTTAAGGGTGAGGGGTCAGGGTGAGGCGCGCATAGCTGAAGTGCTGAACAAGGTTGGCATATCATACCGGGCAGATACCAGATTGATCCAACTGTCTAACGGTGAGCATAAACGATTTCAGATTGCAGAAGCTATTTTGGAGGAACCCGATTGGATTTTATTGGATAATCCATACATAGGACTGGATGTTGATGCAAGACAAATGCTGAACCAACTGTTGAATACGCTGATGCTAAAAGGCATGCAATTGATTTTGGTTACCGGCGCGGGAGAGCTGCCATCTGGCATACATAAAACCTATTTTCTGGATGGTGGGCTGTTGGTGGAGAAACAGGAAAGAAAGGGAGGAGGGAGTAGGGAGGAGGGCGTAGTATTTGATGTGCAAAAGATTCCAACAGTGTATGATTTTGCGCCGTTTGATAATGCTGTACGGATGCAGGATGTAACCATTCAGTATGGAGATAGGATTATTCTTGATCATATTAACTGGACGGTGAAAGCTGGTGAGTGCTGGGCCGTGTTGGGGCATAACGGTTCTGGCAAATCAACGTTGTTATCGCTGATCAACGCAGATAATCCACAGGCATTTTCGCAGAAGATCTGGCTGTTTGATAAGCGGAAAGGTTCAGGTGAATCCATATGGGACATCAAGCGTAACATCGGATATATCTCTCCGGAGTTGCATCATTATTTTGAATCTGGTGCTGTGGCAAAAGATATCGTTGCTTCGGGATTGTTTGATACGATGGGACTGTTCAGGGTGCTGCATCCCGACCAGGAATGGTTGGCATTACAATGGATGGAGGCCTTGCGGATCCGTCCCCTTGCAGACCGGTCATTTATGCGCTTGTCAGACAGTGAGCAACGTAGGGTACTATTGGCAAGAGCCCTGGTCAAGAACCCACCGATGCTGATCCTTGATGAGCCCTGTCAGGGTATGGATGATGAAGAAACCGCGGCGTTTACGGCGATCATTAATGAGGTTTGCCAGCGTACAGGGAAAACACTGATCTATGTATCGCACTATGAAAAAGATATCCCTCCCTGTGTTACACATCGGCTGTATCTCAGGGAGGGAAGGGTGGTTATTTGAGTTCGATGAAACCACGCGTCAATGGCGACTGCCCGTCTTTTTGCAGGACGATAATGCCAGATGCGCCGGAGGCTACCAGGGTTTCTTGTTTAGACTTATCTGTTGACACCACAATACGATAGGGTGCGGCAATACTGATTTTTGTTTCCACGATGGCATTTGCCAGCGGCTTGCGTTCTTCTATCTCTTCTTCTGTAGGCTTTCTATCCTCATACAACACGGCAACCGTTTTACCAGTGCTATCGGCCAGTTCTACTTTAATAGGCGTAAACATTGCTTCCTTGTTGCGTTGAAGGATCAGTGTTGCGGATTTGCCTTCAGTAGAATCAAGCGTTGACTTTACCTGAAAATTAACCGTTGCTCCGCCTTCCTTTTTTGGGGCAAAAATTCTCCCGAATTCAGCGACTGGTTCCAGCACGCCGGTCACGGCGAGGACAAGAATGGTGATAGCACCAAGGCCTGCCACCATCAGTTCCTTCTTCCAGGAGCGAGTGACTTTGTCTTTGGTATACAATTTGAGGGATCCCCAGTTGTTAACGATGTGAAAGATCGCGAACCCAACAAACAACAACCCGAAAATGGTATGCGCCATCTCCACGGGATGGGCCTTTTGCTTTAGGTACATCAAGACACCTGAGGTGGAAAGGGTCAGGAAAATGAAAGCCAGGCTAAGACTGATGAAATTTTTTCTTTTCATACTTGGTTTATAAAGAAAGGGAAAAATGTTTCGGCCCCGAATGTACAAGAGAGATCAGAGAAAACACAAAACCTTTAAGGATTACTTAACGGCCTTTTAACAGCGTTTTACCAACGGCGCCTGCGTTCCGGGTATCAAGGGTTAGACGTTAGAATCCGTAAAACCATGCTATGGGCTCAACATTTCAGTATGCTTCCAGGGTGACCTTACGCCTTCACCCATCGGTTCATTCAGCACTTCCCGCACTTCTTTTGGCCTCACAGCAGCCAAGGTGCTTCCCTATTTCTTCCGTTTGTTTGTGCCATAAAAAAATCGGGCAGTAGATACTGCCCGATAACACTTGGTAACATATTCTATCAGTAACCGATTATGTTTTTAAGCTTTCCCCAAAGCTCTGTATCAAACGAATTATCTTCTTGTAGTGTTCCCGAGGCACTTTCACCCATCCGAACCACAATTATTTTTTGAGACGGTACCACATATATCTTTTGATCGTTTCTTCCCCAAGCGTAATACATATCTGAAGGAGCGGTAGGAACAATTGATCCAGACTTACTGGTCCCTGACAGGGGGATCATATACGAGCTTTTCCCATTAAGCCAGGTGAGAAATCCGAATGCCGGATTTAGACTCTGAGAGGAACTGACTTGTTGATTGAAGTAGTTTATATCTGAGATGATGTTGGTCCCAGACCATTTTCCTTTGTTCAACATCAGGATTCCGAACCTTGCCATACTTCTGGCATCACTATAATATAGATTTATATAGTCTGTGAACTTAATCCAATTACCAGACATGCTGATTTTGTCCCGGATTTTCTCGGCAAAATAGTTTTCGAATGTTTTACCAGTTGCTTTTGCAATAATCGGTTCCAGCAATGTATATGATGCATTGTGGTATCTCCATACTGTTCCTGCGTCACCATTGTATTCAAGACAAACCGGAAGGGTACAATCGTCGTCAATGGACGATTTCAACCCGGTGGTCAGACTGAGTTGGTTTCTGATGGTGATCAGGTCTTCTTTCTCTTTTGGAATGGAGGTCCATCCTGTACCTAGATATCGGGAAGTTTGATCATTGATTTTGAGGAATCCCTCTTCCTGGGCAATACCTACCAACATGCCCACCATGGTCTTTCCCGCAGATGCCCAATACCAAAGACTGTCTTGTGTAAATGTTCCAAAGTACTTCTCAGAAACCATTCTTCCATCTTTGAGGATCAGGAAGGCCTTGGTTTTTTTTAATGCAAGGTAATTATGCAGATCATCGATGCCAGCACTGTTCCAGCCGAGTTTGCCAGCATCTATCGTTTCCCAATTGCCTTTTGCAGGCGGGAAATATGGCAATGGTTCCGGCTCTGGCAAAGGCTCTGGCGGATTTTTAGTACATGCGAACATCGCTAAGCAACAAACTGTGTAAATCAGGAGCCTTACCATTAAGAATATTTACTAAATTAAATGCAAGATAGTTTTCAAAAAGAGAATTTGCAACGTTGGTTGGGTATTATTAATTGTTATTTGAGACGATTTTTTTTATCAGCTGATTATCAAAAAGTTAAACATCATTAATGATAAAGGGCTTCTGCTCTCATTGAAAGATGCGGGCTTCTTAAAAGTAATTGACACTAATTTTCGTATTACACTGATACTGATACAACTATGATCGAGCGAATTGAACTTTCCAATGAGTTGGTGTGGATGAGGCCTTTGCAAGGCAGTGATTTAGAAGCACTTTATGTGGTTGCTTCGGATCCCCTGGTTTGGGAGCAACACCCCAACCCTAACAGGTATCAACGCCCTGTGTTCGAGGTTTTTTTCAAGGGAGCAATCGAGTCTGATGGCGCTTATCTGATTTTTGATCAAGTTAGTGGTGAGGTGGTGGGTTGTTCGAGAATTTATGATCACGATCCTGAAAAGAAAACCATCATGATCGGCTACACGTTTTTTTCCAGATCGGTGTGGGGTAAGGGACATAACCAGGCCGCGAAAACGCTAATGATGAATTATGCCTTTCAGTTTGTTGATGAGATATTTTTCCATGTTGGGGAGCATAATACGCGTTCAAGAATTGCGATGACGCGCTTGGGGGCGAAGTTATTAAGGATGGAAACCATTGCTTATTATGGAGAGCCAGATCGGGCGAATTGCTTGTTTAGCATACGTAAACAGGATTATTTGCAATCTCCTTAGCTTTGGGAGATGCATATCATTCTATTTGTAGCCATACCTTCCGAGTTTCCAAGCGATGTTTGTCCGGAAGGTGTTGAACTGGTATACACTGGTGTCGGCAAGGTTAATGCTGCCATCAGGGCAACGCAGACGCTATTGAACCTCAATCCCAGATCTACCATTGTCCTTAATTATGGTTCAGCGGGCTCATCGGCACATCCCATTCATGCATTGGTGCGTTGCAAAAGATTTCAACAGGCAGACATGGATGCAAGGCCGTTGACAACACAAGTTGGACATACGCCTTTCGATGATCTCTTATATCCACATATCGAGAAAGATATCTTGGTGTTCAGTGAAGATGGAGCCTTATGTACAACGCAGGATACCTTCCAGCAAACGCCTACTTATGAAGTCAATGATATGGAGGCCTATGGTATTGCCAAGGTTTGCCGGATAATGGGAATGGATTTCACTGCGTATAAATTTATCAGCGATAGCGGAGATGCACACGATTGGGAAAACAATCACCATTTGGGTGTTGAAAGCTTTCTCCAGCTGTTGCAGTCTATTTTAAAATTCGATGATAAAGCCAATGGTGGGTAGTATCGTCCCTTCAATTGATCTTGTATCGCATCGTTAAGCTTACCAAGCGCCTGTTGTCCCAGCTTGCCGGAGCGAGCAGTCCATCCGGTCCACTGAATTCACTTCTGTACAGGGTGTAACTCAGGATACCGAAGAAATTTTTCGTCAGTTTCTGCTCAGCGACAGGTTCATGAATCCATTGTTGATCAGGTAACGCAAGGAAGCGCCTACTGGATATGACCACTGGTTGATGATGGGCACTTGCTGAATAGTTCAACAAAGAACGCTTCCCGCCGCACTAACATTGAACATAAGACTCTTCAAGTTGTTATTAGTGAAATGACAACGGCAGATCAGGACAGGATCATTGAGATGGCATGGGAAGACAGGACACCCTTTGAAGCGATCAGGGTTCAGTTTGGATTCAATGAATCAGACGTGATCGCTCTGATGCGCAGATCTTTGAAGCGCAGCAGTTTTGAACTATGGCGCAAGCGTGTGAACAGTGGTATAAGCCAAAAACACCTTGCCAAGCGTGCATCTTCCATCAACAGATTCAAATCAGATCAGCAGCGCACCATCACCTTTAATAAGATCAGTAAACGGAAATGAATACCCTGCATCTAAAAACAGATGACCTGAATGCGATGGCAAGGGTTTACCGCGCCAACCTCATCAACAGTATTTCAGGTTACAAGCCAGCCATGCTTATCGGAACAAAGAATGCCGATGGTATGCTAAACCTTGCGATCTTTTCCTCGATTGTTCACCTTGGTGCTGATCCGGCCCTGATCGGTTTTATACAACGCCCTGTTGGTGTTTCCGGGGATACTTTCCGGAACATCATGGAGACAAAACAATACACCATCAATCACGTGCACAAGGAGATTGTTGAAAAATCGCACTATACATCAGCTAAAACAGAAACTTCCGAATTTGACCTTTGTAAGTTGACGCCGGAGTTCATTGATCATTTTTCAGCTCCATTTGTTGCAGAGTGTAAGGTGAAGATGGGACTCGAGTTTGTTGAAGCAATCCCGATAAAACATAATAATACAACACTTGTGATCGGTCAGTTGAAGCACCTCATTCTGCCTAAGGATCTAGTGGCAGAAGACGGTAATGTTTTGCTGGCCGCTGCGGAAACGGTTTGTATATCCGGATTGGAAAACTATCACCAGGTGCAACCCCTTGCAACATTTCCCTATGCAAAACTGGAAAACATTCCGGCCTTCTCATGATTTGCATCCAGATCATCTCTTAGATGAGATCGATGTAGTTCAATATGGGCGTACCCGCAATTTTCTACAAGGCAGTGTTACGGCTCTCTCGCCATACATTTCCCGCGGCATCATCAGCACGAGGATGGTAATGGAACGAGTGATTGGCGGAGGATACAACCCTTATCGGCATGAAAAATTTCTGCAGCAACTGGCATGGCGCGACTATTTCCAACGGGTCTTGCAATCGAAACCTGACCTTGATCATGTTCCCATCAAGCAGCCACAATTAAGCCTTAGGAATGATATTCATGTAATACCAACAGCCATTGTTCACGGCAGCACAGGAGTAGTTGCCATAGATCAGGCCATTCAACAATTGTATACAGACGGCTGGATGCATAATCATGCACGCATGTATGTGGCATCCCTTGTTACGAACATTGGTGGATATACTTGGCAGACGGGTGGCCGTTGGATGTATTATCATTTGCTGGATGCGGATATTGCGAGTAACTATTGCAGCTGGCAATGGATCAGTGGTGCGTTTAGTTCCAAGCGGTATCTCGCCAATCAGGACAACATCAACAAGTATTCCGGAAGCAGACAAAGCGGTAGCTTTCTCGATACCAGTTATGAAACACTGGAATTGATGGATGTTCCGCCTGTTTTTCAGGATAACTATTCACTTGATGTAAAGACCTCACTACCGGAAGGGGATGGTCCGCTCAAAGAATTGAATTATCCTGTAGCACTGTATAATATGTACAACCTTGATCCCAAATGGCACCAGGGAAAAGACATGCATCGGGTGTTGCTATTAGAACCTTCACATTTTGATGCATTTCCGGTATCGGAGAAAGTGCTGGCATGGGTCATGGGTCAGGCAGCGTTGATACCAGAAATTCATGTGTACGTAGGGGAATTTAGTCAGTTTGTAAAGGATCATCCCCGGGCAGACATCGTTTATAAAGAACATCCTATCTTTAATTATCATGGAACGATGGAATCGAGAGACTGGATGTTTCCTGAAGTAACCGGCTATTTCCCTTCTTTCTTTGGTTACTGGAAGCGATGCCAGAAGTATCTATAATTATTTTTTATGTCTGCGTTATTTTTAGCTTACGCCACCAAGGAGTTTAATCAATATAAATCCCTGGGCGATAAAGCAATTGCACAGATTCCTGACGAAGGACTTTTTTGGCAGTATAATCCCGAGTCCAACTCCATTGCCATGATCGTTCAGCATTTGTCCGGAAACATGTTGTCCCGGTGGTCCGATATTTTTAGTAGCGATGGAGAGAAAGCATGGCGCAATCGGGATAAGGAATTTGAGCCATTGATCAATACCAGAGAGGAATTGGAGGCTGCATGGACAACAGGATGGAACCAGTTGTTTGATACGCTCCAATCCCTGACCGCTGATGATTTGGAGCGGATCATATTCATTAGAAATGAACCCCACTCTGTGATGGAAGCAATCCTCCGCCAGATTGGGCATTACCCTTCACATATTGGTCAAATATTATATGTCGGCAAAATGTTTCTCAATAGTGAGTGGAAGTCTTTATCGATTCCCCGCAATGGGTCAGAAGAATTCAACCGGGAAAAGACAGCAAGTGGTAATCCGGGTAAAGACTATGTGTCAATATTTAAACCTTAGGATTCAGAGTAAGAAATATCTATGATTTTTTCATAAATTTACAGCTTAAAGAATATTATATGGGATTCAAACTATTGTCTTTTGCAGTTATTTCACTGGCTATCAGCGGAACTGTCGCAGCCCAAACAACCATTAAGCCTCAAGTAGGTGTAAACCTGACGGATGTAACCATAAATAGCGGAGCAGGAAGCGCAAGTGGTCAGGCCGGTGTTCTTGCTGGGTTAAGTGTTGCTTTTGGAAAGAAATTCTATTTTGAACCAGGATTGCAATACGTTTCTAAGTCTACTGAGTATACAAATACTCAAGATCCGGATTTCGATAACCAGAAGTTTAGCCTCAAAGGTTTCAGGGTTCCAGTGGCCGTGGGTATCAATTTCCTTGGTAATCAGAAATCACTTGTTACTTTCCATGGTTTTGGTGGACTATCAGCTTTTTTTATCACAGATGATAATTATAGCGTTGATATCAATAAAACCAATTGGGGTGTATTCGCAGGTGCTGGTATAGATTTTTGGAAATTATTCCTTGATGCTAGCTATGAATGGTCTTTGTCGAGCTTGACCACTGACGTAAATAGTATTGACGTTGGTAAAACCAGATCAATCTATATCAATGCCGGTTTCAGGATCAACCTCTAAGTGAATACCTTTTTAATAAAAGAGCCTCCGGATCAGGAGGCTTTTTTATTAGTCTTTGTCCTGCGCGGGTTTGGAATATTTTACACCTGCTGCCATCAGTTCTTTATGTAGCATGGTGAGTAGTTGACTTTTTACTTTTTTTGCTTCCGCAATGCTTTTCACCCAGCAGGAAATTTCAAACTGGAGTCCATTTGATCTGATGTTCAGGAATTGAACAGCCGGAGCGGGCTTGGGTATGATTTCCTTAATTTGCTGGGCAGCTGTGGATGCTATGCGTTGCACGGTTTCCGGGTCATTCTCGTGATCCACATTGAATTCAAACTGCAGCTTGTACAATTTACTGGTCCGCGTCCAGTTCTTCAAAACTTTCCCGATCATCTCGTTGTTCGGTATGATGTATTCTGCGCCGTCAGCCGTATCTACGGTGGTGGAACGAAGGCCGATATCGGTTACGCGTCCCCGAGTTCCGCCTTCTAATTCAACAATATCCCCAACATACAGTGGTTTTTCGAATGCGATGATGATGCCCGAGATCAGGTTCGCAAAAAAGCTTTGCATCCCGAAGCCAATACCTACGCCTAATGCACCAACAAAAAGATTCAGGTTGTTAAGCGGTATGCCAGCGATCAGCAGGCCGAGGATGAAGCCTGCTGCAATGATGAATAGCCGAAGAATGATCACAATACTGGCAAGACTCGTCTTGTTTGTTGATTCTTCTGTCCTTTTCTCGTCAAGGAAAAGCCCATTCAGCATGCTGGAAATATAGAATGTAATGAACAAGGTGATGAAGAAGATGAGAATACTTCCTGGTGCATAGCTATAACCAGCCACGTTGATCTTGTGATTTAACAGGTTAAACAAATTATGCTGCAGAAAATCCATTGCATTGATGTTGTGAAGGAACTGATTGAACCAGAAGATCACTGCGAGAAACCTAACAAGGTTCAGCAATTTATTATAGATGATGTCTACGCGAATGGTTGTGCCTGTATTCCTACTGTTGTAGATATTGGCCAGGATAGCAAAGAAATCGATCAAAGAGTAGATCGCAACATACAAGATGATGGCCAGAAAAAACTGTTCAAGGCCTGCCAGCAGGAGAATCCGCCCTAGTGGGTAATGACCGGTGAAATTTAGGAACCATCCCAGAATATAGAGAATGAATGTGATCCCCAGAATGACCCTGAAGAGCCATTTGTTTTCTATATTGGTTTTGTTAATGGCTTTGAACACATAATATAATGGGATCAATCCAACCAAACTTAGGGACCATACCCATCTTCCGAAATATGTTACTGAAACCATCAGGTTCATTGCTTTCAGAACGATGTATATCCCCAACAATGCATAGAACCAACTTCTTTTAAGATTGGGTTGTTCTTTCAGGAATATCAGCGTAGTGGTAATAGAAAGGGTCACAAGGATGACTTCCGTGAAAATGTGAGGGGAATTGACGAAAATGATGGGAGCCATTACCAATACAAAACTACTGGTAGAAGCTCCCGTGTATTTATGTACAAATTTATATGCCTGGTTGGGATTGTCATTCGCAAATTCCTTTTTGTGTTTCTTGAAATACCAGATTGGTAACAATGTGATGAGGAGGAGTATGATCCTAAACAAGATTACCCTGATGTAGGCGTTTTTCCCATAGAACTTCAGCGATTCAAGGTTCTGTTTAAGGGTATTCATGAACACCTCGCCGATGCCTTCTTTGTAAGTACTGCCATTGATTTTCCAGAAGGGGGGGTGAGACTGTTGAAACAACGCTGAACTTCTTTGCCTCAATTCTTTTTCTACCCCCAACAATAAATTGCTGATTAGGAAATTGATGTTATTAAGGTTGTTCTCTGCAGTTACAGATCGTTTGAGCACTTCCTGGTATTGCTTTTCGGTTCTGGTGACATTTTCCTCAAGACTGGTAAACTCTTTTTCATAGATGCCCCAAATCGCACTGTCATTTCTGATCTCTTGCCAGATGCTGTCTACCTTCAGTTGTTCGATATTGTAATAATTGGCTGCGAGAAGGTCATTTTGTTTTCTGACCGATGTTCTCCATTTCTCCACGTCCATTTTCATCTGCATGAGTTTGGCTTTCACATCATCAAGGGACCGGATTCGCATAACAGCACCATGGGTTGCAAAATCACTGGTGATCAGCTCAAGATCCTTACTCATGCGCAGCAACTGTTCATGCTTATAAACTGTATCAATACCGAGGGTGAGCTCACTCTGAAACTGAATGATCGCGTTCTCTCCCTGCTGTAACCAATTGGAGGGGTTCAACAACCTTATCTGGGTTGTTTGTTTATTGTACAGACTGCTGTCTTGCGCTTGCAAGCTGAGAGACAGGCCCACCAACAGGATAGTGATCCATGTTGAAACCTTCATCTTTTGCATAGATAAATTTTTACAGAACCACGTCCGGGATCTCCGGAACGCGGAGTTTTTTGACAGACTTTTTATATTTTTTGTCTTGTTTACTATTGCTCTTTATGCCTGCGTTAGTGAGCGCACCACTCAACACTATTTTGATCCAATAATTGAACACACTTCTTTCCCTGATACGGGCGGTATAAACAGACCCGGTTTTTGAAGTGTTTTTACCTTTGATGATGCCATTGGCCACCAAGGTGATAAAACGCGTGACAATGGTTTTCTTTTCCTGGTCCTTTTTGTTAAGGAACTCAACCTTCAGATCCCTATACAGCATCTTCATCTTACCATGTGCGATATACTCTCTGCCAATAGCTTTCAATTGCAGGGTATCCAGATAGCCGCTGGTAACTTTTGCGGAGGCAAGAGGAACAATGACGGCATTCAGTTCCTTTAGGTCCATCGCACCCATGTTAACCTGGTACAGGAAGCCTGCAAGGGAATCTGCATAGGATTCCCGGAATCTAACACTCAAGTATCCCTTCCCAAGGAACAGGGTATTTGCAGATAGCAGCAGGCTGTCTGTGGCGGTAATCCCATAATTTTTAATGTTCCTGAGCCTGGCACTTAAATGTGTGAAGTTGATGGTGCCCAGGCTATTGGTCTTATCATTGAACTCTTCATACGTAAGGTCTCCATCAATGATCCTCAGGCTGTCCAGGTGTATTCTTTGCTTAAGCTTTTCTAACATATCCACCGGTAAGGGCTTGATAATCCCTTCCTGAAAAGGCAGCCTTTTATCTTTATAAATATGAATCGATGGATGATTGATCTCAATCTGTCCGGCATAGTACAATGAGTCAGCCGAAAGACGGTCAAAGTCGAAATTCCTGATCCTGATCTTTCCGGTAACTACCTGCATGTAGTCTTTCTGCCACTGTTGCATCCGATTGAAAGAATCTCGGTCCATGGATGGATGAAATACCAAAGAGTCTATACTAATGGTTTTGTTGCCATTGGTGAATCCGATGTTGAATACTTCAAGATGTGTTTTCTCATCGATCTTCTTAAAATTAATATCCCCCACGTGAAGACTGGGATTATCTTTCATCCTGCGCAACACATGCCCTGCCGAAAGACTGTCCAGCAGTATATTGCTTCCGCCAAGACTAAATCCGTTTACCTCGATCTCCTTCCCTTTTTTATTGACAAGATGAAGATTTAACTTAAGGCCATCGATATTTTTAATATTCGCATGAAACAACTCCTTGTCTTCGCCTTTCCCTTTCACGAATTTCTCTATGTCGATTTCCAGATGTCCCTCTGTGGTGAAAAGCTGAAGACTATCGTTCACATTCAGTTTTAGCTTATTGCTCTTTACGCTTGTTTCCCCAAGACTGATCAGCGTGTTATCAATATCTTTTGTAAAGTCCTTCAAGCGGATATCCATCTTCCCCGTATTCACCTGCAAACTTTTTTTCCCATTCTGCTGGTGAATATCAAAGGTACCCTCGGTGATTTTCAACGATCCCAGTTGGAATGACGGTGGTTTTTTGTCTTCCTGATTTTTACTTTGTGCGCCGGATACCAGCCGTGCTGAAACAACCGGCTGATCCATTTCCAGTGAAGGGATGATGGGATATTTTTTTTCGATGGTTTGGGCAATGGCAGGAATAAACCGGATGGAAGGAACTGTAGCTTTAATGATATTACCGTTGCGGTCAACCGAGATTTTTACATCCGTAATAGAAGAGGCTTGTTCGTCGATGATCTTGATAGGGCCCGTTCTTGCCATCACTCCGGGAGATTGCAACAGGAGGCTGTCCATATCAAGCTTGAAGCCAGTGATATTTACTTTCTCATCCTTCACACTGATGCCCCTGCCTTCTACCAGATTAACATGGGTTTTAACGATCATGCTGTCTCCCTGGTTCAAGTCTATTTTTATATCCCTGCCCCTGAAAAGATTCAATTTGATTTTCGGAAGTTCAAGGGCTTTTTTGCCTTCCTGGTTTTTCCCTTTCTGTGGCCTTAAGTGAAGGCTGCCATAAGAGAAAGTGATCGAGTCAACAGATACCTCGTTGAAGCTGTCATCAAAATGATAGTTATGGATCTTGATGTCTTTTGCATGTGATCGTGCTCCCGATGACGGATTGTCCAGATTCAAATGTTTCGCTGCTATCAATCGGTCTTTTCCCCGGATTTCTCCATCCGAGAAGTTCACATTGTAGCTGCCGGCCCTGATGTGAAGTGAGTCAAACCGCACAACGCCAATCGACCTGCCCATGATTTCATAGGTTGATGCATCAAACATTTCGTCAAGGGAAATTACAGAGTTGAATCCATACACGGTCATCCGCTTGTTTTTATCCGTTACGGATTGCATTTCAATGGAGCTTTTCCGGACGGTGATTTTTTCCAGATCAATGGATTTGTGCAGACTGGCGATAATCTGACGTAGTGGTTTTGGTCTTTCAGCTTTTTTCGTCTTCGGAACAAAATTGTTAATGACCATTGCATTTTCAAGAAGCAACTCATCGGCCTTTAGTTTTTTCTCACTGAGCAGGTGATCAAAGCTGATATTTTTCAGCTGAAAATTGGGTACCGTCAACCATTTCTGTGCTTTAGATTTATTGGAAGCTGAGGGAGAAATCCTGAAGTTGATCAGGTTGATGGATCTGTTGACGAAGATCACACTGTCAAAGTTGATGTTGTACAAGCTGTCACTGGTTACTTCAGTATAATTCTTGATCGCAAAACTCACCCTGTCAATGGATATGGGTTTCTCTGCTGAACTGTCTAGCCGTATGCCGATGGCTTCAAAATCGTTACCCGATGAATGGAAAGGATTGATTTTATCTCTATTTCGGGTAGTGATATCGAAAGTGCTGTTTCTTAGACTCAGGTACCGGATGTCTATTTTTCCGGTGATCCCGGTAATGCGTTTTTCTATCGATAGATGTGATGCCTGCTGTTTGTTGGCCTTAGGGCTGATATCCAGGCCCATTTTAATGGTTGGATCAATGCAGATCAGAGAGTCAATGCGCAGGATGCCTGAATTATAGAGCGACCAGAAATCAAGATTGTACATCCTGAATTGACGGAAGCCTGCTTCTATCTTTCCAAGTGTGCTGTCTTTTGCCTGGCCGATAAATGCAAAATCAGAGATGGTGACAAGTTTCTCTTCCGTATCGAGGTTAAGTCCGTTAAATTTTAGCGTATAGTTGCCCTCCGGGAAGTTGATCTCTTGTTTACCGGTATTGAGGTGAAGGCGCCCTGCCCGTAGTTTGTTTTCAACTTTAGCGTTGGTATCTGCGGTCATGGAAAGATCTCTTGCAGTGAAATTGACACCACCGATGCTGATGGTGGTTTGGTTGGGCGAGAGTTTCATCATCGTCACTTTGCCATTCATCAAGCCAAATCTTTTGATCTGCATTTCCTTGGCGATCTTCTGCAGTGCCAGATAGATATTTCCGATCTCAAAATGAACCGCCTTGTTACCTTCCTGTTTTTTTTTCTTGAACGATGGATTTACCTGAACATGCGGGTCCTCGGCAACGAGGAAATCAATTTGTAATTTCTTACGAAATAAGAAATCTGTGATGGAATTGATCTGCAAACCAAGATATTTGAACTGGATGTCATAGATCTTGTTTTTGCCGATGGAATCCAGAAAGATCAGTTGGGTATTGGACAGGTCAAGACGGGTTGAGGGGAAGAGGCTAAAGCCTACCCGGCCTATCTTGATATCAACTTTGCCATCGGTTTTTTCTGATACAATATTCTGAATGACCTCTTTGGCCCGATAGGCAAATATGAGGTGTACGATCAAGGAAAGCGCCAGCAGTGTTATGATTACATACACTGATATGCGTAGAAACGTATTCCTGATATACTTTTTCAGCACCCCTTGATTTGCCCCACTTATTTATTTGTTGCCCAGGTTGAATGAATAGCTGAGCAATAATTGAATTCCGGTTGATACGATGGTCCCTTTGCCTCTTGTGCCCTGTAGTAAATTTCCTTCGGTTGGATCTTCGAAACTTGCTGGTTGTGGGAAATCCTTATTGACTCCATAGTTGAACCTGAGGCCAAGGGTTAATGCACTGGATTTGAATTCTCGTTGGTTGCCGATGGTGAAATGCCAGTTGTCCCATTTTTTAATCGCAAGGTCATTCCCTGCTGCGTCGGGCTCAAAATCCGTATAGTGCTGATCATTCCGGAAAGACATCAGTAGCCTGCTGTTTTTTTTCAGCTCAATATCCGCAGCGATAGATGCATTCACTACAGTACGGTTAGCGCTTCTCACACTCAGGGCCACGCTGGTCAAAAATACATTGTCAGGCGTTGGCGGCTGAACAAAGGAAGCTTTACCAGGATCCATGACCGTATAACTGTTGATGGCAGCATACCAGCTTACAGAACCGTAGATACGCCAAGTTTTGAAGGCCCTGGATGCACCGAGGGCCACATTCAATGGATGTTTATATTTCGCTTTGATATCTTCAATCTCCCCGTTCGCAAGAAAACTTCTTCGTTTCACATTAGGATCTTGTGAAAGTCTGTAGTTAGACAACGCATAGTCTGCGAGGATTTTTCCGCTTCCGAAAATGCCAAGGGTTGGGGAGGTGATCACCAGTCCCAAATCCCATTTAGATGTTTTGTAGGTAAAGCCCAGTTTGGTAAAGGCGGATAGTGCGGTGTATTTGGCGTAGTAATCAAGGTTGGCTCCAACGAGGTCAATGGTGGCGCCCGCGTTGGGATCGGGGATGGCGTAGGCCGCAAAGGATTCACGGGACTCCATCGATCTGTATAGAAAAGATTGGGAAAGACCGATATTGATGTGTTCCGATGCCTGCCAGCCGAGACCGATAACCGTGGTGAATTCGTCCAAGCGATTATCAAGCGAGTACTGCGCCAGATAATTTTCCTCACCAGGGCTTTCTATGTCGTTGACCAGGTTAAGTTTTCTTTCTGTACGATCTGAAAAATTGAGGTTATCAGTATTGGCATGGTACAATGCATATCCGAAGGTCATATTTTTCTTTACATTCTTTGGTTTGAAAACGCCGGAAGCCATACTGGGCAACACATTCAGGTTGCTGTTCTTGACGGTGAAACCCTGTCCCAGACCGTCTTTGAACGTGATGTTGTTTAAGCCCACCATATTGGTGTTGAAGTTGAAGCTTGAAGATTTTGCTTCGGCGAGTGTGGCAGGATTCATGATCACTGCAGACTGATCTTCGAATCTGCTGATACCAGCATTAAAGAGGATGGAATTTCGGGAACCATATTGCATCCACGCATAATGGTTGTCTTGAGCCTGGATCTGGTGAACAATACCGAACAAAAAAAGTACGGTAATGGTTCTTTTGAAAAGCTTTTTCATATTCGTTCTGGTATCTTCAACAATGTACATGTTTTCATTGCGAGACGCAAGGTAGGGTAAAAATAAAAAAGGTCTCCAGATGTTAATCTGGAGACCTGTAGGTTTAGGGTTGAAGAAATTTATTTAGCCCTGACGGATACAGAAACCCTGCGGTCTTTGATCCGGTCAACTTCCGGCGCATCAGCCGGATATTTTGCAAATTCAGAACCATATCCTTCTGCACCTTCCACTTGTGCACCAACACCTGCATCTTTCAGTGCGGCTGCAACGGCAGTAGCTCTTTCGCCAGACAGTTTCTTGTTGGCAGCTTCATCACCTACTTTGTCCGTGTATCCACCAACTTTGATTTTTGCATTTGGAAAGGCTTTGAGGATCTGTACAATATTGTCAACCTCTTTTCTGCTTTCCGGTACAATCTCAGCAGTACCGAATTTGAAATTGAGGTCGTTGAAATCAAACCAGTTGTCTTTTCCTGGCAGTGCGGCAGGATCATTCAGGAAGGCAACCAGCAGGTCTTCGATACCACCTTTGTATGCATCCAGTTCAACACCGTTGGGTAATTTAACTTTCAGTGCTTCCTTAACTACGGTGACCACTTCTTTCTTAACTGTAGTGTCTTCAACTACTGGTGCAACTGTTTCTTCTTTTTTTGCACCGCAACCTTTCATCAACCAAAGCAGCAGGATAATACCAGCCGCTGCCGCAAGCAGTATGGGGAGGAGGTTCCTGTTTTTCTTTGGTTCAGGTGTATGATGGTGTTCAGTTGTATGACGGTGGGTAGCCGCAGTATGGGCTACAGGAGCGGGATCAAAGAGTTTAGAAATGTTTAAACCGCTTGGAACAGCAGAATGAACCGAACCTTTCATACCGCTCAGTAGAGAAGACACAGCACTGGGTGTGGCGTTATTGTCTCCAACATATTTTCCGAGGGCAGCCAGTGCCACGGGCACAACGGATCCGAATAGAGACGATGTAGTTGATCCTTTCAAGCCAGAGAAAGAAGAAACCGCATTGGCTATCCCTCCGAACTTATCTCCAAACAATCCTGAGATCAGTGATGGCCCAATAGATGGTACGCCCCCTCCACCTGATGTGAAGGAATTGGATAGGTTGTTAAGAATTCCGCTATCATACGCTGTTTTTGCAAGATTCATCAGTGAATTGGTGTTACCAGATTCAGCCTGATTGATGATCCCGGAGAGTGACGCTGGAATGATGGCATCCAGGCCTTTACTAAGCGTGCTTTTATCCTCACCCAGGAAGGAAGATGCCTGGTTGAGCATATCGTTGTTAAAATAGCCTTTCACGAGGCCAAGCAGATCTAATGACATAAAGGTTGATTTAGATGGTTATGGAACAGACCGCTAAGATGGTTCATTTCAAAAACACAGAAAGCCTTTATGCAAGGCTTTTTGTATCGTATTTTAAGAAGTTTACAACTTTTGTTACTGACTCACATGGAATTCAACCCTTCGGTTCTGCGCTTTTCCTTCTTTGGTAGCGTTGTCAAAATAGGCTTTTCCTGACCAAATCCCGCTGCGCTCAGTCGATCCCCAGCCACTTTCTTGCTCCCCAGGTAGCTCTTTACGGCATTGGCACGGCATTCTGAAAGGTTTTGGTTCTTTTCCGCCTTACCCGTATTGTCTGTATGGCCCTCGATGGCAATCTTCACGTCAGGATACGCTTCATTGAGGATCTTCACCAGCTTATTCAACTCCGCCTTGGAACCTGTGGTCAGCGTGCAGCTTCCGCTTAAAAACTGAACAGCTGAAGCGTTGAAGTTGATCTTGGGGCAACCCTCATATCGGGCCAAACCTTCTACCGTCGGACACTTTTCTTTGTCTTTGATGCCCATCAGAAAATCAAACTGTGGACCAGCGGTGATCGCGAAGTTTTTTCCGATATCCAGCTTGAGAAGAATGGGAACCGAAAGATGATTTGCACTTCCATTATCCAGCAATGCGCCGATGGATTCTGAATTGTAGACGTAGTGATTGTAGATCAACTGTGGCTCAACGGAGAACGCTTTACCCAGCGGAATATTCAACCAACCGCCAGCGCCCCATCCGAACTTCATTTTATAGTCGAGGTTCTGGTTGCCGATCACGGTGAATTTGGTCAGGTTGGCTGCACCCAGCAGGCCGCCGCTTACAGTGTAGTGTTCCTTTACGGGTTTCTGGGCAAGGACTCGGTAGAAGCCAGCAGGAAAAGTGCGACAAAATGGTTCCAGCAATCTTATGCAACAGATGCTGCGTGAATCATGGCGCACAAAAAGACCGTAAGCATAAAAACTTAAAAAGGATACGCTGGATAGTTTGCGTCAAATTCCTGTCAACTGTAAAAATCCTTGAACCATCAAAGCCCGTACGCTAGCTCACCCGGGCAAAATGGATGGCATTGTTGTCCCATGTTTTTGCGGACAATAGTGCGGGGATCACCTGATCTGGTTCATCAACGAAGGTCCACATGTCTGTATGACGTTCCAACATAAAGTTTTCGGTTACGCATTGCTGTAACATCAGCTTCAGGGGTTCGTAATAGTTCAGTGTATTGAGGATAACGATAGGTTTGGTATAGATCCCCAGCTTTTTCAGGGTCATGGCTTCCAGAAGTTCTTCGAGTGTGCCGGTGCCGCCGGGTAAAGCCACCAGCCCGTCTATGTTTTCCAGGAACTTTGCTTTTCGCTCATGCATGGTTTCGGTGAACTCGATGTCTTCCAGCTTTTTGTGCGCCCATTCTACTTCGTTCATAAACCTCGGCATGATCCCTTTGATCTTTCCACCGTTGGCGAGCATCACATCGGCCAGCTTTCCCATCAATCCGGAACTCCCGCCACCATACACCACTTCAATGTTCTGTTGTATGAGTGCTAAGGCCAGTTTTTCTGTAGCATCAAAATAACCAGAACTGATTTTATCACTGGACGCACAGTAGATACAGATTTTCATATTGAGGCTTTCTTTTCCCTGTAATGGAGACTGAAATTAGTCTTAAATTTCCTGAAAATAAGCGCGTATATGTACCTCAGATTACTTGCCTTTTTCATGATCCTTTCGGTTGCCGGATTTGCGCAGCCGAAACTGAAGGGCCGATGGGATCTTACTGTTGACCGCGGCGACCAGAAAGAAGTACCATCCTGGTTGGAGGTGAAGCATTCCGGCATAAATATGCTGGTAGGATACTTTGTGGCACCTGATGGTGGAAGCGCCAGACCTGTAGCCCGGGTAAACACCAATGGTGCGGGATTTAGTTTTGCTATACCACCGCAATGGGAAGCAGGGAAAAATGACCTAACCGTAGAAGGTCAATGGACAGGCGATAAGATGACAGGAACAATGATTATGCCCGATGGAAAGAAATATTCGTTTACGGGTAACCGTGCGCCTTCATTGGAACAGACGGGAACGGTCTCTTGGGGGGCACCGATCAAGTTGTTGAATGGCAAGAATACAGAAGGCTGGCATGCTTCCGGTGCAAAGAACCAATGGGTGGTAGAGAATGGTGTATTGAAGAGCCCGGCTTCGGGGTCAAACCTGATCACGGATCAGAAGTTTACCGATTTCAAGTTGCACATCGAATTTAAATATCCCCCGCATAGCAACAGCGGTGTGTATTTAAGGGGTAGGTATGAGGTGCAGGTGGAAGATGGCCTCGAAGAGCCTTCCAATGTGGGCATCGGCGGAATATATGGTTACATTATTCCCAACCAGCGTTTCACGAAAGGACCCGGTGAGTGGCAAGTGTATGATATCACGATCATCGGCCGGCGGGTTACGGTGGTAGCCAATGGCAAGACCATAATCTGCGACCAAGTGATTCCCGGCATTACCGGTGGTGCACTGGACAGCAAAGAAGACGAACCCGGCCCGATCATGTTACAGGGAGATCATGGACCGATTGAGTATCGGAATATTGTGATCACACCCAGAAAATAATGCGGCAATGTGGCAATTTGAGAATGCGGCAGTGAATACAAGGTCGCAGTGAATACAAGGTCGCAGTTCGCAGGTCGCAGTTCGCAGGTCGCGAGGTCGCAGTGAACCTGCGAACTTGCGACCTGCGAACTGCGACCTTTTGATCCGTTGGGTTATAGCGACAAAACGCTATTAATACCTCCAAACTGGTTCGGTGCTTGTGCATCTGCATCGGGCTCGTTTGACCAGATGGCCTGGTTGATGCGATATTTGAACTCGTGCTTGGTGTCTTTAGGAAGATTGACATCTGCGGTGAAGGTGCCATCTTTTTTCTTGCTCATGATCACTGCATTTTCCCAGTCGCTATTCAAACCCAGGATCTCCATGGTTTCAGCATCTTCAATCTTCGCGCTAAACTTTACTTTGCAGTAATCTTTTGTTTTATAGTATGTTTTCTGGATCATCGTATTTTGTTTTCTCTTGGCTTTTATACAAAAAGGTGAAAAAGGTAACCCAAAGTTACACCCTGAAAACGAGTCGGAAAGCGGGTTTCAACGCAAAAAACCGGCTGGGTTAATAAGTTGTCAGTTATTCTGTGCATATGAACGATTTTTCATATAGGCAAAAATGGATCGAAGCGGAAGGATTAAGAATCCTTGTTCCTGATCCGTGGGAGGTGGAGGATGTTTACCGCAGTTCTGCGGACAAAGATGAATGGTTCCCATTTCCATACTGGACGAGGCTGTGGCCAGCTGCTTTTGCGATGACGCGTTATTTGCGGGAGCATGCAGACTGGCTGAAGAATAAGTCGGTCATAGAATGGGGCGGCGGAATTGGCCTGCCGAGTTTTGTTGCTGCAGCATGGGCGAGGGAAGTTGTGCTCACAGATCTCATACCCGAAGCCATAGCCTGGGCTGAAGAGAATGTAAGAAAACTACAGCTTGACAATGTGCAGTGCCGGGTAGCTGATTGGAATATTCCAGACTATCCTCCTGCTGATATTGTAGTACTTAGTGACGTAAGCTATGACCCGGATTGCTTTG
>Ga0207941_1000113_pt1 | contig 25450 bp, 24 predicted proteins | sample LakMenEpi13Sep12_FD_150695 | JGI IMG/M metagenome (GOLD analysis project Ga0207941, IMG submission 150695) | Freshwater microbial communities from Lake Mendota, WI - 13SEP2012 deep hole epilimnion (SPAdes) | ecosystem: Environmental > Aquatic > Freshwater > Lake > Epilimnion/Euphotic zone ...
ATACCTATATTGGTAACCAATCCGCCGGAAAGTTCGTCTTTCCCTTTCCAGGAGTGCTGGTACCATTTACCTCTTGAAGTAATGTATTGCACATCCACAATATGCTGTGTAGTGTTGTTTGCGAGGGCGTTCCTGATAGCCTGAACAGCGGGTAAAAGCCTTAGTTGAAGGATGGTTTTGATCTGCCTGTGGTGAATTTGCTCAAGTTCTTCTAACGGTTGAAGTTGTGCCGGATCGATCACCAGGGGTTTTTCGCAAATGATATGGGCACCAGACTGCATGCCCATCTTCATGTGTTGAAAATGCAGATGGTTGGGCGAACATACCGTGAGGTAATTTATACCGGATCCCTGGATAAATTGGTGAAACAAGTGATCAGATGAGAAGCATTCGGCTTCGGGAAAATATCGATCCATCACCCCAAGTGTATCGTGGGGATCAAGTACGGCTACCAGTGAATTTCCGGTATCGAGAATGGCCTGCATGTGCCTGGGGGCCACATAACCGGCCGCTCCGGTCAAGGCAAATGTTTGCATCAGAATAATCTACATGTGGATACTCCTGCGCAAGGTACTGAAATGAGCGAATTACTGCATGGAAACAATGAACTCCATGACCTCTGCGAGGTTTCTTTTAAACTTGATCTTAGTGGGAATTCTTTTCTCGTAAGACTGTGCCAGCCTACCAGAAATGACGATCGGGTGAGATTCCAGCTTACGGGTGATCTGCGAAAGAAATCTTTCGAAACTAAAGCTACTGGAAACGGAAGTGAGGTGTGTAAAAATGAAATCAGGTTTTTTAAGATCGGCCACAAACTTGACGTCTTCGAGGGGGACATTTGCGCCGATGTAGATGGTGCTGATTCCCCTGCTTTTCAACAGATACTGCACATAAAGCAAACCCATTTCATGATATTCTCCTTCGGGGAGAAACAGCAGAACGCTCTTGTTAACGTTTACGAAACACTGCACGCCTTCGATCCCAACGATCAACTTCTGCCGGATAATGTTGGAAACAAGGTGCTCCTGAGCGGGGTTGATATGATCTGTTGCCCATAATACACCGATCTTTTCCATGAAGGGAAAAATGATCTGCGTGATTGTCTTTTCGATACCCCTTGTGCGGACATAATCGTCCAACACCGCTTCAAAAACTTCGATCCTCAGGTCAATCATTGCCTGAATCAATTCATTTATAACTCTTTCCAGTTGGGCAACTGAATTGGAGAGTGAGTGAATTTTATCCTTGACCTCATCAGAAGACATCCTGTTGATATGGGAAATTTTATATCCATACTTATTAAGTAGGGATATATTCAGGATTGTCTTTAACTCATTGTTATTGTAATACCGAATATTAGTGTCCGTCCTCTGGGGCTTGATAAAGCTGTAACGCTGTTCCCATATCCGGATGGTGTGTGCCTTCACACCAGTGAGGTTCTCCACGTCTTTAATGGTAAATGCGTTCATACCCAATTGTAACATATTCCCATGGGAAAGGTTCACGAAGGGCGTTTTTTCAGTAAAAATTAGGGGATTACAACTCAGGATTGAGCAGGGGTTTGCTCATGAGTTTGCGCAGAGTGGGGGTAAAATTAAGCTGGCGAAGTGCCGTCAGGTGACGCTGGTGGTGTAAATCAGTACCTAGCATATCCACCAGATTCTTGCCAACCAGAAACTCAGCTGCTTCTCGGACAGAGTCTCCGTAATAACCGGAAAAAGACAAAATATTGCATTGGAAAGTACAGCCGGCTTCCCTGATCTCCAGGTAAAGTGAGGGGTCTCGATGGAGGTAGGTATATCGTTCCGGATGGGCCAGAATGGGCTCATACCCTGCGATTTGCAGATTGAACAGCATTTCTTTGAGTGCCATGGGCCTGCTGACAAAACTCAGTTCAACCAGAACTTTTGAACCCGAGACTGTAAGCAAGGGCTCACCATTTTCCACCAACTTCATCACATGATCATCCAGGAAATACTCCGCAGCAAACCGGCAAGGGATATCATTGGGCCACGACTGGGTGAGTAGATTATATCCGGCACCCAGGGTTTCGGGTGAATTAGGGTACATGTCCTGCATAATATGCGGGGTTGTAATCAGGTAGGTATAGCCAAGGTCTGTGAGGCCATTGATTAAAAGGGTGGATTCAGAAGGATCTGGTGACCCGTCATCAACACCCGGAATCAAATGAGAATGCATATCCTTTCCAAGTTCATGGAAAGGGAATGGATCTTGAGGAAGCGATTTTTTAAAAAAAGAAAACACGCTGGATAATTGGCTTTAATTAGGATCCAACGCCACCGGTCCTGCAGAAATCAGCATATACCATCGCTAGTCCTTCCCGCAAGTTAACCTTATGTTTCCAACCAAACGAATGTAGTTTACTTACATCCATCAACTTTCTGGGTGTTCCATCTGGCTTGGAAAGGTCATTTACAATTTCGCCTTCGAAACCAACAATATCCCTGATCAGCAAGGCAAGTTCTCCGATCTCGATGTCTTCGCCCGTACCAATATTTACAAAGCCGGGGTCATTATAATACTGCATCAGGTAATAGCAGGCATCTGCAAGGTCGTCTGCGTATAAAAATTCCCGCCTTGGTTTTCCCGTTCCCCAGATGGTCACCGAAGCTTGTCCGATTTTTTTTGCCTCATGAATTTTCCGGATCAGTGCCGGTAATACATGCGAGGACTGCAGATCATAGTTATCGTTGGGGCCATACAAGTTTGTAGGCATAACGGAGATAAAATTGCATCCGTATTGTTCTCTGTATGCGTCGCACATTTTGATACCTGCAATTTTAGCAATGGCATAGGGCTCGTTGGTGTGTTCCAGCAGCCCTGTAAGCAGGTATTCTTCTTTGAGTGGCTGTGGTGCTAATTTTGGATAGATGCATGACGAGCCAAGAAACATCAGTTTGGTAGCATTATTCAGGTAGGCAGCGTGAATGATGTTGCTTTGAATCATGAGGTTCTCATAAAGAAAGGCACCGCGGTATGTGTTGTTCGCCAATATTCCCCCAACCTTTGCGGCTGCCAGAAAAACATACTCAGGACGAACTTCTTCAAAGAAACGAGCTACTGAAGCCTGGTTCCGAAGGTCTAGCTCCGCAGAGGTCCTGTAAACCAGGTTTGTAAACCCTTCGGCCGTCAGTTTCCGCAGCAATGCGGAACCTACCATTCCTCGGTGACCGGCAATATATACTTTAGCTTTTTTCTCCATGATATGTTAAAAGTCAAGAATCTACTCAGCCTATTGGTTTGTTGGCCAGGAATGAGAAGCTATTCGTATTGGTTCTTGATGTTAAAACCAGACTCTCTCAACAGTTTCTCCTTCCTGAACAGATCCACATCAGATGCCACCATTTCTTTTACCAACAGCGGCAAATCATATTTTGGTTTCCATCCAAGAACCGTCTGTGCCTTTGTTGGATCACCAATCAGCAGGTCCACTTCTGTTGGACGGTAATATTTCGGATCAACGGAAACCACTTCTGTCCCGGCCGCCAAAGCGTAGTGTGGATGAGAAGCGGAAACCACATACCCTTTCTCTTCGCTTGCACTACCTTCAAATTCCAGTTCAACACCCACTTCCCTGAAAGCCATTCGAACAAAGTCACGAACAGTAGTGGTAACACCTGTAGCCAGTACAAAATCTTCCGGTGTGTGATGCTGAAGAATACGCCACATCCCTTCAACATAGTCTTTGGCATGACCCCAATCCCTTTTTGCATCCAGGTTGCCGAGATATATTTTCTCCTGCATACCCAGTGCTATTTTCGCAACCCCTCTTGTGATCTTTCTGGTTACAAATGTTTCGCCGCGCAATGGTGATTCATGGTTAAACAAGATCCCGTTCACTGCAAACATGTTGTATGCTTCGCGATAATTTACAGTGATCCAATACCCATATAGTTTTGCCACAGCATAAGGGGACCGCGGATAAAAAGGTGTGGTCTCAGACTGCGGAACAGCCTGAACCAGTCCGTACAATTCCGATGTTGAAGCCTGGTACACTTTCGTCTTTGCAGTAAGCCCCAACAATCGCACTGCTTCAAGAATCCTTAGTGTGCCTATTCCGTCAGCGTTGGCTGTATACTCAGGTGTGTCAAAACTCACCTTAACATGACTCATCGCTGCAAGATTATAAATCTCATCCGGCTGGGTTTCCTGTATGATCCGGATCAGATTGGTAGAATCCGTTAGGTCCCCGTAATGAAGATGCATTTTCACGTTCTTATCATGGGGATCCTGGTACAGGTGATCTATACGTTCAGTATTGAAAAGGGAGCTTCTCCTTTTTATCCCGTGAACAGTGTATCCCTTTTCCAGCAGAAGTTCTGCAAGGTATGCACCGTCCTGTCCTGTAATACCCGTAACTAAAGCAACTTTACTCATATGGATTTGAATATATATTGTATTATTTTTCGAATGGGTTTCAGGTATAGGGTGAACCAGAATGGTTTTACACCATTGATGGCCCATGCTTTGTTATCATCTGCGTTAGCTTTTATCCTACTTGACACGGATTTATTGCTTGCCCCGCCAGTTCTCATTTTTACAAGAATCTCCGGAATATATTCCAGCCTGGCTTTCCCCTTATGAATCATTCTGAGCATTAATTCATAATCAGCAGCGGTTTTCATATCAAGGTTAAACACGCCATGTTTTTCGTACAGCGACTTACGCACAAAAAAAGTAGGGTGCGGAGGCATCCAGCCCCACTTAAATGCTCCTTCGGAATATCGCCCGGATTTCCAGTACCTGAACACATGATCAATATTATCTTTATCAACGTAAACAAGGTCACCATACACTGCATCACAACCGGTTCGCTTAAAGGTGTCTGCAACTTTTGAAAGTACCGAGCAGGAAGAATAAAAATCATCTGAATTCAGAATTCCGATAATCTCACCAGTTGCCATGGAGATGCCTTTGTTCATGGCATCATAAATTCCCTTGTCTTTTTCAGAAATTACTTTGCCTATATGTTTGTGCGAATGTACGATTTTCATAGTATCATCAGCAGATTGGCCATCAACAATGATATGCTCCACATTAGGATATGTCTGGCCAGAAACACTATTCAATGTATCATGCAGGGTTGATGCGCTATTGTATGTTGCAGTTATGACAGATACCCGCATCATTGTCTTTCAATCACACAATTTTCCAACACCAACATATCCATTTGGGTACGAAGGAAACAATCCAATGCTTCCTGAGGCGTATTTACAATGGGTTCATTCTCGTTGAATGAAGTGTTCAGGAGAATAGGAACTCCCGTCTTTTCTCTAAATGCTTCAATCAACGCGTAATACCTGGGAGAAACAAGTTTGTCAACAGTTTGCAGCCTTCCAGTACCGTCAACATGGGTTACCGCCGGTATTATCGCATGTTTTTCAGGTCTGATTGGAAATACTTTCTCCATAAAAGGAACTTCATCATATTTTGTAAAATATTCAGAACTGTACTCTTTGAGTATCGAGGGTGCAAAGGGACGGAAACTTTCTCTCCTTTTAATCTTAAGGTTAAGGAGGTCTTTGGCTTTAGGATTTCTCGGGTCCGCAATGATTGATCTTGCCCCCAACGCCCTGGGGCCAAACTCAGCCCTTCCATTAAACCACCCAACAACACCTGGTTCAATTAGCTTATCAGTTACCACATCGTACAACTCCTCATCGTCCAACCTTCTGTAGTTGATACCTCTTTCTTTTAGTATCACTTCAATTTCCTCGTTGCTGAAGCGGATCCCGGTATAAGCAGAATATATCGCCGGGTTTCTCGGTTTACCCAGGTCATGGTGATAAAAATACAAAGCAGAACCCATGGAAATACCCGCATCATGCCCTGCGGATGGAATATAAACACCTTCAAAGCCGGTTTCCGCTGCAAGTTTCCCGTTAGCCACTGAATTCTGCGCAACACCCCCTGCAATACAAACATTCTTCATTCCGGTTCTTTTCCTTAACTCCTTCAGGAGAAAGAAAATAATTTCTTCAGTGACTCGCTGGACTGAACTGGCCAAATCTTTATGATACTGTGTTAATTCTTCATTCTTCTGCCTTGCCGGACCAAACTGTTTTACAAAATAATGTGAGAAAAGATTTCCAACTGATGGAATATTATCCCTGTATTCAAATCCCGCTTTAGTGGGTGCAACAAAATAACGATCATCCCAACCATACAGGCCGTTGGGCAAAAACTTAATAATACTCCGGATCTTATCCATATACTTTGGCTCACCATAGGGTGCAAGGCCCATTACTTTATACTCATCTCCATAATGCGGAAACCCCAAATACTGTGTGAAAGCCGTATAGAAGAGTCCTATAGAAACGGGAAAATCCACACTGTCCAACACGTCGATCTTGGTGCCCCTGCCAACACCAATCATTGTTGTGGTAAAGTCACCTGAACCATCGATAGACAAAACAGCAGCCTCCTCAAAAGGCGACGCAAAAAACGCAGATGCAAGGTGACTCCTGTGATGCTCTATATTCCGGATCTTTTCTTTCAATGCCTGAAGGTCTGCAGCGGGGTCAACCTGGAGAAATAATTTCTCAAGACTGGTAACCTCCTGTGTATTCTTCCAACGTTTCACCGCACCAAGTACGAGTGAAGGATTCTTCCGCAAGTAATCTAACTTACTCATGAACTTAGCCCGGGGGTCTCTGCCGATGGTTATATAAGAAACCTCACTAAGGCTTATCCCTGCTTCTCTAAGGCAAAATCTCACAGCCTGAACAGGAAACCCTGCCCAATGCTTTATCCGGGTAAATCGCTCTTCTTCAGTAGCAGCGATCATCACTCCGTCTTTAAAAATAGCGGCCGATGAATCAGCATGAAACGCATTCAATCCAAGGATGTACATATTCAACCAAATAAATTTTTATAACCCTGGATCACGCTATCGTGATCCAGTTTCTTTTCCAGATAGTTTCTTGCACCAACTGACCAGTTTGAATACTGGTCTTGATCCATATCTACAAACGCTTGCAACACCTCACGAAACCTTGGCAACCCTTGCAACGCCAAATCATATCCCGCATGGGATTCCGCAAGATTTCTCCATGGCGTTTGGTCACTGATCACAACTGGTTTTCCAGCTGCAAGAGCCTCCAGTATGGCATGTCCAAAATTCTCACCTTTGGTAGGAAGGAAGAGAATATGCACATTCTGGACCAACTCAAGTACGGCTTCATGCCCCATTTCCCCCATCATGTAGACCTTAATATTCTCAGGCAGTTTACTGATCTTACCAAGGCATTCATTCCAATATGCCCTGTCTTCAATAACACCGGCAATCTCAAGCTTCACCTCCCCCTTCAACTGCTCCAGAATATCCAAAACCAAAAGCAGGTTTTTGATGGGATGGATTCTGCCTACAAAAGCAATCTGCAAATGTAGGCTTTTCTTCTCCATAGCAGATGTCAAGGCAGGGAGAACTGGCGGCATATCAATGATCTTGGATACCGCCGCATGAGGAAACTGAGTTCTGATATCTATCGCCTCTTCGTCATCTGTTGCATGGAAAACAATTCCCTTTAGAAAATCACCAGCCCTGAGTGCTGTCAGGAATACTTTCTTTTTTGTGGGTTTGAACTGTAATGCTGAGGGCCTGAGCATTCCATGCGGCCCCAGTACAATAGGTACTTTAATAACACCCAGCCTCCTCATCAACAGTGGTAAAATGGTGAATTGCAGGGAATACATGCCATTGCAATAGATCGTATCCGGATCTCTATCTTTAATCAGATTCAGGATACTTCTATATTTCATCCTGTCTGTACTACAATAAAAAACCTCTGCATTCTCACAATATCCGATCCACTGATCAGACTCTATACCGGGCATGGGATTAGGGTCATGCAAGTCTCTGTCACTGGTAACAACATCAATGTGGTAGTATGGACTTAGCTGCCTAACCATATTGACGGTGGTACGGATGGGACCGCCAGCTTTGTAAGCCGGATCAAACCAATCAACAAAAACCATCAGGCGCTTCATGGCGTGAATAAAATTCCAGATCTGAAGTTGATCAATGAAACACGTGAAATCCTTATGGCACTTACGCCGGCAGGCTTATCCGTCTGATACCTGGGAACCGCACCCAGGCCACCTTTTACCATTTCATACACAAACTCGTTTAAGCCGCTTTTGCTGATACCAACAATCCGGTTGGGCACTTCCATGATCTCACTGCAATCTTTTCTCTTTTCATCAAAGCACTGTGCTGTTAAGCCAAGGAAAGCCGCTTGATAACTTTCGCTGCCGGATATAAAATCATAAAACCTCATTTTATGGAATAAGTGAATATTCCATAACAATATTTTCAATCCCGGGTTCTTTTCCTTAACGCGTATAGCTCCCTGTACATACATGTTGGCCAACGTAATCATTCCCTTAAATTCATCCACTTGTATCGTGACTGCGCTATCTGCTTTTTCAGGGGCAACCATTGCACAATCAATTGATACCTGACCGGTGCCTGACAAATTGAGTGGCATTCGATTAGCCCCCTCCCACCAGCAGTCCTTTGCAAAAAATCTGCCGTTATCATCTACTTTCACACCCGCAAAACCGCCTCCAAAGCTGAATAATCCGGAGCCTTGCATTGTTTCCGCTTTTCCAGGTCCCAATACAATGTTTCCATCGCAGAAAAATGAATTCTGGTTTTGGACATACAAATACTTTGTACCCAATAAACTGATAGAATGTTCAGACTGGGAGTAGATCATATCGGTAAATGCCTCAGCATTTTTCTGATCCACATTATCAAACCTGATTCCATCAATTTTCCTGTTCATCTGCCCTGCGTCCAGATGCACCCCGCATATCGAAACTTTGCTGGGTCCCTGCACCTGAATAAGCGGACTGCCCTCCGGAAAGTTGTTTACAGCTTCCAGCACCGATGCATATATCATTCCATCCCCTTCCATTTGCATATCACTTCCAGGCGGAATAACCAATGGCTTAGTCAGCCTATATGTACCGTATTGAAAATGCAGCACAGGTCTCTGCCCTTTCAACTGATTAGCTTTGTTTACCAGCTGCTGAATCTGATCTAACGTGGCCGTTCTATCCACTTCAAACACCGGCCTTTTTACAAGTTTCGGTGTTTTACTCATTCCAGATATAAACACCTTACTGTCCATTGCAGGTGTTTTGGTTCCAAAACTATCCCGGTAAGAATAAACAACTTTTCTTGGAACGTCAATCCGCCAGGGTTTCTCCACTTTGTATCTGTTGGCTAACGATAACACTTCATATGACCCAGTTGCCCAGCTATCATAAATCAAACTGTACGGATTCTTCTCATCATCAATCTTCCCAAAACTGTTTCCTGTAAAACTGATCTTACCAAGATGATAGTGCTCAATGGATGGCCCCTTGGTATCCAAAACGATATTACCTTCAAAAACCCGCTTAAACGGATTAGAACTCTTCCCAAAATCATACATCACGCGGTCCGTTCCATTGATATAACAACCACGAACTGACACATAATATGCATTTGTATTCACAAACACACTGTTGACGATCTTCTCAAAGTAAGAGTTGTATACATGATAGTTTCCATTCTTGTTCTGCAAACCACGAAAGCAACGAATAAATCTGCAGTCCCATATCCAATAGTCCAGCGCGTTATACCCGTTTATTGATATTGCCGCCTCCGTAATGTCAAAAAAACTACATCTCCGGACGCTCACCTCTGAGTCATTTGCATTAGTCCCCTCTGACGGATCCGTGCCGCCATGAATTCCCCTCCAGAAACCACCAGTGAACACGCAATCATTGACCTCAATGTTCAAAGAAGCATAACTTTCACTATATTTTTCTTTCCACTTTGTCTTCCAATTGATTCCAATGGCCGTAAGATTATCAGCCTTCATATTGCGAAAACCAATTCGTGAAATGGAAAAATAGGCTGATCCATTGACCCAAACCATGGTATCATTGCTGTTTCCCGCCCAGGTGATCCTTGTAAGTTCAGGATCTTCCCCCACAATCATAAAACCAATTTTCCCTTTCACCCTGAGCGTTGCGGAAATCCTGTAGTTCCCCTTAGGCAGATAAACCACGGCATAAGCCCTGCTGTCGGTATTGAAACCGGTAGACTTTACCGAAAGGCTATCGATGGCCATTTGAATAGCTTTTGTATCATCAGCTACTCCATCAGCTTTTGCACCGAATCTCCGGATGACGTTAGCCCAGCCCTTCATCTCCCCATGGAACTCTTCCTGTGCTGTAACAAAAAAAGGTACCAACACTACTAAACAAAAGCCAACCAAAATGAATAATCTCTTCATTTTTCCAGAACCTCCTTATAAAGCGCTAAATACCGGGCTGTAATTGTTTCTAACGAGTACTGTTTTACATTCTCAAAACCATTAGTGATATGCTCCTTTCTCGATTCCTCATCACCAATGGCATTGAGTACGCCTTTCCTTATGGAATCCGGGTCATATGGGTCCACAAAAAAAGCACCTCCTCCGGAAACAGAAACCATAGGTTCAATATTGCTTGTTACCAAAATGCGGCCAGAACGCTGTGCTTCAATGACCGGCATCCCAAATCCCTCATACAATGATGGATATAAAACAAGGTCAGCAGTTTGGTACAATTCGGCAACCTGCAGGTCTGTTAATCCCTCATAGCTCGTAAATCTGATATGATGTTCCTGCATCAGTTGCTGCTGGGTTAAAGATGGACTGCCCAGGATGTATAATCTGATGTTTAATCCCCTCAATGCAGGAATGGAACGCTCCAGGTTCTTGTTAGGTGTGGTACCGATGAACAATACAACCGGATCTGCTTTATAAAAGGGCTTATCCACAAACCTAAACTCCGGTGGAACGGGATTCGGTATAACGCGTATCTTATTCTTATCCCAGTTTAAAGCAGCAGCAATTTCCGCACATGATTTCGGAGAAATAGTAGTTACAATATCTGCGCGTTGTGCCGGTAATTCCAGATACAACTTCTTTAATACCCAACGCTTAAAGCCTGTATTATTCTTCAGGAAATTGCAATCATGTATAGTCAGAATGGCTCGCTTACTTCCGCAACCCAAAATAGCGTAATGTACATCCCCTGTTACGTGTACAACATCAGCATTCAATCTGTACACTTCTGCTATGTTTCTAAAAATGCTCCACAGTCCGTTTGAGAACCTGGATAAACGATGTTCCGTCACTTTGTATGTAGCTTCCAAAGAAGGGGCTATGGCTCCAAAAACTTTCTCTATGGAATAAAACTTCGGATCTTTTTTCCGAAATAGCAACAATATCCTATCCATGTTGTACTTGCTGAAGCGTATCGTCTTGAAGTCTTACATTGTTCCCCTCCCTGGAGTTGCCAAACCATGTTGGAACAATCCGGTATAAAAGGAAAATAAAAAACGCCGTTTTTAAAAGCGCATTTACGATTTGAAGCGTATCTGTTTCACCAGAGTAAGTTACCTGGTAAAACAACACGGGAATCCAACAGATCAGTAATGGATTATACCGAAAGGAAAGTGTGATCAACCGCTTGTAGATCCACCTTACAAATAAAGCCAGCAAGCCCATAAACAGAATTCCCCCCCAGAATCCAAACGCTCCGTATGCTTCACCCAACGGGCCAATATTAGTGGACCAATTCGTGATTGTCCACCCTGTATAATACTTCATATTGAACTTCCCTCCGGCTTCTGGCTTGTCTGGCCACAGAAAACGGGGCACAAGTGACGATGCAACATTGGTCACCATAAACTTACCGTTATCATGCGGGTAAATGGATGGAAACCGCTTCATAACCAAGGCAATATTAAATCCCTGGTTCGTCCGCATATAAATCGGGAAGAACGTATTCTTGGCAAACAAATCCTCGCCTTTACTGAAATTATTCACAAAGATCTCAGAAAAGAGTTCCACTTTACTGCCTTCATACTTTTTCCCCCAAGTGAAGGCTCTGAACTCCTTTTTTGTATTCTGCAGTACAATTAGCAACAAAAATCCGATAATAAAAAAGCTAAACTTCTTAAAAAACGATGCCTTATTACCCAGGAAAAAGAAAGAAAAAATGGTAAGGCCCATATAGGCCACTACGGTAAACATCCCCGTATTCAATGCATTCAGCAACAAGAAAAGGGAAAAACCTCCGATGATCCAGTATTTGTACCTTAAAGATGGTGTGTAGTAGACGTAGAGCAGACCAGCAAACGAAGAAAAATAAAACAACAAAACAAAAAACTGAAACGATCCGGGTATATAAGGATATATAAATGAAAACACCAACCCTATGCTGATAATCACCAACCCCACCTGCCTGTGGTTGCTCAGTTTCTCCACTATACGTATCCTTAAATACTGAATCATTTCAAATTCAGAAGAAAACTTTCCAGTTTTCAATGGCCAGGTCAATACCATGCAGAATAGACATAATGCCGGAAGTGTAAAAGAAAAATAAATACGTTCATTCACTGGCATAAATCTTTTCCAAAGGAAAGAAAGGTTTTCACTCTTTGGATAGAGGACATAGCCCAGATAAGGCATAAAGACACAAGTGAAGATATAGAGGAAAGCAATCGTTTCCAGCAACACAATACCCTTACCAAGCTTATTGATCAACTGAAAAACAACGAGAAATGTCAATACCACGGCAAGAGGAAGATACCAGTCTGTAAGAAATGCAAACAGGGCAACTGCAAAAAATGATATGGAGTATAGATATTTATACATTCCCCAGCAATTCAGTTAACCTGTGTGTATAAAGATGCCTGGCTACTATTTTCGCATATCCCTGCCGCCGGATTTGAAAAGAAAGTTCCGGTCTTGCTGTCAGCAAAGCTACCTGCTCAAGCAGTTCACTATTATTGCTGAAATACAACAAGTCTTCGCCATCCACAAAAATAGATTTCATCTCATCGCTACCTGACACAAGTTCTGTGCCCCCTGAAGCCAGAATTTCAAAAAACCGCATATTTGGCGCAGGAAAATTTGTTGTATCCGTAACATTAAGGCTAATGAGCGATTTCTGAACCACTGCCGAGAATTCCGGTCCATAAAGTGGCTTCTTACCTGCCAATTTCCTAATGGGTTGGTACCCACATCTACTCCAATATGGTCCGTCAATTTTTAACCGCAAATGCGGCATTGCCTGGTGAATGGTTTTCAGAACCTCTTCCCTTTCTGGCCTCCATGAACCCGTAAAAGAAACATCATACTCCATCTGGTTATCATTCATATTCTTGTGGTGCGCTGTGGTATCGCCGGCAAATGGAATCCACATTGTTTTGGGAGCACCCATCGTCTCAAAAAACCCAAGCGACGATTTACTGTAGCTGGCTACCAGATTTGAGAACCTCGCTCCTTCCAAAATATAGTTACTTAGATTTTGCAATGGATCAGCCCAGTACCAAACGATCCTGGTTTTTAAAATACTCCTTAAATATCCGATCGTTCCTGGTAAGATTTCTGCACCAGTGAACAGGATGACCAGGTCAGGATTTCGCCTAACAACAAAAGTGATGAAGTCTTTGTTTGCCTTTCTCACCCATGACTTAACGGGAAAAAAGCGGTGCACTTCCTGTCCTACTTTTCCCAGCCGGGCATGAGCCAAAACCGCCTTCTTCGTGTCAAACAAATGAGCCTCCAGTCCAAGATCAATGGCTGCATTGTAATACGAGGTTTCGAGGCAATAGTTGCCTGTTTCACCCGCTATAACAATAGTCTTTACCATTCTACTTCTTTATGAACTTGTACACCTTTCTTTTCAGTGCATTAAATATGAAAACCGGCATCAGCATTCCAATCAATGATGATGACAAATACCTTAGCCGTATTTTTAGCTTCTGCCATACGTCCAGACTGGAAAACGCTGAAACGCAAGATGGCTTTAGCCCCTGTGTAAGTGCGTATGCACCAATATAAGAACCATTGGTCCTGTAATCCAGTAGCCAAAACGGATAGGTATATTTGTAAATATTATCCATCACTTTGTAAGTAATGGGTCCCGCTTCAATTCCTGCATCCCGGAAAGCTTCCAATACAACATACATCACTTGCTTGAGTCCCCCGTCAATCGGTTTATAGTCGGCCCAACTCCGCATCAGCGTGTCTCTGTAAGAATTGGCCATTGATCCGCCGATCTGAATATCTTTTGTGACTAAGGGTTTATCATACATGAACAATCTTCCTCCTTTACTGATGATCAGCGCGGCGAGATACATTTGAACATAAACACTGCCATCCACTTTTGAAGTATTGTATTTTTCAAATACGCTTCGTTTCACAATAATACCAGCTACATAGCTAAAACTCCTGTAATACTTCAGCGCAATGGCCTCGCCGAAACCAACAACAGCTGTTTTGTCTGCCCGTGTGATTACTTTCTCCGGACTATGGGCCTCAACATAATTGCAAAAGCCAATCTCAGGCTTATCATTGTTGATCAGAAAATCCACCAATGGCTTCAGGCACTCTGGATCTTCCAGCGTGTCATCATTGCCTAGTATAAAACAATATTCCCCGGATGCCATCTCCAGGCTGGATCTCAGATTTGCATCATACCCAATATTCACGGGTATCCTTTTATACTTTATGGGAAAGCGATAATCGCTCGTCAACTTTGTCATTTCAGCTTCCGTATCGTCTGTTGATGCGTCGTCACTTACAATCACCTCAACATCGGGATAGTTCAGCTTCTCTAAGATTCTGAGGTTTTTAATAAGATACTGTATCCTGTTATACTGAGGTATACAAATGGAAATCTTCATAGTTTACTTTTGTTGTACTGGACCGCCTGTCCCATGTATTGCATGACCGGCGCGAAAGCTACTTCGTAGTTTAGGCACGTTTCAAAATCCCGAATAGCTGCACCGGAAATAGTGTCATACTTCCCTATAGCTTCTGCGATTTTTTTATAAATATCATTTGCATCTAATTTCACCGGGATGGCCCATTCAAATTTAGACATTGTTCTTTCCACCGGAGAGCCCGCTAAATACAAGACAGGAAGGCCCAATGCCGCGTATTCATAAATCTTATTTGATGCCGTGCCAAGGGTATTGTTCATGGTATCCTGCTTGCCAAAAATGGCGTTTCCAAAATGGCATACAGAAGCTGCCCTGGGAACGTCTGCATAAGGGGTGTATCCCACAAATTCCAGATGCTTATGCTGCTCGTCATTGAGTACAGCTTCAATGCTATGTTTGTACGCCTCACTGCAATGTCCCTTTAGTACCAATTCAAATGTGCGCGCCCCAACTTCCTTTCCCAGCAAGGGCAGCATTTCCTCTATACCGTGATGCTCTCCAATTCTTCCCTGAAAGATCACCTTTACCTTGCCAGGCTCTTTATATGCATTCCGGAAGTTTCCATAAAATGTCTTTGAAGGGTAATTGGGAACAATGAAATGCTTGCCACGAAATTCATCCATCGGGAAAAATACCAGTCTGTCTTCAGATGGAAGTGTAAAAACATCAATCTCCTTAAATATCTTTTTCTCAGCATCGCAAGCAAACCACCCTATAGAGTATTTGCTTTCCCGATGCTTCTCTGAAACGTCATGGTTATGGTACCAAAGCTTGTGTGGCTTAAGCCATCTTCTGATCAGGCTGTATGCAAACAGCGCATGTGCGTCATATATCAAAATCACTTGGGGCTTCTCAGCTTTACAAGCCTTCCAGAGGTCATACACAAAGCGAAGGAACATAGACCCTTTACGGAACTTGCTGCTTCGTTCCTGTTCATGAACACGCATCAATTGCCCGGATGCTACTGCCTTCACGTTGGAGGGATACTTCCAATTGCCTTTCAAGTGTGGGCGATGGACAATGGTAATCTGGTCAAATATCCTGCTGAGTTCACCAACAGCGTTTAATGTAGGCGGATACGATTCCGGATGATAATAAATAGCGGATACAAGATTAAGCATTCAATATCACCTTTGACCAAACCTGCTTTTCTGGAATTGAAGAGGGTTAAAGCCTCCAAATTCGGCAGAGCGGCTTTTGGGGATTCCAATTACGGTATCATAAATTCCCAACTCATCCTGGTAGTCTCTGTCAAGATACTTTACAGGCTTTGTACTGCCAACCCGGTACACATCATATGCAATCAATGAAAGTGCTTTTCCGATGGCCTGATCTTCAGCAGGTGTATGACTTTCCAGAAACAACACGGGTTGATGGTTAAGTATTGTTTTCGTCATACCCTGAAGTGCAAAAACCCCTCCCCCTTCAATATCCATTTTAATAAAATCAGGTTTCCCTCCCAATTCAGTAAAAAAATCATCAATGGTTGTGCAGGGAACTTCTGTTTCGCCTCCCGCATTGGTTGCCCATCCTGCGTCCAGTGAAGCCATATAGTGGGTATGGCTCAGGTACATCGTTACTGTTCCGGTATGATCGCTTGCTGCCGAGTTTACGGGTATGATATTGGACAATTTGTTGATTTCGATGGTCTTCCTGAGCGTTGCAAATGTTTGCGGTATGGGCTCGAAAGCATAGACCTTTCCGGCTGAACCAACTTTCCTGCTTAAAAATCTAGAAAAATATCCAACATTAGCGCCTATATCCACTACTGTTGCACCAGGCTTAACAAAGAGTTCAAACACTTCAAAAGTGTTGGGCTCATGAAACCCGAGGATCATATCCAGATTCAAATCATTATTGTTCTCAAACTTCAAGCCCTTGTTTTTCCCAAACATTACACTTCTGATATTGAACTGCTTGATTCCGGTTCTTGCCACATTGGCGAGAAATTTTTTCATGAAAATTGTTTTACGCTTTAGATTTTGGTGAATTGACTAAATATATTTCTGAAATGGTCCTGATGATCCTTGATTCTTCCAAGAACGTCTAAACCAACGGGCTTATATTGAAATGAATCTATACAATGTGAAAGCATTGCAATGTTGTTCGCCGTAAATGTATCACTTAACTCATGGTAAAACCCGGCAAGTTCTCCCTGTCCGCCAATATCGGTTGAAATTATGTTACATCCACAGGCTACCGCTTCATGAAAAACCATTGGTCCGGTTTCAACCCAGGTGGAAGGTATGATCAGGCAATGTGCTTCCCTGTATACTTCAGCGAGTTCCGCCTGGGAAAGATTATTGAACCACTTTACATCTGACCTTCCATTGAGTATGCCCCTTGTTTCCGCACCTACCGATGAGGATGACCAGTTGCCTGAAAGGTATAAAAACCGGCCATGTTTTGGTGGCAAACTAACCCAAGCCTTAGCCAAAGTAAGTATGCCTTTTACTGTCTCAAACCGGCCCGCATATAAAAAAATCCTTGTCTCCGGATCTTTCTCCTTTCCCTGGTAAAATACACGCTTATCAATACCATGCCTTACTACATGGAGTTTAGAACCGGTAATGAATTCCTGTTTCTGAAGAAACCGCTTCATGTCTTCAGAAAAAACGATGACCTGCTCCGTTAGTTCATCTACGCTACGGAACCGCTCTATTCGTTGCCGGATCAGGCTCCTTGTATTGAAAGCTTTTCGGGTAAAGATCTTTCCCAGTATCCTGTTGCCCACCCATTCCAAGAAAATGGAAAATGAACGGCCAGTGTTTCCTTTTTGTTTGTACATGCATCTGGAGCATGTCTTTGGCCCAATCAACTGCTCGCACCTGGTTCCGGTAAACGAATCCAGCATATCTCCTTTGGGACAATAGAATGGCGTATGGGTAATGACTTGAATTTTACAGTCTGTATTAAGCTGTTTCGCAGCCTCCATCAGCGCCGGACCTGAAACAGTTGTCATACCATTCAACACCAATTGGTCAGGATCCGAAAATCCAGCAGCTTCAAGCGCCTTAACAAACTCATCAACCCATTCTTCTCTATAGTTGGTGTATACTGCCAAAGGATCCTGGCCACTCAGCACAACGCCAAGCACCCTGAGTCCGTTATACATATACTCCCTTGCATACATAAGAGAACTAGCCCTAATGACTTTTCCCAAGTCAGGAACAGGTTGATCAAATGCAGCAATAATGAGCACTTCATGGCCACTTGCCATCAGGTATTCGGCAAACAGGCTGGTATATACTTCCGTTCCCCCTCCTCTTTGGGGATAGAAGTTGTATGTGGACAGGATGAATTTCACCGCCAGATTCGCTTTAGAATACCCTTAACCCTCTCATATCTTTCACTTCCTACCTTTGTTGCAAACAATATCCTCATCAATTCCATGTCGAAAAAAGCTGTGGGCTTATGTTTCACTGCCTTTGACAAAGAACGATTGGCCTCATTATGCATACCTGCTGCATAATAGGAAAATCCAAGGTGCCTGTAATGGGTAAACCTGATCTCATTCCAATTGGAGGGAGATATCTGTTTTCTATCCTGAAAAAAAAGGAATACACGCTCCATGTTGCGTTCCGCTGCTCCGTTCAATATCATGGAACGATGCATGTTGGTCTGGTGAATCCTATAATAGGCCAATGGCCTGTCAATAAAATAAGAAAACTCGTTCTCAATCATCTGAAGTGTACAGAACCAGTCACCCAGACCATCGCGGAACTCCTCTGGCCAGGGTAACACTTTATCCCAGCTGCTCTTCCGCGCCATTATAGCCGGTGCATTGATGTAATAGCGTTTCAATATCTCCTTAAACTCAAGGTCTTTTGGACTAAGCCGCCCGGATCTGCTAATATTATTACGCTCACTGGTTACAACGTCATTACTGTCCATAAAACTTACGTCTGTATGCACCAACACCACATCTGCATTCCGATCAAGTACATCCGCCGCCATTCGTAAATATTCCGGGTACCAGGCATCATCTCCATCAAACCTGCAAAAATACTCCCCCCTGGCTTCTCTCCATCCTAGATTTATTGCCGCAGCAGCCCCAAGGTTTTCCTCCAAGGCCATCAGCCTTACCCTGTCATCGGAAAGAAAGGTTTTGATCACTTCCACTGAACGGTCAGTAGAAGCATCGTCAATGACAATAATCTCGTATTCAAATTCACAGTCCTGCGCTAACAATGAACGTATAGCCCTGCCAATATATCGGTCCAGGTTGAAACAGGTAATGACAATGCTGACTTTTGGTAGTTGCAACTCGTTCAATCTCCTCAGATAACTTTAAAAATACTATTATCCAATAGCTTCCTGAGCGCGTCAGGCGTATGCTTTGTGAATAACCAGTTGTATTCGCCTTTTACGTACCGCATATCATCGTGTAACACAAATTCCAATTGATCCCCGTTGATATAATAAGCATTCATCATCCACTGCTGAATCAGATGATCCACTAAATATGCCTGCCTGGCCGGGCCCAGAATCTCTAAAATCAGGAATTCAATGCTGTCTGTACAACCGCTTGACCCATTAATGAACTGCCATTCTGCATTCTCAACATCTACTTTCACCATTAATTTTTTATCACTAAGTCCTGTCTGCCTAACCCAACTGTCAAATCTCGTTGCCGGTACCGTGATGGCTTCAATGTTCGACAAATCTCCGGGTTCAACAATAGAAGATTCAAGGTCTGATTGTTTATTGATATAAAACGTCAATTCACCATTCGTCTCAGACAAGGCAAAATGACTTCCGGTAATGCCTTTAAACGCATGATGCTTCACATTATCCTCAATGGTCCTGTTCAGCAATGCATTAGGTTCAAACCAGAAAATTGGTGAAACATCTTTATTGGCCAGGAAATACGTATAAAACCCCCAATTTGCTCCAATATCCACCGTTGCATCACAATACCTTGAAAGTAACCAGGTAAGCATTAACGTGTGGTACTCCCCTACATATTCTTCGGGTGTTCCGAAAAACATTGACGCGGGTGCTTCACCAGCAGGAAGTTGGATCGCTAAATCACCTGGTATTCCAAGGTTGGTGGTCAACATCTCCTTACGCTTTTTTATACCGGATAAATTTAGCATACGGTTCATCACCCGGAGATTCCACCTCCCCTTCATGGAAGCAGGTAAACCAGCTCCCAGCTTCACAAACAGGTCAGCTATTATCATAAATTCTTCTTTATACGGGCAGGCACACCTGCTACCATCGTATACGGCGGTACGTCTTTGGTTACGCATGCGCCGGCAGCAATAATGCTTCCTTTGCCCACCCTGACTTTTGGTATAAACGATGCGCCTACGCCAACAAAAACATCATCTTCAATGGTAACCCACCCGGCAATATGCGTTCCTGGTGAAATATTCACAAAACTACCTATGGAGCAATCATGCGAGACCGTGCAACCATTGTTGAGTATCACATTATCACCCAGGGAAATATTCACGGTTATGATTGTACCCTCTGCGATATAAACACCCGTTCCCAAAGCACGAAACCTTGCAGGCTTAATCCCCTTATTCAAAAGATTAAAAAAAGTAAACCCATGGTCCCTGAACATGGCTGAAATTCGCTTGTTCGCGGGCACATCGCCAATTCCCACCATGATCTCCGGTTTGTCAGCGCTATTATGCATGGCCAATACGTCAGCAATCTTCATCACCGGTTTCCCCATAAAAAGCTCCCCGGGCGAAACTTCATCCTTAGCAAAAGCCAATAGTTGGTTATCCTGCCCAAGGTCTTCCATCAGGGAAAACACTTCAGCCGCATGACGTCCAGCTCCTATAATGACTTTGTGCATATGATTACATTATTTTCCCATCATAAGACAGATCTTTTATCCTGTCTGACCAAACCAACAATGATTTATACCATTGAAGGGTGTAGCAGGTTTGATCATCAGGGTTAATAATTCCCTTCTCGAGGGCCTGCTTGATTTCAACAATCCCTTCATGTATTTGGATGGTAGCTTCATACCCCAGCACATCTTTGATCTTTTGAAAGTTCAGGTTATAGGTGCGTTTATCCGCATCATCAGGGATCACGTGAATTTTGACATTGGGTATAACGTCAATAACAAATTGGGCCAACTGTTTGATCTGATAGTTAAGATCTGAACTTCCAACGTTGAACACCTCACCGCTCACTTTCTCTAATGGTGCTTCCAGAACAGTCATGAAGGCTTTAACCACATCCCTGACGTGCACAAAAGGTCTCCATTGTTCACCACCGCCCATGATGTAAATAACGCGTTCTTTCCATGCCCGCATCGTCATGATATTGACCGCCAAATCAAAACGCATCCTGGGGGCAAGTCCAAAAATTGTTGCGTTTCTCAACATTGTTGGGTGAAAGTTGCTGTCATGCAGTTCATGCAATACCTTCTCAATGGCAACCTTACTTTTTGCATACTCGGTTTGCGGAAAAAGTTCATCCCCCTCAGACAAGGAGGTTTTATTGCCCGCGCCGTACACACTGGCGCTGCTGGAATAAATATACCTTTTAACTCCAGCCTTCTTGGCTTCCCTGGCAAACCGCTCAGACCCCTTGTAGTTGATCTGACGCGTCAACTCAGGATCTATCTCCGCCGAAGCATCGTTGCTCAATCCTGCCAGATCCATTACGGTATCCACGCCATCAAAGACAGACACATCACAGTAACGCAAATCATCTTTCACAATGCTCAAAGCAGGATGAGCCTGTACACTGTCTATCTTGTCAAGACCAAAAAAATACCTGTCCAACGCAATTACAGAATGCCCTTTCTTCAGCAATTCATCGCAAAGCAAAACACCCACATATCCACCTGCCCCTGTAACTAATATTTTCCCCATATCCTGAAATTTCAATGTTTAATTTTATTCAATATACCGTTCTACGGTAGTAAATAATTTGTTTAATTCCTCCTCAGTCATAATGGTATGCAACGGAAGTGAAACAATCCTGTCCCTGATCGCTTCCGTGTAACCCAGATCCTGGTTTCTATAGCGTCCCTCATAATATTTAAGCGCATGATTGGCAGTGTAATACCTTCTCACCGCAATCCCATTCTCCTGCATATACTGCACAAACTGCGTAGCTTCCTGTTTTAACAATATGGGGAAATACAAATACGTACAAACCACTTCGGGTGAAACATACATGGTGGTTATCTTACCCTCAGCCTCCAACTTCCCGAAGAAAGAACGATATCTTTCAATATTTTTAAACCTGCTTCCCAATATATAGTCTACTTTCTCCAGATTTTTCAGACCAACTATTGCTGAAATCTCCTGCATCTTTGAATTAAGACCAGGGATGTCAATATTCCCCCTTTGTTTTTCAAACTGACCATAGTCGCGCAGCCTGATCAGCAGATCCTGCACTTCCTCATCATTCACCATATTAACACCACCCTCCATGGATGTAAAAATCTTAGTGGCGTGTAAGCTGATCATCTCGCTATATCCATATGCATTGGGAAATTTACCCTTAAACATGGAACCAAACGCCGGTGCATTGTCCATGATCAGCACAAGCCCATGACTTTCTGCAAACCTTCCCAGTTTTTCAATATCTGGTAAGTTTCCATAGGCCCCAACTGCGATGACCATTTTAATTTTATCTGAATCAACTTTCAGCTTATTGACGTCCAGTACAAAACTGTTATCCACATCACAGAAAACAGGAACAAGGTTATTCTGCACAATCGCATTGATCGTTCCGGAAAACGTGAATGACGGAACAAGTACTTCAAAACTTTCATGAGGCCCATATCCCATTTTATGCTTCCACGCCTGGATAAGATGGTATAAGCCCATTTCGCCATTACAATACAGTGTTGGTTGCAACTTTGCCTTAAAATACTCACCAAGTTTCTGCTCAAAACTCCTGACGAAAGGTGAATTGTTGGTAACTAACCCTGAACTTAAGCAGGAGCCGAACTCTTGGTAAACGTCGTCAATGGATGGTAAAAATGGTTTTACGATGTTGATCGTCATAAAAGTTAAGATTCGTTTTTAGGAATCAAATAATAATCTCGCTCCGTGGGATAGGCTTCGAACTTGCCCATTCTCTTCAAACCATTGTTTGAAATATGAAATAAATCATATTTTTCAAACAAGAAAGTCAAAGAATTCAATTTTTCAGTGTATTCCTCAAGAACTTCTATTATGATTGAAGGCAGCCAAAGTAATATTTGATCCTTAAGTGCGGTAAGCACTTCGAACTCAGCTCCTTCAACATCAATTTTAATTAACAATCGATCTCCCTTATGTAATAACGTGAAAAGATCATCTGGCCCAATAGCCAATACATTTACTTCATCATAATTATCTGAAAACCTGGAAGCAAAATCCTTATGAATCGAGCCATTCGTCAGGTGCCCTTTAGGTTCATAAAACTTCACAAATCCAGAATTCTCTGATACCGCTGCGTTAAACACTGACAAAAATTCAAGATCATTCAATGATCTATTTAGCAACAACCTTCTGAAAGCCTCTGGCGAAGGTTCAAAACTAATTACCCTGGCAGACGGATTCCTCTTTGAACAAAACAAACTGAACAAACCAATATTTGCCCCGATGTCAAACACAACATCAAAGTTGGCAACTTCCTTATCAAAAACAGCATACAATTCTCTCTCGTATTTCATCACTCTATACACTAAAGCTTCCAGGTCAAACTCGTTTGTATGCGGTATTACCCTTAGTCTCGTGTCTCTACCAACAATAACCGTCTGCTCCTTTAAAGACAGTGTAGGCCATTTGAAGTGGCTCACTTTACAAGGACACAAAATTCTCTTGGGTTAAATAATAATGATACTGGTTTTCATAGTCTACTGGGCTTTGGTATTTGAGTGATGAATGTAGCCTCTTGGTGTTGTAATACATTTCAATATACTCAAAGATCTCGGTTCGGGCATCTTCCAGGTTTTCAAATACCCCATCTTGCAATAGTTCTGCCTTAAAACGACTGAAAGCAGATTCCATAAATGCATTATCATAGGGATTGTCTGCACGGCTCATACTTTGCTGCATTTTTTTACCAGCGATTAGTTTCCGGAACACTTTACCTGCATACTGACCACCACGGTCAGAATGAATAATCAAGCCGTCTTCTATTTTTCTTTTTACCAACGCCTTTTTTAAGGCTGCTAGTATTAGTCCTTCCTCCATATTATCGTCAATATGCCAGCCAATGACGTTTCGGGAGAAAAGATCCATCCATACAGCCAGGTAAGCCCATTGCCCACCAGCCAGGGGTATGTAAGTAATATCACCTACCCATACTTTATTGACAGCTTTTGGAAATTCTTTGTCTAATAAAAGGTTAGGGCTGATGGTATAGGAATGTCGGCTATCCGTTGTCTTAGGTACAAAGCTGCGGGGTTGAACGGCCTTTAATCCGTACTTGTGCAACACCTTGCCTGCCTTATAGCGGCTCACAGGTTCCCCTGCTGACCTAAGGCTTCTCGATATACGACGCGAACCATATCGACGCCGATGCTCCTGAAAAACTTCTATTACCTGCTGTTCCATTCTTTTAGTTGACTGATTTGGTTGATGTGTTTTTCCGGAAACCCAGTTGTAATAGCCACTCCGGCTTACTCCCAGCACCTTGCACTGTAATTGAACTGGATAGCTCTTTTCATTTGAACAGACAAACTCATACACCTTGCTTATATCGGACGGCTGAAAATGCCCAAGGCTTTTTTTAAAATATCCCGTTCCATCTCTAACTCACGGACCCGTTTGTGCAAATCCGCTTTTTCAGCGTCAAATGAAACAGCTGGTTCGTTTGGCTCTCCTGAGCCCTTCTTCTTCAACTGCTTTACCCAGTAATAAATCAAGTTGTTGCCTATTCCCAAGGACTGGGCAACCTCCGGCACACTTCGGCCGGATTCAATCATCTTTACTACCTCCGTTTTGAAATCCGCATCGTACTTACGGCGGCTACTTTTGACATTTTTCCGTTTCATAATTAATCTCTAATGTAAGAGATTTTACTGTCCGCGAAAATTAGGCCATCTCACTCATCCTTGATAAGCTGCTGTAGAGAAGAAATATATAACTCCTTCTGCCTCCTTATATCATAGGTTTTCCCGAAAGTCCCTCCCTTTGGATATAGGTAAACAGAGTATTCGGCGTAACCCACTATCCTTTTTTGTTGATGACCAAAGTAGGTCCCACCGTACTGAAAGAAACTGAAAAGTGAATTGATCTTTTGATAAATCTGAATGAGATTCGCCCTCTGTATAGAATATTTCTCGACACCATTCCTCTGCTTTAAGAAATATGCGTATAAAGCAAAATATGTGTCTTGGCCTACTTCACTACCAAAATCGGTCCCTTCTCCATAACAATGGTAAAGGTAATCAGGATTGGAAATAAACTCTTGATAAAGCTCAGGATGCTTATCAACGATTTGATTAAAATCTTCTTTGCTAAATCGCAATGTATCACCAGCTTCGTCACTAATGACTAGTGTATCCAATGTTACGTAATACTTAGATCGATCTATGTTTCCTTGATCCTGTCGGATAGTATCCGTAACTGCTAATCCTCGTGGCTGTGAATCTTGACGGTTACAGCTAAGCAATAATATAATAAAGATTGATTGGAGTAAATGTCTCATTTAACTGCGCCTAACGTGGAC
>Ga0207941_1000114_pt1 | contig 25318 bp, 24 predicted proteins | sample LakMenEpi13Sep12_FD_150695 | JGI IMG/M metagenome (GOLD analysis project Ga0207941, IMG submission 150695) | Freshwater microbial communities from Lake Mendota, WI - 13SEP2012 deep hole epilimnion (SPAdes) | ecosystem: Environmental > Aquatic > Freshwater > Lake > Epilimnion/Euphotic zone ...
TTAACAACCTTGCAGGAGCCAAATGGATTTGTCAAAATATGGGAGTAGATGAAGCCGATTTTTACGAAGCCATTGCCAGTTTTAAAGGAGCTTCCAAACGTTTGGAAAAAATTGCCGAGGGAAAAGGGAAAGTTGCTTATAAAGATTTTGCTCATTCGCCCAGTAAAGTTTCTGCAACCACAAAAGCGGTAAAAAATCAATATCCTGATAGAAAATTAGTAGCTTGCTTAGAATTACACACCTACAGTAGTTTGAATGCTGAATTTCTAAAGGAATATGAAGGAGCGTTGGATGCTGCTGATATTGCTGTTGTTTTTTATTCACCCGATGCAGTAAAAATTAAACAATTGGAAGAAGTAACCTATGATCAAATTGCACAATCCTTTAAACGAAAGGATTTGATTATTTATACAAATCCTGCCGAATTTAAAGATTTTTTGTTTTCTACTAATTTAGATAATTCTGCTCTGTTATTGATGAGTTCGGGGAATTATGGTGGCTTGGATTTTGAGGAAGTGAAGCAGTTGGTTAATTAGTCAATTATAACCGAGTGCTAATTGCCACATTTTCACATTGCCACATTACTTCTCATACCGAAAATGTCCAACGATTTTCCAACTAAACAAGCAGTCTTCCAATACTTGTCCGCCACCAACATTGTGAACAATTAAATTGCGTTTGCCATCTGCCGATTTTTTGTGGGTAACAATACCTATATGTGGTAATTTATCAGCGATCATCCAAGTAACCAAGTCGCCTGTTTTATATTCATTTGGATTTTGAGAAATAGCTAATTTTTCTCCTTTTCTGGTAAAAAATACTTCCAAGTTGGGTACTCTTCGGTGGTCAATGTTTTTATCAGTAGTTTGTAAACCCCACGTTTTTGGGTAGCGTGAAAAATTTGCTTTCATGTCTTCATGGACTTCCTTCTGCAAATCGATGTTTAGTTTTCGATAAGCACGAATAATAACATCTGTACAAACGCCTGTTTTGTGAGGCACATCGCCATTTGGATATTTGATACCAACATAATCAGGCGTGTAAATGATTTCAGGGTCAATAATTGATAACGCTGCATTGGAGAGTTTTTTATAAAAATCATCCGGATTTAATGTTATTTCCTTGTTTTCATCCGGATGAATTGTAGCCGTTTCTTTGGTTGGGATTTCATTTTTACAGTTCAAAAATAAAAATGATGACAAAAGTAATGCGATTGATTTCATGTGTTTTTTACGCTATAGTTAACTTTAACGTAAAAAAGTTACTTTTGATATTCTGAGAATTTAAAATTTTTTATTGAATCATTTCTGTTTGGCCATTTTTACACATCGAAATCCTAGATGGTTTGTGCCGGTTTTAACTTCACCCTTGCCCCTTGTTCCCATTACATATCTTGAGCAATATTGATCGGAGCATAAAAAAGAACCTCCTCTATGAACTTTTTTTGCTACTCCGGGTTCTGCAGGATCATGGCTTTCGTTTGGGCCTTTTGGATTTTTAGTAACTTCATTTGGAGGCAAAGTATTAAAATAGTCATTTTTGTACCAATCCGAACACCATTCCCAAACATTCCCGGACATATCATACAAGCCATAGCCATTTGCGGAATACTGTTTTACAGGTGCAATTCCCTTAAAACCGTCGGTTCCGGCATCATTACTTGGAAAAATACCTTGAAAAGTATTGGCCATGTGCTTATGATTAGGCGTAAATTCATCACCCCAAGCAAACTTTTTGGCACTTAAGCCACCTCTTGCTGCAAATTCCCATTCGGCTTCAGTAGGCAAGCGTTTTCCTGCCCATTTTGCATAAGCCATTGCATCATCCCATGCAATATGTATGACAGGAAAATTCTCTTTCCCTATAATCGTGCTTCCAGGACCTGCAGGATGACGCCAGTTGGCGGCTCCAATGTAATCCCACCATTGGTAAAAATTATTCAAACTTTGAACTTGTGCGGGTGGACTAAAAACAACAGATCCAGCTACCAGCAGTTCAGCCGGAGCATCCGGAAATTCTTCCCTAGTTGGTATTATTTCTGCGATGGTTTTGTAGCCCGTAGCTTTTACAAAGGCTGCAAATTGAGCATTAGTTACCTCATGTTCGTCCATCCAAAAGCCGTCAACATATACTTGATGTACTTTGCAATCAGCAGTTAAGCCCCCAATTTGGCACATGGATTCACATTCTTCATCGGTACCCATATAGAAGGTACCTCCCGGAATCCAGACCATGCCAGGTTCTTTATTTACAGGGATATTCTGTTTATTTTCTATTGTTTGCTTTTCTGTTTTTTCTGTTGTATTCTGAACGTTTTCGCTGGCTTCATTTTTATTATTACAGGAAAAGAGTACAGAAAAAATCAACATCATCAACAGAAAGTGCGGGTTACAATAATTCATGAGTTAAGTAAAAGAAATAGAGATTAAATCTATTCAAATTTAAGATTTATTTTGATACTAGTCATAAGTCTTGCCGAAACTTTGGACAAGGATTTAATAAATACCTTTAGAAAATTAATTGTAACTATTGAGATTTATTTTGGTATCATTCATTTTTATTTTTAATAAATTCCACATAGTATTTTGATCTAAAAGCAAATTAAGCGTTTGGCTGAATAGACAACCTTAGTTAAAATTAATCTTTTAAATATTCTTCAAACGTTTTTAATGAAAAAGGAATTTGAAGTTTGGCAGCTTGTTCCATCAATTTTGATTTGTATTTCCCTTTTAAATCTTTAAAACCGGATGCTGCCGTATTAAATTTATCCATCACATTTTCAATATTCGAAACTTGTGAGGGAGATGGAGCATCAAATTGTGAAGCAACCGTGGCATAAATAGCACTTAATTTTTCTCTTAACTGGGGCTCAGCAGCTCCTACATACATGTCACCCGTGGTAACTACCATCGTGTTTTTTAATGAATTTAATTCCGAATCAATTTTCCCATTTGTTTTGGCTGATTTGGGATCTTTCTCCATTATTTTTTTGTTTAACGAAATCATTTCATCTAATTCATAAACCATATAAGCTAATTCTTCATTTTTGTCAAAAAGCATTTTAGTTGTTTCAGCTTGTTTATTTCGATCAGCTTCTGAAATGACACTTTTTGGATCATTTACTACTTGGAATTCTTTTACATAAGTTTCTTTTCCTTTGGTTAAAACAGCTTTGTATGTTCCGGCCGTTACTCTTGGTGCTGTAAATCCACCATAACTTAATGTTTTAGCGGTTGCTAGTTTCGGATTTTTGGTATTGAATCCCCAAGTAACAATATTGATTCCTTTTTGATTTCCCGGAGCAAGAGTTACTATTTTATTACCTTTCATATCTTGAATTTCTAAATCCATTTTTCCGAAAGTATTACGTTTTTTCAAATAATATACTAATTGAACCGATGTATTTGGATTGGGACCCACAAATTCTAATTCAGAAGCTGTCCCGCCAAAACTCGATTGCTCTTCAATAACAAAAGGTTTAGTGTCAAAAAAATGCACTTCTTTTTTCAAAATATCTTGATTTACTTGTCGTAACGGACTTATATCATCTAAAATAATGATTCCTCTTCCATGTGTTGCCATTACTAAATCATTCGTTTTTGGATGTAAATCAAGATAATGAACTGCTACAGCCGGCATTTCATTTTCAAATTTTGACCAATTTTTTCCACCATCTATGGTAATGTATAACCCTTTTTCAGTTCCTAAAAATAACAAGTTAGGATTTTTAAAATCTTCTTGGATATTTCTGGCAAAACCATCTATATCGGCAGTAACAATTGAATTCCAAGTTTTACCAAAATCGGAAGTCTTATAAACGTAAGTAGCATAATCATTTTTGGAATGTCCATCAAAAACGGCATACGCAGTACCCGCATCAAAAACACTAGCTTCAATATGATAACACCAAGTATTTTTTGGTAACCCTTTTAAATTCAAAGTTACATTTGACCATGTTTTTCCGCCGTCTTTTGTGATTTGAACATTTCCGTCATCAGTGCCAGCCCAAAGAACTTCTTTATTTAAAGGTGATTCAGCAATAGTGAAAATTGTACAATGATTTTCAGCACCGGAATTATCAACAGATAAACCTCCCGATTTTTCTGTGTTTGTTTTAGAAGGATCATTCGTTGTTAAATCACCGGATATTTTCCGCCATGTTTGTCCCATATCGTCTGAAACATGCACAAATTGACTTCCAGCATAAATTCTGTCCGGATTGTGAATTCCAGTTACAATTGGAGTATTCCAGTTAAAACGCAATTTAGGGTCGCCTTTTATTGCTAAAGGTTGAATGGTTTTTAATTCTTTAGAATCTAAATTATAACGCCAAATGTTTTCAGCACCCTGCATTTCACTGTAAATAATTTTTTTGGTTGGATGTTTTAAAACACGAAAACCATCGCCATAACCTACACTGTGCCAATCTCGTGCTTCAATTCCACCATCGCTTTTACTTGGGCCATACCAAGAGCCATTGTCTTGTAAACCACCATATATATTGTAAGGCTCTTCATTATCTAAACTTAAATGATAGTACTGAGAAAGAGGTAAATTTTTAACGATATCCATCGTATTACCTGAATCCCAACTTCTGTATAAACCTCCATCTGTAGCCACGTAAATTCGATTACTGTCATGTAAATCAACCGTTATATCATGAATGTCAGCATGCATAGCTCCTAGTGGTTTGAATGTTTTGCCACCATCTCTACTGATGGAACCTCTCAAACCACCTTTGTATAAAATATCTGGATTTCTTGGGTCAATGGTAATTCTTGAAAAATAAAACGGACGAACCACTAGTTCAAAATCACTGTTTAAATGTTTCCAAGTTACTCCGGAATCATCCGAACGATATAAACCTTTGTCTTTATCTTGTTCTGTTTCTAAAACAGCATACAAAATTTCAGGTTTTGAAGGTGCAGTTGCTATGGCAATTCGCCCTAATTGACCTTTTGGAAAACCGGTATGAATTTTATTCCACGTTTTTCCACCATCTGTAGTTTTGTATAGTGCAGAATTATTTCCGCCGGAATTGAATGACCAAGCTGTTCTTCTAAATTCCCAAAAACTGGCATACATAATATCCGGATTTTTAGGATCAATGACCAAGTCAGCACAACCTGTTTTTTGATCTACATAAAAAACTTTGTTCCATGTTTTACCACCGTCTGTAGTTTTATAAACACCTCGTTCTTCACTATCGCCCCAAAGAGCTCCTAAAACACCTGCCCAAACTATATCACTGTTTCTAGGGTCTACAATAATGGATGTAATACGATCAGATTTAGGTAAACCCATGTTATTCCAATTCAGACCACCATCAGTTGATTTATATATTCCGTCACCTACAGAAACACTATTTCTGGTCCAAGGTTCGCCGGTTCCCACCCAAATAGTATTATCAGGATTATTAGGGTCAATGGTTACACAACCAATAGATTGAATATGTTTGTCAAAAACAGGAGAGAAGGAGGCTCCACCATCAGAACTTTTCCATACACCGCCACCGGCAGCACCAATATAAATGATTTTATTGTTAGTGGGATGATTAGCAATATCTGAAATCCTACCACTCATAATGGCTGGGCCAATTTGACGGGCTTTAATATCACCATAAAGCTCTTTTCCTTTTAAAATTATCTCCTCTTGAGCTTGAGAAAAGCTTATAGAAAATAACCCAAGTAAACAAATAATTGAATTAAGTTTTTTCATAAAATAGATTAATTAAAAAATCCCCAACTTTAAACTTGGGGATTTGTACGATTTTTTGTAATTATTCTTTAAAGTCAAAAGCACTAGAATCAACAGTTGGATTCAATGTGATTTTTTTGATTTTCATGGCTTGTCCTCCTTGATTCATTGAAAACGGGAAATACAAACCATCCACTTCTTGGTAATCACTCATCGTGGTAGTGGAAATTTGACCTTTAGCAGGGCCTGATTTTACTTCAGTTTCAGTTAGAATAGGCACATTATTTTCAGTATCAAAATAATAAAAAACAACGTTGTCCATTTTTTGTCCATCAATGGTTTGAGGTTTTTTAGTCAATTTTATTTTATGACACTCTGTCCCTTCTTTAGTTTCTTTTCCTAAATATTCAGCTGTATAACCTTTTGCTTTATAATCAAGCATTGCATCCGGATAATCGTTTGCTTCATCTTTGATATTTTGAACCATTTCAGATTCCATTTTTTCGGCTTTCATTGTCATGAAATTAGTTGACCAAGCAGTAGTTCCGTCAAAAGCCATTTGTGTAATTTCCTGACCTTGAAAATTGATTTTCAAGTACATTTTACCTCCTTTAAGTTGAACTAGTTCAACGGGAATTTCCATCCCTTCATAGTTTACTGTCATTTCGGTTTTGGTACCGGTTAAACTTTTGAATTTTTCGACGCCACCAATATTTTTTAAATAAGTACTTATAATTTCATCTGCTGTTTGAGCATAAGTTGAAAAACTAACAAAAACAAGTAGCATCATGCTTACTAAAGATCCAATTTTTTTCATTGTAGAAGTTTTAAAATTTATTAATAAGTAATAAAAATAATAAATATGTTACATAAAATTTTATTTTTTTGTAATTTTATTTTTTTAAATTATTTAAACGCCAAACAGAATGGAAGAAACTAACTCTTTTTCAATTAAATATTGGGCAGATGATGACAAGCCCAGGGAGAAATTAATGCTCAAAGGAAAATCAACTTTGAGTGATGCTGAACTTTTAGCCATACTTATAGGATCAGGAAACCGAAATGAAAGTGCAGTTGAATTAAGCAAAAAAATTTTAGCCAGTGTTCAAAACAACCTAAATAGTTTAGGTAAAATGTCAATTCAACAATTAACAAAATTTAAAGGTATTGGTAAGGCAAAAGCCATTTCAATTATAGCTGCCGGAGAATTAGGAAAAAGACGTAAAGAGGAAGGAGTGCAAGAATTAATAAAAATTACCTCCAGTCGAATTGTTTATGAGATTATGCAACCTATTATTGGAGAATTGCCCCATGAAGAATTCTGGGTTTTATATTTAAATAATGCCAATAAGATAATTTATAAAGCTCAACTCAGTAAAGGTGGAATTACTGGAACAGTAGTAGATGTTCGTTTACTTTTGAAAACTGCCTTAGAAAATAATGCTTTATCTTTTGTTTTAACTCATAATCATCCTTCTGGAAAATTAATTGCGAGTGAAGCAGATATTCAAATTACACAAAAATTAAAATTGGCGGCAAAACAATTGGATATGTCTGTTATAGACCATATTATTGTAACTGAATACGGCTATTTCAGTTTTGCCGATGAAGGAATACTATAATTAACACACTATGAATGTCTGAAAAAAGAAAAAGTCAAGCCAAATTAATCCGAATATTTAGGAAAGTGCACCGAACAACAGGAGCATTTTTGTTTGTTTTTTTCTTTTTGATAGCAGTCACCGGATTTTTGTTGGGGATAAAAAAGCATAGTGGTGGAGTTATTCTACCCGATACAAAAATAGGTTCTACAACCCAACTAACTAAATTTTTACCTATAGATAGTCTGCAAAAGAATGCTAGTCGTTTTTTGGCAGATTTTCTTAACCAAACGAAAAAGATAGAAATTGACAGAATTGATGTTCGACCTGAAAAAGGAATAGTTAAATTTACTTTTAAATCTAATTTTTACGAAGTACAACTCGATGGTGCAACCGGAAATTTATTGCAGATTGATTTGAGACGATCTGATGTTATTGAAAAAATTCACGACGGTTCAATCGTTGATTACTATTTAGGATTTCAATCAGGCGTTTTTAAATTGATTTATACCATCATCATGAGTTTGGCTTTGATGCTTTTTACAATTACCGGATTTTGGCTTTGGTACGGACCAAAACAAATGAGAAAATCCTAAGCTAAATTTTAGAATTGATTAACAAATAATTTTTCATTTTAGCACTATCTTTCCACACCACAAACAAAGCTTGTATGATAACAATCAAAAATGTGTTTTTTTCGTATAATTCCACCACAGCATTTCATTTTCCTGATATGCATTGTTCAGCGTCTGAAGCACTACTTATTACCGGAAATTCAGGAAAAGGAAAAACCACCTTATTACACCTGTTGGGTGGATTGTTACGACCAGAATCGGGTTCGATTTCCATTCAAGATACCACTATTTCCTCTTTATCTGAAAAAGAATTAGATCGCTTTCGCGGAAATAATATCGGCTTAGTTTTGCAACAATCGCATTTTGTGGCTTCTTTAAATGTGCTCGAAAATGTGGTGTTGGCTTCCTGGTTGGCCACTGGAAAAAAAGCAACCGACAAAGCAAAAGCACTTTTAAAAGAGTTGGATTTAGAAGATCAGATGTATAAATTGCCTTCCAATTTAAGTGTAGGGCAACAACAGCGGGTTTCGATTGCTAGAGCTTTAATTAATGAGCCAAAACTGCTTTTAGCCGATGAACCAACCTCAAGTTTAGATGATGAAAATGCGGAAAAAGTAGCGGATTTGTTAGTCCAATTGTCTAAAGAATACAACGCTGCATTGATAATTGTAACACACGACCAACGATTGAAAGATAAATTTTCTAACCAATTAAACTTAAACTAAATGATTGGAAAATTAGCATGGAAAAACCTTTGGTTTAAGCCTTTAAATACGGTTTTAAGTTTAGTTTTATTAACTGCATCCGTAGCAATAATTTCACTTTTAATTTTATTACAAGAACAATTTGAAAAACAATTTTCAAGTAACATTGATGGCGTTGATTTGGTTATGGGAGCACAAGGAAGTCCGCTGCAATTGATACTTTCTTCTGTTTATCACGTTGATGCTCCAACCGGAAACATTGATTACAAAGAAGCCGAAGTTTGGATGAAACATCCGTTTGTAGAAACTGCTATTCCCTTAGCTTTTGGCGATAATTACCGGGGATTTAAAATTGTTGGAACTACGCCCGATTATATAAAAAAATACACAGCCACTATTTCCGGAGGAAAAGTGTTTGAAAAGAATTTTGAAGTCGTTATCGGAAGTGAGATTGCTAAAAAACTTAATATCAAACTTGGAGATAAATTTTTTGGAACCCACGGCGATGCAGAAGAAGGCGATGTGCATGATGAATATGCGTATGTAGTAGTCGGAATAGCCTCTCCAACCGGAAAAGTAATTGATAATTTAATTTTATGTACAGTTGAAAGTGTTTGGGAAATGCATTCCGGACACGATCACGGTGGTGAAACACATTCAGAAGATGAAAATCCACCTCATGGCAAAGAAGGTCAAGTGCATGTAGATGGAGACGAACATGACCATGAAGAGCATGTGCATGATGAAAATTGCAATCACGACGATGAAGTTTCCGAAAATCCCGATCATGGTGAAGAAGGTCATGTGCATGAAGAAGGCGATGAGAACGAACATGTAGAAGAAAAAGAAATCACCGCGGTTTTAATTAAATTTAAAAATAAAATGGGAATTATTTCTTGGCCTAGGATGATTGCTCAAAACACAAAAATGCAGGCAGCTCTTCCGGCCATTGAAATCAATCGTTTGTTTTCGTTGTTTGGAATTGGTTTACAAGCATTACAATATCTGGCCTACGGAATTATGTTCATTTCAAGTATAAGTATTTTTATTGCTTTATATAATCGTTTAAAAGAACGTAAATATGAGTTTGCGTTATTAAGAGTTTCCGGAGCTTCACGTATACAGCTATTGGCACTAGTGCTTTTCGAAAGCCTTCTACTATGCATAGTTGGATTTGTTTTTGGTACACTTATTGGAAGAATAGTCTTAATGATGATATCTGCTACCACTGACGAACAATTCAAAATGGCATTTAACCCAATGACAATTCTTTGGGAAAAAGAAGGACTTTTGTTTTTGGTTACTATCTTTGTGGGTGTAATTGCAGCGGTCATTCCGGCTATAAAAGCTTACCGACTAAATATTTCAAAAACATTGGCAAATGCGTAAAATATATATTTTTTTCATAATTATCTTCGGATTAATTATTTTTTTAGACAGTTCATTTATTCCTAAAATTGGCGTAAACCAAATTGATACAAAAACTGTAAAGCCATCTTTACAAACAGCCAGTTTTATGCCTGAATTAATCGAAAATGATGCTGTTTTTATGCAAGTACCTGATACCTTATCATGGAAATTATTGGGAGTAATTAAATTTATAAAAAAACCGGACAAAGACTATCCGGATGGTGTAATGTTTCCAATTGTGAATTCAACTTTAAAAGAAAAAAACAAGAAGAAAATTGTGATGAGTGGATTTATTATTCCTATTGACAACGTATCATATGCTTTAAGTAAAAATGTTTTTGCCTCTTGTTTTTTCTGTGGTCAAGCCGGACCCGAAACCATTATGGGAATCAAGTTTAAAGGAGCGACACCAAAGCTAAAAACAGATCAATATGTAACCATGGAAGGAACTTTCCGTTACAATGATAATGATGTGAACGATTGGATTTATCATATTGAAAATGCCGTAATTATAAAAGGGGGTAAATAAATAAATTTATTTTTTGTGTTTAAAAACAAGACGGATGTTTTTTTTGATTTGGATCATACCTTGTGGGATTTTGAAAAAAATTCAGCATTAGCTTTTGAAAAAATATTTGAAAAACACCAATTAGATTTAAATTTAGAGGAATTTCTGTTGCATTATATTCCAACAAATTTGAAATATTGGAAATTGTATCGCGATGAAAAAATATCTCAAGAGGATCTTCGTTATCATCGGTTGAAAGAAGTATTTGATTTGATGAATAAGGATGTTGTGGATGAAATGATTCATTTATTGTCTCATGAATATATTCACTATTTGCCTCAATTTAATTATTTATATGAAGGTGCTTGGGAAATTTTAGACTATTTATTTCCTAAATATAAGTTGCATATTATAACAAATGGATTTCAGACTGTTCAAGCAGGAAAATTGAAAAACTCAAACATTGAACACTTTTTTCAAACCATAACAAATTCCGAAATGGCTGGAGTAAAAAAACCTAATCCGCTGATTTTTGAATATGCTTTAAAAAAAGCAAATGCCACAAAATCCAAAAGTATAATGATTGGTGATAGCCTTGAAGCAGATATTGAAGGAGCTATAAATGTTGGCTTAGATGCTATATTTTTCAATGAATTTAATGTATCGGTTGATGAAAAAATTCATCAGGTAAATCATTTAATGCTTTTAAAAGAATATCTTTAATTTTTAAAATTCAATTATGAAAAAAATAATTTTTGCTTTTTTTATCTTTCTTTCTAATTTAACATTTTCGCAAACATTGAATGATTATCAATATGTGATTGTACCTGTTCGTTTTGATTTTATGGAAAAGGATAATGAATATCGTTTGAATACATTCACAAAATATAATTTGGAAAAAATGGGTTTTAAGGCATTTTATAATAATACTAAAATTCCAAAAGAAATTGTTGAAAATGCTTGTGAAGTATTGAAAGTTGATATTGAAGAAGTAGGTGGATTTATTTGGACAAATCTCACTATTGTTTTTAGAGACTGTCAAAACAATATTGTTCATAAAAGTGAAGCAGGAAAAAGCAAAGAAAAAGACTTTAATAAAGCATACACAGAAGCTTTAAACTTAGCATTTGCCTCGTTATATGAGTTGAACTACAGTTATAATGGAGCAACTAAAAGTTTAAATATACCGGCGAATTCAACGGTTATTACTACAGAAGTTATAGAAACTGCAGAAGTAGTTTCCAAGCCACAATCAACAACCGAAAACAGTTTGCAGGCTTTGAAAATAAATGGAGGTTATCACTTAGTCGATACTGCTCAAAATGTTGTTTTCAAATTAACTTCAACAGGTAAAGCCGATTTTTTTATTGCCCAAAAAGGCAAACATTCCGGTGTTGTTTTTCAAAAAGAAGGGCAATGGTTTTTTGAATACAATCAAGAGGATAAATTAATTTCAGAAAAATTAGAAATCAATTTCTAGTAGCCATATTTATCTTTCCATCTGTTTTTTAAAAAAGTACGCAATTCTTTTTCACGTGGATTATTTCCGGGTTCATATAGTACATTATTTTGAAGTTCATCCGGGAGGAATTCCTGTTCTGAGAAATTATTTTCAAAATCATGAGCATATTTGTATTCGTCTCCATATCCCAATTCCTTCATCAATTTGGTAGGAGCATTTCTCAAATTAAAAGGAACCGGTAAGTCTCCGGTTTGTTTGACCAATTGTTGTGCTTTTCCTATAGCCAAATAACTTGCATTACTTTTAGCTGATGTGGCTAAATAAATTGCACACTGACTCAATAATATTCTGCTTTCGGGATAACCAATGGTTGTAACAGCTTGAAAAGTATTGTTAGCCATAATTAAAGCGGTTGGATTTGCATTGCCAATGTCTTCACTGGCTAAAATCAACATTCTACGGGCAATAAATTTTACATCTTCACCACCTTCAATCATTCTAGCCAACCAATAAACAGCCCCATTGGGGTCACTTCCTCGGATAGATTTTATAAAGGCGGAAACGATATCATAATGTTGCTCACCTGTTTTGTCATATAAAATAGTATTTTTTTGGACCAATTGCATTACTTTTTCATTCGTAATTTCAATCGGTTCAATATCTGTTGCATTGACTATTAATTCAAAAATATTGAGTAATTTTCTACCATCTCCACCAGAAAGTCTTAGTAAAGCTTCAGTTTCTATCAGTTGGATGTTTTTACTTTTTAAAACAACATCCTGTTCAATCGCTCTTTGTAACAGTTGCTCAAGATCTGCTTTTAATAATGAATTTAGAATATAAACCTGACATCTTGACAATAATGCTGGAATGACTTCAAAACTTGGATTTTCGGTAGTGGCTCCAATAAGTGTAACCCAACCTTTTTCGACAGCAGCTAACAATGAATCTTGTTGCGATTTGCTAAAACGATGAATCTCGTCAATGAACAATATTGGGTTTTTAGTAGTGAATAAACCACCACTTTGTTTGGCTTTTTCAATGACATCGCGAATGTCTTTAACTCCTGAATTTATTGCACTTAGCGTGTAAAATGGCCGCTTACTTTCTTGAGCCATAATTTGTGCTAAAGTTGTTTTTCCGGTTCCGGGAGGCCCCCATAAAATTAAACTCGGAATAATTCCTTTAGCAATTTGGTGCGTCAACGAACCATGTTCACCCACTAAATGTAACTGACTGATATATTCCGACAAATGTTGAGGCCTAATGCGTTCGGCTAAAGGTGCTTCCATGGTGTAAAAATACAGAATTCTGACAAAAAAGCACTACTTTCGTTTTGGTTGTATTTTTGATTTCTAATTTTTGATGAAACAAAAACCTTTTTTATTTTCTACTTCTGTAATTGCCTGGCCACTTTTTTTTGTGTTGGCTATGTGGATTGTCTTCTGGGTAGAGGTTCGTTTCAAAGTGGATTTTGATGATTATGGAATTTTACCCAGATCTTGGAGTGGATTAAGAGGAATTTTGTTGAGTCCTTTTTTGCATGGAGATATTAAACATTTGTATAATAATTCTATTCCATTGCTTTTTCTGATAGCCTTACTGCGTTATTTTTATAGAGAAGTTTCTTTGCAAGTTTTGATTTTTGGTATTCTTGTTTCAGGGCTTGGAACTTGGATTATTGGAAGAGAAAGTTATCACATTGGAGCAAGTGGACTCATTTATGTGTTGGTAAGTTTTATTTTTTTTAAAGGAGTTCAAACAAAATATTATCGATTAGTGGCTTTGTCTTTAGTGATTGTCATGTTATATGGAGGAACAATTTGGTATATTTTTCCTGAAGTTGATAACCAAATTTCTTGGGAAGGGCATTTGGCTGGTTTTATTACAGGGTTTTTGTTTTCTATACTATATAAAGCAGAAAAATATAAAAAGCCAATTCGATATGAATGGGAAAAGCCAAATTTTAATCCCGAACTCGATCCGTTTATGAAACATTTCGATGAAAATGGAAATTTTGTCAATACACCAAAAGAAGAAGAATTGGAATATATAGAGACTCAAAATCAATTTACACCTTCCTCAAATATTGTCTATGACTATATTTCAAAAAAAGAAGAATAAATTACTGTCTTTGTCTGACTACTTCATATAAAAAAGCACCACAAGCCACGGAAACATTTAAAGAGGCAATGGTTCCAAACATGGGAAGTTTAGCTTTTTCATCTACAATTTTTAAAACGGAAGGATTGACGCCACGGTCCTCGCTACCCATAATAATAGCTAAAGGTTTGTTAAGCGATAAGTCATACAAAGTTGAATCTGTTTTTTCGGTGGCTGCGATAGTTTTTACTCCGGAACCTTGCAGAAAAAAAATAGCGTCTTTAATGTGTTCTACTTTACAAATAGGGACATTAAAAACAGCACCGGCACTGGTTTTGACCGTATCGCCATTTACAGGAGCAGCTCCTTGTTTACCAATGATAATTCCGTCCACACCGGTACATTCAGCCGTACGGATGATGGCTCCAAAATTTCGGGCATCAGAAAGCTGGTCTAGAATTAAAAACAAGGGTGTTTTTCCACTTTCTAAAACGGTTGTCACCAAAGTTTCTAAATCATGAAATGAAACCGGTGCAATGGAAGCCACAGCTCCTTGGTGATTTTTTGAAGTCAATCGATTCAGTTTTTCAACAGGAACATAAGTGAAATTTACCTTATGTTGCTTCATTGTTTTCAACAAATCCCGCATCAAGTCACCTTGAGCATCTTTTTGTAAAAAAACTTTATCTAGTTCTTTTCCGGCTTGAATGGCTTCAATGATTGCTCTGATACCAAATATTTGATTTTCTTTCTCCATGCCGCAAAGGTACAATTAAGTTAGGAACTTAAAAACTCGATTTAAAACTAATATGAACGATAGAATTGGCTAATTTAATTGCCTCATCATTGGTACTTCCATTGGCATAAATTAAATTGAAAAGCCCATTTTTGGTTAATAATCCAAATCCAAAACCTAATCCTATAAGCGAATCATTCGAGGCATTTGTTTGGTCTTGGTAGTATCCATAATCAATAATGGAATGAACATACATTCCGGGAGAAAGCACATAACGATATTCGGTCAGCAACGAAGTGAATAAATTTCCTTGTAAACTGTTTTCGTTGAAACCTCGGATAGAATTGATTCCTCCAAAACGGTATAATTCATTTACAATATAATTTTCACTAGTTAACAGATAGTTTTGACTTTTGAGGTGGATGACATTTTTGGCATTTAAATAAAAATTATGCCTTAATTCCATCTTTCCAAAAACCTGATTTTGAGAATCTGTTTTAGAATCTCGTTTACCTAATCCAATTTTAAAATGGAACACCGTCTTTTCCGGAAATAAAAAATCATCAGTTTTGAATTTAGTAAATTCATACTGAGAGGTGACAAACGAATTTGTGAAATCACTGATAAAACTAGAATTTACATTTTGAATATCACTGGATTCTGTTGCTTGATAACCTAGGTAAAGTCTGCTGTTATAGTTAAAAAAGTAGCCTAAATCAATTGAAGTATTCGTGTTTTGAAAAGTGCTGTCTTTTTTAAATATGTTTAGCTCTGCTTTTATTCCTATCGGACTTTTAAATAGGTATGGAACTTGAAGGCCAATGTTAAACGAAGTTTGTTTTTTGCCGTCATTTTTCCAATAAATTAAAAATTGTTCGCCCGAGTTTAAAATGTTGTGCAATAAAATATCTAAATAACCATTAAAGCTGAATTTGCCATCTTCTTCATTTGAAAATCCTATAAAACCATCAAATCGGTTAGATTTTGCCTTTTCAAGATAGACATATATTTTAGTGGAATCCTGTGTAAATAATATTTCAGGGTATTTGGTCTGTTTTACAAACCGATATTCTTCTATTTCTTTAAAAACCTTTTGAAGCCCGTCTTGGTTAAAAGTTCTATTGGCATATAATCGCATTAAATTGCGTTTGTGACTTTCTGGAAATTTAGAAGACCCATTGATAACAATATCGTTCAGGATTCGCTGACTGTTTTTCTTGATTTTTAAATCAGCAAATAAAAGTGAATCTTCGGTTCTGAAATTTTCTAATTTCAAATTAGCCAATGAATACCCTTTTTGCTCCAACTTTTTTAATTGCAAATTCATAAAACTTTCCACAGAAGTAATTGGTAAAATCAATACATCGTTTTTTAATTCATAATTCTCTTGAATTAATTCACTATTTTCTTTACCTATGTATATATGTAGAAATGAAATTCTCTTGCCTAGTTTATATTGGAATAAAAAAGTAGAATCATTTGTTTTTATATTTCCCAGATTCTCACTTTCTAAAAAACCATTTTCAAAAAGCTTTTTGCTCAAAAGAGCGGTTTCCTCTATAATACTTTTTGCGTTCTCAAATCGATTTTGGTAACCAATGGAGTCAATTTTTTTAGTTTCAAAAGCAGTAGTTCCTTCCACTTTTAAATATACATTTTGAGCTTTCAATGAATAGCCAAATAAACAAAGAAATAGTATAAGAAGAATTTTTTTCAATCCATTTTAATTTCGATAAAAGTAACGTAAAAAAAGGAATTATGGTATAGAGCCTTTTTTTGCTTTTAGGCTCTATTCTTGGTATGAGAATAGTTTAGGTGTTTTATTTTATTCAGTTGTGCATAAATGCATCACTAAAAAAAAACCAGCTCAAACAAAATAAATAAATTATGATTTGTTTTGCTAAAAATAATTACTAAATTTAACATGAAAATATATCATAAATGTACACACACATCGAAAGTTTAAAATTAGAAAACAGTATTGTCTTTTTTTTATTCTTTTTTTGGAAAATTTTTAATGTTTTCTCAAGAAAAAGATTCAGAAATAAACTACTCTTCCGCTGGAATATTTGACCATGTGTTTGATAAGGAAGGTAATGTTTATAAGTTAACAGATATTTCTATTTCTAAACCATATTTGATGAAGAACGGGACATTAACTACAACAACTTTGTTGTTTACTTCTGGAATATTTGAGTTTTACTTTGAAAGTGGTTCAGGAATGGAATTAACATCAAATACATCTCATAATCAGCGTAGGGCAATTTTATGTCAAGCTTTTCAAGACATTTCTGATTTTATAAATACACCATTAAAAAACGCAGGAAATAATACAAAAGTAAAAATATGGGTCATAAGTCCAACTGCTGTTAATTTACCAACTGCAGTAGCAGGTGGTGTTATGGCATATTATAGCTTACCAACGGGAATACTAGAGTCAGGTCCCACTACAAATCCCAATCTTGGGGGTATAGTTGATAATGAAATATGGAAGACAATTCACGCAGGGATAGATTCATATACAAATGTTTTTTTTCCAGGCCGGGGAAAGAAAAAAACAAAGGAAAAAGCGAATAAATAAAGAGCATAATATTAATCTCAAAAATTTAGCCACCTGATTTTGTTTCCCCCAGCCCTAAAGGGAGCCAAAATCAGGACGTTTAGTGTAACCATTTCTCATTTGAATGTATAATACTCAATCGTTTCGAACTACTTTTTTTTTCCACCCGCCGCGGCGGGTCGGGGAAAGAAAAAAGTCAAACAAGAAAAAAACAAAGGAGAAAAAACAAAGGAATGTATCGTTCTGAAATAAGCTTACATGCCTGATTTTGTTTGCCACCCATAACTCCACTTTTTTCCCTACATTCACACCACCAAAACAACCATCCAATGTGTTACTACACGGCTCAAAACGTACCTTTAGCAAAGGTTGAAAAACGATTCCAAGCGAAAGCAGACCAACCGGAATCGTTTTTACAATCAGATTTTATTGTGGGTTTTGAGTACTTGAATATACCGGTTATTTTAGACACTTCGCCTGCAATCATTTCAACCAATCATCATTGGGGCTTGATACCTTCCTGGTCAAAAGACATTGATTTTAGAAAGAACACCTTGAATGCCCGCATTGAAACAATGGATGAAAAAGCAAGCTTTAAAAATGTGACATCCAACCGCTGTTTGGTCATTGCCTCTAGTTTTTACGAATGGCATTGGAACGATGAAAAAGGGAAGTCGAAGGACAAATACCAAATTCATTCCGCAGAGGATGAGTTATTTGCCATGGCAGGTATTTACGACACTTGGAAAAACCCGCAAACCAATGAAAGTTACCATTCCTTTTCCATCGTAACCACCGTAGCAAACAAGCAAATGGAATACATCCACAACCATAAAAAACGGATGCCTGTCATCCTTAAAAAGGGCGACGAAGCAGCTTGGTTAGATACCACGAATTCCTTGCAGGATTTTGCATTTCCGTATAGTGCGGCGATGGTTGGTTTTAGGGTTTGAGCAACAATTCGATTATTTCACAAATAAATATAAAATCAATTTACTAACGAATTGTCCTGCTGAGCTTGTCGAAGCATTTTTGCTCCTTGTTATTAAGAGCAGGGGAAGGAAAAATACAAAGAAACAAGTTCGTATTTAATCCTACTACAACTCGAACCGTAGATAAAACACCAATTTTATTAGTTGAAAAATAAATTAATATAAAAGAGGGTTAAGACATAAGAGATTAAAAACTAGACTGCTACCATACGAATCCTTTCATATGATTCATCATTACAAGAAAGTTTTTACTATTTTTGATGTATAGGAACAACAGGAGTAGATGGCAGTTGTATTTTTAGGCAGTTCATGCTGTTAAACCTCCCAAAGTCTTCGTGCAGGAGAAGTTTTTTTAGACTTTCGGCCAGTTTGACCTTTCAGAAATAGAATACAACCTGGCAATGCTATGGCATATTGCTGTGACTGTTGTAAATATCAAACATACAATTAGATGAATAGAAAATAGAATTCGAAAGATGGAAAAAAATAAAAGTAACAAATCAGGAAATGGAATTGGCATTGGAGCTGCTCTGGGAGTAGCATTTGGAGCGGCGTACAGCCTAAAAGCCGGAAATGCTCCTATGGTGATAGCCCTAGGTTTAGCAATTGGTGTGGCAATCGGAGCGATTTTTGACTTCGTTAATAAAAAGAAATAATTCTAACCCGCTAGTCGAAGTGAACACAATGCTATTTAAAAAAGAACTCTTCGAGGAGTAGGTCGAAAGTTTTTACCTTAGATTTACGCCTAATTTTTCAATTTTGTCTAACCACTTTTTTCTTATAGAAAGCTCTGTACCTTTCACTGGTCCAATATAAGTTACTTTAACCGGCTTAATTCCGCAAAATTCCAAAGTTGATTTCTTCAATTGGTTGACACTTGGTCTACCAAATGCAAACCAGTAATACCAGGATGGTTGATCAAGTGTTGTAATAATATGAGCGGTCTTACCCGTTAATAATTTATCCCACCAAACGGAATTTTCACGGTACTGAAAGGCAAAACCTGGCAAAAACAGGCGGTCTATAAAACCTTTAGTTATTGCAGGGAGTCCGCCCCACCAAACAGGATGAATCCAAACCAAATGCTCTGCCCATTTGATTTTTTCCCACGCTTCCAGTAAGTCAACTTCTAATTCTGTTCTTTTTTGATAACCAAATTGCAAGTTGGGATTGAAATTTAAGTCTTTAATCACAATTTCTTTTACGTCTGCCCCGGCAATTAACGCACCCTTTTTGTATGCTTCAAAAAGTCCAAAATTGAAACTATCCTTGTTGGGGTGCCCGTTTATAATCAGTATTTTTTTCATTTATTTTCTTGCTATCTATTTTAGCCTCCGATTTTTTGATCTATTCAGCTAGCTTCTATTTTACGCAGTAGCTTCATAGAATTATATTTCTTTGTTATATAAACCCGTTGGGTGTAATTCAATTTTGAAATAATTTTGCCACTAATTCACTAATTTCTCGTAATAATTATTCGATTTAATTCGAATTTTCATCAAAGATGAACAAATTATCGAGCTTGATTAATTTAAAATTCGAGAATTCGTGGTAAAAAACTTAAAATAATCTTTAATTAAATAATTACACCCAACGGGTTATATAATTAAATATACGCATTTTTTTTGGATTTACGTAGACCTAAGAACTAAAGTTCTGCGGAAAATCCCAATTTTTAGTTGGTATTAATCTAAAACAACGTGGCACCTGATTTTTTTTGGACCAAACTGCCGCGGCGGGACCAATATCAAGACGTACAGTACAACCATTTTTCATTTGAATTTCAGTACAATTCTATTTCGAAGCACTGTTTTTTTCCTCCCTTTAGGGCCGGGGAAAGAAAAAAACAAAGAAGAAAAAACAAAAAAATAGTGCAATTAATATAAAAAATCTATTGCCTTATTTTGTTTCCCCCAACCCTAAAGGGAGCAAAATCAGTAACCAATTTTCATTTGAACTTTTAGTACTATCTCCTTTCGAAGCACTGTTTTTTTCCTCCCTTTAGGGCCGGGGAAAGAAAAAAACAAATAAGAAAAAACAAAAAAAATGCAGTGCAATCAATATAAAAAATCCACCACCTGATTTTGTTTGCCCCAGCCCTAAAGGGTGCAAAATCAGGACCTTTAGGGTAACCAATTTTCATTTGAATTTCAGTACAATATAGTTTCGAAGGCTAGTTTTTTTCCACCCTTTAGGGCTGGGGAAAGAAAAAAACAAGGAAGGAAAAAACAAATCACTTTACCTAATTATGGTCAGTCCCGATAGCTATCAGAATTCACCAAGCACAATACTAACTTAAAAAACTTAGCTATCTATACAACTTTCTATCTTCCTATAATCCCCACCATTAAACCAATTTTAATTACCCGTTACCCACTTCGATTAAGTAAATTTTGAGCGATGCTTTCTACCTCTTTACCTGAAAAACAGGGCTCAAAGTAAGTGATATAGGAAAGCAGTTCATTCAAGTTTACAATTTTTACATATTGAAATGTTTCGTTTGGTCTGTTATTTATAAGCACAATGAGATTTCTGATTGGAATTTTTCGGTCGCCCCAATGATGTTGTTTTAGAGCGAGTAAAGACATATTCACTCGTACGTTTAATAGATGATACAAAGCAAAGCTTGTTCGCCTTACCTGTTCAACGGGAGAACGAAGACTAAGATTTCTTAATGAGTTTTGACTCCAATTTTTTGTTTCAATTAAAAATATTCCTGAAGGTGCTACCAAGAGGTGGTCAATTTGTACGGACCTTATGTGATCATTTTCTTGGCGATTATAAAGTGGCGGATGAAACGTGTAGGTGAAATCATTTATCAAAATGTAGTCGTCCGATAATTTTTCCAATTCTTTTACAACTTTTTGTTCACCTATGGCCCCTAAAATTGATGCATCAATTTCGTCGATGGTTTTTTTTCTATGGTCAAGGTCTTGTAAAGGTAGTAAACTGCTTTGGTTTACTGCACCTGCAAATGAGGAATCAATGTAATGAAAACGGTTGCTTTTTTCAGAAAGTGAATGAATCAAATGTTTGACAGATGATTCAATTTTAGGAATAAATAGGCGAGAGGCTCGCTGAATTTTCAGCCAAAGAATTGCTTTTTTATAGTAGTAAACATAAACCTTCATAACAGTGTTGGGTGAAGGCAGGCTTGCTAACGCTTGCTTTAAGTACTCTAATTCTTGGGTTAGTTTCTGTGCTGTGTCACTTTTGGTTGTGTCTATTAATTCGTTTAACTGTGCAATAGCTTCGCCAAGATTCTTCTTTTCTTGTGCAATTAAGACCTCATGTTCGCTAATGATATTTTTACGTACATCGGCATAGTTTTTTTGAAAACGAATAAGCTCTTTTACCGACTTAAAATCATAAATGCCTTGCTCATGCAAATGTGATTTTATGTTTGTTAAACAGCCAATAGTGTTATAAACTTTGCACATAAGAGTTTATTTACGTTTTCTATTAAATAAAAGGCATCAAAAATATTTAATTTGACGCAAATTATTGAAAGATTACAACTAAAACCTATCCTTCGCTTCCTTCCAATTCTTCTTTAAAATTGGTTGAGCAGTTTTATTTTAGTACCATCGTTTGTACTAATTGATCATAGAGTGCCGTATTGTTTTCTTTCTCTGAATCCATGAACGTAATTTGGTAAAACTGATTATTGACAGGAACCGCATAAACCGTAATTGTAACTTTTTCTTGGCCTGAATTTGCCTTTAAGGTATAAGTGCAAACGGCTTTAACGCAATCAAATCCACCGATTTGTGCTTGAAATGGTTTTGTTACATATCTAAAATCCGGAAATACATTTTTTATCCCGCTAAAACTCTCTTCAATCATGGTTTTAAAAACCTCAAAAGAGGGAGTATTGTTTTTACGTAAATTTACTTTTATAGTGGGAATAACTCCGGGAGTTGTTTCAATAGGATATTTATAAAAGGTAACTACCGGAATTGTTCCTTTGTTTTGATCGATTAATTTGTTTAGCGTTTCAGATTCAAGTTTTACATGTTCTTTTAAATTTTTTTCAATTTCCCCATTTTTGGCAACGATCCAATTTTCGGGTTGCTCCATACTAAATCCTAAAGTCTCGTTGGTATAGGTGTTTTGTGCCAAGCAAAGATTGCCAACCAATAATAACAGAACCAATTTAATTTCTTTCATACTACTTTATTTTTATGTAGATGCGTGTTGAACGTTCAGTCTTTCAAAAGAAGCGAATTACGTGCCTCCTTATTTTTTTCGAATATATGATTTTTAGCTTAAGAAATAGGTACCGTTTCAAATAAATTTTCAATAGCTTAAAACGGATGGGCGGAACGGTTTCGTTTTTTAATTAATAGCGTGAATGGAGAAATTGAAATAGTTAAAGCAACAAATTTTACTTGCTAGTATACCTAACCCAAAATTACTACTTTACTTTTAAATCTAAAAGAATATAACTACAAAAGCCTCCTCCAACCTCAACCAAAGAACCCTAGAATTGGTGAATAAGCAAATAATTTTGTTTTTGATAAATAGTTATTTTCCGCTTTGATAAAAACTGAGTAGCTAAACTTTTTTAAAATCTATCTTCTTGGTTTCTTCGTTTAAGGAGAGTTGGTAAAGGTCATTACTTTTAATACAGCCTAAGACTTTTTTGTAAAGATATGCCTTCGATTCATCGGTAATGTTTTCAGACCCTAAAGCCCCAGTTTTAGGATGAACAAACAATAAGTATAGCTTTTCATCTTTAATTATTAATAAGTAATAAAACCTAAAGCCACCACTTCCATTTAGCCTCTTTTTTATATAAGGAGTTTCGCTACTATTATTCAATCTGACCCCTGACGATAATTCTTGAGCGTTTTTGCCAAAAAAATAGTTAATTATATCATCTTCAATTGAACTATATGATTTTTTACCTTTAAGTTTTTCAAACTCGACTTTAAAATCTTCTAAGCAAAAAATATCCATTAAACCAAAGACAATAATTTAGTAGTTTCCTTAAAGGCAGGAATCTCAGGTAAGAAGAAATAAACAGATTCTAAGTCTTGATAGTTTTCTTTTAAATCATCGATAGCATTCTTGAAATTTTTGATTTCTTCTTTAGCTATAGCTTTCGAACGAATTAAATTTAAAGAAACATACTGTCTTATTAATGTTGAATGCAAGTCTTTTATTGAGGAAATCAAATCATTAATAAGCATAAGAGATTCTTCATCTAAATCGTTAAACCAAGTTACTCTTTCAATACGGTCATTAATTTCAATAATTTTTTCAGTTTTTCTTTGAAAAGTATTTTTGAATTCCAAAATAGCATCAAGGAAAGCGTTCATTCGCTCTTCATCAAATATAGAAACCTTTTTTTCTTCAAAAGAAAAGTTTCTTACACTAGAAAAAGTTTTTGAAATTTCAGATTTATGTGATAAGCAGTCCATTTTCTCAAATAAATATATAACGGGTGCAAAAGTAATAATAGTTAATCATGCACTACCAAAAATAGTTGTTTAAATTGTAAATACAATAACATTTACAATAAATTTATCTTTTGCACTTTATAATAGTGCTTTAAACTTCAATCTATTACAAAAAAAATGATTTGCAAAAGGGACGTGGGAGCGAGTGACCGTTTTTAATAACCGATAATCTCATAGCTTCAAAAATATAAATACGGTAACTAGTACTAGTAATAAGACAATTAAAGTATTCATCTTCTCTTTTTACCTATCCCAAAATTACCACTTTACTTTTAAATCTAAAAGAATACTACTACTTTTATACAATCAGTAAAAGCAACATGACCAACCAAGCAAAATTAAATAAGTATAGGAGCTATTTTGAAAATTTAAAAAGGTCATCCCATAAAGAACTGGGAAAAGCACCCCACAAACCCATTTTATTGCTAGCTGTGTTACAGCTGATTCGGAAAGGAGAAATCGTTTCCAATCGCATTGAAATTACACCCGAGTTGGTATTGGCATTTAAAAGTAATTGGCAAGCGTTGGTAACGACCTTACATATCTGCAATTTTGTACTACCTTTTTTTTATTCCAAATCAGAACCGTTTTGGCATCTCACATTCCTATCAAAAGGAGCAGCAGCTTTAAAAAGTATCAGCACCTTAAACAGTTTAAAAGAAAACATCGCCTTTGCAGAAATTGACCAAGAACTATTTTTGTTAATGACTGACCCAATAACCAATGCATTTTTGGAACAACTGTTAATTGAAACCTATTTTCAGAATGCGGCAGTAAACTACCGATTAGAAACTACCCAAAAGCAATACTCCTTAGAATTGGAGATAAAAAACCAAATAGTAAACGAATCCAAGGAAGAATACCAAACCAAAATACAACAACTCGAAAACCAATTAACGGAAGAAGAATTTGAAGAAGAACGATTCATCAGAGGCGGCATCTTTAAAAAAGAAATTCCACGATTATACAACCATCAATGTTGCATCTCCGAAATGAAAATCGAAACAACCATCAATGCACAATTGGTTGATGCCTGCCACATCATCCCGTTTAGCCTATCCAATGACGACACGATTACCAACGGAATTTGCCTTTCACCCAATTTACATAGAGCCTATGATCGAGGATTGCTCACCATTACCGAAGACTATATTGTTCGTATTTCGCCGACAGTAAGAGAAAAACAAAGTCCTTATGGCATGATGCAGTTTGCCGGAAAACGTATCGCATTACCGCAAGCGTATAAACATTATCCTTCGGTGCAGAATTTGAGTTGGCACCGGAAGGAGAAGTTTGTGATTTGAATTTTATAAAATGAATTGACAAGTAATTTTGAGGTAAAATCAAATTCATTAGTCGAGCAGAGTGTTAAAATTATATTTTTGTCAATGAGTGTAACATCATTCAAACTAATGTTCTAATAATACTCTTTAACATATTCATAAGCTCTATCAAATAGTAATTGATCTTTGTGCAGTTTATATTTCAACAATGCTTGTCTCAAC
>Ga0207941_1000116_pt1 | contig 25175 bp, 25 predicted proteins | sample LakMenEpi13Sep12_FD_150695 | JGI IMG/M metagenome (GOLD analysis project Ga0207941, IMG submission 150695) | Freshwater microbial communities from Lake Mendota, WI - 13SEP2012 deep hole epilimnion (SPAdes) | ecosystem: Environmental > Aquatic > Freshwater > Lake > Epilimnion/Euphotic zone ...
CGATCGCGGAGGGGTCCGGCTGCTGAAGGGCCCCGAGCAGGAACCAGGCGCTGGAGAGTCCCGTGGTGATCCACCAGGCCCGCCAGCGGCGTTGATAGAGGTAGCCGGCCCCGAGACCAGGCAATACGTTGAGCAGCGCACCGAGCCAGGGGGTCGAGGCGGCCAGCACGGCTTTCCGGTCGGGGCCGTGCCCTATGGGGGACACCGGCTTGGTGGGCAGTTCCGGCATGGGGGCAGCCTTTTCGGTTCAGGGTTGGCGCCGGGGATCACCGGCGGCGGCCATGCTGGCGCCTCACTCACCCCAGCGGCGCAGAAGGTTGCTGTAGCTGCGGCTGATCAGGTCGAACACCTCACTCTTGCCCTCCCGCTGGAAGATCTCACGGCGGGCCGTGTCGAGGTCGAAGAGGATCTCGCGCCGTTCGGCGTCGCGCACCCGGCTCTGGATCCAGCCCACCGCCACGAGCCGTTCGCCACCGGTCACGGGCGCCACCCGATGCAGCAGGGTGCTCGGATACACGATGGCGCTGCCGGCCGCCAGCCGCACCTCCTCCTCCCCGGCGGGCGATTCGAGCATCAGGCTTCCGCCGCTGTAGGCGGCCGGATCCTGCAGGAAGAGGGTGAAGGACACATCCGCCCGCCCACCGGCCATGAAGGCGTTGTCGACATGGCGGCCGTAACCTTCGCCGGGCCCGCAGCGGCTGAACAGCAGCCCGTGGAGACGCACCGGCAGGGCTGCCGCCTGGAGCAGCGGATGGGCCTCAAGGCTTTCGGTCACCAGAGCGGCCAGCCGCTGATGCAGCGGGGAGGCGCGGTCGAGCTGGCGGTTGTGCTTCACGCCGCGGGCATGCCAGCCGGCACTCTCATGGCCTGGCCGCCAGTCGGCCTGGGGCGCGAGGAGCTCATCGCGCAGCTCCTCCAGAGCCTGGGATTGGAGCACTCCATCGAGCTGGAATCGCATCGTGCTGGGGAACAGAGGAGACCTGAAAACGTGATCAATGGCACAGCCATCGGTGGCATCCTGGCCGCTGTTGCCTGTGCCGCCTGCCAAGAATGGCCATCCGTGCCTGAGACCTACCTTGGATCGTTCCCGGATTGCCCTCTTTCTTGCCACTGCCGGTCTGGTGGCCATGGGCGGTGGCTGCGCCCGGGTGCCCTCCGGCGAAGGCGGTCCGGGTCCGGCGGAGATGGGGAAGCCCGCCGTGGCGCCGCCTGCGGTTCCCGCTGCGCCCCGGCCCGATGCCCAGATGCAAGGCGGCGAGGGCAAAGCAGGTGAAGAGGGCGGCGAGGGTGGAGAGGGCAAAGAAGGTGCAGAGGGCAAAGAAGGTGGAGAGGGCGGCGAAGGTGGAGAGGGCGGCGAAGGCTGAGCCCGTGGGGGGCTCAGGCTGCCTCTAGGGCACGCCTCAGGGTGGCCAGCCGCCGCCCGTTGACCCCGAGGTCGGAGTCACCGACTCGGGACAGCGAGCGCGCCTCAATCACCCCGTCGGCGGATGCGGCGTGGAGTTCCAGGTCGTCCACGAAGCCGAAGATGCGGCTGGTGGCGGTGGCGTGGATGTAGCCGGATCCCGTTTCCACGATTTCAATGCCCTCCAGGGCCAGCACGGCGGGCAGAAGCTTGTCCAGGGCGGCGGCAGGATTCGCCACGGACCAGTCTTCCCTGGCGCAGTGGGCGGGAGACGGGCAGGGTGATAAGTGCTCCTGGTGCAGGCCTAGGTCGGGCGGAGGGGCCCCCTCCAGGTGGAGTAAGGAGGCCCGGGCGGCGCCGGGAGCGGTGAACAGCAGGGCGAGGAGCATCCCCATGCTTAATGCAAGTCGCGCTAGCCAGGGCAGCCGCTGTTTGGCGCTGGGGCGTGACCGGTGTGCAGATGCTTGTCGGGACGTGAAGGAAGGAGGGGGCGTGGGCATCGCTCAGCCAGGATCGGAGTCCAGCCAGCATGCCGCCACCGCTTGAGGTTGGTCGACGTGGGGCAGGTGTCCGCAGGCGTCCAGTTCCCGCAGCCGATCACCCAGCAGCGCTTGGGCGGCGCGTTTCTGGGGTGGTCGCAAGATCCGGTCCTCTCGGCCCCAGAGCACCTGCATGGGCTGCTCCGGCAGGGGGTCGCCGCAACCGGCGAACCCGCCGGATCGGGCAAAGCGACCCAGGGCCTCACCCCAGCCTGGGGAGGCCAGATGCAGGGAGGCGATCTCCAGTTCGGCGGGTCCAACGGCCGAGCCCGGATCGGCGAAGGCGGAGCGGCACAGTCCCCGCCGCACCCCCGGCCGCCCTAGGAACCAGACCCCCAGGGCATCGAGGCCAGGCGGGAGCGGCATGGGGCGACCGGTGAGACCCGCCGGCGACAGCAGTAACAATCGCCCCACCCGCCCGGCATGGCGGCGGGCCAGTTCGACGGCCACGGATCCACCCATTGAGGCTCCGATCACGCCCAGTGGTTCGTCGATCCCCTGGTGCAGCAGGGCCTCCAGGAGGGCATCGAGATGGGCCAGGACACCGTCTGGGGAAAAGCTGCCATCGACGGGGCGGGGGCTGAAACCAAAGCCGTAAAGGTCGGGGATGATCAGCCGGTGGTGCGGAGCCAGCAGGGGAGCGAGGCGGCGGTACTCCAGGAAGGAACTGTCGAAGCCGTGGAGCAGCAGCAGCGGCGGACCCTGGCCGATCACCGCCACAGGCCAGCGTTCGGGCAGTCCCTCCAGCTCCCACCATTGCACCGCCCCGGCCAGATCCCGTCCCTGGGGGTCGAGCAGGGTCCTGGCCGCCGACTCCACGAGCTGGCGGCCATCGCGGACGGTTGTGCTCATGCAGGCTGGCGCTCGGCTGTGGTGCTCACCATGGCCGCCAGCAGATCGTCGGGGGCAACCTGGAAGGGCAGGTGGTGGAGGTCGGAATCCTCCCGGCAGGCGAAGGCGCACACCGCCCTGAGATCGCCGAGGCTGGCGGAGTCGAGGCCTAGGTCGGCGAGGCACAGGGGCAGGTCCAGGGCCCGGAAGAAGGGAAGCAGCTGCCGCCTGGCCTGGGCCGCCAGTCGATTGCCCCCGACCAGCTCCTCGAGCCGCAGTTGCACGAGAACGCCGAAGCCCACCTTTTCGCCGTGAAGGCTGCCATGGGTGGCTTCCAGCTGGGTGAGGCCGTTGTGAACGGCGTGGGCAGCCACGGTGCGGCAGCGGGCCCCCCCCAGGCCACCGACCAGACCGGCGGTGAGGGCCGAGGCCTCAGCCACCCGTTTCCAGGCCGCCCCGCCGGGGTTCGCCATCGCCTCCTGGCCCTCGAGCAGCAGCTGGTCCCTCAGGATGCGAGCCATCTGAACGGCCTGTTGCACAAGGCCGTCTTCGCTGCCACCGCTGCTCACCGAGGCCTCGTACCACTTGGCCATGGCGTCGGCGATGCCGCTGGCCAGGGTGCGGGCCGGCGCCTGAATCACCAGGGCATGGTCGAACACGAGCAGCTCTGGACAGCGCCTGAGGGTGACGTCTTGAGCAAAGGCGCCATTGGGGGAATAGAGGTTGGCCAGCGCCGTCCAGCCGGCGCAGGTGGCGGCGCTGGTCGGCACGGTGACGCAGGGGAGGTCGAGGCGATCAGCCAGCAACTTGCCCGCATCCAGCACCTTGCCCCCTCCAGTGGCGATCACCAGGTCGCAGGATGGGGTTTCGGCTAAGGCGCTGATCCGGGCGAGATCCTCCTCACAGCAGTCATGCTGAAGGCAAGCTGCATGCGGCTTTAGCCCGTGGCGGCCGAACTGCTGCAGCAGCCCTTCGCGGAGGGCTGCGGTGTCGGCACTGCGACCCAGCAGCAGGGGGCGATGGCCGAGCCGAGCGATGGCCTCGATCGCTTCTGGCCAAAAAACTTCACCGCGCAAAACGTGCGCCGGAGCGATCGCCTGCGTTGTGGTGGAGTTACCCATGATCTTGCAGGCTGTGGGGCCCTAGGTGGGGCACAAGTGAGTGACGTTCTTGGCGTCTGGGGATCAGGGATGGACTCGTCGGTTAGGTAGGAGAGGCCTCAAGCTGAGGCCCCGGCCAATTCGGGAATAGCAACATTCTCAAACTGTTTGCGGATCACCACCTGTTTCTCGGCATTGACATCAACCAATGCAGCATCGCCATCGGTAAGTCTGCCGGAGAGGAATTCCTCGGCAAGGCTGTCCTCAAGCAGCCGCATCACGGCCCTCCGCAGTGGGCGAGCCCCGTAGCTCGGGTTATAACCCTCCTCAACGAGTCGCTCTTTGAAGGCTTCCGTGACCGAGAGGGTGATGCCTTTTTCCTGCATACGGCCGAACACCTCGCGCAGCATAATTTCGGCGATCTCCTTTACCTCGTCGCGGCTGAGCTGACGGAAGACGATGATCTCGTCAAGGCGGTTGAGGAACTCAGGCCTGAAGTACTGCTTGAGTTCTTCATTCACCAAGGAGCGGATGCGATTGTAGTTGGTCTCGTCGGCGTCGCCGCCGCCGAACTCAAAGCCAAGCCCACCACCGCCTTTTTCGATCACCTTCGATCCAATGTTCGAAGTCATGATGATCAGGGTGTTCTTGAAGTCCACCGTGCGTCCCTTGGAATCGGTGAGGCGGCCGTCTTCAAGCAGTTGCAAGAGGAGGTTGAACACATCAGGATGGGCTTTCTCGATTTCATCGAAGAGAACCACGGTGTAGGGGCGGCGCCGCACCGCTTCGGTGAGTTGACCGCCTTCGTTGAAGCCCACATAACCCGGAGGGGAACCGATCAGCTTGCTGACCGTATGCCGCTCCATAAATTCCGACATGTCGAGGCGGATCATCGCCTCCTCACTGCCGAAGAAATAGGCGGCGAGTGACTTGGTGAGCTCCGTTTTGCCAACACCGGTGGGGCCGGAGAAGATGAAGCTGGCGATCGGACGGTTGGGATTCTTCAATCCGACCCGGGCCCTGCGGATTGCCCGCGACACGGCCTTCACGGCTTCGTCTTGGCCGATCAGACGCTGGTGGAGGGTTTCCTCCATGTTCAGCAGCTTCACCGATTCGCTCTCGGTGAGCTTCTGCACAGGCACGCCGGTCCAGGAAGCCACGATCTGGGCGATATCCTCCTCGGTGACGACGGGATTCCGCTCGCCGATGGCAACCTCGCTGGTTTCGGTTCCAACCGCGGCGGAGAGAGCCGCATCCGGGTTCTCACCGCTTTCGCTGGTTTCGCCATCGCGGCGCGTCTGAAGGATGGAGCGGATCTGATCGCGCAATTCCACTTCCCTGTCGCGCAGTTCTCCGGCCTTGGTGAAGTCCTGATCGCGAACGGCGTCCTCCTTCTCCTTCTGCACGGCCCGTAGCTGCTTGTCCACCTCCTTAGCGGCGGGGGGCAGCTTGGAGTTCATCAGCCTCACCCGACTACCGGCCTCATCGATCAAGTCGATGGCCTTGTCGGGCAGGAAACGGTCGGAGATGTAGCGATCGCCGAGGGTGGCGGCGGCCACTAAAGCCTCATCGGAGATCTTCAGTCGGTGGTGCTGCTCGTAGCGCTCACGCAGACCCCGCAGGATCTCGATGGTGTCGGTGACGGACGGCTCACCCACCATCACGGGCTGGAAGCGGCGCTCCAAAGCCGCATCCCGCTCGATGTGCTTGCGGTACTCGTCGAGGGTGGTGGCTCCGATGCATTGCAACTCGCCGCGGGCCAGGGCGGGTTTGAGAATGTTGGCGGCATCGATAGCGCCCTCGGCGGCACCGGCTCCGATCAGGGTGTGAACCTCATCGATCACCAGGATCACGTTCCCGGCGGAGCGGATCTCCTCCATGATCTTCTTGAGGCGTTCCTCGAACTCGCCGCGGTACTTGGTGCCGGCTACCAGCAGGCCGATGTCGAGGGTGAGAACCCGTTTGTCCTCAAGGATGTCGGGGATATCGCCCTGGGTGATGCGCTGCGCGAGCCCCTCAGCGATGGCGGTCTTGCCGACGCCCGGTTCGCCGATCAGGACGGGGTTGTTCTTGGTGCGTCGGCCGAGGATCTGGATCACCCGATCGATCTCGTTGTGACGGCCCACCACGGGATCCAGCTTGGCTTCGGCCGCCATCTGGGTGAGGTTGTTGCCGAACTCATCCAGGGTCGGTGTCTTGGTGGATCCCTTGCCGCCACCGCCGGCGGCTACCTCGGCGGTCTCGCCGAGCATGCGGATCACCTGGGTGCGCACCTTGGCAAGGTCAACGCCGAGGTTCTCGAGCACCCGAGCGGCCACGCCCTCGCCCTCGCGAATAAGGCCGAGCAGCAGGTGTTCGGTGCCGATGTAGTTGTGGCCGAGTTGGCGGGCTTCCTCCAGGGAGAGCTCAAGCACCCGCTTGGCCCTAGGGGTGAAGGGGATCTCCACCGCCACGAAACCGGAGCCCCGGCCGATGATCTTCTCAACCTCGACCCGAGCGTCCTTCAGGTTGACTCCCATCGACTTGAGAACCTTGGCGGCCACGCCGGTGCCCTCACCGATCAACCCGAGCAGGATCTGCTCCGTTCCCACGAAGTTATGACCCAGCCGTCGGGCCTCCTCCTGGGCCAGCATGATCACCTTGATGGCCTTCTCGGTAAACCGCTCGAACATGGGCCGGGGCCTGTTGCAGTGATACCAACCTATCAGGATTGAAGCGCCGCGTGGGTTGCCGTTGGCACCATTCCAGACGTCGCAGTGATGGCAAGGGATCTGGCTGTTCCTGCCATAAAACAAGTGCCCAATATTGGCTTCCGCATTAACACAAATCGCCGGTTTCCCGTACCGGTGACCATGGAGCCAGTTTGAGCCATTGGATCAGGGCATCGTCGCCATTTCGGTAGTAGGCGCTACGGATTCCCGCTTCCTGGAATCCAGCATCAGCGTAAAGGCCCCTGGCGGCCCCGTTGGGGGCGGCTACCTCCAGGGTGGCGTGGCGGGCGCCAGCCGCCTGGCCATGGGCCAGTAGACCCGCCAGCACCCCACGACCAAGACCCCGGCGCCGGAAGGCAGGATCCACCGCCACAACGGTGATGTGGAGTTCGTCGAGGATCAGCCAACCACAGGCCATGGCCCGAAGGCCTTCCGCCCGCCAGATCCCGAGTCCCGGCCTGTTCTGCTCGGCCAGTTCACGCTGCCATTGGGTTTCGCTCCACAGGCCCCCGAGGGCCCGCCGGTCGAGATCGAGGCAGTCCGCCAGATCCGCTGGCCGCAGCGGCCGGATCAGGCCCTGCCCCGTCTCCGTTCGTGCTTCGGGATCCAAGGCGGTCGAGGTCGGGAAGATCCCTACGATTGTTGATCCACTTTCCGCAGCGGTGCCGGATCGCTTCCGGCTGAACTCCGCAGCCCGACCACCATGGTGTCCACGTCAGCCCCCCATAGCGCCCCATCCGGCTTCGCCGGCGGTGAGGCTCCCCCCGAGGCTGTTGAGGGTCTGGAACCGTTCGAGCCCGGAGTGGATGCCACCAGTCCGAATCGGAACCTCGCCCCGATCACCACAACGGTCGACCAGCAGGGGAGCCTCGTGGTGGGCGGCTGCCGGCTCGAAGACCTGGCCCGCACCTACGGCACCCCGCTCTACGTGCTCGACGAGGCCACCCTCAGGGCCACCTGCCGGGCCTACCGCCAGGCCCTCGAGACCTTCTATCCCGGGCCTTCCCTGGCGCTTTATGCCTCCAAGGCCAACAGCTCCCTCGCCCTTACCGCCCTGGTGGCCTCCGAGGGGCTAGGGCTCGATGCGGTGTCCGCTGGCGAACTGCTCACCGCCCTGCAGGGGGGGATGCCGCCGGAGCGGATCGTGTTGCACGGCAACAACAAATCCGAGGAGGAGCTTGAGCTGGCCCTGGCCCACCAGGTCACCGTGGTGCTCGACAACTGGCAAGACGTGGAGATCCTCAGCCGCATCGCACCGGGCCGGCGGTCTCCGGTGCGGCTGTTGGTGCGCTTCACCCCCGGCATCGAGTGCCACACCCACGAATACATCCGCACCGGCCATCTCGACAGCAAGTTCGGCTTCGACCCTGATCAGCTGGAGCCGGTGCTGCGCCATCTGGCCGGCTGCCGCTGGGCCTGGCTCGATGGGCTTCATGCTCACATCGGCTCCCAGATCTTCGAACTCGATCCCCACCGCGACCTGGCCGGCGTGATGGCCGACGCCCTGGGCCTGGCTCGCTCCCTAGGCCATCCCTGCTCCGACCTGAATGTTGGCGGTGGTCTGGGGATCCGTTATGTGGCCAGCGATGACCCGCCGACCATTGATGAGTGGGTGCGCACCGTGGCCGAGGCCGTGGCCACCGCCTGCGACGAGCGGGGGCTCAGCCTGCCCCGTCTGCTTTGTGAACCCGGCCGTTCCCTGGTGGCCACCGCCGGCGTGACCCTGTACACCGTGGGTAGCCGCAAGGAGATCCCCGGCATCCGCACCTATGTGTCGATCGACGGCGGCATGAGCGACAACCCTCGCCCGATCACCTACCAATCGCGCTACACCGCCGTGCTGGCGGACCAGCCCCTGGCGGCGGCAGACGGTTTGTTCACCGTGGCCGGCAAGCATTGCGAATCCGGGGATGTGCTTCTGCCGGACATCGCCCTGCCCGAGCCGACCACCGGTGCGGTGCTGGCCGTGTTCGCCACCGGGGCCTACAACGCTTCGATGGCTTCCAATTATAACCGGATTCCTCGTCCGGCCACGGTGCTCGTGCACGGTGGGGAGGCGGAGGTGGTGCAACGGCGCGAACAGCCGGAGGAACTACTGCGCTACGACCATCTGCCACCTCATCTACAGCCGATAACCTGACACTGGCATGGGCGGGGGCTGGCCATGGGCAGTTGGCCGCCTGATTTCAGCAGCGGAACGATTCACCCAGTGATCTGGCAGCCCACCGGCGATTTCTTCTTGCTGCTGGCGGATGTTGCACTGGCCGGATCCATCGGCATCCTTCTCCTCGGGAGGGTCAAGGAACCCCGCACCCTCTGGCTGCTCCGGGGCTATCTCTTCCTGGTGGCCTTGGCCTGGATGGTGCAGCGCTACGCGCCCCTTCCTCTCACCAGCAAGCTGATCGATGCTCTGGTGCTGGCCTGCAGCCTGGCCCTGGCGATCCTGTGGCAGGGCGATCTGCGCCGGTTGATGGAATTGCTCGGCACCGGTCGGATCGGGGTTCTGTTCGCTGATCGCAGCGGCGATCAGCTCACCTCCGGATCCGTGAGCACCCTCACCGAGGCGGCCGGGAGGCTGTCGCAGGCCCGGCGTGGGGCGCTGATGGTGTTGGACGTGGGCAGCGACCTGCGGCCGGAGGATTTCCTCAATCCCGGCATCCATCTCGATGCGCGCCTTTCGGTGGACCTGGTCCTGAATCTCTTTGCGGCCGATACCCCGCTCCACGACGGCGCCGTGCTGGTGCAGAAGAATCGGGTGGTGGCTGCCGGGGTGATCCTCCCCCTCTCCCGGCAAGGCCCGAACCGATTCGGGACCCGCCATCTGGCGGCCCTTGGCCTCACCGAGCGCTTCGACCGCTGCCTGTGTGTGGTGGTCTCCGAGGAGACCGGCACCCTCTCCCTGGCCAGCCAGGGGCGGCTGGAGCGGCCGATCACCAGTAGCCGACTCCATGACCTGCTCACCGAGGCCCTAGCGGCTGCCGTTACGGCACCGGCGGGTCGTACCGTGGCCTTGGACCCGCCGGAGCCCCGCGGATGAGTCGCGTCCTGGCGACCACTCCCCTATCCCAGCGTCAGCCTCTGCCGCGGCAGCTGGATCCTGACCGACTCCCCGCCCATGTGGCGGTGATCATGGACGGAAATGGCCGCTGGGCCCGCCAGCGGGGCCTGCCCCGCGTGATGGGCCATAGGGCCGGCGTGGAGGCCCTCAAGCGCACCCTCCGCCTCTGCAGCGACTGGGGCATCGGGGCCCTCACCGCCTACGCCTTCTCCACGGAGAACTGGAGCCGCCCCGGAGAGGAGGTCACCTTCTTGATGACCCTCTTCGAGCGAGTGCTGGCAAGGGAGCTGGAGGCGTTGGAGAGGGAGCAGGTGAGAATTCGCTTTCTCGGGGATCTTGAGGAACTGCCCCAGGGTCTGCAGAGCCTGATCGCCGACGCCACGGCTCGAACCGCCGCCAACACCGGCATTCATTTCAATGTCTGCACCAATTACGGCGGCCGCCGGGAGCTGGTGCGGGCCGCCCGTCGTCTGGCCGAGCAGGCCGCCCGCGGCGACCTCGATCCGGCCTGTCTCGATGAGGAGCGTTTTGCGGCCGAACTCCACACCGCCGGAGAACCCGATCCCGACCTCCTGATCCGCACGAGCGGCGAGCAACGGATCAGCAACTTCCTGCTCTGGCAACTGGCTTACGCCGAGCTTCACATCACCGATGTGCTCTGGCCCGATTTCGATGTTCAGGCCCTGCTCGCAGCTCTGCTCGACTACCAGGGCCGCAACCGCCGCTTCGGTGGGGTGGAGACGCCGGCATGATCACTCGTCACGATTGGAGCCAGGCCGAAATCCAGGCCCTGCTGGATCTCCCTCTGATGGAGATCCTTTGGCAGGCCCAGCAGGTGCATCGTGCCGCCAACCCGGGTTACCGGGTGCAGCTGGCCTCCCTGCTGAGCGTCAAGACCGGCGGCTGCGAGGAGGACTGTGCCTACTGCCCCCAGTCGATCCATCACAGCAGTGATGTGAGCGGCCGTCCCGAGCTGGAGGTGGAGCCGGTGCTGGTGCGGGCCCGGGCGGCCCGGGATGCCGGCGCCCACCGCTTCTGCATGGGCTGGGCCTGGCGCGACATCCGCGACGGCGCCCCCTTTGAGGCGATGCTGGCAATGGTGCGGGGGGTGCGGGAGCTGGGGCTGGAGGCCTGCGTGACCGCCGGCATGCTCACCGGGCCCCAGGCCGCCCGGCTGGCCGAAGCGGGCCTCACCGCCTACAACCACAACCTCGATACCAGCCCCGAGCACTACGACCGGATCATCAGCACCCGCACATACCAGGAGCGGCTCGAAACCCTGGAGCGGGTGCGCACGGCGGGCATTCAGCTCTGCTGCGGCGGCATCATCGGCCTGGGCGAGAGCAGCGCCGACCGCGCCTCCCTGCTTCAGGTGCTGGCCAGCCTCGATCCCCACCCCGAAAGCGTGCCGATCAATGCCCTGGTGGCGGTGGAGGGCACCCCCCTGGAAGATCGCCCGGCGGTGGACCCCCTGGAGCTGGTGCGGATGGTGGCCACCGCCCGCATCCTGATGCCCCACAGCCGGGTGCGGCTCAGCGCCGGCCGGGAGCAGCTGAACCGTGAGGCCCAGATCCTCTGCCTGCTGGCCGGTGCCGATTCGATCTTCTACGGCGACACCCTGCTCACCACCGGCAACCCCGATGTGGAGGCTGATCGGGAGCTTCTGGCAGCGGCTGGGGTTCGGGTGGAAGCGGAACCCTCCCTGGCGCGATGAGCTTGCAGGTGGCCGCCTTTTATCGCTTCGCCCCCCTGGCCGAGGCCCATCTCCTGCAGTTGCGCCAACGGGTTCTGGCCGTGGGGAGCGCCGGGGAGGTGAAGGGCACGGTGCTGCTCGCCCCTGAGGGGGTGAACGGCACCGTGAGCGGTCCAAAGGCCGGCGTGGAGCAGTTGCTGGAGCTCCTGCAGCAGGCCGATCCGGGCCTGGCTTCCCTGGAGGTGAAGCGCCACAGCACCGAAGTCCAAGCCTTCCATCGGCTCAAGGTGCGGCTCAAACGGGAGATTGTCACGATCGGCCGGGCGGAGGTGGATCCCACGGTGGCGGTGGGCGCCTACGTGGACCCCCAAGACTGGAACGCCCTGATCTCGGATCCCAAGACCCTGGTGATCGACACCCGCAATGCCTATGAGGTGGCCGTGGGAACGTTTGCTGGTGCCGTCGATCCCGGAACGTCCTCCTTTCGGGAGTTTCCCGCTTGGGTGGAGCGGCAGCTGCGCCCCTTGGTGGAAGCGCAACGGCCCCGGGCCCTGGCCCTCTTCTGCACCGGCGGCATCCGCTGCGAGAAGGCCACGGCCCATCTGATCCAGGAGGGCTTCGAGGGGGTGCACCATCTGCAGGGCGGCATCCTGCGCTACCTGGAGGCCGTGGATCCGGCCGAGAGCCGCTGGCAGGGCGAATGCTTCGTGTTCGATCAGCGGGTGGCGGTGAACCAGCGGCTGGAGCGCGGCGATCACAGCCTCTGCCATGGCTGCCGCATGCCCCTGTCCCCCGCCGACCGGGCGCTGTCGAGCTACTGCGAAGGCGTGAGCTGCCGCCATTGCAGCCACCGCCTTGCACCGGAGGACCGGGAACGATTCAGCGAACGCCAGCGTCAAGTGGACCTGGCCCGCCGGCGCGGTGAGGCGCACATCGGGAGGGAATTCCCCCCCGGTCATTCCCCGCAGCCAATCCATGGCTGAGCGGCTTCGCGGGGTCTCTGCCCAACCCCCAGCCCATCGGCCCCGCTGGCCGGCCAGCTTGCTTGCCCTTTTGCTCAGCTTGGGACTAGCCGTCCTGTTGCTCGATCACGGCGCCGCCGGAGCGGGCGATGGACGAGCAACCCTGAAACCCGGCGAAGGGCACCAGCTGCCGGCCATGCAACCGCAACCGGTGCGGCGCCGCGATCTCTACAGGCGCCTGGAGCCGATTCCCCCCGAGCTGGCCGCCGCACCGCGCATCCGCCTGGGGGTGCATTTGGAGAATGCCTACAACCTCTCGATCCCGGACCAGACCTACATGGCTGACGGCTGGTACTGGCTGGAATGGCCCGAGGCGGTGCAGCAACGGATCGAGGCGGAGAAGATCGACCCCGATCAGCTGGTGGAGGTGGTGAACAATATCGTTGGCTACGACTTCAGTGTGAAAGCTGACAACTCCGAACCGCAGCTGCGCCCTGATGGCAGCCGTTACCAGCTGTTCCGCTTCTCCGGCCACTTCTACATCGATGATCTCAATATGCGCCGCTCACCCTTTAACCAGCTCTCCCTGCCCCTGCTGTTCGAAACCCGCCCGCAATCCTTCGCCGTGGATGGTGAGGATCCCGTGCTTTTGGTGCCGGCGGCCAATCGGGAGGGACTGGTAGGGGCCTATGCCTCGATCAGGGGCTATCAGGAAGTTGGCGTGAATATTCAGCCCCTGATTCATACCTACCCCACCGATTTCGACGACCGCTCCACCCATGCTTTCCCCATGACTGAATTGCGGGTCTTCTACCGCATTCCCCGATTCACGGCCTTCCTTCAATGGCTGTTGCCGCTGCTGATCGTGATGGCGGTGGTGTTCCTGGCCCCGAGCCTGGAGGCTTCCCTTGGCGAATTGCGTCTGGCCATTCCCTCAACTGCCCTGCTGACGCTGGTGGTGATGCAGCAGACGTACCAGGCCGAATTGCCGCCTCTTCCCTACCTCACCTTCCTCGACATCATCTATGCCTACTGCTACCTGATTGCGATCGCCCAGTTTGTTTTGTTTGTCTGGGGTATCAATGTGCTTGCCGCCGCCGAGGCTGCTGTTTCGAAGGAAACCGCCGTTTCAAATCAAACCTCCGTTTCAAACGAAACCGCCGATCAAGCCACGCCGGCCGTTGAATGGATGCTGCGGCGAAGGATTGATCTTGCCGATCGCCGCTTCCAGCAGATCTCCCTGGCCGGCCTCGGGGCGGCGTTGATCCTCGCCTACCTCTTCTGATCCAGACGCCATGATGCAGATGATCCAGACGCCATGATGCAAACCTCGCCAGACACGGGTGCAGCGATCCTCTGGAGCTTCCGCCGCTGTCCCTATGCGATCCGCGCCCGCCTCGCCCTGGCCGCCGCTGGTGTTGGGGTGGAGGTGCGGGAGGTGAACCTTGCGGCCAGGCCCCCGGAGTTGCTGGAGCGATGGCCGCCGGCCACGGTGCCGGTGTTGGAGCGCCCGGATGCCCCGCCGCTCACCGAGAGCCTTGATGTGATGACCTGGGCCCTGGAGCAGCACGACCCCCAGGACTGGTTGCGTCGGGCGGAGCGGGGGGAGGCTGCGGGCGAGCAGCGGGGGGAGGCTGCTGGCGAGCAGCGGCGGCGGATCGCGGCGCTGGTGGCCGAGAACGATGGGCCGTTCAAACACCACCTGGAGCGCGTCAAGTACGCCAACCGCTATCCGGGTGAGGATCCCAGCGCCCATCGCCAGGCGGCCCTGGCCATCCTGCGGCGTTGGAACAGCCAGCTTGAGGAAGGCGCTGCTGGCGGTGGTGTGGGCAGGGGCTGGTTGCTGGGTCCGCAGTCCTGCCTGGCCGACTGGGCCCTGCTGCCCTTCGTGCGTCAGTTCCGCATCGCCGATCCGGCCGGCTTCGACGCCACCGTTGGCATCGGGGCGCTGCAGGCCTGGTTGGCCCGCTTCGAGGCTGGAGGCGAGCTGGCGGCGGTGATGGCGCCGCCCCTGGCTCCCCGCCACCCCTGGCGGTCGCCGAGTTGGCTCTACCACCTGGCCCTGGCCGAGGAGTGGCGCGACGCCGAGGTGGAGGGTGTCTACCGGCGCTCCACCCGGGGTCTGTCGATCGAGCAGGTGGGCTACCTGCATGCCAGCCATGGCGATCAGATTGCGGCCACGTTCGAGCGCTTCTACGCCGACGCGGGGCCGGTGCGGCTGCTCAGCATCGATCCCCAAAGGTTGGCGGCCGCCGGCCTGGAGGTGCGGGAGGAAGCGGCGCCGGATAGCGGCGAACTGTTCCCGCATCTTTACGGCGGTCCGCTGCCCTGTGAGGCCGTGGTGGCGGCCGAGCCCTACCGGCCATGACCGGCGCTGCCGCCTCGATCGCAACGCCTCCCCTTCCCCCCCTGAAGCTGCAGCGGGTGGAAGCGCTGGCGGCCGAGCGGGGCCTCAAGCTGCGCCTGCGTTCCCCCCGCCGCCTGGGGGTGTGGAGCCTCCAGGTGGTGGTGGCTCGGCCCCTCGCCGCTGATCGAGCCGAGTTGCTGGGAGAACTCAAGGCTTGGGCTTTGCCAATCCCCGCCGGCCTGCAGCTCGACACGATGCGGGTGCAGGGCCAGGACACCGCCGCGGTGGGTCCGCTGATCTGGGCCGCCACCTTCGCCTGGGCCCTGGAGCGCACCCCCTGCCGCAGCGCCCGGCTGCTGGCCATCCGCGATGGCGAGCGCCAGCACCGCTGCCTGGTGCGCTATTTCCAGCGGCTGGGCTTTGAGCCGCTGCGGGAGGTGGGGGGCGACCTCAGCGACCTGCCGCTCCGCCTCGTCTGGGGGGGCGCCGGCCTGCTGATGCGGGGCGACTGCGCCGAAGGGCTGGAGCGCTGTGGCCGGCGCTGGCCGATCTCCTCTGGCTTTCCCAGATCAGCCACGCCAGCGGCGATGGAGTTCTGATCACGCAGCCGCCGCAGCGGGGCGGGAGACGTAGAGAATCGCGGCCTCCACCTCGCGGTGGCTGGCGAGCACCTGGCGGATCGCCGCAATGAAGCGATCTCGCAGGGCGCCTTCGCCATCGCTGATCAGATCGTTCTGGAATGCCAGGCGGGTGGCATCCCGTGAGCCGATGATGCCGGCAATCCCCCGATGCTGTAGGTAGTCCTTGAGCAGATTCCAGGCGAGTTCATGGCTGAACTCAAAACCCTGGATCAGGCCCTGTTGCTCCAGCTCGCTCAGCGGCCGCTGCCGGGCCAGCTCCACGCCGCGCTCCAGCACCTAGAGGGCCCGCTGGAAGTTGTCGAACCGCTGGCGCCAGCAGACATCTGCATCGGCCATGCACTCACGCTAGGGAGCTAGGCAACCCGAGGCAGCTCTGCAGGGGTCGGGAGTGCATTCAAGGCTGATCACCGGGAGGCCGGGCCAGGGGAGTTGCGGCATGGTGAGATTGGGGAACCGGCTGGGGCGTCGCACTAGGGCCCCCCATGCATTGGTTCCACCACCCGCACACCACCCGCAGCATCCGCAACGTGCAGCCGAAGCCGGATCCAAGGTGTCCCAAGTTAGGCGCACCCCGTGTAAGGCCTGCCCACGACGGCCAGATGGTCCTAGTGCTTCGGAGTAACGCGATGTAAGTCCACTGCGTTCGGGGTTTTTGTCATGGCATCTTCCCGCTACCGCGTCACCCCGGCCTAGATCGGCAACTCCTCCGGTCTGCGGCTTGCTGCCGCCTTCTACCGCGATCACCCCAGTTCAGAGGTGCCCCAGGGCAGGTGGAGGTGCTCAGCAACGACACACCGAGGCCATGGCGGCAGAAGACGATGAGCTGCTCACCGGTGTCACGGTGGAGAGGATGGAGTCAGCGGGCGCGCCTGCGCAGGAATGAGTTCGGCCTTTGCCCTCTCGGGTCCGCTGCGGCGCTATGGACGGCTCAAGGGGCTGGGTCTGCCCGATCGCTACCCCCTTTTCTGTCGGGTCTTCGAGGCCGATGCCCGAAAGGTGTTGCTGATCCTCTGGCTGGGCTTCCCCCGCAAGGAGGGTGATCGCAACGATTGCTACGCCGTCTTCCAGCAGATGGTGCGCCGCGGTGACCTGCCGCTTAGCAGCAGGCCAACCAACCGCCGGCCAAGCTGGCGTGCCCAGCGATTTAACAATACCGCATGAATCTTCAAGTTTTGATCGCGAATATTTCTGTGATCTCCGTCTCAACCTTCGCAGTGTTCACCTCGAGATCACTGCCATGAATAGACCTAAGTAGGTCGATATCTCATGGGCCAATAAATCATTGAAGCAGCGTATTCCAGCTGTCTAAAATGATCGTTTTTAAGTGTCAATGCCCTCTCAGTATAACCTGAATCGGTGTCATCAGAACTCGCCACCCTCCGAAGGACGACACCGTGGAGACTTGGCGAGCATGCCGGCGGCTAACGCTCTAAATCTGAAGCGGACTATGGCTTCGGCACAGGAGGCAATCTCCGCATCCGTCTTCTGTATCTTGATGTTAGCGGACATCTGTGCGACTCCGCCAATAACCTGGTCTGCGTGCATGATGAGCCAGTGCATAGATTGTGATTCCCTGTTCGTTCGAGCGAGAGACCAGTGCGAATGGAAAATCCCTGAGGAAAACACGCCGCGTTCTATGTTGAGCTGGTGAGCCTGCCAACGGGTATGCGAGAGCACGAGCTGTAGCATCCTCAACAGCTTCAAGAAATTTAGTTCCAAGCCCTGCTTCAACTAGATGGTAGTAGCAGGCTTTAGCAAGAACCTAAAGCCTTGCGGGCTCAACAAATCGAGCACGATTCACTGCAGAATTTGACGGGCTTCTGCAAATACTTGCTCTGCTGAATACGCAGAAATATCTCCATTTTCAAATGCGTCAATTCGCAGGGCAATCTCCTCAGACCATGCAGCTTCTATTTCTTCGATCGAAGTATGGAGTGATTCCAGCATGAGTTCCGCAAGCTTTGCCCGATCTTCTGCTGAGAGTGAGCGGGCCTGCTCTTCGATTTGGTGAAGTGATGATGACATGAACCTGAGATCAGATGTCTTCAATGAAACTCTACTGCAATTCAGCCTTGGGGAGTGCCGCTAACGCTGCCCCTGAGTGGCAGGCAGGGAGCCTGGGATGGCGCAGCAGAACGATGATGGCGGCCTGTCCACTCGAGGGGCTTGTTCGAAGTGTCGCGAATCCATAGAAAATGCTTGTTCTACTAGAGATCACAGTCGTCTCTCATGCCACTGCGTATACTTGCAATGTCATAGGTGTAGTGATGAAGCGTCATCCATACTGTTGCAACTCGATCATTTAAAGCTAGAAGTTTGTTGATGATTTCTTGTAAATCGAAGGCGTCAATCGGCTTTCCGTCAATGGTGCTCAATAGTAGCTTGTCTCCTTGGTCCTTGATTCCGTTGTGGACAATAATATTCCTTTTCTCCGAAATCCTTCTTAGGTCTCTTTTTAACTGGTCTACAATGTCTTTATATTCAGGACACCTTCCTGCAACTAGATCACAAAACAGCCCAACTCTGTCTGTAAACTGAAGCTTCTCAGCATACTTAAACATAACTCCTGTTGGATCTGAAATTAAAAAGCCAATATAAAAGCTAAGGATAGCCTCGAGATTGCCAAACAACAGCGTGATTACACCTACCTCGTAAGCGAGCTTTCTGCATCTCTTGTCGACGAACGGATCAGGGCACTTTGCCTGAACTTCGCGAAATTGTTCTCCGTGATTCATTTTTACATCCACTCTATGTTTAGAACAGTTAGTCGTGCCAATTAAGCGGCGTTGTATCAAGTTGCGGCACAAACGTAAACGGCGAACAGCTTTTCTTCCATTCCCGCCCCTGAACCCTCCGAATCCGGATCATACGATCATCACTAGCTCAGAATTCACCAAAGACTTTACCGCCTTATCCGATCCTTCGAACGCTGTATGGGCGGTCCGCACAACATCCCATCAGGACGGTCTCGCTTCAGCCTATCATGGTTAATCCGGATTGCACTGATGCCTCAAGTCGATTGCACTTCAAGGCTTCACAAAGATGGGGCCGTTCCGGCCAAGCATGATGGACGGTCCGCATAACATCCCAATCTTAGCCTCGGTTTCCCTGCTGACCTGACCCTTAGCGCTTGCTAGGAAAAGAGAAGACCTGCAGGGCTTGTATACCAACCACTCCACGATTGAGTTCGTGGGTGTAGATCATGCTGGTGTTTACATCGCTATGACCAAGCAGCTCCTGGATCGTACGGATATCGCAGCCTCGCTCCAGTAGGTGGAGCCACACTCCGCTGCGGCATTCCAAAGCTTTCGTGCTAAGGCATGAGGTTGGTGCAGGCACTCGCCTGGCGCAGCTGGTGAAAACGCAGCAACCGCCGCAGCCATTACACGTCGGTGTCCTCCCTGAGTGTTGACGACCTCGAGAAAGTGCAGAACCAAGACCACCACCCTTCAACCCTCGCTCCCCGCGTGGTAGCTGCTGCGCACCAGCGGGCCACTGCGGACCTGGGCGAAGCCCAGCTCCCGGGCGATGGCGCCGAGCCGGGTGAACTCCTCGGGGGTCCAGTAGCGGGCCACCGGGATGTGGGCCAGGGAGGGCCGCAGGTATTGGCCGAGGGTGAGGCGCTGGCAATCCACCGCCCGCAGATCCTTCAGGGCGGCCACCACCTCCTCCTCGCTTTCGCCTAGCCCGAGCATCAGGCCGGATTTGGTGGGGATCGTGGGCGCCAGCTCCCGGGCCGCCGCCAGCAGGGCCAAGGAACGGGCGTAGGTGGCGCCGCGGCGCACCTCTCCCTGCAGCCGCTCCACCGTTTCGAGGTTGTGGTTGAAGCACACCGGTTCGGCCGCCAGCACCGCGGCCAGCCGCTGGCGCTGGGCGGCGCGGCCCTCCCCTTCCTCGCGGTGGCCACCCCAGAAATCCGGGGTGAGCACCTCGATGGCGATCAAGGGATTGCGGGCCCGGATCGCCGCCATCGTGCCGGTGAACAGGCAGGCGCCGTGGTCGGCCAGGTCGTCGCGGGCGACGGCGGTGAGCACCACATAGCGCAGATCGAGGCTCTGCACCGCCTCGGCCACCCGTTCGGCCTCGCCGGGATCGAAGGGCACCGGCGCCTCCCCCTTCTCCACCTGGCAGAAGGCGCAGCTGCGGGTGCAGATCGGCCCGCCCAGCAGGAAGGTGGCGGTGCCAGCGGCATAGCACTCGCCGCGGTTGGGGCAGCGGCCCTCCTCGCAGATCGTGTGCAGCCGCTGCTGCTTCACCACCCCCTGCACGGTTTCGAGCGCGGAGGCATTGCCGATCGGTGCGCGGATCCACTCCGGCAGCCGTTCGGCCGGCGGTATGGCGCTGTAGCGGGTCGGACGTTGGCTCATGGCGCGCTTCACTCCATCCTGCGGCGGCCCTCGAAAGCTCGGGCCAGGGTCACCTGATCGGCGTATTCCAGCTCACTGCCCACCGGCAGCCCGTAAGCGATCCGGGTGACCGTGGTGAAGGGTTTCAGCAGCCGGGCCAGGTAGAGGCTGGTGGTGTCGCCCTCGACGCTGGGGGTGAGCGCCAGGATTACCTCACTGGTGTTCTCCCGGTCGACCCGCTCCACCAGCGGCTGGATCTGCAGCGACTCCGGACCGATGCCATCCATCGGCGAAATCACGCCGCCCAGCACGTGGTAGCGGCCCTTGTATTCGCGGGTGCGCTCCATCGCCAGCAGGTCGCGGGAGTCGGCCACCACGCAGATCTGGCCGTTGCCTCGTTCCTGATCGCGGCAGATCTCGCACTCCGTCTCGGCGGAGAGGTGGAAGCAGCTGCGGCACTGGCCCACCTGGGAGCGGGCCGCCAGCAGGGCGTCGGCGAACACACGAACTTGCTCCTCGGGCTGGCGCAGCAGGTGGAGGGCTAGCCGCTGGGCGGTGCGCGGTCCGATGCCAGGCAGCCGCTCGAACTGGTCGATCAGCCGGGCCAGGGGTCGGGTGAAACCGCTCAGGGCTCGGACGCATCTAGGCGGAATCTAGGCGCCCTGAGGGGGGCATCGCCGCCGCCAAACCCGGCCCCGCCAGCGCCCAGGCCAGAATGCGCCCCAGCACCGCGTCCGTTCCCATGCTGCTCACTACCGTTCGCCAATCCCCTCGCTGGCCCTCGCTGCTGGCGGGAGTGCTGCTGGCCCTGGTGCTGGTGGGCTGCAGCGCGTTGGCGGCGGGTCTGAATTCCTACCAGAGCCCCGATGGGCGCTACGCCTTCCTCTATCCCACCGGCTGGACGCGGGTGCAGGTGAGCAACGGGCCCCAGGTGGTGTTCCACGACCTGATCAACAGCGATGAAACCCTCAGCCTGGTGGTGTCCGAGCTGGCCGCCGACCGGGATCTGAGCGACCTGGGCAGCGCCGTGGCGGTGGGGGAGAAGCTGCGCCGCGAGGTGATCGCGCCGGAGGGCAGCGGCCGCCAGGCTGAACTCGTGGAGGCCCGCGAACGCCAGCAGGAGGGCCATACCTTCTACGACCTGGAATACACCGTGCATCTGGCCGACCGCGACCGCCATGAGCTGGCCACCGCCGTGGTGGATCGAGGCCGCCTCTACACCTTCGCCGCCAGCACCAACGAACTGCGTTGGCCCAGGGTGAAGGAGCTCTTCGGGCGCGTGATCACATCCTTCAACCTGCTGATCTGAGCCCCGGTCTGTGCCCCGGTCTGTTCCCGTGAACCAGCAGCAGGGCCTTAACCCCTCCTTCGTGGTGGTGGGGGCCGGCCTGGCCGGTTCCCTGCTCGCCCTGGCTCTGGCCCGTCGAGGAGCGAGCGTTTGGCTGGTGGGATCGGTCTACCCTTCCGCCACCGTGCTGAGCTACGGCAGCCTGCCGGCTTCAGCGCTGAGCTCCTGGCGTCAGCTCGAGCAATGGCATGGCCCCCTGGGCCTGCAACGCTCCTGCCTCGTGCTTCATGGCTGGCCTGGGCCCCTCCGGCTTCTGCCCGTCTGGCTGCAGGCGTTGCCCACCGCCCCGTTTCCGTTTGCTCGCGTCGATGCGCCCACCCTGGCGGCGGCCCTGCCGTGCGCCCTCGAGCGGGCCGGGGTCAGCCGCTGGCAGGGAACCGTTTCCCGGATCGAGCCCTGCCCAGGTGGGGGATGTTGGGCCATCGGTGGCGATGGGGACCCCATCGGTGTGGGGAGCGCAGCCGGGGCCAGCGGCCGGCCGTCGCTGGCCCCGCAGCTGGTGCTGGCCGCCGGGGCCGCCAACCGCAACCTCTGGCCGGATCTGCCGGAGCGGCTGCGCTACAGCTGGGCCGGGGTGATCGAGCTCGATCCCTCAGCCCTGGACCGCGAGCAACGCCACGATCCCTGGCTGCAGCAGGTGCTGCAGGGAAGGATCGTGCAGCCGCTGCGCCTGCGGCGACCCCCCCTGGAGGCCGGTGCTGCATCGCTGCTGGGGGAGCGCTGGATCGTGGACGCGGGCCTGGCTCTCTCCGGGGATCGGATCCTGATGGGCCAGATCACCCTGGTGGGGCCCCATCCCGATCCTGGCCTGCCACCCGATCCAGCCAGCATGGAGGCCCGGCTGCGGGCGGGCCTGCAGGAGCTCGATCCGCAGCTGGCATCCCTGCCGGGCACCTACCGCCAGGTGCCGGTGTCCTTCTGCCTCGGGGGATCACCCTTGGCCGGTCCGGTGGACAAGGCCCCAGGACTCTGGATGTTCTCCGGTTTCAGCGGCGCCTTCGCCGTGGTGCCGTCCCTGGCGGAGTCGCTGGCGGACCGGCTCGTCGGCGCGGTGGAGCGCCAGTAGGCGAGCAGACGGTCTGACCCGCTGCGGGGATAGGGCGGCTGATCAATCATGGGATTGGTTGCTGTGATGGCCTTGGCGATGCTCCTGGCCACCTCCTCCCTGAGCGGGCTCTCCTCCGTGCCCGATCTGGAGGCTCTGCTGCGCATGGGACTGGCCGTGCTGGCCCTGCTCCTGGCGCTCGTCACCCTTTCGGATCATCCCTTCCATCGAAACCGAAGGCCCGGGGGGCCGGAGGGCGGCCCTTAGCGGCTGAACTTCGCCTGGGCTCCCCCTGCGGACCCCCCAACGGTCAGGGCGCAGCTCCCCAGCCGGAACTAGTACAGGAAGCGGAAGCCCTGGGCCTGTGGCTTCTCCCTCCCGATGCCGGCGAGCGGCCGCACTGGCCCTCGCCCTGAACCGGGCTCGGAGGAGGAGAGGCCGGCGTGCTCCTGGGGCACTGGCCAGTCCGTGTCCCAGTAGCTGATGCCGTTGCGGTCGAAGGGATGGCCCTGCAGGCGCTCCGTCTCCAGCCGTGTCGAACCTATGGCGGTCATCAGCCCTCCCAGCTCCATCGGTCCAAGGTCCGTGCGGATCTCCTTGCTCGTGGCCATCAGAAGCGAGGGCAGGCGCACCATGCTTTCGGGACGTCCCAGCTTGTGGAACAGACCCTGCAGGGCCTGTTGCTGGCGCTCGAGGCGCCCAATGTCGCCGCTCTCATCGTGGCGGAAACGTAGGAATCCCTCCAGTTGGCGGCCCTTGAGGGTCTGCCGGCCCGGCTGCAGGTCGATCATTAAGCCCTGGCTGTTATCCACGTAATAGAGGCGTTTCGGCACGGTCACCTCGATGCCCCCCACCAGATCGGCCAGGTGCCGCAGGGCGGCGAGATTCACGATCACATGGTGTCGAATCGGGTTACCCATGCGCTGGGAGAGCTCCCGCTTCAACGCCTCCTCGCCGCCGAGGCTATAGAGCGCATTGATCTTGATCGGCCCCCAGCGCTCCGTTTCGAGATAGGAATCGCGAGGAATCTGGCGGACTCGGGTGACGCCCCCCTCGATCCGCACCAAGCTGATCACATCGGTGTTGCCGCCTCCCTCATCGGTGCCCAGCACCAGCAGATCCTCGCCGTTCCCCTCCACCCAGCCGGCGAAGGGATTGGCCATCGGTTGCCGGCCTTCCGCCCCTTTCGTGGCGTCGCTGCGGAGCAGGGCGGCCAACGGCGCTGCCAAGGCCAGGCCGAGGCCTAGACCCACAGCAACGGCGATCAGTACCGGACCCTGGGTTTTCACGGCTGCAGCACTTCGCCGGGTAGCAAACCACTTTGCACCCGCCAGAGGGCCGCATAGGGGCCCTGGCGAGCCAGCAGTTCCCCGTGCCGGCCGCTTTCCACCACACGCCCCCGGTCCAGCACCACGATCCGGTCGGCATGGCGGACGGTGCTCAGACGGTGGGCGATCACCAGGGTGGTGCGGTGGCGGGTGATCTCCTGCAGGGAACGCTGGATGGCCGCCTCGGTTTCGTTGTCCACCGCAGCGGTGGCCTCATCGAGGATCAGAACCGGGGGATTTTTGAGCAGGGCCCGAGCCAGGGCGATGCGCTGCCGCTGGCCGCCGGAGAGGCGCTGTCCCCGCTCGCCCACCACGGTGTCGTAGCCCTGGGGCAGTGCTTCGATGAAATCAGCCGCTTCCGCTTGGGCCGCAGCCCGCTCAATGGCCAACCGTGGCGCTTGGAAACTGCCGTAGGCGATGTTCTCGGCCACCGTGCCGTGGAAGAGGAACACCTCTTGGCTGACCAGACCGATCGCCCGGCGCAGATCCTCCAGTCGCAGCGCGGTGATCGGCTGGCCGTCGAGGAGAATGCGGCCCTGCTGCACCTCGTAGAGGCGCAGCAGAAGCTTCACGATCGTGCTCTTGCCTGAACCGGTGGCGCCAACGATGCCCACGGTGCTGCCGGCGGGTACGTGGAGGTTGAAGTGCTCCAGGATCGGCAGGCGCCCCCCATAGGCAAAGCCCACATCCTCGAACTCGATCGTGCCCTTCACGGCCTCAAGCGGCAGAGCCCTTTGACCACTGGGAATCGCAATGGGGGTGTCGAGCAGCTCCACCACCCGGTCGGTGGAGGCCATGCACCTCTGGTAGTCGTCGAGGGTGCGGCCGAGGGTGGTGAGCGGCCAGAGCAGGCGCTGGGTGATGAACACCAAAAAGCTGTAGCTGCCCACGGCGATCACGCCCTGCCAGGCCTGCAGTCCGCCGATCACCAGGATCGCCAGGAAGGCGAAGAGGATCGCGAACCGGATCAGGGGGATGAAGGCGGCCGAGACGCGAATGGCTCGGCGATTGCTGAGCCGGTAGGCCTCACTTTCTTTCTCCAGTCGCTGCTTTTCCCAGGCCTCGGCGGCATAGCTCTTGATCGTGAGCATGCCCCCCAGGTTGTTGGCCAGCAGGCTCGCCACATCGCCGGCCTTCTCTCTCACCTCGCGGTAGCGGGGCGCCAGTCGGTGCTGGAACTGCAGGGAGCCCCAGAGAATCACCGGAATCGGCAGGAAGGCCACCCCAGCCACCCCTGGCGATAACCACACCATGGCGGCACCCACGGCCAGCACGGTGGTGATCAGCTGGAGAATTTCATTGGCGCCGTGGTCGAGGAAGCGCTCTAGTTGGTTGATGTCGTCGTTGAGAACGGCCATCAGGCGACCGCTGCTGCCGGCCTCAAAGAATGCCATCTCCAGATGCTGGAGGTGGTCGTAGCCCTCAAGCCGCAATTCGTGCTGCACGGTCTGGGCGATGTTGCGCCAGAGCAGGGCGTAGAGGTACTCGAACAGGGATTCGGCGCTCCAGACCAGGAACGACACGATGGCGAGAACGGTGAGTTGGCCTGGCACCGAGGCCACACCAAAGCCCGCCAGCCAGGATCCATTGCGCTTCACCACCACATCGACCGCTAGGCCGATCAGCACCGGCGGAGCGAGATCGAAGAGCTTGTTGAGAACTGAGCAGCTAGCCGCCAGAACAATGCTGCGGCGATGGGGCCGGAGCAGCCTGATCAGCCGCTGCAGCCCAGGTGCCGAGGATCTCAACGGGGGGACTGGATCACCAGCGGTTGCCACCGCCACCGCCACCGCCGTAGCCGCCGCCACCGCCTCCGGCATTAGC
>Ga0207941_1000118_pt1 | contig 24907 bp, 22 predicted proteins | sample LakMenEpi13Sep12_FD_150695 | JGI IMG/M metagenome (GOLD analysis project Ga0207941, IMG submission 150695) | Freshwater microbial communities from Lake Mendota, WI - 13SEP2012 deep hole epilimnion (SPAdes) | ecosystem: Environmental > Aquatic > Freshwater > Lake > Epilimnion/Euphotic zone ...
GGAGATCGTGACCCCCAGCCAAGGAATCGATCTTGCTTTGGAACCCTTCCAAGCGACTGATGGAAGCAGAAAATGCCGCCAACCGATCGACATTATTAACGATGTAGCTGACTGAAAAGAGAACCTGGGAAAAAGCAATGCTGGCCTGACCAAAGACACCAAAATCGACTTGCTTGGCAAAGTAGATTGGAGCAATAACCAACCAGGGAAGAAAACGTGAGAAATAATCGTAGGAACGCTGAATCACACTGATGAGAGCTTCCCAAACAATCAGCCGGTTGTAGTTAGTGATCGCTCCGCCAAGGCGCCTCTGGGCTTCCTTGCCTTCCTGGGCTTCACCTCGATAAAAAGCAATCGACTCAGCATTGTCACGGATATGAACAAGCCCGTAACGGAAATCGGCTTCAAGCTTGAGCTGTTGATAATTGAGCGCCACCAGACGCCGACTTGCAAAAACAATCAAAGCAGTACCGGAAACCGCATATACAAGCAGCAACAGAGCCAATCTAGAATTAATACTCCAGAGCACCAGAATGAAACTGACAAAGGTAAGCAAGGCAGATAGAATCTCCACCGAGACACTCAGGCTTGTATTTGTGAAACTCGCAGTATCCTGGGAGATGCGCTGGTCAGGGTTGTCGATCTCCTCGGTGCTTTCGTCATTAGGATTCAGCTCATAATAGGCACGATTACTCAAATAACGTCCCAAGAGACGACCACTTAACCATTCTCGCCACAACAAACCAAGGCGGGGAATCAGATAGGCCTGCAACGCTCTGATGGGCAGAGCCAGCATCAGACAGAACGCATAGATGGCGACCGTTTTCCAGAAACCATCCTGGTCGTAAGCCACCAGAGAGTTATCGACATTGCGAGCGACGAAGCTGATGCCGACGTTGATGCCATTGATAACCAGTATCAACAGAGCAATCACCCCAAGCAACACCCAAGGAACCCAGCGCCCCTGTCGCAACTGGCCGCGATAGAGCCAAAAGCAAAAGACCCCTGCCGCCATCAAGCCCAAGAGCAACCAACCGATCGGGCCAGCCCATAGGGCAGCCACCTGCTGGGGGACACCTGGCAGGAAGCGACCCTGCAGCTGCGGAATCAGGGCACCGCTGAGGGCTACTGCCCCCGTCAGCAGCACAAGGGTCAAGCCGACCACAATGGCCAGCAAGGCTGCCAGCAACAGGAGAAAGGAACCACCTCCTGTCCTTCCCTCTTCCAAGGGCAGGAAGTAGGGCTGGGCAAGCCGCTGCAGTTTGCCCAGCTGTTCGCGCAGGGCCTTGGCGGGATTCATGCACAACGGCGGTTTGCGCCATTGTCGCTGTTAGCACGCAAGCCAGTAAGCCCAAGGGCGCGGATTATGGGGCGGCACGCTGGCCCGGCTCACCCCCCTGCTGGACAACCTGCAGGGCCAAGCGTTCTGGGATCAGCCCGGGGGCCAGCTCAGGGCGCGACCGCCGATGACATGGACATGCAGGTGGAAAACGGTCTGACCCGCCTCTGCGCCACTGTTGATCACGGTGCGCCAACTGTCGAGACCCTCCTGACGAGCGACCTTGGCGGCCACCAACAACAAATGGCCCAGCAGCGCCTGATCCTCAGGACCTGCCTCAGCCAACTCGGCGATGGGCTGGCGGGGAATCACCAGGGCATGTACCGGCGCCTGGGGATTTACATCCCTAAATGCCAGGCAGAGATCGTCGCTGTAAAGGGCCTCGCAGGGTATTTCGCCCCGCAGGATGCGCCCGAAAATCGTGTCCAGACTGGCACTCATAGAAATGGAAACTCCGAGAGCAAGGCAACCGGCAGGGCCCTGGCAATCGGGCCACCCTGCCCATGATGCCTGTAGGGACAGGGGTGGCACTAACTAACCAGAGACATTGCTTCCCCTATGGCCCTGGCCCACTGCCACAGCGGCGCCCTGAGGGGGGTGGAGGCGGTAGCCGTGCGGGTTGAGGTGGACATCGGCCCCGGCTTGCCCGGGCTTCAAATGGTGGGCCTGGCCGATGCGGCGGTCCAGGAATCGCGGGAACGGGTGCGGGCGGCCCTGCGCAACAGTGGCCTACGGATGCCGCTGAACCGGGTTGTCGTGAGCCTGGCCCCAGCGGACCTGCGCAAGGAGGGCCCCGCCTTCGACCTTCCCATCGCCCTCGGCCTCCTGCTGGCCAGTGACCAAATGCCTACAGAGCGCATGCAAGGGATTTGGAGTGCGGCAGAGCTCGGACTGGACGGCCGTCTGCGGCCGATCCGTGGGGTGCTGGCTCTGGCCCTGGCGGCCAGGCGCCTGGGGGCTCGGGGGCTACTGGTCGCAGCCGGCAATGCCGCCGAGGCCGCCTTGGTGGAGGGACTGCGGGTGTGGGGCGCCCACGATCTGCCTGGCGCCCTTGAGCAACTGGCCGATCCGGAACGCCCCCTGTGCCTCCCCCCCCAAGCCACGAAGGCGCACCCAGCCCCGCCGGTCCTCGACCTGGCGGATGTAAAGGGCCAAGGCCATGGCAGGCGAGCCTTGGAAATCGCCGCCGCAGGAGGCCACCACCTGCTGCTGGTGGGCCCCCCCGGCAGTGGCAAAACCATGCTGGCCAGGCGATTAGCCGGCCTGCTGCCAGCACTGCCCCAGGAAGAAGCCCTGGAACTGACCCAACTTCATTCCGTGGCCGGTCTGTTGGAGGAGGGCGCAGGCCTGATTCGCCATCGCCCTTTCCGCAGTCCCCACCACAGCTGTTCAGCAGCGGCGTTGGTGGGCGGGGGGAGCCGGCCGCGACCAGGGGAGCTCAGCCTGGCCCATAGGGGCGTGCTCTTTCTCGACGAACTAACGGAGTTTCGCCGGGAGGTGCTCGACCAGCTCAGGCAGCCATTGGAGGCACGGGAGGTGTGGATCAGCCGGGCGCGGGACCGTTGTCGCTTTCCCTGCGCGATCACCCTGGTGGCCGCCACCAACCCCTGTCCTTGCGGCTGGTGGGGGGATCGGGAGCGGGAATGCCGCTGTCCAGAAGGGGTCCGGCGGCGCTACTGGGGACGGCTCTCAGGGCCGCTCCTGGATCGCATCGATCTGCAAGTGGTGATGCAAAGGGCCCAGCCCAGGGAGCTGGTTTCCGCCCTGGATGTCAGGGTGGAGGAAGGGCCCAGGGGGGAATTAGGGGTAGATAGACCGGAAACAACAGCCCAGGTGGCAAGCCGGGTGAAGACCGCTCGAGCGCGGATGGTCAGCCGTAACCCCGGGGGCTGCTCCAACAGCGACTTACCCGCTGCTGCCCTCAAGGAGGTGCTGGGGCTAGATCAAGCCTGCGTCAACCTTTGGGAAGCGATCATCACGCAGCGGCGTCTTTCAGCCCGCAGCTCCGATCGCATCTTGCGGGTGTCGCGCACCCTGGCCGACCTCAAAGGGGTCAGGACGGTCGGAAGCGGGGAAATTTCCGAAGCCCTGGGATACCGAAGTTTTGACCTGACAACTCGGGAAGCAGGTTGAAAGGTCCAAACAATTTGGAAAATCCAACCTGGGGAATCCTTCGGCGAACATTGCCAGAACTTAATTACAACCGGTGAGCAGCCAAGCTTGGCTGTTTGCATGGAAAGCCCCCAGGAGCAACACATGGGGGCCGATTGTCCAGACCAGCTGATGGTTCTGCCCAGAGCGTTGGTTGCGAATCAGTCTTAGCCAAAACCTGTGCTGCAAACAGCAGGCAAAGGGGAGAGGAGGCCCAAACTCAACGGCGACGGCGACGCTGTTGAGCTTTGCGCTTGTATTTCTCAGTGGGGGTCTCGTGGTGGCGCAGCCGCTTGAGGTCGGCGAAGATGCCGGCCTTGGAGACCTGGCGCTTGAAGCGGCGGAGGGCCGATTCGATCCCTTCGTTTTCGCCGACGGTGACCTGGGTCATGAAAGGCTGAGTGAACGCAAACAGTCAGGCAACCTAGCAAGAGGGGGTTTCCTCAACGGGCGGTGGCGGCTGCGCCGCTTACGGCAGAAGGCCAAGCGTCGCTGAAAAGATAAACATGGCCGAGGTTGCGGCCCTTGAACTGCCGGCGCATCAGCCGCCAACCCGGCTCCAGCTCAAACTTCAGGAAACCGCCGGCGCTGCCTAAGGTGCGGGCCACCATCATCTCGGGCCCCGCTCCCGCCCGGGTCGGCATGGCCATTAAATAGGTGTCATTGGGACGGCGCACCACCGTGAGGCGATAGCTAGAGGAAAGGTCGCGATCGGCAACCCGCAGCGAGTAGCCATTGGCGTCGATGTAGCGGGCGCAGACACCGGTGAAATCAAAACTGGCCAGCAGGGGATTCACCGCCGCCGGTCTCCCCTCCGCGACGGCGAAGCAGGGACGGCCGCCCCGTACCTGCTCGTAGATGTTGAGCTGATAACGGCTACCGCTACCAATCGGCGCCGCCACCACCAGGAAGCGGCCCTGGTCCAGCTCCCCTGCCCCAAACAGGGACTGGCTGCGCGACGGCAGGCCACCGACAAGGGACGCGAGCGGGAGCAGGGTCGCCAGACCCAGGGCAGGGAATCGGGCTGGGCGAAGGGCCGAGGGGAACATGGAGGCAATCGCGGCAGGACAGATCGCAGTGGCCGTCTTTCAGAGAGATCGGGCTGGCAGGGCCAGGGCTGGCAAGACCAGTAAAACCGGTGCTCAGGTCTGCTGATTGCTGCGGATAGCGAACAACAAAGCCAGGAGGCACCCGGGAATACTGGCGGCCAAGATCAGGCGTGTAGTCACCACTCCAAGATCGGGTTGGCCGTAGGCCAGCTCAAACACCGACCCGGTGGCGGCTATGCCGAGCACACAGGCCAGGGCGAGCAAAACGCCGGCCAGGGGTTTCATCGGCATGGGGAAGGCTCAGGGCAGCGACTGGACGTGGTCGAGTTCGAAACCATGCTGCCGCAATTCGGTACTGAGGCTGGCGGTGTCTGTGACCCGATCCACGAACAGCACACCCTTGAGATGGTCCATCTCGTGCTGAATGCAACGAGCCAGTAGTCCATCGGCCTTCAGGCGCCGGGCGCGGCCCATCTCATCACGGAAGCTGACCTCAACCACGGACGGCCGCACCACTTGCAGATAGACCCCAGGGATGCTGAGACAACCCTCCTCATAGGTATTGCAGGAGGCCCCGGCGGCGGTGATTTCCGGGTTGATCAAAACCAGTGGGGGGGTAGCCGCCTCTTCTAGATCGAGATCGATAACCAACAGCTGCTGATGCACCCCAACCTGGGGAGCCGCAAGGCCGATGCCGCGGGCGGTGTACATGCTGCGCAGCATCTCCCGAGCCAGCTCGCGCACTGCCTCATCCACCTTGCCGATACGGCGGGCCGTCTGGCGAAGCTCCAGCTCCCCGAGAGTGTGGATGCGCCGCGATGGGTCTTCGGAGGGCTCCTTGGGCACAAGCATGGTCTTGTTGCCCTGCTCGGCATTGCGGGCCATCTGGGCGAAGCTGCGCGCCAAAGAGACACCTAAAACAATGGGAGCAATTCTAGGGTCCTGAAGTCGGAGGCACCGGTGACAGCAAGGGGTAAGGGGGCACCGCTCTCAGCGTCTATAGCCGTGGGATCAATAGCGGTTCCGAAGGAGCCGATATTGGCCCAGGGACGCATTTTTTGGCTGGAACAACGTCCCCAGGAGAACGGTCGCACCACCTTGATGGGCTACGGGATGCGAGGTACCCCCCCCCGGGACCTCACCCCCGGCCCGTGGAACCTGCGTAGCCGCATCCATGGCTACGGCGGCGGCGCCTACACGGTGGACGGCACGATCGCGGTGTTCGTCGATGACGGTGATCGTTGTCTTTGGCGACTGGATCTGGCGGCGGGGCTGGAACCAGGGCAGGAGGTGGTGGCGGTCGGTCCGCCACGCCAGCTGACAGCGCCTTGGGAGCAGGGGGCAAGGGCCTTCAGCGACGGACTGATCGATCGGACCCGGGATCGCTGGATCGGCGTGATGGAGCTGGGGGGAGAGGACTTTTGGGTCGCGGTCCCCCTGGAAGGCGGCAAACCCCAAACCCTGCATCGCCCAGCTGACTTCTGTGGCTATCCGGTGCTAAGTCCCTCGGGAACCCATCTGGCCTGGGTCGAATGGCAGCAACCCCACATGAGCTGGGAGCGAAGCAGCCTCTGGCTGGGGCGATTTGATACCGATGGCTCCCTGGTCGACGTCCGCCCGATCGCCGGTTCCGTTGGGGCCGCGCCGGTGGCCATTTCAGTGTTTCAGCCCCTGTGGGCTGGGGATGATCTGGTGGTGGCCAACGACCGCAGCGGTTGGTGGAACCTGGAGATTCTGCGGGACGCGGAGCATCTGGCCAATGGTGCCGAACCCCACTGGCAACCCCTGCTGACTCTGGAGGCCGAATTCGGTGCTCCCCAGTGGATCCATGGGCTGCGCACCAGTGCCTGGGACGGCCAGCAACTGATTGCCGCAGCCTGCCGCCAGGGCCAGTGGGAGTTGGGCAAGGTGCCCGTGGAGCCGGAGCCGTTCCCAGGGGAGGGCCACGGGCCCGCAGGACCTGCGGCCTGGCACCCCCTGGCCCTCCCCTTCGATGACCTGGCGGGCCTATGCGCCGAGAACGGCACCTTGGTGGCGATCGCCAGCGGACCCACCGCGACGGCAGGCCGACTTGAGCTGAACCTGCATGACCTGAGCTGGAGCCATACCCCGGCGGCGTCCGCCGTCGGTCCCCGCAGGGACCAGCAATTGCCACAAGCCCTCTGGTTTAAGGGAGCCTCGGGCAGGCCCACCCACGCCTGGTTTCATCCACCAGAGGGGGGCCGGCACCAGGGAGCACCCCTACTGGTGAAGGGCCACAGCGGCCCCACCGGCATGGCCCGCACCGGGCTGAGTGCGGCAATTCAGTTCTGGACCAGTCGGGGCTGGGGGGTGCTGGATGTCAATTACGGCGGCTCGACAGGCTTCGGCCGTGCCTACCGCCAGCGACTCGATGGGCAGTGGGGCGTGGTGGATGTGGCAGACCTGGTCGCCGCGGCCCAGGCCGTGCTGGCCCAGGGCTGGGCGGATCCTCAGCGGGTTGCAACCGAAGGGGCCAGCGCAGCGGGGTTCACCGTGCTCTCCGCCCTGGGCCAAACAGCCATCTTCAAGGCTGGGGCTTGTCGCTACCCGGTCACCGATCTGGCGGACCTGGTGAAGGTGGGCCACCGCTTTGAGGCCCACTATCTCGATGGGCTGGTGGGCCCCTGGCCCAAGGCGCGTGATCTCTACGGAGCCCGATCGCCCCTGAACCAGGTAGAGCGGCTACGCACGCCCCTGATTCTTTTCCACGGTCTTCAAGATGAGGTGGTGCCCGCCTCCCAGACTGAACGGCTGGCCTTGGAACTGTCGCAGAGGGGGGTGCCCGTGGAACTGCATCTCTTTGCCGAGGAGGGCCATGGGTTTCGCGCCAGCGCCGTGCAGGTGCAGGTGCTGGAGGCGACGGAGGCCTTCTTCCGCCGCCACCTGAAACTTTGATGCCCCTCCTGGCACGGACTGAAACCGGTCCCCTCCTGGCGGCCCTGGCCCAGCCGCTGCTGCCCCTGGCCCTCCTGGCGGCGCTGCTGGTGGTGGGCCGCTGGATCGGCAAGGGCATCCAGATGAAGCGCCTGGGCCTGCCCGAATCCCTGCTGGCCGGGGGCCTAGGGCTGCTCCTGGCCCCTGGTGGCCCCCTGCCGATGCTGCCGCCAACGGTGGTCTCCTTCTGGGCCGAGCTGCCCCTGGCCCTGTTAACCCTGGTTTTCGGCTCCTTGCTGGTGGCCAAACCCCTGCCCAAGCCAGGTCCCCTCTGGCGGCCTCTGCGGGCCCAGATCCTGCTGGCCCTGGTCCTGGCCTTCGGCCAGTTCCTGGTGGGGGCGCTGGTGGTGGAGTTGGTGTTGCAACCGTGGCTGGGGGTGAGTCCGGTAATGGCCTGCCTGATCGAGGTGGCCTTTGAGGGGGGCCATGGATCGGCGGCGGCCATGGGTCCCACCTATGAGCGACTCGGGCTGGTGGGGGGTCAGGACCTGGGCCTGGCCATGGCGACGGTGGGTCTGTTGACGGCCAGCCTGGTGGGCGGGCTCCTGGTGGTGTGGGGTCGCTGGCGCGGCTGGCTGGCGACCCCACCATCCCTAGGTGAAGCCCAGTTGGCGGAAACGAGACCGGTAATGGCTGCCCAGGAGGATCTGGACCAAAGTCCTGAAAAAAGCCCGCCGACTCCTGACGCCGCACCCTCCTCCCTCGCACCAGCCCTGGCAGCCAAGCCTGGGCCCCAATCGGCAGTAGTCCGCTGGCTAGGGAATCTGGGCCTGGCGGGGGTGGCCGTGGCCCTGGGCTGGGGGGCCCAGCTGCTGCTGGGACTGGCGGCAAATCGACTGGGGGGAGGCGTGGCCGTTGTGGTGAGCGTCCTGCCGGTGTTTCCCCTGGCCCTGCTCGCTTCCTTGCTGGTGCGCTGGGTGCTCGAACGCTGGAACCTGACGGACTGGGCTTCGGCACCGGTGCAACAACGCATCGGCACCTTGGCTGCCGATCTGCTGATTGTGGCCGCAACCGCCTCCCTGAACCTGGGACTCCTGACCCGAAGCTGGCAGCCGCTGCTCGCCCTTTCTCTGGCCGGGCTTACTTGGAATCTGGGGGTGGTGGTCCTGCTAGGGAAACGCCTGATGCCGGCTCCCTGGTTTGAACGCAGCCTGGTGGAATTTGGCCAGGCAACGGGGGTGGTGGCCAGTGGCCTGCTGCTGTTGCAGATGGCCGAAGCGGAGAGCCGAACAGAGGTGCTGACTCCGTTTTCGATCAAACAACTGCTGCTGCAACCCCTGCTGGCAGGCGGCCTGATCACGGTGGCGGCGCCCCTGATGGTGGATAGCTGGGGCCTGCCGGCCTGGGGGGGCCTGTGCCTGGCGGTGATACTTGGGACCGGGGGCCTGGGGCTATGGCTGACCAGGTCCGAGTAGTGCCACACGGCCCGCCGCAGCCTCCAGGGCGAGCCGTCGTTAGGAGAATCGGTCTCCCGGGCCGGTGCGACTACGTCGAAGTAGCGGGAGATTCCCTTCCACTCGCAGAGGCTCCCGTCCCGCAGCCGGGACGAGCAGGGCCACAGGACCAGCGCCTCGGGTGGGGTGTAATGGGCAGGAGGATGACTGGAGGATGAAAGGTCTCCAACACCCTCAGGTTGTGGCGTCAATCACCAAGAACCTTGCCGAAGATCTCCGCGCGGATATGCCTTTGGCAGGGCACGAGAGCCGGAAGGCTTGGATTGTGGCAGGACCCGCCCCTGCTTAGTCGGTTCGACCTTCCAGGTGCTGCGTAGGCTTATGGTCTCAGCCAAGGTTGAAATTGGGCAGCTGCCTGTTCATAGTCCCCACACACTCCTGGAGATCGAGGTCACTAAAGTCATCCAATACCGTTACTTCACAACTATCATCTGATCGCTCACATTAAAGCTTGCCCCACGACCCAGTTCCGGCAAGGAAGCCTGAGCGAGCCATGCCAGCTCAGGGGTGGCTGATGGAGCAGTGGCCGGGCAGTGCCACGATCATCGCCGTGTGCAGTCATGGCAGCCGCGATGGTAATAAAACTGACGAGACCCGATACCACATCACCAGCCTGCGGACTGGCGCCAAGGAGCTGATGCAACTTGTACGCCAGCGCTGATCGATCGAGAACAGCTAGCACTGGATGCGTGATATGCCGCTGCGGGAAGACGCTCACCGCTGCCAGGAGAACAACGGCGGCAGATCCGGTCCACACTCAGAAGCCTGGCGATAAGCGCCCTGCGGCATGACAGACTCTGGTCGATCCCCTAGGGCATCGCAACCATGGCTCACTACATCAAAGGATTGCTGAAGCTGTCAAGATGCAAAAAAACCGTCTCTACAGAGCGAATAGATGACTTCCAAATGTCCCCGATTTTGGGATAGCGCGGGTACGGTTGAGGAAGTCATCTACATCCGCAAGGCCAACAGGCTGGGAGGACGCTGGGCCATCGGAGTTCAGGTGTGATAAATTTTTAATTCATCTTGACATGGGTCGAGGCTATGCTTTTTGATCGTATATTGGTCTACGACAACATCGGTTCGATCATGCTTGAACCCAACGACATCCAACATCGTGAATAGGTCCACTCTGAAGATAGGGATGTTGCCCGCGGTCCTGCTGGTGGGGCTACTGCTGATTCATCTATCTTATGGCCTGCGCATCCCGCGCGTGCCCCACCCTGATGAACAATGGACGTTCAATATGTTGCTGGACAATGTAAATAAATTGATATGGACCACTGTTCTGAAGCGTGACAATCATCCTCCTCTCTATTACTTAGTCTCCAAGGGATGGATAGAACTGACCGGCGCCACCATCGCGGGTCTTCGTTGGCTGTCCTTTCTATTCACGGGCATTACCCTCTGCTTCATAGCTTGGGTCTATCGGAGGCGTCCCCGCTTCGAGATGGCTGTTGTCCTGTTGTTGATAGGCACCAATCCTCTGCTTTCTTATTACTCGGCCACAGTGCGCCCGTACTCCATGGTGGTACTTCTGGCCACCATCATGACCTTTAGTGCCGCAGAACTCCGGGGTCGTCACTCCATCAAGGCGAATCACTCGGGGGAGGCCTCGGACTGCCTCGTCGCCACCGAGCTCGATTCACGGAGGGCTTCCTCCGGCGGCCAGCGGAACTGGTATTTCCTCTACTACGGATCTGCCTTGCTGCTGGGACTGACTCACTATTTCGGGACATTATACGTTCTCCTGGCAACCTGCTTAGACTTTCTTAGCCGCAGGATAGAACGATCACCATGGAATGGGATGCTTCTCCTCCTGCTTATTTTCTGCTGGCCTGTGCTTCAGGTCCTTTCCGGCTCAGTAGGTGATCAGGCAAGTCACAATAGCTGGGTGAATGTGTTCCCCCTGATCAGCACGATCAACAACTTCCTGGCCGGGGTCTTTCCGCTTCTGATCATCTCCCGCACACCCCAGCTTGGGTTCGGCTTGGTGCTGGCGCTGGTTCTGCTCCTGATCGCCCTCAGGCCCGTCCTAAAGGGTGCGGGAAAACTCCCCATCCTTAGGAGAGGATGGTTGGCCTGGCTACTGGCCAACGATTCCGCCTTCCTTGTGGTGCTGGTCACGGCGGTTGTCGCCGCCGGTTGTGTCGCCGATGCCCTGCTCCCCTTCACCACCCCCTATTACTTCCTGGTCTGCCTGCCGGCGGTGATGATCCTGCTTGGCCGGCTGATCAGCGCCTCCAATCGGGACCTCTTCAGCGGCAGTCTCAGTGTGTTCCTTACCCTAGCCATCGTGGCCCTACAGATCCAACTGGCTCACCAGAGGTTGAGCCTGCCCTGAGCTGGGGCGCCGCCGGGGCAAGGTGGGGATCGTTTGACCCCAGCAAATCTTCCAGCTCGTGCCGCGGTGCCATCGCTGCGGCTGATCCATTTGAAGCAGCGGATCCAGACGTCCCAGTCATCCTCTCCAGCTTCACACTTTCCCGGCGGCCGAATTCCCAAGGTCCCATCAGGGTACAAAGGGACCAAAGGGAGGGGCCGTCGAGGGCCTCCAGCCAGGCGTACTGAAGCTCCTCAGCGATCACCGCGGGATCGTGTCAATTGATTAGCGAGGATGCTCCGCAATGCCATGAAAAGCAGATGTAAATGTACATAAGAATTTCATGAAAGCTCTATTCAATCCCAATCAGGCTCAAAATTCATCAGCAGGCCATGGCGATCACTGCCAATGATGCCATTGTTGCCGAAAACCTTTCATGACCTGCATTTTCACAGCCACCTGATTAGGATTGATCAGGCGCCGATTGAGATGCTCAATTTGAAAAGGCCGTGCAATGAAAAATCCTCGAATCCCTGGAGAACAAGGCAGCAGCTATCACAAATGCACCCGCACCGGAACTGACAAGATGGGTTGCATTGCAAAGCAACCTGAAGTCGTCATGAGCCTTACCAGAGACAACCGTTACTTCGCAAAATAGTGAAACAATAAACTGCAGCAAAGGGTAGACGTCTCCAGGTTCAATCACCACTATTGCGTACCGACACTGCCTAGCTATTTGGCGGTAGAAGCACAGAGGGTTCGTGATGCAATAAGAATTATCATGACCCCTGAAATCACCCGAACACAAATGAATCACAACCCCATCAGAATCGATGGGGCAAAGAGCTGGCCTGATTGAGGCTAGCCGAGCCACAACAGATATAGGATTGTACGAATATGTATTGTTTTGCTCCTGGTTTTCGCTTCGTCTCCCCTGGCCCTGCTCGCTTCCTTGCTGGTGCGCTGGGTGCTCGAACGCTGGAACCTCACGGACTGGGCTTCGGTACCGGTGCAACAACGCAATCGGCACCTTGGCGGCCGATTGCTGATTGTGGCCGCAACCGCCTCCCTGAACCTGGGACTCCTGACCCGAAGCTGCCAGCCGCTGCTAGCCCTTTCTCTGGCGGGGCTTAATTGGATTCTGGGGGTATTAGCGCACCATGGCGGGCACGTTGCCGCCATCGACCGTGAGCACGGCGCCGGTGGTGCGTTCCATGCCGGCCAGGGCCACAAAAGCGGCGGCCACATCAACGGCTCGCACCTCAGCGCCGAGCAAGTTGCCGCCCATATAGGCGTCCTCGCTAATGCCCCGGGCGGCGGCCCGATCCCTAATCATGGCGTCATCCAAGAGACCGGAGCGGATACGATCTGCATTGATGGCGTTGACTCTCACGCTGGCATCGCCACCCTCAAGGGCGTATTGGCGCATGAGGGCGAGCAGGGCAGCCTTGCTAGTGCCATAAGCACCGAAGTTGGCCCCGGGGTTGAGGGCTTGCTTGCTGACGTTGAAGAGCAACTGGCCGCCTAGCCGGCCGTTGGGCGCGGATTGGCCGTTGCTGGCACTGGAAGACCGGTCCTGGGCGCGGAACACGGCCATTGCCGCCTGGGCGACGGACTGGTGGGAGAAGAAATTGAGCTCGAAGCTGCTGCGCAGCTCCGCGTCGGGCAGATCGGCCATGGCGCCGGTCCAAGCGGCTCCAGCATTGCTGACGACGATATCGACCCCGCCGAAGTGGGCGCAGCAGCGATCAAAGGCGGCACGCACCGCTGCAGAGTCGGTGACATCGCAGCGCAAGCCCAGGGCGCGGGGGCCGCAGGCGGCGGCCACGGCGGCGGCGCGCTCGCCATCGAGGTCGATCACGGCCAGGTCGGCGCCGGCGGCGGCAAATGCCCGAGCGGTCGCTTCGCCGATCGCCCCGCCGCCGCCGGTGACGAGTACTACTTGACGGGCCAGGGGCTTCTCGGCAGCCTTGCCAAGTTTGGCCTGCTCCAAGCTCCAGTACTCCATATCAAAGGTGTCGTCCTCATTGACGGGCTGGAAGCGGCCGATGCTCTCGGCCGCTACCAAAGTGGTGGCCCAGGCTTCAGCGATGTCGGCGGTGACCGCTGCATCGGCGGCGGAGCGACCCACACCGATCAGGCCATGGCCAGGCAGGGCCAGCAGGCGCGGCAGGGGGTCAAGGGGGGTCTTACCGCCGCCGACGCGCTGGTTCTGGCGGGTGAAATAGGCCCTGTAGTTGGCCAGATAAGTTGCCAGGGCAGCCTCCACCTGGGTTTCCCAGGCGACCAAGGTCCTCGGATCAACGGCGGACCGGTCGTAAGCGGCGGGGGGAGGGGGCAGCACCAGAGGCCAGGCCTTGGTGCGGATCACATGGTCCGGGGTGGCCACGCCCCGACTAGCCCAGTCCGGCAAACGGGCGTCATCCACTACGGAGCGGGCTAGAGGGGTGTCGCGCAGCGACAAAATCCAACGGGCGGGACAGCCAGCGGTGACGGCGGCCCGACCCAGGGCCCCCCGCAGAATTGGCAACAACGCGGCCGCAGGAGCCGGGGGCTCCGGCAGGGCCACCGGCTGGAGCGTGGACCGACCCTGTCCCAGGCATTCTTCGGCCTGGTGGACCAATTTGATCATACGGCTATAGCTCTGCTCGGCCGTGGCGCCAAAGGAAAAGAGACCGTGCTGCAGCAGCACCATGCCCTCCAGCTCAGGGCCCCCCTGGGCGAGACGCCGGGCCTCGGCGGCTTCCCAAGCAGCGGCGCAGGCCTTTGCCAACGCAAAACCGGGCATCACATAGGGAACTAGGGCGACCCGCTCCCCAAACACCTGGCGGCACACCTGGGCAGCATCGCTCTGGTCGGCGAGGGCCAGCAGGGCGGTGGAGTGGGTGTGATCGACAAAGGTGTGGGGCAGAAAGGCATGCAGCAGGGCCTCCACCGAGGGGTTAGGGGCCGAGGGATCGATCAGGTTCTGGCGTTGGGCGGCCACCATCGCCTCATCACTGAGGGCGTCGAGGACCCGCAGGGCGCGCAAAGGATCAAGGCGCACCGCTGGATGGCCGGGGGGCTCGATGGTGCCCAGATCCCAGCCACTGCCCTTGACGCACAGGACGGAGATCGGTTCACCGAGCAGGCCCACCACGGTGGTTTTAACGGAAGTATTGCCACCGCCATGGAGCACCAACTGGGGATCCGCCCCCAGCAAGCGGGCGCTGTAGGTGCGCAGGGCCAGATCGGGGCCCACTCCCTGGGACCCGTAGCGGGCGATCGCCTCATGGGCGTCGCTATCCGACCAGCGGTTTTGGACGGGCATGGCAGGGAAGCTGCAGGGCCAAGAGGCTAGGGGGCAGGGGGCCGGCATCTCCCTGGGGCACCACCGCAAGGGCGGTGTTGGCAATGATCCTGGCCATGAAAATCAGCTGGGCAGGCACGGACCCGTTGTCCTGGGCTCTATCAAGGGACGCATGGGCCAATCGAGCGGCCGGAGGCGGGGTCGGCAACCCCCAAGCAAAAACAGTGTTTAAAAAAGCAAGATGTCTGTCTAATCTGAAGCGGGAGTCCCTAGCTCCCACCGACCAAACGTCCCCAGATTCTTCACACCGCTCCATGGCGCTGCGCACGCTGCTGTTCTTGCTCACCAACCTGGCGGTGATGCTCACGATCTCGTTGATCTTGAATGTGCTAACTGCCATTGGCTTGCTCCCCCCGGATCTGCCCCTGTTGCCGCTGCTGATCGGTTCGTTTTTCTGGGGCGTGGTGGGAGCCTGGATCTCCCTGCAGTTTTCCGCCGAATCGGCCAAACGGATGATGGGCATCCAGCTGGTGGGACAGGGGGGCGGCGGCGCCGAGCGCTGGCTCAATGACACTGTGGCCGGGCTAGCCCAGCGGGCCGGCGTGCCAATGCCCGAAGTGGGAATCTATGAATCTCCCGAATGGAACGCTTTCGCCACCGGCCCCTCCCCCAGTCGGGCGTTGGTTGCGGTGTCCACCGGCATCCTGCAGGGCATGCCCGAACCAGAACTGGAAGCAGTGCTTGCCCATGAGATGAGCCATGTCAGCAATGGCGACATGGTGACGATGACCCTGCTACAAGGGGTGATCAACGCCTTCGTGATGTTCCTGTCGCGTGCGGTGGTTTTTCTGCTGCCCAATCGCTCCAACGAGGAAGGGAGGCAATACGGACCACCCCCGACGATGCTGCTCGTGTGGCCCCTGGAGATTCTGTTGGGTGTTTTGGGTTCGCTGGTAACGGCTTGGTTCTCCAGGCACCGGGAATACCGGGCCGATGCCGGGGCCGCCCGCCTCACAAACCCCGAAACCATGGCAAGCGCCCTGTCCCGGCTCGGAAATATGGAGAATCTTCAAGATCCCCGTGACGAACCTACCCTGGCGACCCTGAAAATCAACGAACCGCCAGGGTTTCTACGGCTGTTCGCCAGCCACCCGCCGATCGAAAAACGCATCCGGGCCCTGCGCCAGATCAGCCCCAAATCCACTCTTTTCTGAATTTGCCCCAGTACTTGCCCCCCTTCTCCAGCCGCTTGCTTTCGGATCTGGTTTATGGGGGCCTTTGTGGGGTAAGGACTTCGCTAATCCAGCGGGATGAAGACCCTCACCCAAAATGAAACTGCAAGGATTAAGGCCGGAGAACCCATGGCCACACAGTCCTCAGATCGGCCGGGGGTCAAAGATCAATATAAATTGATCACATTTAAATGTGGGCCAGCTGCTACAAAGCTGCGACTCCCGAAGAGTTGCGACTTGGCTTGCAAAACTTACTGAGATAAAAAATGTAAAGGCTGAAAAAGTTACTTCATTCGTTCAGACTGACGCAAGTCAAATAGCAATGCCGATGTAGCGCCATAAAAACCTGAAACAGCAATCTTAAAGTAAATAAATAATCCCAAACAGAACGACCCAAATGCCATCAACAAAATGCCAGTACAATTCGGCTGCTTCCAGGCCAAAATGGGAATCACGATTGATTACACCGCCGGAGCGGGCTTGCCACCAAACGATCAAAATCATCATTACTCCTAGGGTCACATGCAAACCGTGAAAGCCAGTCAAAACATAAAAAGTGCTAGCAAAAAGATTGGATGTGAGTCCAAAGGGCAACTTGAAGTATTCCAGCATCTGACTTGCCAAAAAAGCCGCCCCCATCGCTGCGGTGATCAATAACCACAAGCGACAACCAAAGGCATCGCCTAAGCGCAATTTCCGGGCCGCACGGTGGAATGTCAAGCTGCTGGCCACCAACAGAGCCGTGTTGATAGTAGGGAGCATAAGCTCAAGGTCATAAACACCGCCGGGGGGCAAGGGATTGACGGCTCGGAAGGTGAGATAGGCCGCAAACAACCCGGCAAAGGTCATGCCATCGCCGACAAGAAAAAGGACCAAACCAAACATCCGGAAATCGCCGTGATGCTCTTCGTGATCGCCTGATTGGTGCTGGTCGCTGGAGGACTGCAGCTCTGGGGTCGACTCGACGGCCTGGGCAGTCATTGAGGTGGTGGTACTGGAAGAGGAAGAAAGACTGGTCATGGGGTGGTCTCCACAAGTCCATAGCCATAGGGATGTTCCACATGAGGAGCCGGTCCAGCCCAGTTCTCTACCGGCGGCGGTGAACTGGTGAGCCACTCCGGCGTCAGAGCACGCCAGGGATTGTCGCCGGCCAGCCGACCATGCCAGGCGCTGTGGATGACGTTGATCAGAAACGGCAAAGTGCTTAGGGCCATCAGTAAAGCCCCCACACTGCTGATCTGATTCATAAGTGTGAATTGGGGATCATACTCGGAAACTCGGCGAGGCATGCCGTTCATTCCCAGCCAGTGCTGGGGCCCAAAACAAAGGTTAAAACCAACAAATGTGAGTACAAAATGAAGAACACCTAAAGGCTCATTCAGCATCCTACCGGTAAACTTTGGATACCAGTGATAAATGGCACTGAAGATAATAAACACAGTTCCTCCGTAAACAATATAATGGAAATGGGCCACCACAAAATAAGTATCATGCACATGAATATCGAAGGGCACCTGGGCAAGGGCTACACCAGTTATACCTCCAAGTACAAAATTAACTATAAAAGCACAGGCAAATAGTATTGCACTATTGAGGGCAATCTTACCTCCCCACAGAGTGGCCAGCCAATTAAAGAATTTGATACCTGTCGGAACAGCAATGAAAGAAGTGGCAATCGTGAAAAACAGGCGCATCCATGGCGGCGTACCACTGGTAAACATGTGATGGGCCCATACTATGAGTCCAAGAAAAACAATCGCCAAAATCGAGTAGACCATGGTGGTATAGCCAAACAGAGGCTTGCGGGCATGGACAGGCAGGATTTCACTGACGAGGCCAAAGGCCGGCAAAACCATAATATAAACAGCTGGATGGGAATAAAACCAGAAAAGGTGTTGATAAACGACCGCATTTCCCCCAATAGATGGATTAAAGAATCCCGTATGGGCAACAATATCGAATGCCAACATCACCAAAGTTCCAGCCAGAACTGGGGTGGACAGCACCACCAAAACACTGGTACCCAGCATCGCCCAGCAGTACATCGGTAACTGCATCATCTTCAAACCGGGTCTCCGTAATTTCAAGATGGTTACAATAAAGTTAATGCCACCCAAAATCGAACTTCCGCCCAAAAGCAATACACTAAAGATCCAGATCAACTGGCCTAGGGCTGGCGTCTTCAGGCTAAGGGGGGGATAGGCGGTCCAGCCAGACTGGGAGGCCCCACCTATGAAAAAGCTAGCAATCAGGAGGAGGCCAGCGGGGGGAATCATCCAGAAGGCAACGGCATTGAGCCGGGGAAAAGCCATGTCTCGGGCGCCCACGTAAAAAGGAATCAGATAATTCCCGAAGGCGCCATTGACTACGGGCACGATCCAAAGAAAAATCATAATCGTGCCATGCATGGTTAGAACTTCGTTGTAAATTTCACGGCTCAGATAATCAGATATGGGCGTGGCCAACTCGGTGCGGATCATCCCCGCCAACACACCACCAACCAAATAAAACAAAAATCCGGTCACAAGATACTGAATACCAACGACCTTATGATCGAGACTGAAACTCAAATACCGTAGCCAACTACCATGGTTAGGAAGCAGGGAAACGGGCATTTCTGTGGTGGATTCCATGGCCAAATGGTTGGTGGTTTAGGCGACAGGGGGTGTGTTTTTAGTCACCCACTGATCAAAATCCCCGCGATCGTGGACCACAACGGAGGTGCGCATGCCCCCGTGATAAGGGCCACAGAGCTCGGCGCAGATGATCGGGTAGGTACCTGGGCGGTTGGCGGTGAAGGTGAGCACGGTTGGCTGACCGGGAATAATGTCTTGCTTAATACGGAACTGGGGAACCCAGAAGGCATGGATGACATCATTGGCCTTCATCCGCAACTCGACCTTTTCACCTTCGGGAACATGCAGTTCTCCCGTAGTAATATTGCCAGTGGGATAGTGGAAAATGAAGGCAAACTGGAGGGCGGTCACATCCACGGTCAAATCAGCACTTTCGCCTGAGACAGTGCTTATGCCACCCCAGACTCGATCGCCAGAGCCTGGATCGCTTGCAGGCATTGAGTGCATAACACTATGGTCTGCCAATGGAGCCATGCCCCCCATGCGCTCGTAAATATTATAACTATAAAGACCTACAAATAAAACCACTACGGCGGGAATAGCAGTCCACACAATTTCCAGAGGCAAATTACCTTCAATAGCCGCTCCGTCGCCGAAGTCGCCCGCTTGGCGACGAAAACGCACCAAGCTGTAGAGCAACAATCCACAAATTCCTAAGAACAGCATCGTGCCGATGCTAAATAGAACCCGAAACAATTCGTCATAAACAGGAGCATTTACACTGGCCTGAAGGGGCAGCATGTCAACCCTTTGGCCGACGACAAGGCCGATCAATATCAGGCCAGCGGAGACCAAAAAAGCGATCACCGAGGCACGCAAGGTCAAAGTTTTCAACCCATTCTGCGGTCACCCTATGCAGAGGGGAACGAGAACGCTGGCCTGGCAGCTGAATATGTGGAAAAGCTGATCAAAGGCACTGCCTAGGGTGCCTTCAGCCGCCTGCGGCAAAGGTGAATAACAGGACGACCGAGAGGACCATGCCCGGCAAAAGCAAAAGAACCAACTGGCCCAAGTCGTGAGGAGTCATGTCCAGATGGCACGGGAGCTCAAGCCTAATCAACTTGCCGTCTTGAGAATACTTGTTGATTTCTTGGCCCAAGGCGACCGAACTTTCCTTAGCTAGGGGAGTTCCCCTGCCGATCCGCCATGGAGCTCCCGCAGCCCTATCAGTTCCGTTGCACCCTCACCTTTGGGGACATCTACGCCCAGATCATCGTCTGGCTGCTGGTGATCTTCGTCAGCCTGGCGGCCGGGCTGGCCCTGATGGGGGCCAACAACCCCATTTTCGCCCTGGTGGTGGTCGGCATGATCTTCGTATTGTCTCTGCCCTTCCTGCTCTTCGCCTTCATCACCACCCTGCTCAACCACATCGCCCTCGACCCTGCCCCAAACCAGGAGCAGCCCTCCTGAGATTTCGTTGGCCCCCCTCGGCAGCTGACCGAGCTGGCCGAGCTGACCCGTTCGCGGTTAGATGGTCTACGGGATGGCTTACCGCAGGTTTTGCGACCACGTTGAGCCGCCAAAGGGATCTTGTTGCTGGGGCCCAATTTGTCATTGTTGCCCAAAGCGCATGGGGAAGCCTTAACCTTCCCCTTTGGCTTTGGCTTTGGCTTTGGCTTTGGCTTTGGCTTTGGCTAAATCGAACAATCAAGCAACAGCGACTTTGCCATCAAAAGTCTAGCATTGGTATCATTGACAAACTTTATTGATTAAATAAATTCAAACAAAGCATTTCATTGACCGATCTCGGTCTATAAAATTGGCATTCTTTTACAGCTCTAGTTCACTAACAAGCTTCAGCCCAGCCCCAAAAACAATCACCAGGAGCGAGAGGGGCTGGCAATGCCGTCCGGGCGGCTAGTCCTTCAACTGTTGCTGTCAGGGCCGAGGCTGGTGCAAGTACGAAACCCCCCAATGCACGCCATAGTCGCCACCCGCGCCCAGCCCAACAGCAATCCCCTCGCCTTTGAACCGCGCGAGCTGGCCGATCCCAGCCCAGGCGACCATGATCTGCTGATCCGCGTTGAGGCCCTGGCGGTTAACCCGGTGGACACCAAGGTGCGCGCCTCCCTGCCCCTAGAGCCTGGCGCAGCAAGGATTCTGGGCTGGGATGGGGCCGGGGTGGTCGAGGCTGTGGGTGGAGCAGTCCATGGTTTCTCCCCTGGCGACGCTGTCTTTTTTGCCGGTGACATCACCCGTCCAGGCTGTTATGCCCAAAAGGTGCTGGTGGATGGCCGCCTTTGTGGTTTCAAACCGGCCAGCCTCTCCTTTGGCGAAGCCGCCGCCCTACCCCTGACCTCCCTCACCGCCTGGGAGGCCCTGTTTGAGCGCATCGGCCTTGACAGCGAAGGCGCGGATGCCGGTCGCAGTCTGTTGATTCTCGGTGGTGCCGGCGGCGTCGGCTCGATTGCCATCCAGCTAGCCCGTCGCGCCGGCTTGAAGGTTATCGCCACGGCCTCGCGGCCGGAAAGCCGCGCCTGGTGCCTTCAACTGGGGGCAAACCACGTGGTCGACCACAGCCAACCCCTCGCACCCCAGTTAGCGGCCCTGGGCTACAGCGAAGTCGACGTGATCGCCAATTTCAGCAACACCGACGCCTATTGGAACGTGATGGCGGAGTTAATCAAACCCCAGGGGGCAATCGTATGCATTGTGGGCAACCTGAACCCCATCGATCTCAACGTGCTCAAAAGCAAAAGCGTGCGCTTCGCCTGGGAATTCATGTTCACCCGCCCGCAATACCGCACCGCTGACATGGCCCAGCAGGGCGTGATCCTGGGCATCATCAGCCAGTTGGTCGACAGCGGCGTCCTGCGCAGCACCTGCCACGATCGACTCAGCCCCATCAACGCGGACACCCTGGCCCAGGCCCATGCCCACCTGGAAAGCGGCCAGGCCATCGGCAAGCTGGTTTTGGAGGGGTGGAGCAAATAACTTAGATCAGGTCCACCTAGGCTGGGATCTCGGTGTCGCCATACAAGAGATCTCAATACACCAAATAACGTCAATAAGAATAGGAAAAATTTAGATTAACTGCATTGCTGTGGAGTCTTGGGACGGCTTAGTGCAAAAAACGGTGCCAAACGGGGCCATCCATCTCAGAAAAGCCTTTTGACTGATTTTTGTTAGGGTTTTGAAAGCACCACGCTTCCTGGCCATGCCGACTCCAGCCCCTGCGTCCCCGCGTCGATGGATAGTCACACTTGCGGGCGACGCATCGCCCGAACAGATCGCTGAGGACTTGCGAGCCAAGGGCTTCGAGGTCGAGCAGGTACTGGGGGACGTGGGTGTTATCACGGGCCAAGCCAGCGACAGCACCGTGGAGAAATTGAAGGTGTTACCGACTCTCCAGTCCATTGAGCCCGATCAGCCGATCCAGCTACCTGACCCCAGCACCGGCATCACCTGGTAGCACTGGTCATTGCCATAGCGCCCTAGCTGCTCCATGAGCAGATTACGGCAGCGAATTCGGGCGGCTGAGGCGCTAGGCCACGTTCAGGCGGGGCTGCTGCCGTAGATCTGTTCAGCCCGGTTGAACAAAATCCAACTCGTGGCTATGTATTTGTCACCGCCGCTGGGGCGGTTACCCCTGTGCGTGTGGGTGAAGGCTGTTGGTGCGATCAACACACTGCCGGCCTTTGGGATCACCATCTTTCGCTGGTAGAAAAATTCCGTTTCGCCCTCGAGAAAGTCATCATTAAGATAAATTGTCCACAACAGTGTGCGATGCAATGTTTCCGCATTGGCGTCCCGTGGATACAACTCGCAGTGCCAGTAGGGATAGCCTCCTTTGTTGGCTGTGTAGCGCTGGAGGTTGATGGCTCCAGGCCGCAGCAATTGTTGAACGATCATCAACAGGCTGGCATCGTCCAAGGCGGCCAGTTCCCGAACTCCCAGCCGTAACGAGGGGCCTCCATCTTCCGGACAATGGTCGAGGATCAGGGGCGCCACCAGCACGTGGGGGTACTTACGTAAATAGCGCAACAAGGCTTTGAGCACGGCCTCCATAAGTAAGGCGGCCATGTCGTTCCACTCAACAAGACCAGTAATCGCCAGATCACGGCTCTTTTTCAAGTCTGGGTAAAGACCAGACCCGACGAGACCCTCCCCATGGGCCGAGCTGTCGAAACGGCGGCAGATTGCCGCGCAGATGGCGGGATCAACCAGCCCTTCGTACACCTCAATGAAATCCAAGAGGGGAGTGGTCACCACCGGAAACGCTCCGCCAGAGAATGCTACTTGCACCGGTTGCGGTGGGCGGCGATTCCTGGTTGCCCCCCCGCATGCCGCATGCCTCCTTCCTGGTTGGGGGATCCCGCAGTTGTGCCCACCTGATCTAGAGCGCCTCCGCAGTGATCATTGACACAGCGACACGCTTCGACACGGCGATCCTGGGCAAGAGCGACCTGCCTGGCCCGACGAATAACATCTACGCGCTGGAATATATCTTGAACGATCTTATGAAAAAACAGCCGGCGATCCACTGCCTGTTGCTGGTGTATTCCTACCCAGAGAGGGGAACAATTTGGCTCTAGCCAAGGCGGCCGAGCTGCACCGATCCCAGCTGGCTGAACGGTTGCGGGTACTCAGCATTTCGGCCAGGCAGATAGGGACTCCCTCAGCGAGTGGGAAGTCCACGCACATCTGGCTATACCGCCACCACTGGCCTCCGGGTGCCTGGCTGACAACGGGAAAGGCCCAATAGGGATGACGTATTACGAATCATGTACATCGTGATTCATATAATAGCTCTCAGCTTTAATTGATTTGTCCATCCCAATAAGCATCATGTCCATTGACCTGAGATCATTAGCCGACTCCTCCAAGCCTGAGGGTGAATTCCCCATCTCCAACAGTGTTGATGATCTGCTGCTTGCCTCCCTTGATCGCGGCGGCGACAACCTGGAAACAGGCCGCTATGTGGTCACCTTCAATGAAGGGCAAGAAGCAGCCGGTCTCAAACAATTGCGTTCCTGTGGCGTTTATGGAGCCGATTCGCGAGATTTCGCCAATCAGGACGTGGAAATGGAAACACTGGCAGACGGGGGCTCCCTCTATTTTTCTGAAGTAAATACGGCCCTGATCAGTGGCTCCGCCTTTCGTGAGATCGGAATGGCTGGTCTGCTCTCTGCCGAGGCCGACAGCGGCGCTATCGCCTCAATAGAACCGGAATATTTTGTTTTCGCCTACAATACAGATTATCTGCGCGGTTTTGCCAGAGCCGCCCAGGTGATCGCCGAAGACCTGGCAGATAAAGACGATGGTAAAGGGGGTAATGGAGGAGGAGGGGAGGAAACTGGAGGACAGGTGCTTGGTGCCACCTGGGGCTTAGTGGCCACCCGGGCGAATGTCAGCAACTTCAGCGGCAGTGGCATCAAGGTCGCGATTTTGGATACGGGATTTGATATCGGCCATCCCGACTTTGTGGGCCGTCCCATCGTTTCCGCCACCTTTGTAGGCCAGCCAGTTCAAGATCTCAATGGTCATGGCACCCACTGCACGGGCACCGCTTGCGGTCCGAAAGCACCAGCGGGTACTACGCCTCGGTACGGCATCGCCCACCAATCAAACATTCACATCGGCAAAGTACTAACCAACAGTGGCGGTGGCACCACCGCCACTGTGCTGGCGGGCATGAATTGGGCCATTGCCCAGGGATGTCAGGTGATTTCGATGTCCCTGGGCGGCCAAATTCCCGTGCAGACGGCCTACACCAACGCGGGCAACATCGCCTTGAGCCGTGGTTTGCTGATTGTGGCGGCGGCCGGCAATGGTTCTGGAGCCCCCACGGGTGCGCCCGCCAATTCACCTTCCATCATGTCCGTTGCCTCCTTGGATTCGAATCTGAGGCCGTCAAGTTTTTCCAGCAAAGGAAAAATTGAAATCGCCGGTCCTGGACGCGATGTGTTCTCGAGCTGGCCACGGCCCCAGCGCTACAACACGATCAGTGGCACCAGCATGGCCACACCCCATGTGGCTGGATGCGCGGCCCTTTGGGCCCAGAGCAATCCTTCCCTGCGAGGCAAGAAACTCTGGGATAAACTGCAAGCCACAGCCCGCCGTCTTCCCTTCCCCGCAACGGCGGTTGGTGCGGGCCTAGTGCAGGCACCCTGACATCAAGCAATCCATACCGTCATCATGGGCATTGGTGGCGGTATGTCTTTGCCCAAATTTCGCACCGGTCTTAGTGCCTGCGCGTTCGCAGGGGTTGAAAAAGGTGCATGGGCAAAAATTCAGCCCCTCAAAGAGGCAGTCCCATGGCACGTCATTTGACATGCCATGGGACTGCAATTTGATGCTAAATGAAATGACGTTGACAGCACTTCCGGCTACCAGACAAAAATCAACAGCGACCGATCACTCTCGTGAAGATAGCCCTGCCATTAAGGTAAATTGTTACTTTTGCGCCAGTTGGAATAATCCTTCCACAGGTTGAGAAGCATGCTTTCAACTGAGGATTAACGGGGAGGCGCACAGGC
>Ga0207941_1000119_pt1 | contig 24817 bp, 32 predicted proteins | sample LakMenEpi13Sep12_FD_150695 | JGI IMG/M metagenome (GOLD analysis project Ga0207941, IMG submission 150695) | Freshwater microbial communities from Lake Mendota, WI - 13SEP2012 deep hole epilimnion (SPAdes) | ecosystem: Environmental > Aquatic > Freshwater > Lake > Epilimnion/Euphotic zone ...
ATCGAGGCGTGGTCGGTGCCCGGCAGGCAGAGCACGTTCTTGCCCTGCAGGCGCTGGAAGCGCACGATCGTGTCGATCAGGGCCGTGTTGAAGGCGTGGCCCATGTGCAGGCTGCCGGTCACGTTCGGCGGCGGGATCACCACGCTGAACGGTTCGCCGGGAGCGTTGGCATCGGGATGGAAGGCACCCGCCTGCTCCCAGGCGGCCTGCCAGCGGGCTTCGGTGCCGGCCGGGTCGTAGGTCTTGGGCAGGGCGGCGTCGGGCGACGGGGCGGCCTCGGCAGGCGTGGAGGCGGCCTCGGCAGGCGTGGAGGCGGCTCCGCTGGAGGCAGCGGGAGAGTCCGCGGAGGACGAAACGGAACTGGCGGCCTCAGACACGGCGGGCTAACGGGTTTGGCCCCATGGTCTCAAAGGGAGCCCGCGGCGCGAGGCGATCTGGCTGTGGAGCCACCGGAACGAAGGGCGAGCTACGCATCGATGCAGGGCTGGCAGGCAGCAGCCGCAGACGGCAGCGTCAACGCATGAGCTCGCCAGACTGGACAGAAAAAAAAGCGAAGGTTTACGTTCGACGGACTCTGTACTCAGCCTGCCCAGATGCCAAGCAGCAGCCCCGTTCCTTCCACCATCCGGCCGGCCCAGGCCCTGCTTGCCACCGGAGCCTTGCTGGCCGGCCTGGCCGCCGCAGCGGCCCCAGGCCAGGCGGCCCCGGCCTACAACCGCCAGGTGCTGGTCAACAACCTGCTCAACCCCCGCGGGCTCACGGTCGACTCCTTCGGCCGGGTGCTGGTGAGCGAAGGCGGTGCGGGCGGCACCACCTGCGACGTGGCGGGAGCCCCTCCGTCACCACCCGAGGCCCTGCGCTGCTGGGGCACCACCGGCGCCGTGGGTCGCTACGACCCCACCACCAGCAGCTACACCCGCCTCTGGACCGGCCTCGACTCGATCGCCCGCGGACCCAGCGCGCTCTCGCCCGTGGCCGGTCTGCAGGACCTCACCTTCAGCAGTGACGGACGCCTGCTCGGGGTGTTCGGGTTCCGGGGGGATCCCGCCACCCGTCCTGCCGGAAGCCTGTTCGCCAACCTGGTGCGGTTCGACTACAGCAATCCGGGCTCTGCGGTGGTTTCCTTGGCCGATCTCGGCGCCTATGAGTCCGCCAACCCAAGCCATACCCCTCCCTTCTCCAATCCATACGCCCTCACCTGGTTCGGCGGCACCAGCTTCATCACCGATGCCGGCGCCAACCGCCTGCTCAAAGTGGCCGATGCCACCCCATCGACGGTGGAACTGCTGGAGAACTTCCCGGCCGTCGCCAGCACCACCCCGCCCGCTGAAGCCGTGCCCACCGGGCTAACGGTGAGCCCCGGCGGCACCCTTTACAACACCCAGCTGCCCGGCTACCCCTTCCAGCCGGGATCGGCATCGATCTTCAGCTCCAACGGCAGCGCCGGCTCCGCCACCGCCATCACCACCGGTGGCTTCACCAACGCCATGGACCTCTCGCTCGGTGCCGATGGCTGGCTCTATCTGGTGCAGTTGGCGGAGAACTTCGCCAATCCCGTAGGCACCGGCAGCCTGTGGCGCTACAACCCCCTCACCAGCGAGCGCCAGCAACTCGCCTCCGGCATCGACCAGCCCACCGGCGTGCTGGCCATGTCCGACGGCAGCGTGTACGTGGCCGCCGGCGGCAGCACCACATCAGGCTCCCTCCTGTACTACACGCCCGCGGTTCCCGGCCCCCTGCCCCTGGCCGGTGCCACTATGGCCTGGAACATGGCCCGCAAACTGCGGCAGCGCCTGAGACGCTCCAGGGGGTGATCCAGATTCCGCATCTCCTCGCCCCAGCTGAGTTGCCCCTACCTACTGGCTGGTCTGAATGGATGCAGCCCCCTCAGCGCCGCTTCCGCCAGCAGCCCATGGAAAGCGGTGGTGAGGTGGGCCCAGCTATCCCACCAGAGGTAGCCGGCCCCCGCGGATGTTTCGGCGCGGGCTTCCGGGCCGGGGTCGCCTGGGGATGACAAAGCGACGGCAGCCGATCCCCCCAGGGCCTTAACTGGAGCCGGCAAGGCTGGGCCGGTGGCGGCAGCAGGCGCTGCCGGGATGGCCGCACCTTCGCCATCGAGCACCAGCACCGGCCGCCCGATCTCCGTGAACCCGTAGGCCGCCGGATCGGTCCGCACCGCCAGGAAGAGCGCGTGGAAATCCGGCTGCACCACCACCAGCCCCCGCCGCGCTGCCAGGTCCTGCAAGGCCTCCTGCAGAGCAGCGTTCTGGCGAGCGATCAGGGCGTTGAGACCCCGCCGCTCCGCCTCCCCCAGCCCCGGCAGCTGGATCGGACTGAACCCCCAGGGCAGCTCGCTGGGCACCAGGAACCGCCGCAGGCCGGCCGCCGCCAGGCGCTCCATGGCGCTGAGCAGATGCCGGTTCACCGCGTCACCGACGGCGGGGGAGGGGGGTGCATCGAGGTAATCGTTGGCGCCGGCCCGCAGCACCACCAGGGCCTCGGGATCGGGCGGGGTGCCGGAATCGGCCCGGCCACCCCCGACAAATCCCGCCACCTGCTCCAGCAGGTTGGGCATTCCCTTCGGCGATAGGCCTGCTCCAGAGCGGGCGCCGCCGAAGGCATGATTCGTGCCGCCGGCCAGGGAGTGGACCAGGGGAGGCAAGCCAAGCCGCTCAGCCAGCTGCTCCACCCACACCGGACCATCGCAGCGGCGGCCCCGCCAATGGGGCGGGCACGGGAAGGCGGCATCACCCCGGAGCGCATAGGCGTTGCCCCCATCGCAGAGGCTGTCGCCGAACACGATCAGGCAGACCACGGCAGGCTTCTCACAACGGGGTGCTGAGGACAAGGTGATCTGAGCCCATCCTGATGGGCCCCGATGGCTCTGCACACTCACGCAGGCGATCGCCTGGGGATCAACCCTCAGGCCACAGAAGCACCGGGATGCACGCAGAGCCGGTTGCGACCGGCCGCCTTCGCCGCGTAGAGCATCGTGTCGGCGGCGGCCACCACCTCCTTCGCGGCCCTGCCGGGTTGCGCCATGCACGAGGCGAGCCCGTGGGGAATCGCCCTGCCGCCGTTTGCCAACCTGACCCCAGAGCTATTCACACCAGCGATCGGCTGCATCCATGCCCAGCCCCACCTCCCTGGAATTCATCCCGCCCCGGCTGGACGGCCGGGTGCTGGCCGGCGCCCGCCGGCTGCTGCCGCTGTGGCTACACCGGGCCGGCCTGCGCAGCGTGCGGGTGGAGGGCATGGAGCGGCTGCAGGCGGCGATGGAGGCGTTCCAGGGCGGCCGCAGCCGGCTGCTGCTGGCCTTCCGCCACCCCAGCCTGGATGATCCAGCCGTGATGGCCCACCTGCTCTGGATCGACCTGGCCCGGGCCGGCCGGCCCGCCGGCAGTCGGGATGGCCGGCGCTTCCACCCCCGCCCCCATGCCCAGTTCCTCTACGACCGCGGCATCCCCCTCTGGGCAGGCGCACCGGTGGGCTGGCTGCTCTCGCATCTGGGGGGCTGCTCGATCCAGCGCAGCAAGCTCGACCTGCCGGCCCTGCGCACCGCCCGCGCCCTACTGCTGGATGGCCCCTATCCCTTTGCGGTGGCGCCGGAGGGGTCCACCAATGGCCACAACGAGGTGATCAGTCCGCTGGAGCCGGGGGTGGCCCAGCTGGCCCTGTGGACCGCCGACGACCTGGCCCGGGCCGGCCGACCGGAGTCCACCACCCTGCTGCCGATCGGCCTGCAGTACAGCTTCATCACCCCGGTGTGGCCGGCGATCGAAAGGCTGCTGCGCGAGCTGGAAACGGAAGTGGGGCTGCCCCCCACCCCGGACCGCTCCCTGGAGCCGCAGCGGCTCTACGGGCGTCTATACGGCCTGGCCGTGGTGATCCTCACCCGGATGGAGAACTTCTACCGCGATGCTTACCACCAGCCCCTGCCCAAGGCCCCGGACGCGACCCCGGCCAGCGGCAACGCCAGCCAGGAGCTGGGCGGCCCCGGCCCGCAAGCCTCACAGACCCCAGCCAGCAACAACAGCGATTTCGGCGCGCGGCTCAGCCGGCTGATGGAGGCAGCCCTGCAGGTGGCCGAGCGCGCCCTGGCGGTGGAGGGCCGCGGCGATGTGAACGAGCGCTGCCGGCGGCTGGAGCAGGCCGGCTGGGACCGCCTCTACCCCGCAAGCGGCACCGCCACGCCCCTCGCCGCCAGCGCCCTGGAGCGGGGCCTGGCCAGCCGGCTGGCGGAGCAGACCGCCCAGCAGCTGTGGCACATGCGGCTGGTGGAGTCGTTCGTGGCGGTGAGTGGCAGCTACGTGAAGGACGACCCCAGCCAGGAACGCTTCGCCGACAGCCTGCTGATCCTCTGGGACACCCTCTGCCGCATCCGCGGCGGCAACCCGGAACGGCGGCCCCGCCTGGGGGCCCGCCGGGCCCAGATCCGCATCGGCGAGGCCATGGAGATCGGGCCCCGCCTGGCCGCTTACCACACCGACCGGCGCGGTGCCGTGGCGAGCCTCACCGCCGACCTGCAGCGGGAGATGGAGGGCCTGATCGTGCCCTCCGGTGATGGGGGAGGTGGGGTAGCGGGTGAGATGAACGGCGATGGCGGCGACACGACCCGACCCCCAGCTCAGCCAGCGGCCAGCCGGGCCAGGTAGGCCTCGCGGCTGCCGGCATTGATCCAGCCGGTGGCGATCGTCTTGGTGTGGTTGTGGCTCACCCGGCCGCGGTGAATGTGGGAGAGACCCGCCGGGAAGATCGCCAACTTGCCCCGCTCGGCCGGTTCGTGGTGCCCCTGCCAGTGAAACTCGGTGCCGCCCTCCTCCACGTCGTTGCAGTAGAGGATCCAAGCCAGCACGCGGCGGATCGGTTCGGTGGCCTCCTCGCTGGTGGTCCAGTCGCAATGCCAACGGTGGAAACCCTCGCCCGGGGCGTAGCGCTGCAGGTTGAAGATCGGATTCACGAACAGCTCCCGCTCCGGGCAGCAGTCGCGGAACAGCGGCCGCTCCTCAAGCCAGCGGTTCAGGCCGGCCGTCACGCCCCGCAGGATCACCTCGGCCAAGGCGAAGGCCTCCGGATCGCTGCGATCGATCGCCACCAGGCTGATGTCGGTGGACACCTTGGCCGGGTCGCCCGCTCCGCCGGGACCGAAGGCCACGCCGGGCCGCTGTAGATCACCGCGGTGATCGAAGAAGGCAAGCACCCCATCGGCCAGGGCGCTGTAGCCGGCGTTGCGATAAGTGCCGATCAGCTGCATGGGAGAACGGGTGAAAAGTGCAGAAAGCGGTTTCGAGCGAACCGGTGGTGCCAACCCCGGTCATCGGCCGCAGGGCCATGAACACCTCGACTGAGGTCGAGGGCTTCGCTGGCCTCCAGCATCGTGTCGAGGGCACCATCCACAGCGCGAAGGACCTTGGGCCGAAAGAAGGGGCCGGGCTCCGCCAGACCCTGGCGCACCGCAGGCTGGATCACAGTTTCAGCCCCACCAGTGAGGCAGAAGAATTGGTGGATCATCTGCGCGGGCCCCATCCCGGCTCAGCGAACCGGCTCAGCAAACCTGTTCAGCGAACCTGTTCAGCGAACCTGTTCAGCGAACCGGCTCAGCGAACCGGCTCAGCGAAACGGAATCACCACCCCGCCATCGCGACGCTGCCAGCGCTGCCGGTCGGGAACCACCAGGGCGGCCAGACCAACGGCATCCAGAGCGGCGGCCACGGGGTCGAGGGCGGACTCCTGGGCGGCGCCAGCCGCGACGGCGGACAGCGCCCCCTCCACCAGCACCTGCCCCTCAGCCGGATCCGCCAGCAGCCGCAGCCCCCTGGCCTCGAACTCCCGGCTGAAGAAGAGGCGTCGCAGGCAACCGGAGCGCGCCGGGCCGAGGGCCGCGGCAAAGGCCTCCAGGGAGGCCGTATCCCCGGCGCAGCCGCTGTTGAGGGCCAACCAGATCAACAGCTTGGCCCAGCTCTCGCTCGTCCAGGGCGGCGCAAAGCTGGTGCGGTGCTGCCGTACCAGCTCCGCCAGGGCGAAGTCCACCAGGTTGGCCCGCAGGGTGTCCTGGCAGGGCAGGGCATCGGCCGAGGCCCCTGCAACGACGCCCGCCCGGTCTGGCGACTCTTCCGCAGCCTTCCCGGCTGGGTGTGGCGGCGCTGATCGAAACTCATCCATGCCGCCATCCTCCCCGGCAGGGGGCAAACTGCAAAGGCATGCAACCTGCAGGAGAAGCTCGATGCCCCTCGATCTGAACGATCCGGAACTCGAGTTCAGCGACCTGGTGACCGCCTACCAGAGCTGGGTGATGGCCGTGATCAACGACGAAAAACTCGGCGGCGAGAAGCTGCTCACCGATGAGATCGCCGACGACGCCATCAATGCGATGCGCTTCCTGCCCGATGTGGTGACCAGCGCCATCGAAACCACCCTGGCCCGGGTCTACGACGTGGATCCTGAGGAACTCTCCGACCTGCTCTATCCGGAGGACTGAGGGTCTGGCCGGAGGACTGAGGGTCTGGCCGCAGAACGGGCCGCCGGACTCACCGGCGCCCCCGCGGAGGGAGGGATGGGTCGGCGTTCTCCTTCGCCAGCCATTTCTTGAGAAATGGGGGTTTGCCGGGAGACTTCAGAATGAAGTTACCGCGGAGGCCCCCCCGGGAAGACCGATCGATGAGCAGGTCTTGGGCGAAGTATTCACCCACCTTGTGGCCGGATACACGGATGGCGGCCAGGTTCTGACGGCGAAGACCCGCCAGGCCGGCAGCCGTCACCAGAGCCACGAAAATGGAAGCGATGGTGCGTTGGAACAAACCATCAAGCCGGCTGCGCCGCTGGTCATCCAGCCGGGTCATGAGGCGAGCTTCGCCGTTGCTGAGGGCTTGGGCGAGCTTGGCCTTCAGCTGGCTCGCCGTTTCTGTGGGGACCGTCGTCATGGCGATGCTGGGATAGCGCTGCACCACCTGGGCCACGGCAAGGGGCGTGCTGAGCGGGGCCACCTGATCGAGAAGCTGTCGGGTGCCTTTGCGGTAGATCTGTAGTTGGCCAGAGATTTCCGACTGCACGGTCCTGTTGAAGCCGATCGCATCGCGGATCATCAACGGCACCAGCAGCAGGTAACCCACGAGTAGAGGGAGGAGCAGCCGATGGAGAAGCTGCACCGGCAAATGCTCACGACTACGCCGAGATCGGTTCCCCTCCAGGAAGATGAGGGCAAGCGATAGCAGCAGCCATGGCGCAAAGGCAACTAGACTATTAACGATGGAAAGCCTTCCAGGAATACTTTTCACCAACTCCAAGCCAAAGACATATCGGGAGAAAAGATTGATCACACCGATCGACAAGATGCTGTAGCCGGCCAAGCGCAAGGGATAAAAGATCATCGTTCCAACGAATGGAATCCCGGGTGAAGTGGGTAGTAATCTATGAATGCATCCGCTGTAAATCCCGGGTTTGCTGCAGATGTGGTGCGCTACCCAGCATTGCAACAGCACTATTGCCGCCCCTGGGTCGCACCAGCCGCCGGGGGCAACGGCCTGGGAGCAGCCGTTCGGCGCTCCACCCGGACAAGGGCGCTGGAACGCTGTAAGGTTTGATCGATCGAGAGTGGACCGAGGGCGATCCTCGTAGCTGTTCCTCCTGATCAGCCCAGAATCAGCATCAGGGCTCGCGCTCCCGAACCGCGACCAGCCCTGATCTCCCGTCTGCGCTTCAGCAGGGCCTGAGCCATCCCCGAGCAACCCGGGATCGGCCATCGCCCCACCAACCCACCCCATCCGGCTCCGGCGACCAGCCCCGCGCAGCGGGCAAGTCGCCCGGAGTCCTTGGGCATCCGCAGCCCCCAAAGAGGGCATCCGCCGCATCAGCATGACCAAATCGAGCATGACAACACCAACTCCAGGCATCCCCATGGCCCGGGCCCACCCCTTCCGGGGGGCGAGCCCCTGGCCCAACCAGCCCCGCTCCGGACAGGGGACGCGCTCCACCCCAGTGGCTCCCTCCTGTCCCCTGCCGCGCCGCACCGCCGGGGGCCCGGGCCGGCCAGCCCCCACCTGGGAGGAACTCCTGGGTCAGCGCTGAGGGCCCCAAAGCTCCCGCCCGGGCTGCGGGGCAGATCCGAGCTGCAGCGTGAGCGGCACCGGCGGCGCACCATGCCAGGGCAGGGGAGCCTCGACGCTTAGGGGCTCACCGGTGCGGGGATGCACCAGGTCGAGTCGCCAGGCATGCAGCCGCAGCCGGCCAGCGGCGCCTCGACTGCGGGCAGGGCCATAGAGGGGATCCCCCAGGATCGGGTGACCCAGCCAGGCCAGATGGACCCGCAGCTGGTGGGAACGACCGGTGTGGGGCTCCAACCGCAGCCGGCACCAACCATCCCCCCGCTCCAGGCACCACCAGTCGGTGCGACTGGGCCGGCCGGCGGGATGCACCCGATAGAGCGGTGGCCGGTGGCGGGCCTTGGCCAGGGCCGCCTCCACCCGCCCGGCCGGGGACGACGGCCACCCGGCCACATCGGCCAGATAGGTGCGTCGCACCCGCCGCGCCTCCAGGGCCATCGAAAGGCTCCGGTGGGTCTCCGGATCGCGGGCGAGCAGCAACAGGCCGGAGGTGTCGCGATCGAGGCGATGGGGCAACCGCAGCGGCCCCCAGGCCGGCTCCAAACGGGCCGGCACCGCGTCGGCCAAGGCAGGGCCGCGGCCGCTCTGGCTGAGCAGCCCCGAGGGTTTGTCGATCACCAGCAACCAGGGATCGGCATGGAGCACCACGGGATCCGCCGGGGCAGAACTCAGCACGGCAGGCAACCACACACAGATCCCCATGCTGGAAGAGGAGAAGACCCTGCTGCGGTGGGCCGGCTGAGCGCTCAGAGCGGATCTCCCCCTGCCGGTTCCGGCAACGGACAGGTGGTTTCGATCCGCTCCGCCAGGGCCAGGCAACGATCCATCTCCTGCCAGAGCAACTCGCGCCGCTGGGCATCAACGGCGAAGGAGCGGTGATGCAGATCCCGCCCCACATAGCGGAGGGCATCCCGCAGGCGCAGCCAATCGTCGGGGCTGAAGGCTGGAAGCGGCGACTCCATAGAACAAGGGACGGAACAACAAAGGGCGGAACAACAAGGGCGGCGGACCGGGGCGGAAGGGCGATAGCCCCCGCTCAACCGGAGGGCCGGCAGCGGGCCTTGAGGGCAGCGCGGAGGCGAGCCACCGCGTCATCCTGACCCTGCAGGGCGAAGGCCTCCTGCTCCAGCAGCCGGCTGCCGTGGTGATAGCTCGTGGTGAGAATGCCGCCGATCTCCTGGCGCACCACCGGATCGAGGCGCAGCCGCCAGCCGATCGGGGTGAGCTGCCCGTCGGGGCAACTCTGCACGGCATGCACCGCCTCATGCAGGAAGGTCTGAGGGCCGATGCCCAGATCGAAGGCGATCGGCGCCACCCAGAGAGTGCGACTGGCGGGCACGTACTGGCCGTAGGCCCGCGCCGCGGGGGGCGGAGCCCAGCGCAACCGGAACCCATACCGCTCCAGATCCCGGGCCAGGGAGCGCAGCTCGGGGGGCAGCCGCGCCGACAGCTGGGGGTCAGCGGACGCCTGGGCCCGAAGGCTGCCGTTCCCAGGCAGGAATGGAGCAGAGATCAGCAAGGATCGAGATGCAGCTAGTCGAGTCGCAGCTAGTCGAGTCGCAGCTGGACTAGACGCAGCGGGTCTTGTCGCAGAGGGCCTTGACTCAGAGGGCCTTGACTCAGAGGGTCTAACCGGGGCGGGTCGAACCGGGGCGGCTGAAGCAACGGCGGATCGCGGAGCAGACACGCCGAGGGCTGCCAGCGGCAACGGCGCAGGAACCGAGTGGGGGGCGATCCAGGTCACGCGGAAAGGCGGGTTCCTCAGGGTGCCATCAGCTCAGGGTGCCATCAAATTGATGCGATAGAGCACCTCCTCGAGGGCCTCGGCGGCCCGCACCCCAGCCCAGCGCTGGGGGTTGACAGCAGTGCAGCAGGAGGGCACCGGCGCCAGGATCGTGCTGGGCCTGGCATGGCAGAACTGCACCACGCTGTGGCGCTCGCCGCTGGCGCCGGCAGGGGCCACCACCCGGTGCCAGCCGGCCGGAATGGTGCCGTTACTGAGGCGCTCCAGCATCAGGCCGGTGTTGAGGATCACCCGACCCTCCGGCGGTGCAGCCGCCTGCCAGCGGCCATTCACCTCCACCTCAAGGCCAGCGGCGGTGGCCCGGGGCAGGGCGGTGATCAGGTTGATGTCGGCATGGGGGGCGGCCCAGAGATGCCCGGCCGCCGGCGCGGCGGCCATGGGGGGATAGCGGATCGCGCGGGTGAGGGTGGGGGCCTCGTGCACCATCTCCTCGAAGAAGGTTTCGGCGCAGCCCATCCCGAGGGCGATCACCCGCAGGAAGCGCCGCTGCAGGTCGGCGAGGGCAGCATGGAAGCGCTCCAGCACCGCCGTGATCCCCGGCACCGCCGCCTCCGGGAGCACGGGCTCTGGATAGAGCACGGGATAGCGGCGCCGCAGCGGATGGCCGCCGGGTAGCGGCGCTGACCAGTTGAGCATCTCCTTCCAGTCGGCCTGGTCGTGGCCGGCGGCGGTTTCCACCAGCAGGCCGGTGTAGCCGCTTTGACCATGGCTCAGGGGTTCGTGGAAGCGGGCCTTGCTGGCCGGATCGAGGGCAAAGAAGCGTTGCAGCAGGCCGTAGGCGGTGTCGAGCAGATCGACGGGCAGATCACTGCTGGTGTACACGAAGCCGGTGGCCAGGCTGCGGCGCACCCCATCCACCACGGCGGCGCGGGCCGCCCCATCGCCCCGCTCGAAGGCCAGCAGATCCACATCGAGGATGGCCGGTTCAGCCATGGGCCGGGCAGCGCGGGAGTCCCCCGATCCTGAGCGACTGCCGCTGCCGCGGCCACAGCCCCGTCCGGCAGGCAGGGCGCCGGCCTGGATCAACGGGGCCTCGGGGCTCCCTAGCGCCGCCGGGAGGGTCCTTTCACCCCGGCCTCAAGGGGGACCTGCAGCCGTCGGGTCGCGTCCAAGGTTTTGAATGGTGGTCGCTTCAGCAGGGTGGGCAGATCCATTGAGCGAGCCCCACCAGACCCAGCTCGAGCCTTCCCCTTTCCATCAGCGGCTGCTGTGGTGGGGAGCCGATCTGCAGACGCTGCGGGACACGATCCGTTCCGAGCGGCTGCCGGAGGATCTCTCCTCTGCACTCATCATCGACCTGGGCGGTGCTGATGCCCTGCTGGCACGCCTCTCATTGCCGCAGCAGGAAGCGCCCAGGGCCCTGGTGGTGCTGATCCCTGGGCTTGGCGGATGTGCCGACGGACCAGGCATCCGGCGGCTGGCGGCTTACCTGGTGGCCGCCGGTGTTGCCGTGCTGCGACTCAACATGCGCGGTGCCGGCGCCGGCAGGCCTCTGGCCTCGGGCACCTATGCCGCGCTCTGCAATCGCGATCTGCTGCCTGCCCTGCAGCAGGCCCGCCAGCTGGCCATTCAGCTGGCGGCAGGGAACCGATCACTGCCCCTATTTGGGGTGGGGCTCTCCCTGGGGGGCACGATGCTGCTCAATGCCCAGCTGGAGCAGCCCCTGCTCGATGGCGTGGTGTGCATCAGCAGCCCTCTGGATCTGGTCGAGTGCGCGGATCAATTCGACCGGCCGCGCAACCGGTTGTATCGCCGTTGGGTGCTGCGGCGCCTGCGCCAGCTGACCCTGGAGGATCCCCACGGGGTCTCACCGGCCGAACGCGCTCTGCTGCGGGGACCGAAGCGGGTGCGCAGCCTGCAGGCCTTCGATGCAGCCATCACCGCACCGCGTTGGGGGCATGCGTCCCTGGCGGCTTACTACACGGCCGCCAGTCCGCTGCAGCCGCTTCTGGAAGCCATGAAAACCCGGCGAGCCCTGCCGCCGATCCTGCTGCTTCATTCAGCCGATGACCCCTGGGTGCCGGTGGCGGCCCACCTCGAGCTGGCAAGGCAAGCGCAGCGGTGGCGATGCTCCTGGCTGGACACCGTGATCACGGCCCGAGGCGGCCATAACGGCTTCCACAGCCGCGACCACATCGAACGCCTCGAAGGCGGCAGCACGGTCAGTTGGGCGGATCAGCAGACGATGGCGTGGCTCAAGGGGAGATTGATCACCGGCGCCAGGGTCGGCTGTGGAAAACAGCAGTTTCCAGGTGCTGGATAGCGGGTTTAGGTTGGCATCCACCACCACCAGCTCCCTGTCATTGAGAATTCGCGAAAACGCCAGCACACCTTGCTGATGAAAGCTCTCATTTAGATCGTGATTGTCCAGGAAAGCAACGTAGTTTTTACCTGCATCCCCCTGGGAACTCACAATGGTTTTCAAGGTCTTGCGCCGTTCGTCAAACTGATCCGCAAGCACCTTGGGGGCGGCATTGCACTTGATCGCATCACAGAGGCGCTTGCGCATGGGGAAATCAATGGCTGCATCCGCGATCCACGAGTAGAAAATAGAACCAATGATCGCGCCAGTCCGCCGGTGATGGTGTCAGGCTTGCTCCGGATGCGACCCAGGTGGCTGGTTCGCTATTTTTGCTTACTTCTGCATCAAAGAGTGATGTTGGCATTGGATTGATTCGTTTGCTTTCAATCCAACCTACATCGGTTCTCGATGTTCGTTGTGAGTTTCATCACAGCCATAGGTGACGAGTGGGCTTATGCGAACGCCATTGCCATCGCCTCAGGGGCCATCTGCTTGTGGTGGTCCATGGGGGGAGGCTTGAGGCTGATCTTGTGAGCAAGATCACCGCGATTGGTGAGCGCAGTTGTCGACAGACCACTTGCATCAGGCGATCATTACAGTGGGGGGTCGAAGCAAATGCTTGCATTTGCTTGCTTCATCCTTCTTCCATTAGCAATTGAGATGACCGATCATGGCATTACTACTGACTACAGCCTTTTCCGAAGATACGATTGCAGCCCCAGGCAATCGCCAACCGAACTACATTGTTATCTCAGTCACTGATAGCAATGGCGTACCGGTTACGGGCCTTGCCGCAGGCAATTTTGAGGTTGATCCTTTGATTGTAGGGCCTGGCGGTGCATTGGTGAATATTGTTGGAGTATCTCCTGGAAGACTGGCTGGATTCTATTTACTTAACGTTCTTCCCATTCGCACTGAAACATGGAAATCCGGAGTCTACATTTTCTGCGTAGCAGTGAAACGTGCTTCGGATCAGGGGCAAACATTGGCCACTGTCTTAATGGATTGATCTAGGCCGAGGGGCAAGGGGTTGGGGGCCGGCTGGATGTCACCTCCAACCTTTGACCGCACTGGCTAAGCCCGCGGTGGCCTTCGCCAATCACTCCTGAATCCAGATCCGATCCTCCGCCAAGGCTAGGCCAGCGGCCAGGGGCGCAGCCAGCAGGAGCAGGGATCGCCGGCGCATGGTGCCTATAGCCGTGCCTGCCAATGATGGGGCCGATGGGAGGCAAAGGGTCCGCGGCTGGTGTCACTCACTGGCGCAAGGAAACCACGGCCAGGGAAACCGCGGACACAACGGCGGCAGCGACGCGCCAGGCGGGCGCATCGGTCGCTACTGCCAGCAACAGGGCCAGGGCTGCCAAAAAGTGTGAGCGGCAATTCCGGGAGCATGATGCTCAGGGATCAGAGACGCGGAACGAATCGAGAAAATTCCGACACGATTCTGCCGGATCAGAATCCTTGCGGGTCAGGCAGGCGAGGACATAGAGGATGTTGTTCTTGAGGTAGACGCGGACGGCCATCTCACCGAAGGAACCTCCGTCTCCATCTCCTTACCTGGGGCCGTGCCCATAAGAGTGTTGGATCTTCGGCGGATGCTGAATCCCTCCTTGATCGCAGCTTCGCGAATACCTGCGGCCACACCTTCGACCACACCGAAGGGAGAAGCGGCGCCGATCCTCACCCTGGAAGCGCCCGCGGGCTGGGTAGGTCCTTGGTCACGCTAAAAGGTTGGCCGTCATGGAACATCCCCTGCTCTAAGAAGCTAGCGGAGATGCAATCTGAGCTCCGAGCGAAAGATAATCGAGATCAAGGCGATCACTGTGCACATATTCAGAAGCGCTCATGTCTTCGAGTGAAAATGCAAGCCCCTCAACCTTGATATATCGATCACCTGCAGGCACGAGATTCAGCCATGCATCTATATGCCCAGCCCACTTCTCCTCTGATATCGAAATGCTGTCATCATTTCCAATAAAATAGAAGAATAGCTCGATTTGATCCGCATCCCAATCAGCATTTGCAGACACTCTTATCTCTCTGAGCTGTCGCAAGGCCAAGCCTTCATCTGTCCGCTTGCCGTGCTTGCTCTTCATCCTCTCGCGCAAGCGGGTCACGAGAAGAGTGAAATCATCTGGAAAAGCAAACCTATCCCTCTTGCGCGCCAAGGCCTCGGCGAAGATGCGTCGATCCTGATCTGATAGGCAGCCTTTGACGCGTTCAAATCTAACAATGAAAGGTTTCTCCACGGTCATAACGCGATCCAAGTCTACAACCAGCCCCCGTGATTCAAGACCATGCAAATATGCATAGCGAGGTCTTTTCCCATCGCGAACCGATCTGATCTCCTCAGCCTTTACCAATGGGCAAACCTCTAGAAATGGACGATCCTTACAACACCTAACGATATCGCAAGTTTGCGTAACAATTGCAAGCCCAGGGTATTGCTCTGCTACTCCACCTTCACTTCCAAGCTCGGCTGCTGCATGCTTAGCACCCTCTGTGATGGGCAGGTCTGGAGAAAACTGCCATTCAAACCAGTGCTCGCCAAGAACACAGTCGCCTTGCCGCCAATCTAACAGCTGAAGATTGACGGCAGAAAGACGAGGATCTTCCTCAGGTGGATTGGCCACGATCGACCCTTACTCTCTTTGAAGCTCTATAGATACTAGGAGTAGCAAGTGGTGAGTCATCAATGTCTCCATCAAAGACGAAGGGTGCCGCAGGGAGCTTACTTGTAACCTGTTCAGCAGAAGGCATAGCAGACCGCCTACGAATAGATCCAGGTGAACCCAATAAAGCAAACACTTCCTCGTAATCACCCGAGACAAGCTTCTCGAATGGAGACTGATTACTTTCACCCAAAGGAGTTAAAAGAATTGCACGATTGGCGCGAGCAGACCCACGATCAATTTGGCGAACCAGCCTGAGCAAAAGAAACAACTGCGCTTCGTGGCTCGCAGACAGTGCCTTTCCACTAGCCCAAAAGTGCAACGAGCGGCGATCAACTCTAAATATCATACTTAGTTGGTTCCAGGTCAAACCGGTTTTGAGACGAATTTCGTTTATAGCACGCCTAGTTGATGTTTCTTTATTGTCTCTGGCCGAAATCCCGAAGGTGGATGTTCGTGGCAGACCAAAAAGAGAGGCGTAAAGAATCTCGCAGTCTTCATTTAGAAGTACTGTACCTCCGGTGCCAAAGACCCTTGCCAACTTTGAGGATTGTGGCGTTGCGCTGGTGTAAGCGGAAACTGTAGAAGTTCGACTGAATGAACGCAGGAGTGTGGGAGTCATGGCTGGCTTGCTCCAAAGTGAGAGAGGAAATCCTCATTGACAGCCCAGCGGAACATCGCATAAATGCGCTTTGCATAGGCTTCGGCACGGTTTACAACATCAACTACAGAAAAATCTATTGGCTCAGATGTTGACATGTCAAGATCCAAAATCCAACTTGGCGCATCCAGCGGCTGAAGTAGCGCGGGATCAATACTCACATCTTTGGATAAATATCCCCAGCGGCTAACTAGCCGCCCATCTGGAAGATTGAACTGAGATTCCGTGATAGTCACAAGGCTAGAACCAGCAAGTGAGGTTCCCAAGATTCCACGGACTTCTTCTCGCAACATCGGCGCGATCTGATCGATAGTAAGGCCCGTGATCTGATCAATGTAGCGGATTCCTAAGCGACTAACTTCAGGAGGGTCGAAATGGTGCTTAAGGGCTGAGACCGCACTTCGGAGATGTTCGAGAAAATCAGAGCGACTAGTGTACGCAGTGGTCTCGACGCCAAGAAAATTAGTAGAGAGTGAAATTGTCCAGGATTTGGAGCGATCCATTAGTCTCCACACCACTTGTGCCTTTGATGTCACTGGGCTATCCAGGTCGGCGATGCTTAGTTGGTGTATTTGTTCCTTCTTAAGGAAGGGGTAGCACGACTTTAATGTTTCTTGGAACGGTGCAACTTTGTCTGGGTTTGCAATTGACAGATCGTCTGAAAAATTTAACTGTGCAATCACTCTGACCAGCGGCGCACGCTCAAGGGGAACCTCCTCAGGAGGTGAACCGGATAGAGGATTGACCGTGGTGACCATAACTACTTAGAAATAGCCTGCCAGATCTGCAGCCTAAGTGTGAAGTGACTTGTGAAGCAAGTTTCGCACGGATGGGCGCTGCGGCGACTGGTCCCAAGGAATCGTCACACCTGTGGACCGCAGAGGGCCTTTTGGGCGCCCATCACGGGCCACTGAGGAGTGCGAGAGCGGCGATCAAAAGGGTGGTCAGGGCCTCATCCTCCATGCGGCAGTGAGGCCTCTCAGGAATCCCAGTTGCGGAGACCTACCCACCAGCAGGACCCTGGCAGCCTTTGCCTCCTCGCGGGCCACGTCCTGATCGAGGTAACACTCCAGGGCCGCCAGGCTGAGATGGCCGCTGATCTCGGCCACCTCGCGGAGGTTCAGTCCGGCCTGGTGGGAGGCGGTGAGGGCGCTGCGGCGTAAAAAATAGCTGGCCAACCCTTTCACTCTTGCCCTTGACCGGGATGAAGGCCCTGGGCAAGGCCACCGAAGTAGCGGCGCCCCTTCATTGGCTGCATTAATTCCACTAAACGGAAGAAGCTGCGCCTGAATTCCATGAGCGATTTGAGGTCATAATATCCAATGGTTAGATACATGAAAAGCCGGGCTAAAATCCAAACAAAGCCTCGGCTTCATCCAGGTTCCAGTTAAATATCCCGGCAATATCAGTTGAGACACCCTCGTAAGCAATGCACTCTTCATCGGTGTTAAGGGTGCTGCCTTTTCCGCTTCTGCTCAGAGGGACGATAGATGATCAACGATCCAGTCCTGTCTAATGTCGCCATGGCCATGGCCCTTCATCGGGCGGCTGCCACCGCCATCTGCTGCTGTGATCGCCGGTAACAAAAAGCGCCGCAGGCCCCGGCATTCCTTGATCTGCCCATTCACCGGTTCCACGATCGCCTTGTGTTGGGCGTAGGTCTTGGATGCCTTCTTGCTTCTGAGCTTGCGGGCTATGCGGGTTTTGGCATCGGCATCTCTGGGCAACGGGCCCCGTTTCGGCGGCGGTGGCTGCCCGTGCGGCAGGCGCCCGGTGGCGATGTAGGCGTCGATGCCCTGATCGCTGCAGGCCGTGGCGATGTCTTCGCTCCAGTAGCCCGCATCCATAGGCATCACATCCAGCAGTGCACCGGCCGTGACCGCGATGCGTTGCAGCATGGGCTCCAGGTGCTCGTCATCCGGCGGCTGGTTGCTCACCCCCACTGCCACGATCACCTGGTGGTCGCTGTCCACCGCCACCTGGCAGTTATGCCCTGCAGATAGGACCCACCGGACTGCATGAGATGGCTGTCGGGATCCGTGAAGTTGCGCTGGGACTTCCTGGTTGGCGTGCCGACGTCCTTCCGGGCCAGGCCTCTCCTGGGCGTCGCCTCGGCGGCCAGAGGCTCCAGATCCGGGGGCTCCACACCGGCGTTCTCGGCCGCCTCGATCGCCTGCTCGGCCTGCTCAGCATCTGGTGCATCCGCCTCTCGGGCAGCCGCCGTTCTGGCTCTGGCCTCCTGTGCCTCCTCCTGCCGCTGCCGAGTCGTCGCTGCAGCGGTCTCCGCTTCCATCTCTTTGCGGGCCTGACGAATCCTCACCAGACGCTCCTGGCGCCGTTGCAACTCATCGGACAGATCTCTGGCGAGCATCCCCTTGCCGTAGCGCTAGTCATTCTGGGCATCGAGGATCTCCGCCCGTAGCATCAAGCCGGCCTTCCCTAAACCGGAGAATCGCTTGGCGTAGGGTGTGCTCAAGAAAGGAACGGGGCGGCAGTGGATGCGGCCGGCGGGCGGGTGCCCTTGCGCCAATCCCACGGCCGCTGGATCCCCCCAGGCACGGCCCACACGCCGACCCGCTGCCGTTGCGCGGCGGCCTCAGCCCCCAGTTAGGCGGAGCCATCGCAGGCGCTCAGATACTTCCGGTAGGCGAAGGCAGCGCCGCTGCTTACTATTGCCAGGTTGACGTTTTGGCCATTGCGGAAAATCTCAGCCACGGTGCGGCCGTACATGACGATGGTCTGGGGGCGAAGCGACACCACCGAACCGACCGGCGCCAGCTCCTGTAGGCGCTGCCGGAATGCGGCGCCGTAGGGACGATGGGTCCTCTCGGGGGCGACGATGCAGGCCATGCGGATCGTTACCCGCTTGCTGCCACCACCCGCATGGTGTCGCCATCACCTGCGGATAAGACCGTGGCAGCGCCGGCAGGGCTGGCTAGCAGCAGGAGCAGAGCAAAAGGGGAGCAGCGCGGAGCATTACGGCTTCGCTGCCCGGCAAAGGTGCAGGTAGCGGCTTTCTGAACCTTGCCGTCACTGCAGAAGCGGCACAACATTTTCATGCCATTCGACCCGATAACCTTCTTTCAGGAGTAACCCCCTTCGGCTTACCCTCAGCCTGCACCTCAGCCAGGGCACCTTGAGAATGAGTATGAGCTAAAGGACTAGAGAAACTGATGGCCTTTTCCCTTCTTGATGAACCATGGCTGCCGCTGGTCACCACTGATGGCAGTCACCAGCAGGGTTCCCTCCGCGAGGCACTGCTCGAACCCACCCGCTGGGCCGGGCTTGATTCAGCGCACCCGCTGCAGTGCCTGGCGCTCTACCGGCTGCTGCTGGCCATTTCCCACCGGGCGATCGGGCCCGCCGATACCAGCGACGACCGCGCCGAGCTCCTCGATAGCTGGCCGGCTGATCAGGTCGAGGCCTATCTGACGAAGTGGGTTGACCGCTTCGAGCTGTTCGGCGGCGATCGGCCGTTCATGCAGCATCCAGGTGTGGCGGCAGTGCTGCAGCCTGAAACTCCCTGCACCGTGATGGCGCCGGAGCTCAGCAGTGGCAGCAACGCCACACTCTGGGATCGCTCCTTGGACGCTGCGCCGCCTCTGTTTGATTCAGCCGAGCTGGCGCGGATGCTGGTGGCTCAGCAGCAGTTCAGTCCCTGCGGCCTGGTGCGCAAGATCCGGACCTCTGGCTCTCGCGGGTTCGGCTCAAAGCTGCAGCTGCTCTTGCCCTTGGGCCCGACATTGCAGGCCACGCTGGCGATGAACCTGTTGCCCCAGGCAGTAGGCGACTACCAGCTAGATCCACCCTGCTGGGAAGCGGAACTGCCGACGATCAAACAGCTGGAACAAGGCATCAAGTTCACACCTGCTGGCCCTGCCCAGCGCTACACCGCCCAGGTTCGCGCCGTGCTTCTCGTTGAGGCAAGCCCTCACTGCTACTACGGGGCCGGCTTTGCCACCCCGGACGCATTGCCCGTCGTTGACCCGATGGCGGCAGTGGTGCAGGGCTCGAAGGGGCCGATGCCCCTGATGCTGTACGAGGGCCGCACGCTCTGGCGTGATGCCACTGCCCTGCTTGGGGGCGCTGGTTCAGTGCCTCCTGCAGTGCTGGAGCACGCTGCTGAGCTGATGATGGCTGCGGGGGTCTACGAGCCCATCGAGCTCCTGGCCGGCGGGATCCTTCCCGATACTTCCAATCAGGCCAAGACTGTGCTTTGGCGCCTGGAGCAACGCCACCTGGCCCCGGGCCTGGTTGGCAATGCCGAAGCCCAGGCCGTGGTCGAGGCCTTACTGGAGCAGGTCACTGCCATATCAAAGGCCTTGTACGGCGCTATCTCTACCCTGTGCCGAGGATGGCTGGATCAGGGCAGCGAGGTGGGCGTTGATGAGAAGGCGGTGACGGCCTTCCGCAAAGGCCTCCAACACGACGCCCTGTTCTGGGGATCGCTGGAGACCGAGTTCTGGGGTGCCATCCACTCCCTGGGCGACGGCGCCACTGGGGAGGCAGTGTTGGATGGTTGGCGTCAGACGCTGCGCCTGACGGTGCGGATGGTCTGGGATCACTGCTGCACCCAGATCGGCAATGACGGGCGCGGCCTCCGCGCCCGGGGCCTGGCTGGCCATGCCATCGGGAAGGTGATGGCAGGATTGGCTGAGTCGGTTGAGACTTCGGCAGCTCTTGGGGCCTAAAACCCTACTGTTTGCGGTGTGTCTGCCCCACACGCGTGGGGATTAACCGTAACCCAGGCTCCACCGCCGACCCGCCCACCACGTCTGCCCCACACGCGTGGGGATGAACCGCATGGGGGATGTACTCCTGCGGCCCGATCTGAGTCTGCCCCACACGCGTGGGGATGAACCGCAGACCAGCCACTGGTTGGCAAAGGCTTCCTCCGTCTGCCCCACACGCGTGGGGATGAACCGTGGCGACGCCTTGGGTCGCGGGACTGGTCCGAGCGTCTGCCCCACACACGCGTGGGGATGAACCGAGCGACTACGCGATGAGCCGGATCGAGGCGACGCGGTCTGCCCCACACCCGTGGGGATGCCAATGGCCCCACTTAGGTGCTACTTGCTTAACACCGGCAAGATGCCCTTCGTCTAGCCTTCTCCTTGCATGGATACATCCTCCTTCTTTACCGCCTTGGAGCGGCGGGCCGACACTGATTCCAGTGTTGTTGCCACGCTCCGCCGCTGCCTGGCGGCTGATCGGCCAGACACGCATGCTCCAGCATTTCCTCTGATCGAGCCGCTGCTTCGTGGTGAGCCTGGTTATGTCCGGCCCATGGCCTATGCCGTGGCCGGGTGCTGGGCCTCTGCGGTTCGGCAGGGTCGCGGGAAGCCCGTGTCACTCCCTGAGGCACTGCGCAAGATGGCGAAAACGGCCCCTGGGGCCGAGCGCCGCTTCGTGCAGCTGCTCGATTCCGATGCCGACGAGCTGGCCTGGCGCTTGCGTCAGATCATCCAGCTGGTTGCCAGCCAGGGCGTTGCCCTCGACTGGCCGGCCCTGCTCATCGACATGATCGGCTGGGGCCACCCTGACCGCTACGTCCAAACCAAATGGGCCCGGATTTTCTGGGGCTCTTCTGCCGAAAACGACGCCACGCCACCGAACCAATGACTACGTTCGTCGACATCAACATCCTTCAGAACGTCGCCCCCGGTTGCCTCAATCGAGACGATGTGGGAGCCCCCAAGACTTCGATTTTCGGCGGCACCCGCCGCGCCCGAATCTCGTCGCAGTGCCTCAAGCGCGCCCAGCGCAAAGCCTTCGCCCAGATGGGGCTGCTTAGTGACGAGGAGCTCGGCACCCGCACTCGAAACCTCTTGGACCTGATCCAGACTGAGCTGGCCGCAGTTGGATACGTCGAAACGGAACAGCCCGTACGCCTAGCGATCCAGAAGGTATTCGCGACGAAACCAGATAAGGAAAAGTCAGTCATCGGAGGAGACGAACAGGCCATGAAGTTCCTGGTGCTGGCCAGCAGCACTTCCATCAAAGCCTTCATTGCTGCAGTAGCCGATAACCTTGAGGAACTGCGCGAAGACAAGTGCTCAGCCGCTACCAAAAAAGCACTACGCAGCTGCTTTGAGACAACCAACAACAGCGTCGATCTGGCGATGTTTGGCCGGATGATCAGCACAGACACGGACCTCACTGTCGATGCATCTATTCAGGTGGCGCACTCCCTCTCCACTCACGTGGTGCAGCGCGAGTCAGACTTCTATACGGCCGTGGACGACTTCCCCAAGGCCGACGAGGCCGTTTCGGGAATGCTTGGCACGGTGGAGTTCAACTCCGCATGCCACTACCGCTTCGCCAGCATCAACCTTGACCAGCTGGTGGCCAACTTGAACGGTGACCGGGAGCTTGCCCTCAAGGGTATCCGCGCTTACATCCGCGCCAGCGTGATGGCGATTCCCACCGGGAAGCAGAACACCTTCGCGGCCCACAACCTGCCGGAGTTCGTGGCGATCGGCGTTCACAACTCGCAGCCGATCAGCCTGGCCAACGCCTTCCAGCGCCCGGTCGGGACCAGCGAGATGCGGGATGGCCTGGTGCACGCCAGCGTGAAGAAGCTGGAGGCCCATGCCGGCCAGCTGTCCTCGGCCTATGGCCTGGAGCTGGGTCTGCGGGCGCTGGATTTGACCGGCACCTGGCAAGGCGACAGCGTCACGAGCCTGGATGCCTTGGTGGAGAGCGTGATCGAGGAGCTGGGCTGATGGCCACGCTCCTGATTCCTTTGGTCGGTCCCCTGCAGAGCTGGGGCCTCGACTCCCGCTTCGATCTGCGCCTCACCGCCCAGGAGGCCTCGTTCTCCGGCGTGATCGGGCTGGTCTGCGCTGCCCTCGGCCGGGACCGCTCCGAATCGGTGGCTGACCTGGCTGCTCTGAACTTCGGCGTCAGGGCCGATGCGGAAGGGGTGTTGCTGCGGGACTTCCACACTGTCCAGGGCTGCATCACCGCCTCAGGCAAGGTGAAAGAGGGTGACACTGCCGTGACGACGCGTTGGTATCTGGCCGATGCTGCCTTCACCGCTGCCCTGGAAGGCCCGGCCGAGCTGCTGGGGCAGATAGGGGCAGCCCTGCGCAATCCCGTCTGGGGACTGGCGTTGGGTCGGAAGGCCTGCATCCCCACCGTGCCCCTGGCAGCAGGTGCCCTGGTGGAAGTAGGGATCGAGGCTGCCCTTTCCGCAGCGCCCCTGCGGGCTGGGGAACCTGGGCCTCGACGCATCGTGGTGACAGATCCGGCCGGCGCTCAATCCAGGCCAGACGTTCCCGTGGCTCCGTTCTCCCAGCGCCTGTTCGGCATGCGTCGGGTGAGGACCGGAAGCGTGGAGGTGGGCCTGGACACTTCGACGGCTCTTGGGGCCTAAGTCCCTAGTGTTTACTAAGTGTCCGCCCCACACGCGTGGGGATGAACCGCTGGCGTGGGACACCTCCCTCCTGAAGGCCCGCGTCCGCCCCACACGCGTGGGGATGAACCGCATCGCCGCGACGCCCTTGGCGACGTTTGAAACGTCCGCCCCACACGCGTGGGGATGAACCGCAGTGGTGGCCCTGAACCGGCGCCATACGTCAGTCCGCCCCACACGCGTGGGGATGAACCGCGGCTATGACGTTGTATTGCCTGGTGGCGTTGGGTCCGCCCCACACGCGTGGGGATGAACCGAGCAGCGTTCGCAATAATGTCGAGCGCCTTGAAGTCCGCCCCACACGCGTGGGGATGAACCGAAGCCGCCGATGGCGACGTTGCTGGCGACGTTGTCCGCCCCACACGCGTGGGGATGAACCGTCTGGTGAGAGCATCGTCCCCCTCCCCCCCGTCCGCCCCACACGCGTGGGGATGAACCGGGCGCCATCGATGCCGGCGACGCGATGAACGACCATCCGCCCCACACGCGTGGGGATGAACCGCCGCCATTCCTGGCCACGTAGCCCAGGCCGTTGGTCCGCCCCACACGCGTGGGGATGAACCGGGTTTGGCGAGCACGACGAGGGCGGTTGGGGTGCGTCCGCCCCACACGCGTGGGGATGAACCGGATATGTGGGCAGCGCTTGCCGTTGCCGTCTACGGTCCGCCCCACACGCGTGGGGATGAACCGGGCACGCCCAAGGCCTGGGTGAGGGCACGGTTGGGTCTGCCCCACACGCGTGGGGATGAACCGCAGCTCCAGACCCTGGAGCGGCAGCTAGAGGAGTCTGCCCCACACACGTGGGGATGAACCAATCGTGTAAGGCCCCATGGCCAATATCTCCGGCCTCAACTATCACTGGAGCTGCTCCACACGCGTGGGGATGCTCCTCTCCGGTTATGTACCTCTCGCGTTTGACGTTCGACCTGGCCTCCGCTGCGGCCCGACGGGATCTGAGCGATGCCTATGAAACCCACCGCACGTTGACCCGTGCAGTGAGCGATGGACCAGATGCCGAGCCCGGCCGCTTCCTCTGGCGTCAGGAGCGCTCTGAGTCCGGTGAAGCTCCGATCGTGCTGATGCAGACGGACGTAGAACCTCAGTTCGACCGCCTCCCCGAGGGCTACCTACTCGATGCAGCCACCAAGGAGTGGGAGCCGGTGGTTGCTGAGGGGCTGCTGCTGACCTTCCTGGTCCGGGCCAATCCATCTGTCAAAAAAGACGGGAAACGCCACCCGCTGCGCCGCCTTGAGGAGCAGCTGGCCTGGATGCAACGCCAAGCCGCCGTGCATCTCGGCCTGGAGCTGGTTCAGTGCGGCGTCACCGGCAGCGGCGAGATCCGCTCCAGACGCCGCGCCGGGGCCCAGATCGTGGCTACGGCTGTCCAGTTTGAGGGCGTCGCCCGCGCCGCTGATCCTGAACGCCTCGCGACAGGGATCCGCACCGGCATCGGCCACTCCCGTTTGCTCGGCCTGGGCATGGTCTCCATCGCTCGCCTGGCCTGATGGCCCTGACCAGCAGCGCCCTTTGGGCGAAATCACCAGACCGCTGCGCCGGGGCCTCGGGCTCTGGCTATCCGTTGCCTCAGCACCTACTGGATGTGGCAGCGGTGGCGATGGAGCTGCAGGCGGTGGTGCCCTGCCCAGGGCTGTCCTTTCCAGCCTGGGCCGCGGCCTTGGTCGGCTACCACGATCTCGGCAAGGCTTCTCCCGGCTTCCAGCGGTTGCTGGGCAGGGTGGCGGTGCCTGGCTTCGTGCTTCCGGCCGCCAGCCCTGATCGTCACGACGCCATGACGGTGCCGATCCTCACCGCCCAACTGCAGAAGCAGGGCCTGGCCCGGGAAACGGCAAAGGCTCTGGCCG
>Ga0207941_1000120_pt1 | contig 24794 bp, 24 predicted proteins | sample LakMenEpi13Sep12_FD_150695 | JGI IMG/M metagenome (GOLD analysis project Ga0207941, IMG submission 150695) | Freshwater microbial communities from Lake Mendota, WI - 13SEP2012 deep hole epilimnion (SPAdes) | ecosystem: Environmental > Aquatic > Freshwater > Lake > Epilimnion/Euphotic zone ...
ACCGCGGGCCACGAGCCGCTCCGAGATCTGGCGCACCACTTCCGACATGCCATGGCGGGCCGGTAGGTAGGACTCGACGGTGTGGAGGATCTTCATGGCTGTGACGTCCTTGGAACAGAATTCATGGACGGCGAGGCAAGCTGTTCAGGCGTGTGCTGGCGCAGATCTGCTCAGAGGTGTATCTGAGCCGGTTTGTGTATGGGTTCATTCTCGCTTAGCGCCGTCGGAGGTGGTTCCAGGCTGATAGCGAGCGCTTGGCTATGGAGCGAAGTGGTCCCGGGCGCTGAAGTGCGGCAGCAAGTGGGCTGGAGTAGGCAATCCAAGAGGCCCGGAGGTTCACGACCCGTGCGTCTGCTTCCCGTTTGAGAAGGGTTTGCATCTCCGCAGAGGTGTAACGCTCGATCACCTTCTCCAGAATCTGGCGCATGCGCCGAAAGTCGGGTGTTGCATGGAGCAGTTCGGCGGAGCCATGGGTGAGGGCAGCGATCGCCACTACGGCAGGATCGTCATCCTGGGTTTCCGCAGCAAGGGCGATGTTCTCAGCGCAGAGCCGAACCAGACAACGCTGAAACGGTGAGACCCCTGTCCGCGACATGCTCGACGGGATCTCCCGATAGATCAGAAGGCTTTCGGGGATGTTGGAGACTTCCGCTACTCGCGATATGCGCGACCACAGCTCGTAGTCTTCCGGTGGCTGACGCTCTGGATCTGTGCTGTAGCCACCGATCTGGTCTAACACCGATTTTCTCAGCATCACTGAGCTGTGAACAAATGGGTTATTGAACAAGAGGTGATAACGCAGCTCGCCGGGATCCGTTGGATGTCGATGAAAACGATCTGATAGTTTCTCGATTTCCATAATCTGAGCCCAGGTGCCTAGCAACCCACATTCAGGATGGGCCTGCATGTAGGCCACCTGTTTCGCTAAACGATCCGGCTGGGAGATGTCGTCCTGGTCTTGGCGAGCCACGTAAACGCCATGAGCCAAATCTATGCCTCGATTTAGAGTGGCTGCAAGGCCTTGGTTGGTCTGCTCAATGTATCGGATCCGAGAGTCGTTGAAGCTGTGAACCGTTAATCCTGAGTCATCAAGAGAGCCGTCGTTAATTACGATGACCTCAAAATCGCTGTAAGTCTGCATTAAGATGCTAGATATTGCCGCGTGTAGATACTCTCCCCCATTGTACACAGGCAAGATGACCGACAAGAGGGGAGGGCAATTCATTATGATTTATCTTGCGTAGAAAAACCGCTTTTTACGGCCTTGACATGCCAGCCGTAGCAGGCATATTCGCTTGATCCAGTATCACTTAAGGAACACCGTTGCAGAAAAGATAACAATGTTAAAATGGCAAGTCTTGATCGCCAGGAGTAATGATGTAGGCTGTAGTCTGAGCAAGCAATGGGAATTCTTCTGAGTTCTTGAGCGACATATTCGAAAAAGTTTCCATTGGGGATTAATTCAATTTCAGTGAATCCCAGTGCATTAAGGTGGTACAGATACCAGTTGCGCGAGAATCCGGTGGAATAAAAATACGGCGAGAAATGAGTAAAGCTACAAAAAGGAGCAGTTAAGAGTAAACTGCCGCCCGGGCGCAACAAACGAGCCAACTCAGTTATTGCTGCAATGGGATCAGGTAGATGCTCCAAAACCTCTGTACAAAGAATAGCGTCAAAGCTTGCAGTTTCAGCAGGGATATTAGCAATATCACAAATGTAGTCGGTAGTTCCATAGCTCCAACTTTCAACGTGCCCACCATGACCATCTCCATGGCCATCATATTCAGTATTGTCTTGAGAAACATATTCAAGATGAGTGCAATATCTTCGATACTTCTGTTCTCCCGCTCCAGCATCTAAAAGCTTAGACTGCGCGGGTACCTCAGAAAGAACCTGCTCAACCCATTGATCTCTCGATGCAGAATTAGAAGTACCAGTTGTTAAGTCAGCACTATTAATTCTTCGAGTTATCGAAATCCATTGGCGAAATGTCCCGACTGAGTTCTTGAGTGAGATGTTTATCCCATAGAGTTGTCGATCAATAGCTCTCTTGAATTGGACGACTGGCTTGATGATCTTTTTGAAATCCATATGACGTTAAGCCTCTTCTACCCATATGCTTGCATCAACTAAAATGCTATTAATGAACGTATTGGCGAACAACATGTAGCCATTGCTGAGGAGATGATCTGTAACTCCAGTTGGACGCCTTAAAGTTCGTGTCGAAGCATATTCTAAGTCTTCCACGCAAAGTAAAGGTGGTCGATATATAGACTTATCCCAAGTGGAAAGTACATCCATGTCACCTCCTTCGACATCGATGCATAAGAGTTGTGGAACACCATGCTGCTCAAATAGCTTGTTTAGGCTTAATGGCATCACATTAATTGTATCAATAAGCTCAGCTCCGGGGGTGCTTAGTGCTCGATCTAGTGCTAATGGATCCAGAGTACTGAGGGTTGAGGGTTCAAGGACGAAAAATGAAACTGGCTTATCATCTGAAGAAATTACATTGCGAATTACCGTATCCCTCGGACGAGCAAGGCTAAATTTCTCGGCCATGGATGGTATCGGCTCAACACAAATCCCGGATGCTCCGCGTGAGTAAAATAGGTATGTATTGCTATATTCAAATGGATGATTTGCGCCAATATCAAAATAGGTTGAGATGCCAATGCCGCATTGTCTTGCAATGAAGTCGATTATTATGTCTTCGCCGCACTGAGAGAAGGTGTCGCGCCTATAGCCATTGGCTTCAAGGCTCTCCGAATCTAGCAATGAATCGGACTCAACTGATGAATTATTATTTGCCCTTGATAGCAGCCGACGTAGTATTTTTCCAGGCATAAATAAACCTTGGTAGAATCCGCAGGCGCTCAAGAAGGTTAAGTCTCGAGGACCTAAATATTATCATAGTACCATGCCTTAGCCAGGGCATTGGGGAGTAGGCGCTTACGGATTGGCCTTCACTCCCTTTCCGAGGCCTAACGGCTTCATCAATGCCATAGGTAACCAGATTATCGGGCAGAAAGTGAGATTTGTAGTTGAGAATGTTATGCATAACAAAGGCCACGTCCATCCAGTCAAAGGTTTCCTTGCGTTCATGCCATCTTTTCAGCGGCGACTTGCGCAGAATGCTGCGATCATATAATCCATAAAAGTAACAAGATATTGGTTGATCCAGATAAGAGCATGCGTTCTCGAAGCCCCCCTTGTTCAAGGTAATAGATGGAAGGTACGATGGATGTTCAGTGCTTCCGGTCACATAGTTACGCACTTCAAATCCCCAACCAAGGAACTGGACGCTTGGGTTGATAGCTAGAAAATCCTTGACTATCCGTAGATGATTGGGATTGAGTGCGTCATCATCTGCAAGCCACATGAAGTGTGACGAGGATGAAGCCTCTACCAAAGCAAGAAAGTTGCCAGCTGGACCAATGTTCTCTGCGTGCCTAATGTATTGGAGATGCGGTATAAGTGGCTTCCATCGTTCGTAAACCTGTTCTGACATGTCATTTCTTGAGTTGTCTCCGATGATGACCTCATTAGGCTGCTGGCTTTGGGCAGCAATTGATGCAAGTGCTCTTTCCAGCAGATCGGGGCGGTTATATGTGGGCACTCCTATGCATATTGAAAAGGAAGCCCCTCTAGTTTGTGTTCTGCTTTTAGCTGGTTTGCTCATTTTATAATCCAAAGTCATCATGCCTGTTGGGTTTATTGCTCTTTAGATGACCTGGCCCCGTACTTTATAGCGTAAAGCATGGAATCTTGTCGTTTATTGTAAGTTTTTGGCATTTTGGCTGATTAAGATCTAGGCAATCCGCTTTAAGTATCCATCTGGCGCTACACTAACAAGTAGTTTATTGTCGATTTCCTTGTCGATCTCAAATTCAGGATGGATCTTCACCCATTCGTATACCGCTGTTTTGGGATTGTTGCCAACATCCCAGGGGCGATCGGTGAAGGTCCCAGCAGGCAGGTCTTCAATGACAGTGTCGAAAACGATGCAGTAGCTACCTACGGTGACGAGGTCGGCGTATGCATTCAGCTCTGCAAGCACATGTTCGTGGGTGTGATTGGAATCCAGTGACACCAGCACGCGCTTGAATCCATCAGCTTTGCTGCGCAACTGCTTGATAATGGCTGGATCAATTGACGATCCTTCGATTAGGTCCATCTTGAAGCGCAATGGATGCTCGTCTAGGGCCTTGCGATTGTGTGCACGAATGTCGATGTCGATGCCAACGACTCTACGTGGGGATTTTCGAGGGTCAAGGCCCTCCATTATATCTAAGAGACAGAGCATGGATGCAGAAAGGACTAAAGATCCTCCGTGGGCAATGCCGGTTTCAACGATGAGATCAGGTTTTACAGTTGAAACAATTTCCTGAAAAGCAACAATATCTTGAGGATATTGAATGATGGGTCTTGTCAGCCAAGAGAATTGATATGAATATTTATCCTTGATTGATTGATTCAGGAAGGCTGAAGCTGTTTCAAGTTTGCCGTCGCTACTGGTCATAAGTGAAGTACCGAACAGGGCTGATTAGAGGGAAGAAGCTTTCGGATCTCCTTCTCGTAGTTTGGGTTCATGATTTTAACATGAGTGGAGGCCTTAAGGCTTTTGATCCCAGATAAGGGATCAGTGACTTCAACGCCTGAAATTGGCATGTAGCAACCGTGCTTGTAAGGATTGATATCAATTGCGTAAAGGACCTTTTTTTGGATTTCTAGCGGTGCTTTGGACGCAAAAACTACGCCCTTTGCCGCGGCACCCCACAGCACAATATTCTCTTCTCTGGCTAATGATCCATAGATTCTCCGCTCAAACTCAGACAGTTTAATAAAGTTCTTTGCCAAATCACCGCTAGAAATGACCACTTCAATGGGCGTCGTGACGTCCTTGATAGCATGTAGATCGATAACTACTGACAAATATTGTCCATCGAATGTTGTGGACACATGGGCAAGGGCATGGCCAAAGTGGCGCGTAAAGTCGCTGGCACTGAAATAGTTAACATGCTCATGGAAAATATCAAAAAACGCATGGTTTGCTAGAATCCAGTGCAAGTCCGGGACTTCAATATAAAGATATCCTTTGTGGTCGTTCGCTGCGGCAAGCATATTTAGAAACTCCCATGGAGAAGGAATGTGCTCTAGGACATGCCTTAGGATTAGAAGATCGCCTTTATCGTGGGAATCTGGTCCAAAGAACTGTTTGCGAATATACGGACTTCCGCCTTCATAGGAATTGTCATAGCCGATGGCATTAAGCCCATTCGAACGGAGCAGTTCAACAAAGCCACCTTTCCCGCAACCTACATCAACGATCAAGCATTCATTTTTTGTTAAATATTTCTTGCAGAGAGCATACACCATTTCCAAATGTTGCCTAAACCTAGCTGAGTAGCCTTGGTCATTATGATAGCTTTCGTCATAAGTCGTTAGGGTGGGATTGAATTTGCTGTTAAAAACATAGCCTGTTTCATGCCTCCTTAATTCTATATCAGCACATGGAGCGGATAGGGCGTCTGCTTGGTTGCGATATAGCCTATTCTGCATGGCGGGGATGCCGGTTGAGGAGTAAAGTACTTCAGTCATAATATTCTACGCAAAAGGGAAAGCTTTGTCATATCTGCCCAAAATGCAGTGGGCTCGTCCGCTCTGTCTGGCAATGCGCCAAGGCTTAGCCGGATGTTCGAGGAATGGTTTGTGATTCGTGCTTCTGCCATCTCTCGAAGTGAATGGGGATGGCCTGAGCCGATATTGTAAACTCCAGATGCATCTGGATGTTCTGCGAGATAGAGTAAGCGGTTGGCAACATTCTCGACAGTGATAAAGTCACGCAGTTGCCTGCCGCTACTCATCGCGAATTCAGGCTCCCTGTTCTGAATTGCACGGTCAAGAGACGTTAAGAATGAGTTGTAATTCTGTCCATCTCCATAGGGATAGAAAATACGACCCCAGCACCATTGAATTCCATGATGAGTGCAGCGCTGCTCGACCACTCGGCGCAGGCTGTCTTTGGCTATGGAATAAAAGTTCTGCGGATTAGTTGGCTGATCCTCTTTTAGAGGGCCACTTTGCAGTCCGTACTCATAGCAAGTCCCTGCAGCTACAAGTTTTGTGAGGCCTGAGAGCATTAGCCGCTCTATCAGGCTAATTGCTGCTGGTAGATTTCTGGTGACATGAAAAAGCTCGCTATAATTTGGTAGACCAGGCCAGCTTAAGAGGACAACATTGCTTGGTTTATATTCTAGCAGTCGATCCCAGCTCGTAGGATCCAGGAGGTCGAAGTGGTGATCGGGATCAGTCTGCGTATGACTCCAGCAGTGAAGAATATCTTCGCTGGCTTCTCTTTGAATGGCTCGACCAATAAAGCCCTCACTGCCAATCAGGTGAATTGGTGGCATGTTAAAGAAGCGTGGGGCTTGGTAGTAATGGTTGCCATCTCTTAAGCGTCGGAATCGCAGTGATAAGATGCCTTTCAGGAATTTGTTCGCGGAGTTCCTGAATCAAATTCCAGGGTAACACCAACATGGCATCTGGAGATTCCGCTTCTAGCTGCTCTGGGCTGATCACTGGGATGTGGCTGCCGGGTAGTAGCTTGCCTTGCTTACTTACCGCACGATCGGCGACTGCCGGCAGCAGATCACCCCGAACGCCGGAATAATTTAGCAGGGTGTTGCCTTTGGCAGCCGCTCCGTATCCCAACACCCGCTTGCCCTCGCGGCGAGCCTGAAGCAAGAACTCCAGCAGTCCGTGTTTGGCTGCCTCAGCCCTCTGCTGAAAGCCCCGGTAAGCCTCCAGGCTCTCCAGTCCAGCTTTTGCTTCACCCGCCAGCACCCGCTCAACCGCATCGGTGATCACGGCACCATTCTGATGGCCCAGCCAAACTCTCAGGCTGCCGCCATGGGTGGGGATCTCCTCAACATCCACCACCTTAAGTCCAGCCTCCTTGGCGATGCGTTGCACCACCCGTAGACTGAGGTAGCTGTAGTGCTCGTGGTAGATGGTGTCGAATTGGTTTCCCTCCAGTAGGCGCAGCAGGTGGGGAAATTCGATCGAAACCCTGCCCGTGGGCTTCAGCAACCGGGCGATGCCGGCCACAAAATCATTGATGTCGGGAACATGGGCCAGCACGTTGTTGGCCACGATCAGATCAGCTGATTTTCCTTCGGACACCAACTCACTTGCCAGACCAACGCCAAAGAACCGCTCGATCGTGGCAATCCCCAGGGCCCGTGCCGCCTCAGCAGTGGCATGGGTGGGTTCAATCCCTAGGCAATTAATGCCTCGCCGCTGCACATACTGCAGCAGATAGCCATCATTGGATGCGAGCTCCACCACCAGGTTCTGGGGGCCTAGCTTCAATCGCTCCACCGCCGCCTCTACAAACCGTTCGGCGTGGGCGCACCAGCTGCTGGAGGTGCTGGAGAAGTAGGCGTAATCCGCCGTAAACAGCTCCTCGGCGGCTGCATGGGCCGGCAGCTGCACCAACCAGCAGATGCCGCAAACGAAGACCTGCAGTGGGTAGGTTATCTCCGGAAGTGCCAGTTGCTCCGGTCGGAGATAGGCGTTGCTGGGCGGTTGATGGCCCAGATCGATCACCGTGTGCTCCAGCGGTGATCCGCAGTGGCGGCAGGACGGCTTGCTCATGGCTCAAATTCAAGCAGTGGAAGGGCCATATCCCGTGCGCTCAGGCCCAGAGGCGCCAGCGGCCAGCGGATCGCCAGGCGCGGATCGTTGTAGCGCACCCCGGTTTCGGCCTCCGGCACCCAACCGCCGGAGTGGAGATAGAGCAGCTCGCTACCGGGCTCCAGCACCTGGAAGCCATGGGCACAGCCCTCGGGAATCAGTAGGGCTTTGCCTGTTCCGGGCGACAGCTCCACGCCATGCCATTGGCCATAGGTGGGCGATCCGGGCCGCAGGTCCACGGCTACATCCCACACCCTGCCCCGCAGGCAGCGCACCAGCTTGGCCTCGCTGTGGGGGGCCGCTTGCAGATGCAGGCCCCGCACCGCGCCCACCGCCTCAGTGCGGCTGAGGTTCACCTGGGCGATGGATCGATGGCCCCAGGCCCGCGTAAAGGGCGGCTCCTGGGCGCGGAAGGCATTGAGAAAGGCACCGCGGTGATCGCTGAAGGTTTGGCCCACCAGCTCCAGCACACCGGCGATGGGGGTGGCGTGGGCTTCAGTGGGCATTGGTTTCTTGCCTCTGATAGGCACGGAGATCCGACAGGCAGCACGACAGAGGGCTCACCCCTTCGTGCACAGCCACGTACCAGGCCACGGTCCGGGCCACGGTGGTGGCGAAATCCCAGCGGGGCTGCCATCCCAGCTGGTGGTGGGCTTTGTCGATCTGCAGGTGCAGACGACCAGCCTCGTGGGGGGCGTGGGGCTCGGAGAGATCACCCCAGCTCCCTTCCCAATGGCTCAGGGCCTCCTGCACGAGCTCGCTCACGCTGCGGTTGGCTTCGAGGCTGGGGCCAAAGTTGAAGGCGCTGGCGTAGGGATTGTTGGGTCCATGGGTCGTGGCCAGTTTCTCGGCCAGCAGCAGGTAGCCCCCTAAGGGTTCCAGCACGTGCTGCCAGGGGCGGGTGGCCCGGGGGCTGCGCACAGGGATTGGCTCGCCGGCTGCCAGGGCGCGCATCGCATCGGGCACGATGCGGTCTTCGGCCCAATCGCCGCCGCCGACCACATTTCCGGCCCGAGCGGTGGCAATGGCCAAGTGTGGCGTTTGGTACGCCCCGCTGCCGCAAAAGCTGGTACGCCAGCTGGCAATGGCCAGCTCGGCTGCTGCCTTGCTGGCGCTGTAGGGGTCGTGGCCGCCGAGCCGGTCGTCTTCGCGGTAGCCGTAATCCCACTCGCGGTTGGCGTACACCTTGTCGGTGGTCACCATCACCACGGCGCAGGGGTGCTGGAGCGGTTTGAGGGCTTCCAGCAGGTGCAGCGAGCCCTGCACGTTCGTGGCCCAGGTGCCCAGAGGGTCGCGGTAGCTGCGGCGCACCAGCGGCTGTGCGGCGAGATGGAGCACCACCTCGGGTTGGGCCTCCGCAACCGCTTGCTGCAGAGCCTCCAGATTGCGTAGGTCGGCCAACTGATGGTGCAGCTGGGCTCCGTTGGGAATTGCGGCAGGTGGTTCCAAGTTCAGGTCTTGGAACAGCGATCGGCCTGGCTCTGGAGCCAGCGCGAAGCCCCACACCTCGGCACCCAGATTCAGCAGCCACAGACTCAGCCAGCTGCCCTTGAAGCCGGTGTGGCCGGTGAGTAACACGCGCCGACCCCGCCAGAACGCCGGATCCAGCATCACCACAGCTTCCAGGGGGCCTGGCCGCTGGCCCAGAGTTCCTCCAACCGGGAGCGGTCGCGGAGCGTGTCCATCGGTTGCCAGAAGCCCGGATGCCGATAGGCGCTCAGCTGGCCAGCGGCCGCCAGTTGGGGCAGCACGTTGGCTTCCCAGCTGGTGCTGTCGCCGGAGATGCGATCGAGCACAGACGGTTCAAGAACGAAGAAACCACCATTGATCCAGGCGTTATCGCCATCGGGCTTTTCCTGGAATTGCTGTACATCCGCGCCCTCAAGATGCAGAGCCCCATAGCGCCCCGGGGGTTGCACGGCCGTGAGCGTTGCCTCACGCCCTTCCCGCTGATGGTGTTCAAGCAATGCCCCCACATTCACATCCGCCAGGCCATCCCCATAGGTAAAACAGAAGCTGCTGTTGTTCAAATAGGACCGCACCCGAGCAAGTCGCCCGCCCGTTTGGCTCAGATCTCCCGTATCCACCAAGGTGACTTTCCAAGGTTCGCTCTTGCGCTGGTGCACCTCCATCAGATTGTCATGATCCATATGGAAGGTGACATCGCTGGTGTGCAGGAAGTAGTTGGCGAAGTACTCCTTGATCAGGTAGCCCTTGTAACCGCAGCAGATGATGAATTCATGGATCCCAAAGTGGCTGTAAATCTTGAGAATGTGCCAGAGAATCGGCTTTCCGCCCACTTCCACCATTGGTTTGGGCTTGAGGTGGGTTTCTTCGCTGAGACGGGTGCCGAGGCCGCCAGCAAGGATCACGGCTTTCATGGTTGGGTAGTGGTCACAGTCCAATCCAGAAAAGGCCTCACAGCTCCTGGAATCTTCTGAGAATATCCCTGGCGTAATGGGTCGTGGATGTCTTCAATAACCTGGAATCTGAATGAATCTTGCAAGTGAAAATGAGCCTGCGGAGGATTCATTGTACTTGCAGCGATATTGATGTTGTAATTGCCTTCATTGAGCAGCCGCGCTGGCAGCCAGGCCACAGCTTTGTAGATTCCTGGTCTGAGTTCAGGCAAGACGGCTGGAGAAGTTACGAAGGCGCAGGTTCCTGCGTGATAGAAATGAAGGTTGGGCACAACGGGCTGATCCACATTCTTGATCTCGTAGGTCATCTCGATACCAAACTCAGCATCAATCATGGCGTGGCTGATTGGATTTCCTTCTCGATCGATGAGTTTCGCAGTAAGTAGGGACGCAATTTCATCACCTTGCGGATTTTTGGTGAAGTCCAGCTGTGATCCTCCGCCTGTGCCATTGCTTGCGTCGAAATAAGCATTGGTGACCTCAGCGGTAGGTCCAATTCGTTTCACCCGGCCATTTTCCAGGAGCAAGCATTGTTCGCACAGACTGTTGACTGTACTCAGGCTATGGCTAACAAAAAGAACCGTTCGCCCTTCACCCGTCACGTCTTGCATTTTGCCTAGACACTTTTTCTGGAAGCCTATATCGCCTACAGCAAGAACCTCGTCGATGATCAGAATTTCGGGCCGAAGATGTGCTGCCACCGCAAAAGCTAGTCGTACATACATCCCGCTCGAATAGCGCTTGACGGGGGTATCGATGAACCGCTCAACCTCGGCAAAGTCAACAATTTCTTCAAAGACAGCTTTGATTTCGCGCCGGCGCATTCCCAAGAGAGTTCCGTTCAGGTAGATATTCTCGCGACCCGAAAGTTCAGGGTGAAAACCTGTGCCAACCTCTAGCAGCGACCCTACGCGACCATGAATCTCTGCAGTTCCTGTGGTGGGATCTGTGATGCGGGAGAGAATTTTTAGTAGTGTGCTTTTGCCTGCGCCGTTGCTGCCAATCACGCCAAAGACCTTGCCCCGCGGTACATCAAAGTCGATATCGCTAAGAGCCCAAAAGGTTTCTTCTCTGAATCGCTCGGCTGACTGAAGATTTTGAAATGATCGCCACCAGGGTGTTTTTTTGTTCTGCTTCAGGCTTCCTGAGCTGTGGCCCGCTTCTTGATGTTGGATTGAATAGGATTTTCCCAGAGAACGAATTCTCATGGCGATGTTAGGGTCTGTGTTCATTTTGGGTATCAAATAATATCGGCGAAGCCGCGCTCTATGTTCTTGAACACGGCCATGCCTGCAACCACTGACACGATTAATCCTACGGTCATGCTGGTGAGCATCAGGGGTGTCGCCGGCTCGCCGCCAAGGATTGACCAACGAAATCCCTCAATCAGTCCTACTGTTGGGTTCAAAGAATAGAGAAAAAGCCATTTTTTGGGTATCAAACTGCTTGAATAAACGACGGGTGTCATGTAGTTCCATGCTTGAAGCGCGAACGGCACCAGGTGTCCGATGTCTCTCCTGTAAACATTGAGTGATGCCGCAAGAAGGGTGATGCCAAGCCCCATTAATAGAGATGCCATTAAAAAGAAAGGCGCCGCTATGAGGTGGACTCCAGGCTTGATGCCAAAAAACAAAGTCAGCACCAGCATTGCGCAAACACCGACGAGTCCGTCGACGACAACGGACGATATCGAAGCCAATGGAATAATAATTCTCGGAAAATAAATTTTTGAAAGCAAATTAGAATTGCCCACGAGGCTGCCACTGCCCCTGCCAACAGAGTTGCTAAGGAAGCCCCAGCCGACAATGCCAGTGAATACCATCAGAAGGTACGGCTGTCCGTTGCTTGGCAGCCGGCCAAAATTGCCGAATAGAATTGCAAAGATAATGGCCGGAACCAGTGGCTGAAGTATGACCCAAACGACACCCAGATTTGTTTGCTTATAGCGCAGCTTGATCTCTCTTAATGATAAAAAGTAGAGCAAGTCGCGATATTCTATCAGTTCCTTTAGCTCAAAAGGCGATATTTTCCTTTTGGGTTGTATCAGCGTCACCGTATCTCTTCGCTGTCTGATCTGTTGATCATTGCCTCTCGTCTTTGCCGTATTCATGTGCTTCTCGGGCCCCTGCAAAACTCTGGCTCGGATTCAATCGCGAAAGTATAGCCGCAGCACGGTGCTAGCACTGCTGTAGCCGTTGGCGCCCACTGTGATCACCCTCTCTGCCCTGGTGCGGCCCCGCCATCACGTTCGCTGACAGGGTCGGGTTCCGCTTTCCGTCGGGCTTGGCGGTGCTGCCCAGCGTCCCGCACTGATCGTGAAGGCAGTTCTAAGACCCTGCTGGTTTGGCAGCTGCGCGAGCAGGGCTGTTAGGGGCGCTCGTCTCCATCGTGTCTCCCGCGGCTGGGTCATGATCGTCGACGGCCTGCGGGTCAGCGCGCACGGCTTTCACCACCCACCCATCCTGCCGAAAACACCTGCCGCTGGTACGGGTTTGACCAAGGGGCCCTCCGTCATGCATGATCATCAGGTCGGCGGTTTACCGCCGGCAAGCGCGGATGTAGCTCAGTGGTAGAGCATCTCCTTGCCAAGGAGAGGGTCGAGAGTTCGAATCTCTTCATCCGCTTGTTTTTCGGTTTCCCTGGTGGTAGAGCACCAGCAGCTGCTGCCCATGTTCGCCGCTGAAGCCCAGGCGTTCGTAGAAGCCGCTGCTGTTGGTGGTCATCAGGTACACCCGCTCACTGGCGGCCACCGGGGGGCTGGTCAGCAGGGCCTGCACGATCCAGCGGCCCAGGCCCCGGCCCTGGTGCTCTTCGGCCACCACCACATCCCACAGCACCGCTCGGAACACCCCATCGCTGGTGGCCCTGCCGATGGCCACTAGCCGGCCCCCCTCCCAGGCACTCACCACGCTGCAGCTGCCCAGCAGCATCCGCACCAGGGCCCTGCGGCTGCGCCCCTGGGCCCAGAAGCTGTTGCCATCAAAGAGCCCCCGCACCTGGTTGATCCCCAGCAGCAGCTGCACCGGCAGGCGGCCGTGCCGCACCAGCTGGATCGCTCCGGTGGCGCCGCCCTCTGCCCCAGCGGCGATGGTGCCATTGGCTTGTGGGGCGGCGAACTCGTTGCTGGGAACGCTGGGGGTTGACACGGATGTGCAGGGCGGCCGGCTCGTCGGCCCCCTGAATCCTCGCCCCCGGCCGTGCGAAACCTGAAGGGGGGCAGTCATCACGCCACCGCTTCATGTGGTCTAGTTGGCGGTGTGCGCCCGGCCCCCGTTTCGTCTTGGGCTCTGCCGGTCCACAGCACCAGGGCGGTAAACCACCCTTAGTGAAACGGCAGAACCCTTGCGCCACCTTGGGTCTGGGCCCATCGTTCGCGGCTTTGCGGTGGTAGGCTGCCCCAATACGGTTGATTGTTCTCCCCATGCTCAAGCTGCTGCTGGGCGATCCCAATGCCCGCAAGCTGAAGCGTTTCCAGCCGATCGTTTCGGATATCAATTTGCTCGAGGAGGACATCGCCCCCCTCTCCGACGACCAGTTGCGGGGTCTGACGGGCGAATTCCGCCAGAAGCTCGAAACGGCGCGGACCGCCGGCGGCACCGCCGAGGCCATCGCCGCCCGGGAGCGCAAGCTCCTCGATGAGCTCCTGCCCCAGGCCTTCGCCGTAGTGCGGGAGGCCGGCAAGCGGGTGCTGGGCATGCGCCACTTCGATGTTCAGCTGATCGGCGGCATGGTGCTGCACGAAGGCCAGATCGCCGAGATGAAGACAGGCGAAGGCAAAACCCTCGTTGCCACCCTGCCCGCCTACCTCAACGCCCTCACCGGCCGTGGCGTGCACGTGGTGACCGTGAACGATTACCTGGCTCGCCGCGACGCTGAGTGGATGGGCCAGATCCACCGCTTCCTTGGCCTTTCCGTGGGCCTGATCCAGCAGGATATGGCTCCGGGCGAACGGCAGAGCAACTATGCGTGTGATATCACCTATGCCACCAATTCAGAGCTGGGATTCGACTATCTTCGCGACAACATGGCAACTGATATTGCTGAGGTTGTGCAGCGCAATTTCCACTACTGTGTGATCGACGAGGTGGATTCCATCCTCGTGGACGAGGCGCGCACTCCCTTGATCATTTCGGGTCAGATTGAGCGTCCTCAGGAGAAATATCGCCGCGCCAATGAGATCGCTGAGCAGCTTGCTCGCGCCGCGGAGATGGGAAAGGACGGCATCGATCCAGAGGGTGATTACGAGGTTGATGAGAAGCAGCGCAACGTGACCCTCACCGATGAGGGCTACGCTTCGGCTGAGCGCCTGCTGGGGGTGGATGATCTATACAACGCCGCTGATCCCTGGGCCCATTTCATCCTCAACGCCCTCAAGGCCAAGGAGCTGTTCGTGAAGGATGTAAATTACATCGTCCGATCCGGTGATGCCGTGATCGTTGATGAGTTCACCGGACGTGTTATGCCGGGTCGTCGCTGGAGTGATGGCCTGCATCAGGCGATTGAAGCCAAGGAGGGCCTGGAGATTCAGCCCGAAACCCAGACCCTGGCCAGCATCACTTATCAGAACTTCTTTCTCCTCTATCCCCGGCTGGCCGGCATGACTGGCACGGCCAAGACCGAGGAGGTGGAATTCGAAAAAACCTACAAGCTGGAAGTCACGGTTGTGCCCACCAATCGGCCTCGCTCCCGCGGCGATTGGAGCGATCAGGTGTACAAGAATGAAGCTGCCAAGTGGCAAGCAGTTGCTGCTGAAACCGCCCAGATTCACGCCAGTGGCAGACCCGTTCTTGTAGGAACCACCAGTGTCGAGAAATCGGAACTGCTTTCGGCCTTGCTTGCTGAACAGCAGGTGCCCCACAACCTTCTCAATGCCAAGCCCGAAAACGTGGAGCGGGAAGCCGAAATCGTTGCTCAGGCCGGCCGGGCCGGCGCCGTGACCATCGCTACCAACATGGCCGGCCGCGGCACCGACATCATCCTTGGGGGCAACAGCGATTACATGGCGCGACTGAAGTTGCGCGAGGTGCTGTTGCCACGCCTGGTTCGGCCCGAGGAGGGAGGTCACCTGCCGCCCGTTCCCCAGCGCCCATCTGCTGGTGGAGGTGGTTTCGCTGGGCCGGCCTCGGATCCCTTCAAGGCTCTCAGTGAGGCGAAGGCCCTTGGCACTCTCTATCCCTGTGCCCTCCTGCCTGCCACTGAGGATTCCCTCAGCCAGCTGGGCCGGGAGCTTGTAGAAGCCTGGGGTGACCGGGCGCTCACCGTGCTGGAACTTGAAGATCGCATCGCCCAGGCGGCCGAGAAGGCTCCCACCTCCGATCCCAATATTCAACGCATTCGCGAGGTGATCGCGACGGTAAAGGCTGAATACGACCTGGTGGTGAAGCAGGAGGAGGAGCAGGTGCGCCAGGCGGGTGGACTGCACGTGATCGGCACCGAGCGGCATGAGTCGCGCCGGGTCGACAATCAGCTCCGGGGGCGGGCTGGGCGACAGGGCGACCCAGGCAGCACCCGTTTTTTCCTCTCATTGGAGGACAACCTGCTGCGCATCTTCGGTGGCGAACGGGTGGCCAGCCTCATGAATGCCTTCCGGGTGGAGGACGACATGCCGATTGAATCGGGGATGTTGAACCGCTCGCTGGAGGGGGCGCAGAAGAAGGTTGAAACCTATTACTATGACATTCGGAAGCAGGTGTTTGAATACGATGAAGTGATGAATAAGCAGCGAAAGAATATCTACACCGAGCGCCGTTCTGTTCTCGATGGCCGTGGCCTCAAACAGCAGGTGATCGGCTATGGTGAACGCACCATCAACGACATTGTTGATGCCTATGTTAATCCCGATCTCCCGCCCGAGGAGTGGGATCTGGAGCAGGTGGTGAGCAAGGCCAAGGAGTTCGTTTATTTGCTCGAGGATTTAACGCCGGAGCAGCTACAGGGTCTCACGCTCGATGAGCTAAAAGCCTTCCTTCAGGAGCAGATGCGTAATGCCTACGACATCAAGGAGGGCCAGGTTGAGCACGCTCGCCCTGGATTGATGCGCGAAGCCGAGCGCTTCTTCATCCTGCAGCAGATCGACACCCTCTGGCGTGAGCACCTGCAAGCGATGGATGCCTTGCGGGAATCAGTGGGTCTGCGAGGCTATGGCCAGAAGGATCCGCTGATTGAATACAAGAACGAGGGTTATGACATGTTCCTCGACATGATGATTCAGATGCGTCGCAACGTGATCTACTCAATGTTCATGTTCCAGCCCCAGGTTCCCCAGGAGGTCACGGTCTGAGGCCGCATGCTGTGCCGGGCGGCTAACCCGTTCGCTGTCTCAGCTCAAGACCCTGAGATGGGCCCTCCTCGCTGACTGGCATCACCCAGGAACTCCAGGATCTCCCGGTCCTTGAGGTTCTGCGCCTTGCCCCCGCATCCCTCCAGTAGCGGCCTCCCTGCCGCCACCTCCCGCAGGCAGGCCTGGGTGCGGGCCAGTTCACTCTCGAGGGTGTCGATCCGCTCCATCAAGTTGCGGATTACCCGGGCTTCGGCATCGGGCAGGGCTGAGTGCGCCAACGGATCAATCTTCACCCCCGACTGGTGGATCACCCGCCCTGGGATCCCCACAACCGTGCTGTCGGCAGCCACATTGCGCAGCAGCACCGAGCCCGCTCCGATCCGTGTATTGGCTCCCACCGTGATCGCCCCCAGCACCTTGGCGCCGGCTCCCACCACCACGTTGTCCTCCAGGGTGGGGTGGCGCTTGCCATGCATCTTGCCCGTGCCCCCGAGGGTCACCCCCTGGTATAGCAGGCAGTTGTTGCCCACTACAGCCGTTTCACCGATCACCAACCCCATGCCGTGGTCGATGAACACCCCCTTGCCGATCCGCGCACCGGGATGAATTTCGATGCCAGTGATCCAGCGGCCGAATTGGCTGATCAGCCGGGGCAGCAACGGCACCTCGAGACGCCAGAGGCGGTTGCTCAGCCGGTGCAGGGCCAGGGCGTGCAGGCCTGGATAGCAGAGCAGGATCTCCAGCGAGCTGCGGGCCGCCGGGTCGCGTTCCCTGATGGTGGCCAGCTCGGCCCGGATCGTGTTGAGCATGCGATCAGGCTCAGCCGGCCAACAGCCCGATTTCCTTGCGCAGCTGATCGATTGTGGCGGTGCCCAGATAGCTCTGGGCACAGTGCACCACCGGCAGCCGCATCAGCTGGGCGCGGTTCTGGCGCAGGGTCTGCTCCACCAGGGGCAGGCTGGGGCGGTCGCAGAGCACGTGGCTGGAGGCGCGCAGCAGGGCCAGTAGGCGGCTGCCGATGTCTGGATTGGCGGTCATCACCAGCAGTTCGTTGCCGCGCATCGAGTGCAGGATCACCTCAGCGGCCCGCAGGATGCCGGGGCTGATGCTCACCAGCCCCACGCAGCTTCCCTGCCGCAGTTCCTTGAGCAGGTCGAGTTCGTGGCGAAAGTCGTTGAGGTCCACCGGCACGGCCCGCACGCCGTGGCGCTGGGCAATCGCCTCCACGGGTTGCAGAAAGTAGCGGCTGGTGACCACCGTGCCTTTGCTGGAGCTCTCCAGCACGGATTCGAGCTCCTCCATCGGCACCACCTCCACCGGCACCTCCAAGCTGGGGGTGAGCTCCTCGGCGATCAGCATCGAGGCGCCGATATCTTCCCGGGGGGTGCTCACCAACACCCTGGCGCCGCAACGGAGGCGCCAGTCGATCTCGCGGGTGAGCAGCTCACGGGCTTGTTGCAGGGTGCAGCCGGCGTTAAGCAGTCCGTCAACGCTCTGGCGCACCTCCCGGTCGATGTCGGGCATGGCCTTGCTGCGCAGGCCCGGGGGTGGCTTGAGTTCGCGGGGCTTCTGCTGGTCTCGCACATAGATCCCCGAGCCGGCCATGGCCTCCACCACGCCATCGGTTTCGAGCTGGCGGTAGACCTTGCTGATCGTGTTGCGATGCAGGCCGGTCTGCATGGCCAGCTGGCGGGTGCTCGGCAGGCGATGGCCCGGCGGGTAGTGACGGGCCGCGATCGCGAAGCAGATCTGGTTGTACAGCTGGGTTGAAGCCGGAATGTCGCTTTCCTGCTGGATGTGGAATCGCACGCCGGGGTGGGCCAGATCAACTGCCGGCCACCCTAAGAAGCTTTGGACCCGGTGACAATTGTTCCGTTGGCATAACGCCATGTGCCGGGGTGTGCCAGGCGGCCCTGCCCTGATGCGGCGGCTGGCCCTTGGGGTGGACTCTCCGCCGGCTGGCCCTGGGGTGCTGCGATCCCCCGCCGGCCCCCAGCCCCCTTACGGACGCTTGTGCTGGCGGTCGTCGCAAGCGGCGTTGCCTCCCATCGGCGCAGGATGGGAATCCTCAGCTCGATGCCGTGCGATGGCTCACATACCTGCCCCCCTCGGTCCCATCCGGGCCGAATGGGTCACGGTTCCGGTGGGCGCCGTCGCCGGCGTTCCCGAGGCGGCCATGCCGGCTTGGTGGGCCCGGCCCGCCGAGGGCGAGCCGCGCGGCGCGGTGCTGGTGCTGCCGGAGGTGTTCGGGGTGAACGCCTGGGTGCGCAGCGTGACGGACCGGCTGGCGGGGGAGGGCTATGGCGCCCTGGCGATCAGCACCTTCTCGCGCACCGCTCCGGCCCTGGATCTGGGCTACGACGCCGAGGGCCTGGCTCTGGGCCGTGAGCATCGTGATCAGGTGACCGCGGACCAGCTGCTCGCCGATGCGGCGGCGGCGGCGGCCTGGCTGCGGCAGCGCCATGGCACCGATCGGCTCGGTTGTGCGGGGTTCTGCTTCGGGGGGCACCTGGCCCTGATCGCCGCGACCTTGCCCTGTATTGCCGCCACCTGCGACTTCTATGGGGCGCGGGTGGCCAGTTTCCGTCCCGGAGGCGGAACCCCAAGCCTGGAGCTCGTGGAGGCCATTCCCGGCCGTTTGTGGTGCTTCTGTGGCGGAGCCGATCCGCTCATGCCACCCGAGGAGGTCGCCGCTATTGAGGCGGCCCTTACGGCCGCCAACGGGGGCAGCCCGGCCCGGGAGCCCGGGGGTCGCCACCGGCTGATCGTGGCGCCCGGGGCTGGCCATGGTTACCTCTGCGAGGCCCGAGCCGACTTCGACCCCGAGGGAGCTCGCCAGGGCTGGAGCGCCATGCTCAACCTCTTCGCCGAGATGCTGGTCAACAGCTGACGGTCCCAGGTCGCCACGGCAGGCCGCTCCGATGGTTCGGAAGGCGGAACCCACGCCAGACAGCCCTCATCGCTCCCCCATGCGGCATTGCGGATCAGGCGGTTGGGCTGGCTTCAGCCCTGGGTAGAGATGGGAACTGGGGCTGCAGCGGCTGGTTTGGCAGCGGGTTTGCCCACAGCCTGCTTCCGGGGACTGAGAAACATGATCATGTTGCGGCCTTCCCGCTTGGGATGCTGCTGGATTTCGGCATTCTCCTCAAGGTCCTTGGCCATGCGCAGCAGCAGCACTTCGGCCAGGGCGGTGTGCTGGATCTCACGGCCCCGGAAGATCACGGTGCACTTCACCTTGTCCCCCGCCTTGAGGAAGCGCACCGCCTGGCCGATGCGCACCTGGTAGTCGTGCGAATCGATCTTGTAACGCATCTTCACCTCCTTGACCTCGGTCTGGTGCGATTTCTTCTTGGCCTCCTTGGCCTTCTTCTCCTGCTCAAACTTGTATTTGCCGTAATCCATCACCCGACAGACGGGCGGGTCGGCCTTCTCGCTCACCAGCACCAGGTCAAGCTCTCGGTCCTTGGCCACCTCCAGAGCCGCTTCCCGGGTGATCACCCCCAGCTGACTGCCGTCGGCATCCACCACCCGGAGGTTGGGGTAGCTGATGCGTTCGTTGATGTTGGGCAGCTCCCGCACGGGAGCACGGCGGTCAAAACGCGGACGGGGGGGCATCAAGAAGGGCTGATGAACGCTTACCCTAGAACGCCCTGGGCCAGCATCAGCGCTTCTTGCAGCAGATCGCCACCCATCGGTCTTGCTCCAGTCCCAGAGAAGCTCTCTCCCCCAGGGCCCGAGTCTGCCTCTGAGCCAGATTCTTCGTAGAGGCCCGCCGGGCGCCCTCCGCAGTCCTCCAGCGCCTTGTTTCCTGGCACCGTTCCCAGCCAGAGAGGCTGGTGGCGCCTCCGGAACCAGGTGCGTTGGCGCTTGGCGTACTGGCGGGTGCGCCGTTCGGTGAGGGCGATCGCTTGGGCGTGTTCCAGTTCGCCCGCAAGCAGCTGGCGAGCTTCGGCGTAGCCCATGGTGTCGAGCAGGGGGCAGGTCGGCCCGAAGCGCTCCAGCAACGCTGCCGTTTCCTCCACCAGCCCGTCCTGGTACATGCGGCGGGTGCGCCGGTGGATGCGTTGACTCAGATCCGGCGGATTGAGGCCCAGTTCCAGGATCCGCCAGGTCGGCGGCCGCTGACCCTGCTGATCGGAGAGGGGCCGGCCGGTGGCGTAGAGCACCTCCAGGGCCCGCTGGGTACGCACGGCATCGGCCGGCATGATTCGCGCCGCCGCAGTCGGGTCCGCCCGAGCCAGCAGGCCATGGCAGAGGGGCTGGCCGAGCGCCGCCAGCTGGGCCCGCAGGGCTGGCTGAGGGGGGACCGCCGGGGGCGTCAGGCCCGCCAGCAGCGCTTGGAGATAGAGGCCGCTGCCGCCCACCAGCAGGGCCACGCCGCGGCGGCGGTGTTCCGCGGCGATGGCGGCCTGGGCCAGTTGGGAGAATTCCTGAAGATTGATCGGCTGGTCGGGATCGCGCAGATCGAGGAGTTCGTGCCGCACGCGGCGCCGCTGGGCGGCGGTGGGCTTGGCGGTGCCCACATCCATCCCCCGGTAGAGCTGGCGGGAATCCACCGAGATCACCACCAGATCAAGGGCCTCGGCCAGCTCCAGGGCCAGGTCGGTCTTGCCGCTAGCGGTGGGCCCCATCAGGGCAATGGTCACGGGCTGGAATGCCCTGGAGGCTTCGCCCGCCTCCGCCGGAGCGAGGCCAGTGGTGTCCGGCATGCGGGGTTTGTTCATGGGGCGTTGGGAGGGGCGCTCAGGGCGCAGATCCCGGTTTGTTTGCAGGGGCCGCGCCAGCAGCGGCGGCGGGCGCGGCCTGGGGCCTGTTCCGAACCCGATTCAAACCCCCTGTGAAAACGGCCCCCAGGGGCCGTTGGCTGGCGCCAGGAGGCCGCGGTGGTAAAGTGAGCCATGCGAGAGGGTCTCCAGGCCGCCTCCATGCCCCAGGTTCCGGCAGTCCCCCATTCCGTGATGCCGGGGCTCTGCCCTGCTGTGCCCTTCACCGGGGGAGTTTTCTTCGCATGAGCGACGCCAACAAGGTTCAGACCGCCTACGGCGCCGAGCAGATCCAGGTCCTGGAGGGACTTGAGCCGGTGCGCAAGAGGCCCGGCATGTACATCGGCACCACCGGACCCCGGGGCCTCCACCACCTCGTTTATGAAGTGGTGGACAACGCCGTGGACGAGGCACTGGCCGGCCACTGCGACAGCATTCTGGTGGTGCTGCATGACGACGGCTCCGCCAGCGTGACCGACAACGGCCGCGGCATCCCCACCGATATCCACCCCCGCACCGGCCGTAGCGCCCTGGAAACGGTGCTCACCGTTCTCCACGCCGGCGGTAAGTTCGGCGCCGGAGGCTATAAGGTCTCGGGCGGGCTTCACGGTGTGGGGGTGTCCGTGGTCAACGCCCTCTCCGAGTGGGTGGAGGTCACGGTGCACCGCCAGGACCAGGTGCATAACCAGCGCTTTGAGCGGGGTGCGCCAATCGGCAGCCTGATCTCCCAACCCGCCACCGAAGTGGGCCGCACGGGCACCAAGGTGCGCTTCAAGCCCGATATTCAGATCTTCAGCACCGGCATCGAGTTCGACTATCACACCCTCTCGGCGCGGTTGCGCGAGTTGGCCTATCTCAATGGTGGCGTTCGGATCGTCTTCAGCGATGAGCGGGCCAGCTCCCGCAATGCGGCTGGCGAGGCCCACGAGGAGGTTTACCACTACGAGGGTGGTATCAAGGAATACGTGACCTACATGAATGCGGAGAAGGATCCTCTGCACCCGGAGATTATCTATGTCGACTCCGAGCGTGATGGGGTGCAAGTTGAGGCTGCGCTGCAATGGTGCGTGGATGCCTATTCCGACAACATCTTTGGCTTCGCTAACAACATCCGCACTGTCGATGGCGGCACCCACATTGAGGGCTTGAAGGCGGTGCTCACCCGCACCCTCAACACCTTTGCCAAGAAGCGGGGTAAGCGTAAGGATGCCGATACCAACCTGGCCGGCGAGAACATCCGCGAGGGCCTGACGGCGGTGCTTTCGGTGAAGGTTCCCGATCCGGAGTTTGAGGGCCAAACCAAGACCAAGCTCGGCAATCCCGAGGTGCGCGGCATCGTTGATTCGCTGGTGGGCGAATCGCTCAGCGAGTACTTGGAATTCAACCCCTCCGTGATCGATCTGATCCTGGAGAAGGCCATCCAGGCTTTCAATGCGGCCGAGGCGGCTCGGCGGGCCCGCGAACTGGTGCGGCGCAAGTCGGTGCTGGAGAGCTCCACCCTGCCTGGCAAGTTGGCCGATTGCAGCTCCCGCGATCCGAGCGAATCGGAGATCTATATTGTAGAAGGTGATTCGGCTGGTGGCTCCGCTAAGCAGGGCCGCGACCGGCGCTTCCAGGCCATCCTGCCGTTGCGGGGCAAGATCCTCAATATCGAGAAAACCGACGACGCCAAGATTTACAAGAACACTGAGATCCAGGCCCTGATCACCGCTCTCGGCCTCGGGATCAAGGGTGAGGATTTTGATCCGAAGAACCTCCGCTATCACCGCATCGTGATCATGACCGATGCCGATGTGGACGGCGCCCACATTCGAACCCTTTTGCTCACTTTCTTTTATCGCTACAAGAAGGCCATGGTGGAAGGCGGCTACATCTACATCGCCTGCCCGCCTCTCTACAAGGTGGAACGAGGCAAGAATCACACCTACTGCTATAACGAAGCCGAGCTCAAGCGAACGACAGAGTCTTTCGGCGAGAAGGCCAATTTCACCATCCAGCGCTTCAAGGGATTGGGCGAGATGATGCCCAAGCAGCTCTGGGAAACCACCATGGATCCCGGCACCCGCACCATGAAGCGGGTGGAGATTGAAGATGCCGCTGAGGCCGATCGGATCTTCACCATTCTGATGGGCGACAAGGTGGCACCCCGGCGTGAGTTCATCGAAACCCACAGTGCTGAGCTCGATTTTGCTCAGCTCGACATCTGATGCCAGTCCTCGGCCCGCTGCAGACGGTCGCTGTGCTCGGCTTTGCCCTTGTAGCGCCTGCTGCCTTGCCCGCGGGCGGTGCCGAGTTCCGTCCAGTGGAGGTGCGCCGCAGGCAGGGTCGTGAACCCCTCCTGGCTACCGGTTCTGTGGCCTTGCGCTGTGCTCCTGAACAGCAAGCCCCGGTGCTCACCCAGCTGCCCTCCGGCGAGCCTTTGCACGTGGTGCGGCGCTGGCGGTCGCCCCGGGGTCGGCAGTGGTTCCAGGTGCAGACCAACCCAGGAGTCGGCGAGGCAGGTAGGCGCGGCTGGATTTCAGCCTTGTAAGGCCGCAGCTGCCAGGGCCCCAAGGCTGGCCCGCGATCGGGGCTGTTCGGCGCGCCGGAGCCTGGATTCTGTTAACCGCCGACTGCAGGGGCGAGCAGGTTGGCGTGATCCATTGGCGTCATCAAGCAGTAAGAGCCGCTTCGATCGCTGCGATCAGTTCGGGTGCTTCCGGGTCGACACCGCTCTTGAAGCGCCCGGAGACGATTCCATCGCGGCCCACCAGGAACTTCTCAAAGTTCCAGGCCACATCGCCGGCCGGCTCGGCCTGGGTGAGGGTGAGGTAGGGCTCGGTTTTGCTGCCCGTGGCATGCACCTTGTCGAACAGCTCAAAGTTGGCGCCGTAGGTGGTGGAGCAGAAGCTCTGGATCTCCTCCAGCGTTCCCGGCTCCTGGCCGCCGAAGTCGTTGCAGGGGAAGCCCAGAACCGCCAGCCCGCGGGGGCCGTAGCTGTCCTGCAGCTTCTGCAGGCCGGCGTACTGGCGGGTGAAGCCACAACGGCTGGCCACGTTCACGATCAGCAGCACCTTTCCGGCCCAGTCCCCCAGCGCCCGTTCTTCACCGGCGGCGGAGCGCACCACCACATCGCTCACATTCAGGGCCATGGATCGATCCGGCAGGGTCGTGGTCATTCGACCTTAATCGCCCGCATCCAAGGGCGGCCGCCGGGGGCATGGTTCTTGCGATCGTGCTCCCCATGGGCCAGAAGCCGCTTCGGATGCGCAGTCTGGCGGGTATGTACGGCGGGTATGTCCGGCGGGTTAGGCCCGCGGCAAATCGCCGGATTTTCTGGAATCTGAGAGAGGTTCACACTTCTTTAGGTTACGCTTTACACACCGTTAAGCCCCTGGACCCGTGATTGTCGCCCCGTCCCTTGAGCGCCTCACCTCCGACCTCACCACCACCTCCCTGCGTTCCCTTGGATTCCCTTCGGGCGTGCCCGATCGGAACGATGGCTCGGACCCCCGGCCCGATCCAGAGCCCATGATGGCCCCGCCTGCTCGGGTGATGCCCTCCATCGACGGCGACCTAGTGCGCTCCTACCTGCGGGACATCGGCCGGGTGCCCCTGCTGAGCCATGAGCAGGAGATCACCCTGGGTCGTCAG
>Ga0207941_1000122_pt1 | contig 24410 bp, 22 predicted proteins | sample LakMenEpi13Sep12_FD_150695 | JGI IMG/M metagenome (GOLD analysis project Ga0207941, IMG submission 150695) | Freshwater microbial communities from Lake Mendota, WI - 13SEP2012 deep hole epilimnion (SPAdes) | ecosystem: Environmental > Aquatic > Freshwater > Lake > Epilimnion/Euphotic zone ...
AGTATTAACGCAGGCAGCATCTATGTTCAGGCAAGGAATCACGTCAACATTAATCATTCTTCAATAATTGCCAATAATCTGCATCCTATGATAAATCCACTTTTAGACTTTACTAACGATAACCCATATCCTTTTGTCTCTATTTATTCTGAATTCGGAGGCCTGTCTTTCGTTGAAAGCAATGTGGAAGCAAAATTGACTTACATAGCTGACTTTATTTCTGACTATTATATGGGCATTAATTTTTTTCCTGGCCCTGATATTTACGGCCAAGTGAGTTTAAATCCCGATCCATTGACAATACCCGTACCGATTCCAACGACGTTTTTAGCCAATATACTCAACGATAGGATAAATCAGAACTACTCAGAGTTGCAACTTGCCTTTGGCATCCCTCCCACCAATGGCTTTGTTAACCAGAACCCAAACCTCTCTCCCGGCCAATTCCTGCCTGCTAACCCTGTCCAATTCAATCATTCTCTGCCCTCCGGAGATAACCAATCAGTCTCGATCTTAATCGATCAAAACAGCGCTAGCTCCCAGTTCCTGGAGTCCCAGAATCGCACCCTGATTCAAACGAGTAAGGCCTTGGGACTCCCTTCAGGTTCGGGCAAACTGCGCAGCATTGCTGAGCTGCAGCAACGATTAACCCTGGCCAGCAAACTCGCCCCTTCCCTGGATCTTTCAGCTCTACCAAAGCTCTCACTTGCGGCGAACAAATCCCAGCCTAAGTCCATCAATACCAATCCCCGTCCCTATACCCCCGCCATTGTGCATCTGCAACGCAATGACGAAGCCTCCGGCCAAACGCGCATCACCGCCATTTTGCTCACGGCCCAGGGTGAACCGATCAGCCGCAGCACCAAGGTGGCTCGGGCCGATCTTGATGGCTGGATCAAGGGCTTTCAGCGCCAACTCAGCCGCCGTGCTCCCCAGCCTGATCCCACTAGAGATCCCGGCGAGCCCCTCGCCAAGGCCCTGGTCAGCCCCCTGCTGCCCCTGCTGCGCGCCCAGGGCGTCACCGCCCTGTTGCTGGAGGTGGACCGGGGGCTGCAGGCCGTTCCCTATGGCGCCCTGCCGGTGGAGGGTCAGCCGCTCGGCGACCTTTTTGCCCTCACCATCACGCCATCGCTGGGGTTGATTGAGCTCGATCCCGGCCAGCGGGCCCAAGGGGGGCAAATGCTGTTGGCAGGGGCCAGCCAATTCAGCAATGGCCTTGCCCCCTTGCCCATGGTGCGGCAGGAGCTGCAGGCCCTGGCCCAGGAGCATCCCTCCCAATTGCTGCTTGATGACAACTTCACCCCCACAGCCCTGATCGATCAGGCCCTAGGCAGTCAAGTCAACCAACTCCACATCGCCACCCACGCCAATTTCCTGCCCGGCCAAACCGGCGTTCTCTACACCCCCAACACCACCTTGAGCCTGGCGGACCTGGGCCGTCGCCTGCGCTCCCGCAACAGCAGCTACCCCCTGGATCTGATCAGCATGAGTGCTTGTCTCACCGCCCTTGGCGATGAGCAAAGCGAGTTGGGTTTCGTGGGCATGGCCCTCCAGGCCGGGGCCCGCAGCGGCCTCGGCACCCTCTGGGAGGTGGATGACACCGCCACCGCCGCCTTCTTCATCGAGCTCTATCGCTTCCTCAAGGTCGGATTGACCAAGGATCAGGCGCTGCAGGCCACCCAGCAGGTCTTCCGGCGCGGCCAGGTGCGGCTCCAGGGCGATCGCCTGGTGGGACCGGACCCGCGCACCGGCCAGGCCCAATCCACCTTGGTGGCAGGCCTTTCCCGGCAAGAGCAGATCCTTTTCGCCCAAGGGCTCAACCATCCTTACTATTGGGCAGGAAAGATCCTTACCGGAAGTCCCTGGTAACAATTCCGGTGGCCACCCCGCACCTATTTTTACCGAATGTTTCCCTTGCTGGCCCAGTTGGTGGCGCCGCCTCTGCAGCCAGGGCCAATTCGTTTGCCGGGGGCCAATCAACAGCGGTCCATCCCTGTTTCGCCTTCCCCCTCCGGGCCCCAGGCGCCAGCCCCTGTCCAGCCAGCCGCCCCTGGCGCCACCGCCGGCCAGCCGCGCCTGCGGGGCTTCAATCCGTACAGCGCCGCTGAGCTGTCGCGGATCCTGGCCGACTGCAGCAGCAACACCAATCCAGAGGCCCGCCTCAACCTCTGTGCCACGGCCCTGGGCTCCAGGCTGTTCGCCGATGGCTACATCAACAGCCGCGTCATCCCCCAGCCAAACCCACCACCCGGTGCACTGGAAGTGGTATCCGGCAAAATCGAAGCGATTCAGGTCGTCAGCTCCAGCCAACGGCTGCAGCGGCGCCTGTTGCGGCTGCTGAAGCCCCTACAGGGCAGCGTGCTGCACCTACCAACCCTGACGGCCCAGCTCACCCGGATTCAGCAGCTATCCGGCGTCGGCTTGCTCAAAACCAACCTCAACCGCATCGGTGAGGACTCCAACCGCGCCCAGCTGTTAATCACGGTGGAGCCCGGCCATGACCCCCTGCGGGGTGAACTGGCCCTGCGCAATGACGGCAACGGCGGTAGCGGCCAGTTCCGGGGCCTGGCCACCTTGGTCAAGGAACGGGCACTGGTCAACGGCGACACCCTGCTGCTGTTCGGCGAAATCAACACCGATTCCAACCCCGAAATCGGCTCCCTCAACGGCTCGCTCAGCTACTCCATGCCCCTGCTCGATCAGCTCAACTTGACCACCGCCTTCGGGGCCAGCCGCCGGGCACTGGTGGAGGCGCCACCGCCACTGAACGACCTCAGCTTTCGCCAACTGCAGCTGTTCAGCCAGCTGGAGTACACCCTGCGCGAATCGCTCAGCGATCGCCTGACGGCCTTCGCCGGCCTTAGCGTCAATCGCAACGACGCCTATTTGAGCGGCGCCAGCTTCCCCGCCATCGTCGGGGGTGGGGATGCCGGCTGGTTGCGCACCGGCTTCGCCCGCATCGGCCTGGCCTACGACCGATCCACGGGCCCCTTGGCCTTCAACGCCAATCTGTATGGCCTGCAGGGCATCGGCGCCTGGTCCACCGCCGCCCAACGGCAGGAGCTGCAATTTCTGGGCATCGAGCCGGATCAAGCCCGGGCCCTGGGATCCCAACTCGCTGTCTCCTGGTGGCTGGCCCCCCGCTGGCAACTCAACCTGCGAGCCGCCGGCCAGTTGGCCTTCAATCCCCTCACCAATCCCATGGGCTTCAGTCTCGGCAGTGACAATGGCCTGCGGGGCCTGCCGGGGCAGGTGCTGAGCGGCGACAGTGGCCTGCTGGGCACCATCGACCTGGCCTGGTTGCTGTGGCGGGGTCGCCAGGACGCTCTCCAGCTGGTGCCGTTCATCGGCAATGGCCAGGTGTGGACCGAGGTGCCGGGCGCCACGATCAGCGATAGCTCCGGAGCCGGCGGCTTGCTGCTGCGCTGGATCCGGGGCCGGTATGGCGAACTGGAATTGGGCTGGGTCAGGCAGTTCCAGAGTGGCTCTAGGGCCTACTGGGACCAATGGATCCTCGGCAACGGCTTCTATACAAAACTGGTCTATCGCTTCTAGTGGCCCGTTCGTCGCCCGCCATTGGCCCCCATCTAAAGGGGATTTTGCGGCAGGGGATGACTTGTCAAGGGATTGTGCGGCAACTGGGTCCATACCTCGCCGCCTTTGGTTTGTTGCTGCTGCTGCGCCAGAGCCAACTCAGTGAACAGCTCAACCTGCTCGCCTACGACCTGGCGGTGCAGCTCCGGCCCCTGCCCTCCGGGGCCTCCACCCCCGTGCGCATCATCGGCATCGACGAGGACGATCTCAAGCGCTATGGACCGATGGTGTCTGATGGGCTGCTGGCCGATGCGATCGAACGGTTGGATCGGATCGGCGTGCGGGCCATCGGGCTGGATCTGTTCTGCGGTCAGCCGGTCGGTGCCGGCGGGGCGAGGTTGCGCCGGCTGGCCGCCAGCAACCCCCGCTTGGTGTCCGTCTACTTCGATCTCGATGGCAAGCGGGCAATCCCCGGCACTCCGCCCCACCGCCAGGGCTATGCCGATCTCTACACCGATCCCCAGGATGGGCTGGTGCGCCGTGATCTGTTGCACGTCGTCGGTACAGATCAAGCCAGCAAAGCCTCCCTGCCGATGCGCTTGCTGCAGATCGCCAAGGGGCAGAGGCAGCTGCCGCGCTCGCTGCAGCAACAGCCGCAGCAGCTGGCGGATCTGGGCGAGGGGGCGGGGGGGTATCTGCCGGAGAGCCCTGTCACCGATGACCACTACCTGCAGCGCATGCTCGCTTTCCACCAGCCGGGCAGCTTCCCCCAATGGAGTCTGGGCCGCTTGCTGCGCAACCAGCTAAGCCCGCAGCAGATCCAGCAACTGCGCGGCAGCATCGTGCTGATCGGCGTGGTGGCCCCCTCCAGCAAGGACAGTTTCCCGGTGCCCTTCAGCAGGGGCCGGGCGGGCGATCAGCGCTTCACAATCTCCGGCGTCGAAATTCACGCCCACCGGCTTGCCGCCCTGTTGGCGCTGGAGCGCGGCCAGCCCATGGGAATCCAGGCCGCATCGGCCTCGCTGAATCGCTGGCTGCTGCTGCTCGCCCTGGCGGTTGGCATCGTCGCCGGCGAACGGGTGCCAGGGCTGCGGCGCAGCCTCTGGGTGGTGGCATCGGGCTTGCTGCTGGCGGTGGCGGCCACGGCGGCCTTGTTGGCCCTGGGGGTGTGGCTGGATGCGGCCCTGCCGTTGGCGGCTTTCAGCCTGATGGCGGCCGCCGGCTGGTTGCGCCGCGGTGCCAACCAGCAAATCAAGGCAATGTTATTGGAGCTCCAGAACAGGAATGTGCGCAGCCAGTTCGATCGGTTTGTTTCTAAAGCCGTGGCCGGTGAATTATTAGACAAAAGCCAGGCCAGCCAGACCAGTCACGCAGCCAGTGAGCTCCGCACTGTCACCGTGCTGATGAGCGATCTGAGGGATTTCAGCCTACTGGGCCAAGACCACCACCCAACCCTGATTGTGCAGCTGCTAAATAACTACTTCGATGCGATGTTTCAAGTCATCGAGGACTACGGCGGCACGATCGACGAAGTTCTGGGTGATGCCATTCTCGTGCTTTTTGGGGCACCCCTGGTCCGCGCTGATCATGCCGAGGCCGCCGTTGCCTGCGCCCTGGCAATGCAGATCGCCATGGAAAAGGTGAATCAAACCAATGCCCAACAGGGGCTGCCAGCGCTGGAGATGGGAATTGGCTTGTGCACGGGTGACGTAATCGCCGGCACGATCGGCTCCAGGCAGCGGGCCAAGTACGGCGTGGTGGGATCGGCTGTGAACCTGGCCGCCCGTATTGAATCCCTGAGCGTGGGTGGTGAGGTGCTGGCGGCGGAGTCCACGGTCCGGGCTACAGACGTGCCGCTGCGCATCGATGCCGATCACAGCGTGGCGGTGAAGGGATCCCAAGAGCTCCTGCGGGTCTTCACGATCGGGGCCATCCAAGGCACGCACAACCTCGCCTTGCCCCTCACCAGCTCTCAGCCCCAGGCCCTGCAGCAGCCCCTGTCTGTTGATTACTGCATCTTGAAGGGCAAACAGCGGCAGGGTTCTGCGCAGCCCGCAGTTGTAACCCATCTCAGCGAGCGGGAAGCTTGGATCGTGTTGGAGGGAGATCAACCAGAACTGTTCGACGACCTGGTGCTGATCTTTCCAACCAGCAGCGGCAGCGGCAACGGCAGCGCCGAGGCCTACGGCAAGGTGCGGGAGCAGCGTAATGGCCATTGGCACATGGTCTTCGGCTTGATGTTGCCGGGGATTATGGAGCAGATTGGTATGCGGGGGGCGGCGTGAACTCCCGGGAATGCAGCCTGAGCGCTTGGCCAGTCTCAACTGCCATCCCTGAAGCACTGAAGCACTGAAGCAACGGATTTACCTTATGAATCTATCTATTCTGTAACGAAGTTCCCTTAACCCTCTCACACCAAACCGGCAGCTTCTCCGGCAACTTCGCCGCGTAGTCTTCAAGATTCAAAGCTGTCAGCAGGGGCTTGGTGTCAACCATCCCGCCGCAGAACTGACCCAGATCGGCGACCAGCTTCTGGCTGACACTTTGCTCTTGATTGCTGTCAGCCACCAGACTGGTGCGGGTGGGGGGCTTGTTGGGCTGGCAACTGGGAAAGCTCTCCCAGGTCAAAGCTTGATTCAGGGGCGCGCCCACCGCCTGGGGCAGGGAGATCAGAGTGATGCCAACTCGCTGGGCTGGCATGGTCTGCCCAGTCACCAGCTCGCCTGCTGGCGACAACAACTGCACGATCATGGCGGTGGGCTCGGAGGAGGGGCCTTGCAGCAAGGCCAGCGTGCGGCTGCCGCCTGGATTGAAGCGGTTGCTGGGCGGCACCAGATGGGACCACACATTCAGACAGGTGCCCCGGGTGCCGCCGGAAGTGCGGCAGCAGATCGTTGGCTTGCCGCCCTCTGCATGGACCGCCGGAGCACAGCAGAAGCCAAGCGCCAGGGCAACCATGGGCGCGAAGCGAAGCCAGTGGCCTGGGCGAGTCAGGCGGCTGGCCTTCCGCAGGGGCAAGCAGGCGGGCATGGGGCTATCTAGGTTTTTATCTATCTACACCAGCATAGCCCAAAATTATTAACCTAAACAACTAGATCTGTTTGGCCTATTCAAACTCTTTAACCCTTAGGCAGACCTGCCTTAGTCTGTTGAGGCCACCTTAATCACATCCCCGTAATGCAATAGCCCCCATCCACATAAATCACCTGGCCGGTTATGCCGCTTGCCAAAGGGCTGGCCAGGAAAGCGGCGGTGGAGCCGACCTCCTCCTGGGTGACGGTGCGGCGCAGGGGGGCCTTGGCTTCGACGTTGTGGATCATGTCGAGAATGCCGCCGATGGCGGAGCTGGCCAGGGTGCGGATCGGGCCGGCGCTGATGGCATTCACCCGAACCTGGTGCTCGGGGCCCAGTTCGGCGGCGAGATAGCGCACCGAGGCCTCCAGGGCCGCTTTGGCCACGCCCATCACGTTGTAGTTGGGGATGGCCCGCTCAGCGCCCAGATAGCTGAGCGTGATCACGCTGGCACCAGGGTTGAAAAGGGGCTTGGCATAGCGGCACAGGGGCGCCAGGGAGTAGGCGCTCACCTCCAGGGCCCGGGCGAAGCCCTCGGGGCTGATGGCGGAATAATTGCCGATCAGTTCCTCCTTGCCGGCGAAGGCCAGGCAATGGATCAGCACATCCAAAGAGCCCCAGCCGGCGGCCAGCTTGGCGAAAAGTGCTTCGATCTGGGCCGGATCCTGCACGTCGAGGGGCTCGAACAGGCTGGGATTCAGGGGAGCTGTCAGCTCGCGCACCTTGCCCTCAAAGCGCCCCTTCTCATCGGGCAGATAGGTGACCCCCAGCTCGCAGCCGGCGGCGTGTAGCTGCTGGGCGATGCCCCAGGCAATCGACTTGTTGTTGGCGATGCCGGTGACCAGGGCCTTCTTGCCGCGCAGATCGAGGAGCATGGGGGTCTGACGCCGCCGGCGGCGCTGGGGTGCGATCGGGGGATTCTCCCGCAGCGCCTGGAAAACCCTGCTGAAGCCTGGTTATTGGCGAGATCGAGTGACGGTCAGGACGGGGGAGGGACGACAAAGGGAGATTTGGCGGCGTGGTCATTGGTAGGAACAGGACAAACACGGCCGCAGGTGCCCCAAGGCCACCACCAACCCACCCACCGATGGCAGGCCCAGCCCAACTCCAACCCCTGCGCCCCCAACCCTGGTGGCCGGGCCAGCCGCTGCCGTGGCCTGCTGTCCAGCGGCCGGGGGATGGGGCGCCGCTGGAGCCCTGGCTGCTGCGGGTGGATTGCAGGGATCCGCAGATGCTCGCCGCCACGGCGAAGCTGGAGGTCCTGCTGTCGTGCCAGGAGCAGGAAAAAATCAACCGTTTGCGGCGATCTGATGATCGCCAGCGCACCCTGCTGGGGCGCGGCGTGCTGCGGCTGGTGTTGGGCGCCTGGCTGGATCGCGATCCGGCGGCCCTGCGCTTTGCCGCCGGCCCCCACGGCAAGCCGCAGCTGCTGCACCCTGGCCCCTCAACGCCCCACGGCAAAATGCCTCAAGGCAAAGTGCCCCAATTCAACATCTCCCATTCCGGCGAACTCATCCTGCTGGCCTTCCACGCCGCCGCACCGGTGGGTGTCGATGTGGAGCGTCAGCAACCTGACCTTGACTGGCGGCCCGTCGCGCGGCGCTGCCTGGCTCCCGCCCAGGTCGAATCGCTGCTGGCCCTGCCAGCGGCCGAAGCCGCGTCGGCTTTTGTGGAATGCTGGTGCGCCCTGGAGGCGGGCCTCAAGGCGCGTGGGGTGGGCTTGGCCCAGGCCCGCGAGGTCCATGCCCTGGCGATCGAGCCGCAGCTGCGGCGCTGGCGGCTGGACCTGCCGGCGGGCTACAGCGGGTCAGTAGCGCTGTTGGATCCCGCCTGAAGCTTTTCTCAGGGCCCTGGCCGTGTACTCCGTAAGGCCTTGTACTCCGTAAATCAGAGCAGGCTGCTTCTCTGGTCGCCGGCGGCTCCTACTTACGGCCCCGGCGGCTCCTCCTCGGGCAGATCATCTTTGAGATCTTCGGGCTTGAGGGGCTGGCCCAGCAGCTGTTTCTCGGCGCGATTGACCGCCCGAGGACTGCTGAGCAGGTCCCACTTGGTCAGTTGGGGCAGCGGATCGCGGTGGTCCTCAGCGCGCCTGGGGGGCGGCACCCAGACAAAGCGGCTGCGGGGAGCCTTTTCCTGGCAGAGCTGGGCCATCTGGCGGCGCAGGGCCCAGCGCACCCGTCCCCACTCCAGGGCCCCGTAGAACTCCTGGCGGGGCGCCCGCCCGCCGCTGTGGGGATTGGGCCCATCTCCCCCCTTCAGGCGCGCCGCATCCGGATTCCAGCGGGGCCGGCAGATCCCCTCCGTTTCGGTGTCGGTATCGAGCCAGATGTGCAACCCCTCCCCCCCGGGGCGCGTCACCACCGCCAGGCCATCGCCGCTGCGCTGGCGCGGCAAGGGAAACACCCTGCCACTGCTGCGCTGGCTCAGGGGCACACAGCCGGCAAGCATCAACAGGGTCAGGGCCAGCGCAGCGATGTCTCGCTCGTATACGCAGGGATAACGGCGCTGAAACCGGCGGGGCGCCACGCGAAAACAGGGAATGCAATCTCGGCATGATCGCCCTTGATCCGCCCGCTAGGCCCATGGCCCTCACCGCCTCGACCATGCTCCCCCTGGGAACGGCCCTGCCGTTATCGCTGATGCAGGAGCAGCTCACCCCCGTGGTGGGCTCCCTGCCCCAGGCTTTGGCCCTGGAGGGTCGGCCCGTGCTGGTGATGTTTCTCTGCCCCCACTGCCCATTCGTGAAGCACATCGAGGCCGAACTGGGCCGCCTGGGCCGCGATCTGGATGAGCAGGCGGCCCTGATCGCCATCCGCAGCAACAGCCTCAGCAGCCACCCCCAGGACGGACCCGCTGAGATGGTGGCCCAGGCCCAGGCCCATGGCTGGACCTTTTCCTACCTGGCCGATGACAGCCAGGCGGTGGCCAAGGCCTTTCGAGCTGCTTGCACGCCCGACCTGTTTCTGTTTGATCGTGCCCACCGGCTGGCCTATCGCGGCCAGCTCGATGGCAGCCGCCCCGGCCAACCCACTCCCTGCGACGGCCGGGACCTGCGCGGCGCCCTGGCGGCCCTGCTGGCGGGGCGGAAGCCGCAGGGGGAGCAGATCGCGGCAATCGGCTGCAACATCAAATGGCACCCGGGCCAAGAGCCGGACTGGGCCTGAGCCACCCCTGGCGTGCCCACCGGTTTGACTTAAGGTTGCCGGCATGCCCGTTCCCCCCTTCAGCCTCGAAGAGCAGCTGAGGCAGCTCGGCGACAGCCTTGATGAGGCTGTTTTGCAGGTGCTGCGCAGTGGCCAGTACATCGGCGGGGGCGTGGTCAACGCCTTCGAGACCAGCTTCGCAGCAGCTTGCTCCGTCCCCCACGCCATCGGCTGCAACAGCGGCACCGATGCCCTCACCCTGGCCCTGCGGGCCCTGGAGATCGGCCCGGGAGACGAGGTGATCACCTCCTCGTTCAGCTTTTTCGCCACCGCCGAGGCCATCAGCGCCGTGGGGGCCACGCCGGTGTTCGTGGACGTGGATCCAGCTAGCTACCTGCTCGATCTCGATCGCATCGAGGCGGCCGTCACCCCCGCCACCCGCGCCCTGCTGCCGGTCCATCTCTTTGGCCGGCCGGTGGACATGGAACGCATCAACGCCATCGCCCTGCGCCATGGCCTGCGGGTGATCGAAGATTGCGCCCAGGCCAGCGGCGCTAGCTGGGCCGGGCGCCCGGTGGGAAGCTGGGGGGATGCCGGCTGCTTCAGCTTTTTCCCCACCAAGAACCTGGGGGCCGCCGGTGATGGCGGGGCCGTGGTCTGCCGCGACAGCAGCCTGGCCCAACGCATCCGGGAGCTGGCGGTGCATGGCATGCCGCGCCGTTATCTCCATACCGACCTGGGTTATAACAGCCGCCTTGATGCCCTGCAGGCGGCAGTCCTCAACGTCAAGTTGCCCCACCTGCCCCTGTGGGTGGAGCGGCGCCGCCGCATCGCCCAGCGTTACCGGGAAGCCCTCGGCGACCTCCCCAACCTCCAGCTCGCCGATGCGGGCCCCGACGGCCATAGCTGGAACCAATTCGTTGTGCGGGTGCCGGGTTGTCCCGTCGATCAGGCTCGCTGTGCCGGTCGCTGCACCCCCTCCAACGACAGTGCCAACTTCGGCCTGCCGGAAGCCTGTTGCCGCGATTGGCTCAAGCAGCAGCTCCAGGAAGAAGGGGTGATCACGATCATCTATTACCCGATCCCGATCCATCGCCAGCCGGCCTACGCCGAGCTGGGCTACGGACCCGGCAGCCTGCCGGTCACCGAGCGCCTCTGCGTCGAAGTCCTTAGCTTGCCGATCTTCCCCGAACTTGGCGACGAGCAACAGGAGCGGGTAATTACCACCCTGCGCCAGCTGGTGGGTACCGCGTCGCCGGTGTTGGCGGCCTGAGGCGCCCCCCATGGCGCTGATCGCCCGCCTGCAGGACCTGGCCCCCACCATGGCGGCCTGGCGTAGGGACCTGCACGCCCATCCCGAAACGGCCTTCGCAGAACACCGCACCGCCGCCCTGGTGGCCGAGCGGCTCGCCAGCTTTGGCTGTGAGGTGCACACCGGCCTGGCCGGCACTGGCGTGGTCGGGGTGCTGCGGGCCGGCACCGGCCAGGCCGGCATCGGCCTGCGGGCCGACATGGATGCCCTGCCGATCACGGAGGCCAACACCTTTGCCCATGGCTCCCGCCACCCGGGCCGCATGCACGCCTGCGGCCACGACGGTCACACCACCATGCTGCTGGGGGCCGCCCAGTACCTGGCCGAAAGCCGACGCTTTGACGGCACCGTGGTGCTGATCTTCCAGCCAGCCGAAGAAAACGAAGGCGGCGGTCGGGTGATGGTGCAGGAGGGCCTGTTCGAGCGTTTCCCGGTGCAGGCGGTCTACGGCCTGCACAACTGGCCCGGCCTGGCGGCGGGGCGTTTTGCCGTGCGCTCAGGGCCGATGATGGCCGGCTGCGACCAGTTCGAAATCGAACTGAGCGGCCGCGGCTGCCATGCCGCCATGGCCGAGGAGGGCATCGATCCGATCGTGGCCGGCAGCGCCCTGGTGCAGGCCCTGCAAACGATCACCAGCCGCAACATCGCCGCCGCGGATGCGGCGGTGGTCAGTGTCACCCAGTTCCATGGCGGCGAAGCCTGGAATGTGATTCCGGCCAGCGTGGTGCTGCGCGGCAGCCTGCGCTATTTCCGCGATGAGGTGCGGCAGACCATCCATGGGCGCCTGCAGAGCCTGTGCGCGGGCGTGGCGGCGGCCCATGGCGCCCAGGCCGAACTGCGGCTGATTCCCGGCTATCCCCCCACCGTCAACAGCGCCGCCGAAGCGGCCACCGCCGCCGCCGCCATGGCGGCCGTTGTCGGCGCTGATCGGGTCGACACCCACCTCCCCCCCACCATGGGCGCCGAAGATTTCGCCTACATGCTGCAGGCCCGTCCGGGGGCCTACGGCTGGATCGGCAATGGCCCGGGCACGGGGGGCTGCCTGCTGCACAATCCCCGCTACGACTTCAATGACGCCTTGCTGGCCATCGGAGCCAGCTATTGGGCCACCTTGGTGGAGCGGGTATTGGCCCCCTAAACCGGCACGCCTGAACCAGTCCACTGAAGCGGCACACCCAAACCTGCTGGGCTCAAGAACCCAGCAGGGCCGTGCAAACCAACCGCTCCTGCAAGGCATCACCGCGCACCCGCCGCAGCCGGATCACCTCGGCCAGGTGGCCGGCATCTTCGGCGATGCCGCAGAAGCGGCCCGAGCCCCAGGTGTGCAGCCAGGGCAGTCCCAGAAAATAGAGGCCCGGGCTGGGGGTGACGCCACGCTCGTGGGCGGGATAGCCCGCGCCATCGAAGACCGGCACGTCAACCCAGCTGAAATCGCTGCTGTAGCCCGTACACCAGATCACGGCGGCCAGGGGTTCGGCCGCCAGGTCGAGAGCTGGGGCAGGGCCAGGCAGCGGACGCCAGCAGGGCTCATAGGGATCCTGGGGGGGCACGTCGAGGCCCTGATCGCTGATCCAGAGATCGATGCTCTGGCCGATGCGGTTGAACACGGCATCGGCCTGGTCCAGGTTCGCCTCCAGGTCGTCGGCGAATTGGATGCCGTGGTCGCTGAGCTCCAGCAGGCGCCCATGCAGTTGCATGCCATTGAGGGCATGGCGGCGCAGGTCGATGTCGTGGCCGCCATCCCGTCCGCTGAGGTAGTGGTTGGTCTTGGACCGCACTGCCTTGGGATCGGCATGTTCGTGGATCGGCATGGCGTAATAGCCCATGCGCTCCAACCAATCGACCACGTCCCTGCCGCGATAACGGCGGGGCGAACGCGGCGCCGAACCGACGCTGAGATGCACGCGGCGACCGGCAAAAAATAGGTCTTCGGCAATCTGGGCGCCCGACTGGCCACTGCCGACCACCAGCACCGACCCCCCAGGCAACTGGTCGGGGTTGCGGTAGTCGCGGGCATCGAGCTGCAGCAGGCTGGCGGGCAGTCGCTGGGCCTGGGGGTGGCGCTTGGGGTGGTGATAGCCACCGATCGCCACCACCACCTGGTCGGCATGCACTTGGCCGGCACTGGTGCTGAGGCGATAGCCCTCCCCCTGGCGCTGCAATCCCTGGACACTGACTCCCTCACGCACATCAACATCGAGGTGGGCGGCAAAGCGACGCACGTAGTCGACGATGGCGTCGCGGACCATGAAACCCTCCGGGTCGTCGCCGTCGTAGGGGAAATCGGGCAACCGGCACTGCCAGTTGGGTGTCACCAGGCAGAAGCTGTCCCAGCGCTGGTGCTGCCAGGCATGGCCGATGCGGTTCTTCTCCAGCACCAGGGCCTGGATGCCATGGCGCTTCAGGCAGGCCGCCATGGCTAGGCCCGCCTGACCGGCGCCGATGATGACCACCGGCGAGGAGGACGGCAGTGGCGGGACTGTCGAGGCGACTGTTGCCGACTGGGCGGGGACAGCGGCGGGAAATGGGGGTGTCGCTGCTAAGGGCACAGCGAATCGGCCAAAGGAATAAAAGAATTTTGATGTGAAAATGGCTAAATTCCGGTAGCCATAGCCACCAAATTAATCGGACTGGTTGCAATCGCTACACAAACTTAGGGGCTGGCCGTGCAATCTGCCCCAGTTGTACGCCTCTGGCTCTGCTCCCCATGCCTGAAGTGACCCGTCCCGCCAATCAGCCGGGGGATTTTCTTGTTGATTACGAGCAAAAAGTTTTCCCCGATGTCAAAGCGGAACCTGGTGAAAAAGCCCTGGTCACTTTCCATACAGTTGCCTTTGAAGGTTCGATTGGTTTGGTTAACTTACTCCAAGCCAGTCGCCTGATTAACAAAGGCTTTGAAACCTCGATTCTTCTCTATGGGCCTGGCGTCACTTTGGGGGTGCAGCGCGGTTTCCCTAAATTGGGTGATGCTGCCTTTGATGGCCATCTCAACTTCAACGCCCGCCTGCAAAAATTCATGGATCAAGGTGGCAAGATCTATGCCTGCCGTTTCGCCCTCCAAGCCCTCTACGGCCATGGTGAAGGGGCCCTGATTCCCGGCATCACTCCGGTAAACCCCCTGGATGTGCTGGACATTATTTTGCTGCATCGCAAGGAAGGTGCCTTCATCCTAGACACCTGGACCCTCTAAACCCAGCCCAATCAATGGCGGGTGGAGCACTAACTCACCTGTACTCCTTTCCCTAACCCCCGCAGCCTCACTCGCCAGCCCATGGCCGATCCAATCCTCGTCGCCGCCGCCCAAATCCGACCGGTGCTCTTCAGCCTGGAGGGCTCGGTCGCCCGGGTGCTGGCGGCCATGGCCGAGGCTGCGGCCGCAGGTGTGAGGTTGGTTGTTTTTCCAGAGACTTTTCTGCCCTATTACCCCTATTTTTCGTTTGTTGAGCCGGCGGTGCTGATGGGCCGCTCCCATCTCAAACTCTACGAGGAGGCCGTCGTCGTGGAGGGGCCCGAGGTGGCCCGCATTGCCGCCGCGGCGCGCCAGTGGCGCCTGCATGTTTTGTTGGGCATCAACGAACGGGATGGGGGCAGCCTTTACAACACCCAATTGCTGATCGACGACAAAGGGGAATTGCTGCTTAAACGTCGCAAAATTACGCCTACCTATCACGAGCGCATGGTCTGGGGCCAAGGGGATGGGGCCGGCCTCCAGGTGGTAGCCACCGACTTGGGCCGTATCGGCAGCCTGGCCTGCTGGGAGCACTACAACCCCCTGGCCCGCTTCGCCTTGATGACCCAGGGGGAAGAGATCCATTGCGCCCAGTTTCCGGGGTCCCTGGTGGGCCCCATCTTCACGGAGCAGACGGCGGTGACCATGCGGCACCATGCCCTGGAAGCCGGTTGTTTTGTGGTGTGCAGCACCGCCTGGCTCGATCCCAGCGACTACGCCACCATCACGCCCGATGCCTCGTTGCAGCGGGCCTTCCAGGGGGGCTGCCACACGGCGGTGATCAGTCCGGAGGGCCGCTACCTAGCCGGACCCATGGGCGAGGGCGAGGGCCTGGCCATCGCCGAGCTCGACTTCGACCTAATAACCAAGCGAAAACGCATGATGGACAGCGTCGGGCACTACAGCCGGCCCGACCTGCTGGGACTGCGCCATGACCGCCGGCCCCACAGCCACCACGAACCAGCCCCCCTGGCCGCCGCCCCGGGCTCGCCTGCCGTCCCCGCTTCGGCCCAGCCCTTAACCATTCCGCCCCCCCACTCTTTCTCTCCCCCCCACTCCTTTCAGCCTCTCCAAGCGGCATCACCTGCGCCGGAGCCGCTGGCACCCGAGCGTCCCTGCGGCCTTGCTGTGGTCGAGGAGGTGGCCCATGGCTGACACTGAGCCCCGCTTGGGAACCCTGCTCACCGAATTGCAAGTCCATGGCGTGGTCGATCCGGCCGTGCCGGGCAACCAGGGACGCCGGGGGGGAGCCGGTCCTTCCGACCACCGGGCCCTGACGATCGACGGCACCACCGTGATGGTGCCGGTTTACAACGCCCGCTCCCAGGCGTCGCCCTACCAGCTGCACAGCGCAGCCGACGGCTCCTTAAGCCTGGCCCAAGGGGCCTCCACCGTGCTGGCCCAGGTCCAGGTCCCGCCCGAACCAGCTTTTTATGGCCTAGAGACAGCAGAGGGCATCCCCTACCGCGCCATCGCCCTGCTGCACAGCCGCGATGTACTGGCCACCACGCTGCAGCAAACCTGCATTCGTTTTCGCGACCGCAGCCAATCGTGCCAGTTCTGTGCCATCGAGCAATCCCTGGAGGGGGGGCGCACGCTGGTGCGCAAAACACCCCAGCAGGTGGCCGAAGTGGCTGAAGCGGCCGTGCGGCTCGATGGCGTGCGCCAACTGGTGATGACCACCGGCACCCCCAACAGCGAAGACCGGGGCGCCCGGCTGATGGCCGAAACCGCCCTGGCCGTCAAGGCGCGGGTGGATCTGCCGATCCAGGGCCAGTGCGAGCCGCCGGAAGACCCCAGCTGGTATCGGCTGATGAAAGACGCGGGTGTGGACAGCCTCGGTATGCACCTTGAGGTGGTGGAAGCAGCGGTGCGGCGCCGCATCCTGCCGGGCAAATCGGAACTCAGCCTCGATCGCTATTACGAAGCATTTGGCCAGGCGGTGGCGGTGTTCGGCCGCGGCCAGGTGACCACCTACCTGCTGGCGGGCCTGGGCGACAGCGCCGAGAGCCTGATTGGTTGCAGCGAACGCCTCATTCAGCTGGGGGTCTATCCCTTCGTGGTGCCTTTTGTGCCCATTGCCGGCACACCCCTGCAAGACCATCCAGCCCCCAACACCGCCTTCATGGTTGAGGTGTACACGGCCGTAGCGGCACTGCTGCGGACCTCCGACTTGCGGGCGGAGGCGATGGCGGCGGGCTGTGCCAAATGCGGGGCCTGCTCAGCCCTGGCTTTGTTTGAACAGCAGGCCTAACCATGCCCTTCCTGGACGGCAACAGCCTCAAGATCGGCTCCAGTCCCTGTTCGGCACCGGCGGCCTTTACCCCCTCGGTGCGCTTGGGCATTGGCGTCGATGCGGAAGATTTTCGACTCTCGCCGACGACCCATTCCGGCCTTTTCTCCTTCCACCTGTTACAAACCACCTCCCCGCTGATGCAGGGCTATTGGCAACTGCGCAGCACCATTTTTTGCCAGGAGCAGCACCTCTTCGAAGAGCACGACCGCGATGACCGGGATGACCACGCCTACCCCATTGCCGCCATCTATCCCGGCGCCGCCCAGTTCTTCGGGGTGGTGGGGGTGGTGCGGATCCTGGAGGAGAAAGCGGGAATCTGGTACGGCGGTCGGTTGGGGGTGAAGGACAGCTACCGCCGCCAGAACCAGATCGGCAAGGGGCTGATTTGGAAGGCCGTGACGACGGCCCACGGTTGGGGCGCCCAGCGCTTCCTGGCGACGGTGCAGCTCCAAAACGTGCGTTTTTTCGAGCGCCTGCACTGGCACTCGCTGGAGACCATGGATATCCGCGGCGTCCGCCACCATCTGATGGAGGCCGATCTGGCCTATTACGAGCCTGCAAGCCAACGGCGCCCCCGCCTGATGGCGGCATGAGGTCACAAGCAGACGGCCTGGAAGGCGAGGCCAGCGGCGGGGCGTATCAGAACCAGAGGGACCGAAGCAGGGCGGAGGCCGACCTGGACGGCTTGGTCCAGCGATTGTCCCAACTGGAAGGATTGCTGGGCAAGCGTGACATCCAGGCTCCGGCAAGCCTCTTTGCCCACCACCCCTTCCCTGCGCTGGGGGCGGCGGCGGGCCTGGGGGATGACGCCGCCTTGGTGCCGGCAGTCCCGGGCCCCCTGCTGCTGGCCTGCGAAGGCTTGCACCCCCAGCTGGTGGCCGAGGACCCCTGGTTCGCCGGCTGGAGTGCCGTGCTGGTGAACCTCAACGACATCGCCGCCATGGGCGGGCGGCCCCTGGCCCTGGTCAACAGCCTCTGGAGCCAGGGGCCGGAACCTGCTCAGGCGTTGCTGGAGGGGATGGGCTTTGCCTGCGACAAATTCGGGGTACCGATGGTGGGGGGCCATACCAACCTGCAGAGCCCTTACACGGCTCTCTCGGTAGCGGTGTTGGGCACGGCCCCGGGGCCTGTGCTCTCGGCCCGGTTGGCGCGGCCGGGGCAGATCTGCTGTCTGCTGGCCAACCACCAAGGCGCTTTCCATCGCCACTACCCCTTCTGGGATGCGGCGACCCAAGCCGATCCCCCGCGCCTGCGGGCCCACCTTGAGCTGCTGGTGCAACTGGCCGGTGCGGGGGTGGTACGGGCCGCCAAGGACGTGAGCATGGGCGGCATCGCCGGAACGGCGGTGATGTTGGCGGAGGCGGCCGGATGCCATTTGCAGCTCGACCTGGAAGCCATCGAATCGCCTCCGGGGGTGGCGCTGGAAGCCTGGCTGACCTGTTTCCCCAGCTATGGCTACTTACTTGTGGTCGACCCAGGCGCCAGCGCCGATCTGGAGGCCGCCGTTGCGCCCCACCCCGAGCTGTGGTGCGGGCCTATCGGCCACTTCGGGCCAGGCCCTGCGTCGGTGGCGTTGATCCAGGCCGGGGCCCGCTCGCTGCTGTGGCCAGGGGGGGAAGCCTTGACGGGCTTTACCGCTTCAACCAGATGACTTTTCGACTTCATCCATATGACATTTTCGCATCATCGAATTGACTGGTTGCCTGGGGCCGTCAGGTCAGAATCAGTGAATTGCTGAGGGACATCCATGCCTGAAGTTCATCTCACCCTGGAGTGGCCGGATGGCAGCACCAGCGCTCTTTATTCCCCTTCGACAGTGATCCTGCAGCGGCTGCGGCCCGGCCAAAGCCTGCCGGTATCCACCCTCAGAATCCAGGGAATCGCTGCCCTCCAGGAGGCATCCGAGCGGGTGCGGGCTCGTTACGGCTTTGCCTGCACCCGAACTAACGAAGAACGCCACAAGCTGGAACGTATGGCTAGCCGTTTTGATGACGCGGAATGCGTCCAGATCTTGTCTTGAAAGGGTTCTTGCAGCCCCTGGCTTAGCCCTCCGTAAGACATGGGTCGGAGCGAAATCGGCAAGAACTGATATGACTAGGCAGTTTTCTACAAATAAGAATAGTGCATTTTTGGTTTAAGTTCTAGACATTTTATCAATCCGCACTTTCAGTTGTCGGAGACAGTTTAATCATGGTAGAAATTCACACCCTTGCTTGTCTCGATTATCTGATGTGGCTCCGCACAGGCGATGAAGTTGCCAAGCGGACAGGTCTCAACCAATCCACAATCAGTCGCAACCTTCATAAATGCTGTGAAGCTTTTTTCTTAAATGTAAAAAAAGTAAATAATGAGTACGTTATCACTGGCAATACAGACCTGATCAATCTAGAGCGAAATGTTCACCAGCATCATCGCTGGAAAAGCTATCGCCCATTGAGAGTTGATGCGATGTTCTGGTCAGGGCGAGCCTACTTTTCAGCACCGATAGAAGACTATGTCTTGGGCAACCATGACTTCATGCATGTGGCCCAACCCCTCGCCATGCTCCGCGACGGCGTACTGGATGCTTTGATTGCACCCTTCCCGGATTGCCCGGCTGCCGATGACAGCACATTAGCCAGCTTTCCCCTGGCCTACTTCCCCTGCTACCTGATCACGGTTGAATCCCATCCACTCTTTTCGATCAACCGGGAGTTAACCTTAGAAGACATAGTTGCATATCCCTCCCTTGCCCTGCCAGAAGGGGCTTTCCCGATTTTTGAAGACTATGCAAAAAGCCTGGGACTATGGAATTCACCTTCAAGTATTTTTCGCTATGAGATGGAAAAATGGGAGGGCAGGAATGAAAAGGAATTAACAACCTCTTTTGCCTCTATTTTTGGTGCCAATTTACATAATCCAACCCAAAAGGTATTGCCCTACAAGCTGGACATGAAGTGCGGTGATTTTCTTGTCGTTAAAAAAGAGTTTGCCAACCATCCCCTTTGCCAAAATTTGAGGCAGGTTCTCCACGATCGCTTAAAGCCATGGGCCGAGCAATATTCTGAAATTCGCCTATGTCCTCCTGGGTTCTAGCTGGCCAGCGCCTAGTGATGTCTGGCCAGAAGCGGTCCCCACGCCACCGTGAACTGCCGATAAATCCATCATCCTGGGTACTTGCGGCCCAGTGCTGATCAAATCCTGCCAGCATCGTCTTCTCCATCCCTGTGCTGCGATGCCTGCCGACGATTTGATCTGGCGCCGCAGTTGGTACCCGGTGGCCTTCCTCAAGGATCTGCCGCAGGACCGTCCCACTGCCTTCACTTTGCTTGCCGAGGATTTGGTCCTCTGGCACGACCGCCAGGCCGGGCATTGGCGGGCGTTCGCCGATGTCTGCCCCCACCGGCTCGTGCCCCTCTCCCAGGGGCGCCTCAATGACCAGGGCGAGCTGGAGTGCCCCTACCACGGCTGGTGCTTTGACGGTGAGGGGCGCTGCACCACCATCCCCCAGGCCAATCCCGGCGCCAGCATCGACACCCTGCGCAGCCGTTGTCGGTCCTACGCCACCGCCGCCGCCCAAGGTCTGCTGTTTGTGTTCAGCGGTGATCCCGCTGCGGCCGACGCCGTGCCCCTGCCCCTGGTGCCGGTGCTCCAAGAGAATCCGACCGCCTGGACCGTCCAGGATTCCTTCCGCGATTTGCCCTACGACGCCCTCACCCTGCTGGAGAACGTCCTCGATGTGAGCCATGTGCCTTTCACCCACCACGCCACTGTGGGCAAGCGTGAGACTGCCGGTCCGGTGGACCTTGAACTCACCGCCAGTGGAACGGAGGGGTTCCGTGGCCTATGGCAGGAAGGGCCCCGCCGCGGCAGTCTTGGCAGCCAGACCACCGTGTTCACAGGCCCCAGCCTGATGATCCATGACCTCACCACCAAGGGGGGCACCCGTTTCCAGACGGTGGTCTACGCCACCCCGATCCACAGAGGGGCCTGCCGACTGTTTGTGCGGTTGCCCTTTTTCTTCGGCTCCCCCTGGCCTGGTCGGTTGCTGAAACTGCGGCCCGAGTGGTTGCAACACCTCGGCAACCACGTGGTGCTCGAAGACGACCAGCTGTTCCTGCATTGGCAAGAGCGGGTGCTGGAGGAGAGGGGCGGTGGCACCTCCCTCGCCCAGGCCTGCTACTTGGCCACCCGCTCCGATCTCTACGTCCGTGCCCTGCACGATTGGGTGGACCGGGTGGGCGGCGGCCCGTTCCCCCAGACGCCCCTGCCGGAGCGGCTCGGCGTCCAACCCCTGCTAGAGCGCTATGAGAGCCACACCCGCCACTGCCGCAGCTGCAGCTCGGCCGATCGGCGCTTGGCGCTGCTGCGGCCTGGCGCTCTAGTGGCAACGGCCCTGGCTCTGGTGGCCGCCGCTTGGTGGGGCCCCACCCCTGCCGGGGCCGCCTGCCTGGCTTTGGCCTTTGTGGCCGCCGGGGCCTGGATCCAGGCCGGCCGTTGGCGCCAGGCCCTGCGATTTGGCTCACCCCTACCGCCCCGCAACCGCAGCTAGAGGGGCAGGCCCTTACTTCCTGGGCCCCCATTGGGCCGTTGCCTTACTCAGGCCCAAAACAGCAACCGGGTGGCGATTTCGACCACGACCAGGCCGATCAGGGCCATGGCTGCTAGCAGGGAATTGGGTTTGGACATGCTTCGAGCCTCCACTTGGCGGAACCCTAAAGGAAATCTTAAGATCTGGCCACGCTCTGTCGCCAATCGCCCCAGATCGCCATATCACGCAACATCGCGCCAGGCTCCCTCGGCTCGATCGGTCCGGTTGCTGGAGGTGGCGGCTCAATAGCCCGAGTCGGCCACGCAGATCCCTTGGCAAGAAAGGCCATTGCTGGCGGTGCGACCACAATGACCGCAAAGCACGGGCTCCGCCGCAGGGGCTGCCGCTGCCACTCTGGCCTCCCCTTCACCAGCAATTATCCAGCCCTGATGGGGGGAAGGACGGTCCGTGGCGGCCTGGCCCGGGGGCTCCTGTGGCAGGGTCAAGGCGGCGGGCCCGGTGGTCAGTCCGATCATGGCGCCCAATGCCCTGTTGCTGTGCCCATGGTTTCCGCCCCTGCATCTCCACGCATCGGTGTGGGCACCTGGGCCTGGGGCAACCAGCTGCTCTGGGGCTACGACCCGGCCCAGGACGGGGCCCTGCGCCAGTGCTTCCACCGGGCGGTGGCCTTGGGGCTGCACTTTTTTGATACAGCCGACTCCTATGGAACAGGGCGCTTCAACGGCCGCAGCGAGACCCTGCTAGGCCAGTTCTGCTCCGAGCTGGCCCCGGCCGATCGCCAGGCCCTCACGCTGGCCACCAAGCTGGCCCCTTTCCCCTGGCGCCTGGGCCGCCAGGGCTTTCGTTCCGCCTTCGCGGCCTCCCACCAGCGACTCAAAGGCCACCTCGATCTGGTGCAACTGCACTGGAGCACGGCCCGTTATGCCCCCTGGCAGGAGGGCCCCCTGCTGGATGGGTTGGTGGATCGGCAGCTAGCGGGAGAGGTTGCTGCCGTTGGGGTTTCCAACCTGGGTCCCGCTCGCCTGCGCCAGGTCCATCGCCATATGCAAGAGCGTGGAGTGGCTCTGCGCAGCCTCCAGGTCCAGTTGTCCTTGTTGGCTCCCCAGCCGGTTCAGGCAGGGGGGCTGGCAGACCTCTGCCAGGAGCTGGGGGTCGAATTGATCGCCTACAGCCCCCTGGCCCTTGGGCTTTTAACCCAGCCCTCCGGGGATCGCCCGCCCTGGCCCCCAGGGCCCCGGGGCCTGCTTTATCGGCGGCTTTGGAACGGTTGCCAGCCCCTGTTGGCCGCCTTGGGCAGCATCGCTGGCGACCGGGGTGTCTCCCAGGCGGCCGTTGCCCTTAATTGGTGCCGGGCCCATGGAGCCATGCCCATAGTTGGCCTGCGTCGCAGTGATCAGGTGGATGGGGCCGCAGCGGCTCTCTCCTGGGAGCTGGGGGCCGATGAACGCAAGCTGCTTGATGCCATCAGTGCATCCTTGGCGGTGGCGATGCCGGCGAACCCATTCCAGAGCCGTTGAGGAGCCAGGGCTCAAGGGGCCAGGGCTCAAGTCCCTTGACCCCATTCAGGGAGCCCCGTCAGTGGGTCTCAGCCTCAAAGTCCGCGTCGGGGGTGATGACCACCGGCAGGGACTCGGGGCGCGGCTCGACGCCTTCTCCGCCCTGGATGACCTGCAACAGGTGGGCGTCGCGCTGCAAGCCCTTGTCGTCGTTGTCGGATCCGGGCCCGCAGGCAGCGAGGGCTTCTTGCAGCAGTGAATCAAAGGTGGATCCTGGGAGTCGGTGGCGGGCCAGTTCCAGGAAGGCCCTGGACAGGGATTCACCCGCCGCCGCCCGTACCGCCGGGTTGCTGCGCCGCAGATCCTGTTCCTGGCTGATGGCCGCTAAAAAGCGTTCGGTCACATCCCGCTTGGTGGTGGCGCGGATACGGGTGTCTTGCTCGGTCTGGCTGAGAAAAATCTGCCCCTCAAGCTCATGGAGCCGGCGGTTGAGGCTTTCGAGAACCTCCTCTGCTTCCTTGACGATATGGGCCAGTTGACCATCAGAGAGCCTGGGCAGATCAGCCACGTACACCTTGCCGTGGTCCCTCAGGGTCAAGAAGGTGGGGCGAGGTCCTGAACCAGTGCTGGGACCCGCTTCCCGGAAACGGGGGCGAGGCTGCACAGGTCGCTGGGGCGGTATCGGACCCGCTGAGCTGCGGCGACGGGTGATTCGAGTCGAGGTATCGAGCATCGCTAAAGAAAAGAAGGGCAGTACTGGCGAGCCGGGTGGGCGCTTGGACTTGTATAGGGGATCACCCAACGACCATAAAGACCCGGGGGTGGGCGAAGTCACCAATCTTTCAGTACGGCAATCCCGCCAACGCCTCCTGGGGGGCAGCCCCGGCGGCGATTCGGCCCATCTCCCAGGCCCCGAAACCGGTGGCCTGGCAGACCCCCAAAGCGTCTTCGACGGCATCGGGCGGCACCACCAGGCAGAACCCCACCCCCAGATTGAAAGTGTTCCATAGGTCGGCCTCGGGCACCTGACCCCAGTGCTGCAGCCAGTCAAAGAGCGCTGGCCGCGTCCAGCTGTCCGGATCAATGACCCCGTGGACCCCCGCCGGCAGGGCGCGGGGCAGGTTCTCCGGCAGCCCTCCGCCAGTGATGTGGGCCATGCCGTGCAGGGGCACGTTTTGCCGTTGCAGCGCCTTCACCAATGGGGCATAAATAAGGGTTGGCGACAGCAGTGATGCGATCAGGGATGGCCCGTTGGCTTCGATGGGTTCGTGGGGGGGGTGGCCGCTGGCCGCAAGAATCTTGCGCACCAGGCTGAAACCGTTGCTGTGGATGCCGCTGCTGGCCACCGCCACGATCCGATCGCCGACGCCCACGGCCTGGCCATCAATCAGTTTCTCCTCTTCGACCACCCCCACACAGAAGCCGGCCAGGTCGTAGCGCCCTTGGGGATAGAACCCCGGCATCTCGGCGGTTTCACCCCCCAGCAGGGCACAGCCCCCCGTTGCGCAGCCGGCGGCGATCCCCTCCACCACCTCGGCCATGGCCTCGGCGCTGAGGCGGCCAGTGGCTATGTAATCCAGAAAAAACAGGGGCTCGGCGCCGCTGGTGATCACATCGTTAACGCACATCGCCACCAGATCGATCCCTACCCCATGGTGGGAGCCATGGTCTTGGGCCAGTTCAAGTTTGGTGCCGACCCCGTCGGTGCCGGCCACCAGCAGGGGTTGCCGCAGACCCCCCGGCAGGCGGCAGAGGCCTGCGAACCCCCCCAGAACGCCCCTCACCTCGGGCCTGTGG
>Ga0207941_1000123_pt1 | contig 24351 bp, 24 predicted proteins | sample LakMenEpi13Sep12_FD_150695 | JGI IMG/M metagenome (GOLD analysis project Ga0207941, IMG submission 150695) | Freshwater microbial communities from Lake Mendota, WI - 13SEP2012 deep hole epilimnion (SPAdes) | ecosystem: Environmental > Aquatic > Freshwater > Lake > Epilimnion/Euphotic zone ...
TCACCCGGCCGGGCCGGCGCATATCCAGGCGGCTCGTTTGCTGGCTGGCCTGGCCGCTGCTGGCAAAACTCAAAATCAAATCACGGCCATCGGCGCTAACAACCGGCCGGCCCAGGGGATAGCCCGGAATCGGCGTGATCTGCAGTTCAAACACCTGGCCGGCGCCCACCAAAGACAGGCTCTGCAAACCGGCCTCCGGCACCGACAGCCGTTGGCCCCCGCCCGGCAGCGCCGCCGGGCGGGAGGTGAGCAGCCGCCCCATCCAGACCGCGCCCCGGGTGGTCTGCTGCAGTTCCGGCGCCGAGCCCACACCCTCAATCACCACCTCAACTCCATCGCTCTGGCGCCGCACCCGCAGATTCAACTGCTGGGTGGTGACAATCACCTGGCCCTTCTGCACCCCAGCAGCCCCCTGCTGGGCTTGGCCAACGTCCTGGGCGCGGGCCGCCGCCGCCCAGCAGCCCACCCCACCGCTGGCCGCCAACACGGCAAGCGACAGGCTGAGGGCCCGCGGCCGGACCTGGCTGGCTACCCCAGGGGCAATGGCGGCAAGGTACCGGTGATCCATGGGGTGGCAACGCAGACGGGGCATGGGGTGGGAAGCGCGGATCAACGGGCGGATCCGGCAGCAGGGGCAGCCGCAGGGGCCGGGGGCCTAGGAGCCTGAGCCCCAGGGGGGCTGCCAGGAGCGCGGCGGCTCGGGGCAGTGGCCCCGCCGGCCGGCACGCTGGCTGCGCCGCCGGGGGCATCAAAGACCACCAGCGACAACTTCATCTCCAAAATCGGCGAGGACCCTGGCAAAGCAACCGCCTCAGGCAAGCGGGCGCCGCGAGCGGGCTTTTCAACCATTGCCAAATTCACCAAGCTCAATTCTTGCTGCTTGACCAACACCTGCAGCCGCTCCAACCGTTGCAGAAACGCCAGGATCTGGGGGAAGGTGCCTTGAACCGAAAGCAATAGCGGTTTTTCCACCACCCCATCGGTGGCGAACCCGGGGTCAGCGGCGTCTCCAGAGTCAGCGGCGTCTCCGGGGTCAGCGGCGGCTCCAGAGGCTGGGGCCGCTCCAGAGTCAGGGGCGGCACTGCCACGACGACCCGGCAGGGTGGGTTTCGACCGAGTCGCAGAGCTGCCCCGCTTGGCTGGCGCTGCACCGGGAACCACCCCAAGGACGTTCTGTTCATAGAGCGCCAGGCTCACGCCCGTGGCCTTGGCGTCGTTGTCCAAGGTGGCCAGCACCGTGCCCCGATCCCCACCCCCGACCAGCAGGGTGCGCAGCTTTTTGGTTTGGGTATCGGCCTGCTTGAGGGCCGCCTGGCTGCGGGCGTTGCTGGTGTTGACCTCCGTGAGCTGGTCCTGGAGCAGCCGCAGCCGCTCGGCCCGCTCATACTCCGAGCTCAGGCTGATGAGTAGGGGCAGCAGCACCCCAGCGGCCAGCAATGTGGCCACCAGGCCAAAGGCGGCAATCGGCAGCCCCAGCCATAGCCGCCGCAGCAGCTGCTCTGAAAGGGCTGGCGGTTCGCTTAAGTCGCCTCCTTGACTCTTAAGAAACGCAAAGGTCATTGCAATAGCCCCTCGCGATCGAGCAGCTCCAAACGGCCGGCCATACCCTCCGCACCAAGAACCCGCAGCACTGCCGCCCTCTGTTTCGGTTTCAGGGTGGCCAGGGGGGCATTGAGCTCAAAAGACACGCTGGTAGGCGTGAACAAGGCCAAAGGATTCGCTGCTTTTCCAACCGGCAGGGGCTTGCTGACCGCCGGCCGCCGCTCCGCCTTGACGAGGCTGATGTTCTTGGCCAGCAGGGGCGATTGCTTCAGCGACAACTGCAAAGCGTTGATGCGCGCAAAGGCCATCGGCTCGACCGCCACCCCTTTGACTTGCAAGGCCATGTCGCTCAATTGCACTGAATTAATCTGGACCTTCTCGGGGGTTCGTAACTGCAACTCGCTCAACAGGGCGGCGCTGGACCTAAGCGTGGCCAGATCAGTCGCCCGCTTGCGATTGGCCCGGTTGACCTGGTTGAAACTAGTCTCCAGCTCCTCGGAGCGTTGCCGGGCGCTTTTGATTTGACGTTTGGTCTCATCAACCTTCTGGGCATTGCCTTTGTTGGCTTCGTGCTGCAACCAGATCAGACCTGTCAACCCCAACACCCCCAGCAGCAACGAGCCACCGATCAGGCAACCAAGCCGGATCAGCGCCGCACGGGAGGGCAGCACCTCGGCCATCGAGGGCAAACCCTCCTTCTCCCGCTTCTCCCGCAAAAAATCGAGCTGGATGCTGCTCATGCCGCCACCAGAGGACTGGCCAAACCTTGAAGCACCACCGATCCATATTCGCCACAGAAAGCCTCTACGGGGGTGGGGATACCTGGGGGCACCAGCAGCTCGGCGTGGTCCCAGGGGCGGCTGAGAAAAACCTTCAAACCCCGGCAAGCAGGATCCTGACGCCGATAAAAAGCTATGCAACGATCGAATTCGGCAGCCATTTGCTCAGGTTCCGACGGCAAAGTCTTTTCGAAAACAGGTACATTGCCCCTCAGCAGCAACAGACTGGAACTCTCCTCTCCAGGGGCAATAATCGCCACAAGTTCAGACGCCTCCAGCCCCATCAATTCGGGCGCCAATCCGGCCAACAGGCAGGTCTGGGCAGGAGAGAGTCGATCAAGTTTGACACCGGCAAGCTCAAACACTTCTTCCCAGGCCTCCACCAGCTTGCGGGGGGTGGCCGCCAACAGCAGGCGCTTCGGGTGTCCGGGCAGGGGCTGCACATCCAGGCAGGCATCGGCCAAAGCGTAAGGAAGATTCAGGGGAGGATCAAGTGTTCGCACTGCCGCCAGCGGATCCTCGGGCAAGGGATCGGCGCTGGGCCACTCCACCACTCGCCATCGGCTGGCCTCGGGGGGCAAGGAGGCCAGGACATAGGCATTGATCAAGTTGTCGCGCACCAACAGATCCCCGATCAGATCGCCGAGGGCTTCCAGCTCCAGGGGCATGCCCGCCTTGCAGGTTTCTGGCGGCAGAGGGGAATCTATCGTCACCCGGCCGGGACGCAGGGCCGAGTGAGACTGGCCTTTAAGACCATCGTCCTGCAGCTCAAGCAGTACTAACTGGGGAGAAAAAACAGCCATCAAGGATCGCCAACGCAGCTGAAGATCACTCAGGAATGGGCTGATTTCCACGACATCATTTTATGCTGGTACTTAACATAACCAAGTTCAGCGCCACGGCAAACCCGAGCCGACCGCTTCGCCGATTGTTGCCAGCCCATGGCGATCCAGCTGGGCGATCAATCCTTCCACAATATTTGGCACTAATTGCGGACCTTCGTAAATCCAACCGGTATAAACCTGCACCAGGCAGGCCCCGGCGCTGATGCGCTCCCAGGCCGACTCCGCCGAGTCAATGCCGCCCACACCGATGAGGGGCAAGCTGGGCCCCGCCATCGCCCTCAGACGCCGCAACACCGCCAAGGCGCGATGGCGCAAGGGCCTGCCACTCAGGCCGCCACTCTCCTGGCACAAGGGGCGACCCGTGGCCCCCAGGATGCGATCGGCCAGCCCGAGGCGATCCTGGCTGGTGTTGACCGCAATCACCCCCGCCAATCCCTCTTGGTAGGCCAGCCGAGCGATGGCATCAATGGCGTCATCCTCCAGATCAGGGGCGATCTTGACCAGCAGCGGCGGACAGCCGGGCAGCCGCCGCAGCCGTTCAACCAAGCGCCGCAGCTGGGTTTCCTGTTGCAATTCGCGTAGGCCGGGGGTGTTGGGGGAGCTGACATTGATCACCGCGTAGTCCGCCAGCGGCGCCAATAATTCCAGCGAAGCGGCGTAATCGTCAGGAGCCAGCTCCAGCGATACAACCCTGGACTTGCCCAGATTGATCCCCAGCACAGCGGACCGTTGACCCGAAGGGGGCAGGGCCTGCTGCTCCAGGATGCGGCGCACGGCCATGGCGCCCAGGTTGTTGAACCCCATGCGGTTGAGGGCCGCCCGCTCGGCCGCCAGGCGGAACAACCGGGGCCTGGGGTTGCCCTGCTGCGGCTGGGCGGTGATCGTGCCCAGCTCGGCGAAACCAAAGCCGAAACAGTGCCAGATCGCCGCCGCGACGCCGTTTTTATCGAAGCCCGCCGCCAGCCCCACCGGATTGGCAAAGCGGCAACCGAAAAGGGTTTGTTGCAGACGGGGATTACGGCGCTGCAGCTCCGCTCCAAGACCCGCCAGGGCCCCCTGGACCAGGGGCCAATCGCGCCTTAGGGCCACCTGGGAAAGTCCCATCAGGGTGAGTCGGCTGAGCTGCTCGGCATCAACGCCCTCATCGGTGCGCAGTAGGGGCTCCACCATGCGGCGATAAAAACCGCCCGCCGCTCCGGAACCAGAACCAGCCTGAAGAGATCCGCTGGCCCCGGGGTCCCCAGCGGCGTTGATCTGTTTTGCGATCGCGTCTTTATCCATGGCCTATACCTCCTGCTCGCCTTCTAGCGATGCCAATCTTCCCGCGTCACGGCGCAGGCGCCAGCGACCCTCCCCGCAGGACTCCACCAACCAATCGCGCCAGGACCATACCGCCGCCCGGGACTCGAGGGTTTTCAGGGGCAGTTCGACCAACTGGGCCAACTCCACCAACGTGAGGCTGTAGCCCCCCTGGGCGAGCCGATCGGCCAGCTCAAGCCGGCTCAGCAACTGATGCAGGGCCGCCGGCGCCGGATCGTCCGCCTCTGCCCCCGCCGGCTCCGGCACCTGGGCCGGCACCGGGGCTGGGGCTGGTGCTGGGGCTGGGGCCGCCTTGATTCGGCCCTGTCCCTCCCTGGCCAACAGGGGCCGCTGTCCCCGGGAAAAGGCCACCGCAATCGCGTCGCAGCGGTCGTTGTCTGGATCGCCGCTATGGCCCCGAACGTGTTGGAAACCCACCCCCGCCAATCGGGCTTGATCCAGCCGCTCCCAGAGGTCGCGATTCAGCACGGGTCCACCAGAGGCCGTTCGCCAGCTGCGCCGCTTCCAGCCGGGCAGCCACTTATCCATGCCGTCGATCAGATAGCGACTGTCGGTGCGGATCACCATCTCCTGGCGACGGGGCAATTCCTTGAGCAACTCCAGCAAGGCCAAGGCCGCCGAGAGTTCCATGCGGTTGTTGGTGGTGGCAGGGTCGCTGGCGCCCAGCTCCCGTACCGACCCATCCTCAAACCGCAACAGTGCCCCCCAGCCCCCTGGCCCGGGATTGCCACTACAGGCTCCGTCGCAGGCGGCACCCACCACCCGCCCAGGCTGATCACGCATTGCCACCTCCTGGGGGGTCCGATTGAATGGGCCGCCCAACCCCGGACTCCGGGGCCCGATTTCAGCCGCATGCAGCGAACCTACCTGGCCTCAGCCGGCCTGACCATGGCGCTAGTGGCCATAGGGTTTGCACCCAGGGCCCCCCTGCCAGCGGCTGATGCGGCCCCCCTTTTCGGCAGTGCGCCCCTCGACAATGGGCGCTTTGCAGTGCTGGCGCGCCCGGTGGGCCTGGCGGACTGGACCCTGCTGGTGTTGGAGCAGATCGGGCCCCAACCGCGCTGCTGGTTACCCCGGGCTGATGGCTTGGTGGATCCCAGCCTGAATCGATTTGATTACTCGGGAATCTGTGGTCGCTACCTCGACAGCAACGGCTATTCGCTGCGGGCCGGCGGAGTGGATCTGGCGGCCAGCCACCGCTTGCGGCTGCAGCAGCAAGGCAACCAACTGCTGCTGCTAGCCCGATCCAGCGCCGAGCCCCGGCCCCTGGTGGTGGCCCGCGGGGCCATCCCAAGCCGCCAGCGGGATGGGTTTGTGGCCCTCCAACTGGAGCCGGGCTGGGAACTGCAACGGCGCCTCTTTGCCGGACGCAGCCTCAACCATCTCTATTTCGCCCATGCCCGACCGATCCAGGAGCTGGATGGGTTGGCTGCCATGCCGGTGGTCCAGGAGAGGGGCCCAAGGCCAGCGCCTGCCGTCAGTCCCCGCTCGGCGAGCTGGTCCAGGCCGCCCCAGGGGCCAGGGCAGGGCTCTTTGCCGCCCTGGTCCGGCGCCCCTGGCCTGCCCGCCGGCATCAATGCCGCTGGTTCTCGGGCGATTTCGCTCCAGGTGATTCCTTTCAAGGAATAAGCAAACCTGAGAATGCCCGCAGAGTGTCAGTTGGCTCTCCGGCCGACCCAGCAGGAGCGACCCGTCAAGGTCGATTAAGTTGATTGATGTGAGGAGTGCGGAACCAACTTCTGGGGTCGAAACGAGGACAGACTCCTGGAAGCGTTCCACCAAAAAAATCCTGCCTTTGGCAGGATTTTTTTTGCGCCCTTGCAACAGGTTGAGTCCTCAGTGGCTGGCGCCATTGGCTGCAAAAGGCCGGAAGCAAAGCTCCGGCCCCGCAACGGTCACTTGATGGTGACCTTGCCGCCGGCTTCTTCGATGACCTTTTTAACGCTCTCGGCCTCAGGCTTGGCAATGCCTTCCTTGACCGCCTTGGGAGCGGCTTCGACGAGGGCCTTGGCTTCACCTAGGCCGAGGCCGGTGACTTCGCGAACGGCCTTGAGCACCTTGATCTTGGCGGCAGCATCGAAGCTGTCGAGGATGACGTCAAATTCGGTCTGCTCCTCAACGGCCTCAGCGGCAGCGGCGGCAGGAGCCGCAACGACGACGCCGGCGGAAGCGGCGGCGGACACACCGAAAGCCTCTTCAATCTGCTTGACAAGCTCGGCAGCTTCAAGCAGGGAGAGGGTTTTCAGTTGTTCGAGAATGTTGTCAGTGGTAGCGGTCATGGTTGGCAATTAGCAACAGATCTGGAGTGGACAGGAAAGGGGGGCTGGCTCCCAGCCACCGGCTTGCGGCTTGCGGCACCGAAGTACCGGCCCATAACGGGGGTCAGCCTTCGCCGGAGTCGGCGTGCTGCTGGAGCGCCCGGGCGAGGCCGGAGGGAACCTCCTTGATGCCCACGGCAAGCTTGGTGGCCAGACCATTGATCGCACCGGCGATCTGGGCCAGGAGCACCTCTTTGCTGGGCAAATCCCCAATGGCTTTGATGTCGGCTTCGGTGAGCAGTTGACCTTCGAAAAGGCCTCCCTTCACCTCAGACTTCTTGGCATCCTTTTGGAAGGACTGCACGGCCTTCACCGCACCGCCGATATCGCCCTTGACCAGGACAAAGGCGTTGGTACCGGTGAGCAGGGGATCGAGGTTGGACCAGGTGCTGTCGCCAGCGATGGCCCGACGCATCAAGGTATTTTTGGTGACCTTGCAAACGCCTTGACTGGCCTGCAGACGGGTCCGCAGGTCGGACATCTCCTTGATAGTGAGGCCCTTGAAATCAAGGACCAAGGCCATTTCGGCCCCAGCGAGGAGATCTTTGAGCTCCTCGACGATCTGTTGCTTGCTCTCCAGTGTGCGGCCCATAGGAAGGTGGAACGGAACGAGGGGAACAAGCAGGCAACGCAACCCTGACAGCTCCGAAAAGCTTCGAGGTCGCGGCGAGCTCCGCTCCGTTCGGAAGTCCCAGTAGCTGGGAACTCCTTAGGGCCAAAGTTCTGTCACGGCGAACCGTGATCGCGTATACCTCGGCAGGACTTACGTTTGGGCCGCCCATCAAGCAATCGATGGACAGCCGCAGCAACCTGCTGTCTGCGGTAGGGCGCGTGCCCTTCTGGCTTAAACCAGTTTTAAATCATACACTTCAGCCTTCGAGCAACGGCCGCAACCTTTGCAGCCATTGGCCATAGCCGGCGCGATTGAGGTGGAGGCCATCGCTGCTGAAGGCGGGCCGTAACCCCTGGGCATCTTGAAAGTCGGGGGTCAGATCGAGAAAATCGGCGGCCGGCGTTTGCCGCCTCAGCAGGCGATTCAGCTGCTCCACTTCCGCCAGAGCGGCAGCGCCGCAGCTTCGGATCTGGCAGGGCAGGGTGGAAACCTGAATCAGCCGCTGGCCTGGGGTGACCAGTGCTTGGCGGATCAGGGCCAGGCGCTGGGCCACAGATTCGGCCTTGGCCCCGTCGAGCAGATCATTGATCCCTGCCATCAGCACATAGGTGTGGGGTTGATCGCGGCGCAGGCTGGGCAGCTGGGCCAACATATCCACGCTGGTGTAACCGGGCACCGCCGCATTGACTACCCGTCGATTCGGGAAGGCGGCCACCCAGGGACCGGCGGCAGTAATTGAATCGCCCACAAAAATCAAATCGCTGCGGGCAGCCAGCCGGGGAGGCGAAGTACAGCCACAACAAAAGACCCCCAACCCCAGCAGGGTGAGGGTCCGAAGCCAGATGCGAGACAAGCGGCCCCGGGGCCTTGGCAGGGAGTCAACCCTCCTGCTTGATGTCCTGCAGGGAGCCGAAATTGACATTGACCGAGGGGCCCATGGTGGAGGTGAGATACAGGCTGCGCCAGTAGCGACCCTTGGCTCCGCTGGGCTTATTGCGGTCGATGGTTTCCTGCAGGGCCTTGAGGTTGTCCAGCAACTGGGCAGGCTCAAAACTCGCCTTGCCAAAGCGCACATGGACGATGCCACTGCGGTCGGCGCGGAATTCCAATTTGCCAGCCTTGAACTCGGCAATCGCCCCAGCCAGGTCGGTGGTCACCGTGCCGGCCTTGGGGTTGGGCATCAGACCACGGGGACCGAGAACCCGACCCAGCTTGGCCACCTTGGGCATCATGTCCGGAGTGGCGATCAAGAGGTCGAAGTCCATCGCCCCAGCGGCTATTTCTTCGACCAGATCGTCGTCGCCGGCTAGGTCGGCACCGGCGGCCTTCGCTTCCGCCACCTTTTCGCCTCGGGCGATCACGGCGATGCGGATGGCCTGGCCGGTGCCGTGGGGCAGGGCCACGGTGGTGCGCAGTTGTTGATCGGTGTACTTGGGGTCGATGCCGAGACGGACGTGGGCTTCGATGGTTTCATCGAATTTGGCGTTGGCGTTGGCCTTCACCAGTTCGAGAGCCTCTAGGGGCTCATAGGCCCGCTCCTCAACCTTGGCGGTGAGGGCGGCAAAACGCTTGGAGGGTTTGGGCATGGTGGCAAGGGGTACGAGCGACCTTGGGTCTCCCCCGATAGGTGGGCAGTAAGAGGTGCTGGGTGGGGGATCAGTCGTTGACGACGACGCCCATGTTGCGGGCGGTGCCTGCAATGATGCGCATCGCCGACTCGACGCTGGTGCAGTTGAGGTCGGGCAGCTTGGTCTTGGCGATCTCCTCGAGCTGGGCGCGGCTGATGGCCCCGACACTGCCCTTGGAGGAGGTGGCGGCACCCTTTTCGATGCCGGCCGCCTTGGAAATCAGCACCGCAGCGGGCGGGGTCTTGGTGATGAAGGTGAAGCTGCGGTCTTCAAAGACCGAGATCTCCACCGGAATCACGTACCCGGCCTTTTCCTGGGTGCGGGCGTTGTACTCCTTGCAGAACGCCATGATGTTGACCCCGTGCTGACCGAGGGCGGGACCCACCGGCGGCGCAGGGTTGGCTTTGCCGGCCTGGAGGGCCAGCTTGATCACGGCTACGACTTTCTTGGCCATCGGCTGGACGTCTAACGGAACTTCCCTGGAGGGAGAGGGGACGGATCTCCCACGGGGGGAGATAGGGGAACCACTCCCCGAAGGGAGCGCTGCGGATCGCCGGACCGGGGTGGGTCTGGCGCACGGGTGGCGGTCAGGCCACAGGGGCCGCCCTCCGCAGGGAGGCGACCCCGGTGCAGGATCAGTTCTGTTTGCTGATCTGGGAGAACTCGAGTTCGACCGGGGTTTCACGGCCAAAGATGGAGAGGAGGGCCTTGAGCTTGTTGCGTTCGCCCGACACATCAATCACCTCGCCCTGGAAGTCCTTGAAGGGACCGGCAGTGACAAGGATCTGGTCACCCTCGCTGATATCCACCTTGACTACGGGTTTCTTCTCGGCGGCCCGCTTGAAGATGCGATCCACCTCCTGACGGCTCAGGGGCCTGGGGCGGATGTGGCCCCGGGCCTTGCCGGTGGCGCGCCTTTCTTCCTGGCCAACAAAATTGATCACGTTGGGCGTACTGCGCACCGCCATCATCGTGTCCTCATCCAAAATCATGCGCACCAGCACATAACCAGGAAAAACCTTCTCATCAATGGACTGGCGACTGCCGTCCTTCTTCAACTTGACCCCCGGGGTCTGGGGGATCTCGATCTCCAGAATGCGATTGTCGACCCCAAGGGTGACGGCCCGCTGTTCGAGGGTGGCTTTCACCTTCTTTTCACAGCTTGAAGCCACCTGGACGGCAAACCAACGGGCCACCTGGGGCGTCTCGATCACCTCGGCCCCATCAAGACCAGGGGCAGTTCCTGCATCTCCAGCCAGCGCGGACCCAGGCCCCTCCAGGGCAACTGGACCGGGCTCGACTGGCAAGGCGGCGGGGCTGGCCTCAAGGATCACTTCCAAAGGCTCGGATATTGGCGGTTCAATACCCTCTGGCGCTTCCAGTTCCTCTGGCGCTTCCAGTTCCTCTGGGGGCTCCAGGTCGTTAGTAGATAAAGAAGTCACGGGCACGGTCATCAACGGAACACCTGGCTGGACGCCCAATGGAAAAAGCGATCAACAGCGGCAATGGCCGCCGCCGAAAGGGCCACCATCAAGATCACCGCCACGGATTCGCTGAATAGCTGCTGGCGGCTGGGCCAGACCACCAGGCGCAACTCGGCCAGAGTCTGGGCCAGAAAACCTTTGCCTTCAGCCGCAATGGCCTCGGGCTCATCCGTACCGGCAGCGGCGGATTCGCCAACCGGAGGGATGGGGCCTGGCCCCTCCGGTCGCTCGGGTGTGCTCTGGCTGGTGGTGGTTGGGGTGATCTGAGCCACTGGGCACGTGGCGTAGCCACGGATGGAGGGAGGCGCGACGAGGGCTGGGACGGCCTCGACAAACGATCACCCTACTGGACGCCCTCCGGGGGGTTCTGGGCAAGGGGGGCAGAGTCCCGCAGGGGCACAAACCTCAGCCCAGTGTCTGCCTCGCCGCTAGGGGCTTGCACGCATTGCACCCTCACTCCCCAGGCACCCCGGAACTGGTCTTCGAGCAGGGCGGTGGCCAGGGGATTCTCGATGCGACGCCGCAGCACCCGCCGCAAGGGCCGAGCCCCGTATTCGGGCTCGTAACCCTGCTGGGCCAAGAGCGCCACCACGGGCTCGTCCACCTGCAATTGCAACTGTTGTTCGGCCAGCAAGGCCTCCAGCTCCTTGATCTGCAACCGCACGATCCGTTGCAGATCGGCACGACCCAAAGGACGGAAGCGGATGACCTCATCAATCCTGTTGAGAAATTCGGGACGAAACTGGCGGGAGAGGGCCTCTTCCACAGCCCGATCCAGGTCGGCATCGGCGGCGGCCAGGGCCAATGGGTCCCCCTCGCCCATCTCGGCATGGCGTTTGGCACTCTCCAAAATGGCGCGGCTGGCCAAATTGCTGGTCATCAGCACCACGGTGTGGCGAAAATCGACCGTGCGCCCCTGGGAATCGGTCAAGCGTCCGTCGTCCAGCACCTGCAGCAGCAGGTTGAAGACATCGGGATGAGCTTTCTCGACCTCGTCAAGCAGCAACACCGCATAAGGACGGCGCCGCACGGCCTCCGTGAGCTGGCCCCCCTCCTCATAGCCCACATAACCCGGCGGTGCCCCCACCAGGCGTGCCACGGCATTGCGTTCCATGAATTCGCTCATGTCAAGGCGCACCAGGGCCTCTTCCTCATCGAACAGGGCGGCGGCAAGGGCCTTGGCCAGTTCGGTCTTGCCGACCCCCGTGGGCCCCAAAAACAGAAAGGAACCCACCGGACGGGTGGGAGCCTGCATGCCGGCCCGGGCCCGGCGGATCGCTGCGGCCACGGCGGCCACGGCCTCGGGCTGCCCCACCACCCTCTCGCTGAGGCGACTCTCCATTTCCAGCAGTTTCTGACGCTCGCCAGCCAGCAGGCGCTGCACCGGAATCCCGGTCCAACGGGCCACCACATCGGCGATATCCCATTCCTCCACCTGCTCCCGCAGCATCGGGTCTTGCTGCAGCTCCGCTTCGAGGGTCTGGCGCCGTTGCTGCAGACCATGGAGCTGGTCAAAACGCAAGCGCGCCGCTGCCTCCAGATCCCCATCCCGCTCGGCCTCGGCGATGGCCTGGCGCAGGCCTTCATCCTCCTCCAGCAACAGCCTCAATTCCGCCAACCGCTCCTTCTCAACAGCCCAACGGCGCTGCACGGCCTCCAGGGCGGTCTGGGCCTGGCGACGTTGATCCTGTAAGGCCATTTTTTCCCCCAAGGGAGCGGCCTCGGCGGCGAGCAGGGCTAATTCAGTGCGCCGCAGGTCGGCCTCGGCCGCCTCCACGATCTCCGGCTTGGAGGTCACCTGCATGCGCAGTTGGGCCGCCGCCTCATCCACCAGGTCGATGGCGGAATCGGGCAGGCAACGGTCGCTGATGTAGCGCTCCGCCAAACGGGCCGCCGCCACCAGGGCCCCATCGGCAATCGTGACGCCATGGTGCAGCTCATAGCGCTCTCTTAACCCCCGCAGGATCTCCAGGCAGGTGGCGCGGTCCGGCTCGCGGATCAGCACCTGTTGGAAACGGCGCTCCAGGGCTGGGTCCTTCTCAATGGTGCGGCGGAAATCCTCGGGGGTGGTGGCGCCGATGCAGCGCAGATCACCACGGGCCAGGGCCGGCTTGAGGATGCCGGCCGCATCGCTGCCCGAGCGCTCGCCATTGACCATGGTGTGGAGTTCGTCGAGGAAGAGCACAACTCCGCCCGCTCCCTCCGCCTGGGCCACCTCCTTGAGCACGCTGCGCAGCCGTTCTTCGAACTGACCGCGAAACTTGGCACCGGCGATCAGGGCCCCCAGATCGAGGGCGACCAGTCGTACTCCCCGCAGGGAATCGGGCACATCACCAGCCACGATGCGCTGGGCCAGCCATTCGGCCACAGCGGTCTTGCCGACACCAGGCTCGCCGATCAGCACGGGATTGTTCTTGCCCCGCCGGGAGAGCACCTGGATCAAGCGGCGAATCTCGGTGTCGCGGCCGATCACCGGATCCAACAGGCCGGCGCGGGCGGCTGCGGTGAGATCGCGGCCGTAGCGCTCCAGCGCCGAGGGCTCCCGCTCCGCCTCAGGCCCGAACTCGGCCCCGAACTCGGCACCGGACTCGGCCCCGGACTCGTCCAGCCTTTGCAGCCTGAGGCTCTCGGGCTCGGCCCTTCCAGGCTGCGGGGAGCCCGCGCTGGCACGGGAGGGCGGGGCGGCAGGGGCGGCAGGGGCGGCGGGGGCGGCCACCGCAGCCCCTGCCTGCTTGGCCTCGGGGCGCCATTGGCGCAAAAGCAGATCTTCGCTGAGACCCTCTTGGGCCAACAGACGGGCACCCAGTCGTGGGTCGTTCACCAGGGCGATCAGCAGATGGGGCACATCCAGGCGGCGCTCTCCCCACCCGGCCCTATGGCGATCCGCCGCTTCCAGCAGCTCTTCAAGGGCCTCACCGATGTAGAGGATCTCGTCTCGTGCGGAGGGCTGGTCAGCGCAAAACGCCTCCAGCCGATCTAACAAACGGTCCTCATCAATGGGCAGGGACTCACTCCAGGTCGTGAAGCGCCGATCCAGCAGCAAAGCCAAAAGCAGGTGCTCGACGTCCATCGAGCCATGGCGCCAGCGGCGGGCCTGGTCCTGGCTGGCGATCAGCAGATCCCAGGCGGTGTCACTGAAACGCTCCGGATCGGCGGTGAGACTGGTCTGGGCCCCACTTAACGAAGGGGATTCGGCAGGCATGGGCAGGCTGACCTCAGGAAGCCAGGGCGGGCGATGGTGGTGGTGATGTCTGAATCAGTTCGATGCGGTAGCCATCGGGGTCCTCCACGAAAGCAATTACGGTGCTGCCGTGTTTCATCGGTCCAGGCGGTCGCACCACCTTGCCGCCCTTTGCGTCTATGGCCGCGCAGGTGGCACCGATGTCCTCCACACCGATGGCGATATGGCCGTAACCGTCGCCCAGGTCATACTCGGCCGTATCCCAGTTGTGGGTGAGTTCCAGCACGGTGGTTTCCCGTTCACAGCCGTAACCAACGAAGGCCAGGGTGAAGCGGCCTTCGGGATAATCCTTGCGCCGCAGCAGGCCCATGCCGAGAACCTCGGTATAGAACCGCAGGGATCGTTCAAGATCGCCCACGCGCAGCATGGTGTGGAGCAGTCGCATCAGTGGAGCACCCAGGGGGATGGGGAGTAAAAAGGAAGCCTTCCTTGCCATTGTTAGCCCATTACGGGCACGAGGAACACATGTCAAGGAGATGGCGCCCCATAGGATCGCGGCCAACAGCCTTGGACTTGTGCTCGACTCCCTCGACCTGGTTATCGATTCGATCGTGGCCCGCGAGGTCCTTGATTCCCGCGGCACCCCCACGGTGGAAGCCGAGGTTTACCTGGAAGGGGGCGCTACTGGACGGGCGATTGTGCCCAGTGGCGCGAGCACCGGCGCCCATGAGGCCCACGAACTTCGCGACGGCGATGCCCGCCGCTACTTCGGCAAGGGAGTCAGCCAGGCCGTCGAGAACATTGAGGAGCGCATCGCGCCTGCCCTCTGTGGCCTGTCTGCACTCGATCAAGGCGCCGTGGATGCGTCCATGGTCGAACTCGATGGCAGTGACAACAAATCCTCCCTCGGCGCCAACGCCATCCTGGCGGTGAGCCTGGCCAACGCCCAAGCAGCCGCCAGGGGCCTGGGATTACCTCTTTATCGCTACCTGGGCGGACCGATGGCCAATCTCCTACCCGTGCCCCTGATGAACGTCATCAACGGCGGGGCCCACGCCTCCAACAATATGGATTTCCAGGAATTCATGTTGGTGCCCCACGGGGCCAACAGTTTTCGCGAAGCCCTGCGCTGGGGTGCTGAGGTATTCCAAACCCTCAAAGGACTGCTCAAGGACCAAGGGCTCTCCACGGCCGTAGGCGACGAAGGGGGGTTCGCCCCGGATCTGGCCGATAACGCCGCCGCCGGTGACCTGCTGGTCCAGGCGATCGCAAAAGCCGGCTACCGCCCCGGTGATCAGATATCCCTGGCCCTGGATGTGGCCAGTACTGAGTTTTTCAAAGACGGACGTTATGCATTTGGGGGAGGCCAATACAGCAGCGCTGAAATGGTCGACCAACTTGCCAACCTGGTGAGTCGCTTCCCGATCGTTTCGATCGAAGACGGGGTGGCGGAAGATGATTGGGAAGGTTGGGCCCTGCTCACCGAAAAACTCGGCCGCACGGTGCAATTGGTGGGTGACGACCTGTTTGTGACCAATACGGCCCGGCTGCGGCAGGGCATAGAACGGGGCGTGGCCAATTCGATCCTGATCAAGGTGAATCAAATTGGATCGCTAACCGAAACACTGCAAGCCATTGATGTTGCCGGGCGAGCCGGGTACACCAGTGTCATCAGCCACCGCAGCGGCGAAACCGAAGACGTAACAATTGCCGACCTGGCGGTAGCCACCCGCGCCGGCCAGATCAAGACCGGCTCGCTCAGCCGCAGTGACCGGGTGGCTAAGTACAACCAACTCCTGCGCATCGAGGACGAACTGGGAACCCAGGCCATCTACGCCGGCAGCGATGACCGGGGCCCCCGCGGCAAGGCCTGAATTCAATCGTGTCGCTAAAAACACCCTCAAGATTCGGTTTCGGCACGTCCGGCATCATGGGCTCAGCGCTTACTTCAGCCGGCCGGCTAAGACTCCTGGAGGTGGCTTTTGAAGAGGGCATCAGCCACTTTGATACGGCTCCCCTTTATGGACAAGGGCAGGCGGAAGCCCTGCTGGGCAGCTTTGCCCGCTCCCGGCGAGAAGCCCTGACGATCACCACCAAATTCGGCCTGGTTCCCAAGACCTATCCGGCGTTGCTTCGCCCCTTGCTACCCATCGCCAGGGTAGTGAATAGAAGGATAGTGTCCAAGGATCGACTGCTGGCTTGCTGGAATCGGGTCACGCCCCAAAAGCCGCTCAAGTCGCCCGCCCCCTCGGCGGCGAACTTGGCAGCCGCTAAGGCAGGCAACCCCCCAGATAACTGGCTTGGGGAAGCAACAGTCGTGCCTCCAGTTCCCTATACTCCGCAAACGATTAGCGAGCAACTCGAACAAAGCCTACGCCGGCTCAAAACCGATCATATTGATTATTACTTACTGCATGAATGCCATGTGCAATACCTTCGACCAGCCATTCTGGAATGTCTAGATAGAAGCGTCCAGGAAGGCAAAATTCGCCACTACGGCATCGGCAGTGGCCGCTGGCAAAGCCGCTGCATCTTGGAGAAGTATGCCTCGGTGCCCTGGGTGGTCCAGATCCCAGACGGCTGGGCGAATTGCGATACTGATTGGTTTGCCCAGCGGGCTCAACCACCTCTGTTTACCCACAGCTCACTGCGCCTTTCTTTGCAAGCAGATCCTGGGTCGATGGAGACCATTAAGCGGCGTTGGGCCGAGCTGACCGACCAGGATCCAGACCAGCCTGATTTATTGAGTGAACTGCTGCTCAGTGGGGCCCTGATCAAAAATGCATCTGGTTGCGTGGTGTTTTCCAGCCGCCACGCCCGACACATCCGCAGCAATGCGGCCTTGCTCAAAATGCTTGAGGCCCGCCGAACCGCAGTTGAAACCCTGCTGCACGAGCAGCAACGGCCTGCCGGCGGGTCCTGAGCGATGTTCATCGATTTTGCTGATTCCGCCAATGCCATTGAGCATCAATGGGACATCTGCATCGTCGGCAGTGGGGTGATTGGTCTGGCCATCGCCAGCCATTTGCTTGACCACAGCAAGCGTCGCATTCTGCTGGTGGAAGAGGGGGGGCTGGCCGATACCGAAAACGACTCCGCAGTGCCAGCGGAACTCAGCGCCGGCGATGTGGCCTCTGGGGTAGCTGGTGGCAGGGCCAAAGGCTTTGGCGGATCAAGCCGGCGCTGGGGGGGACAAGCCCTGCCTTTCAGTGCCTTGGATCTCGCCCCCAGGCCTGGCATCGATCCGGCAGCAGGCTGGCCGATCAGCTGGGAAGAACTTAATCGTTTCTATCCACTTGCCGACAAATTTCTAGGGCTCAGCTCTATTTCATTCCAGACTGATTTATGGAAAAATTCTCAGATTACCAATGGCTTTGGCAAAGATTCTCCCCTGGAACTGAACATCTCAAAATACAGCCCCCATCCCTATCTAGCCTCTCTTTTTCAACAAAGAATTGCCACTTCTAACCAAGTAACTTGTCTTATAAATGCCAAAGTGGCTGGCGTCAATCTAGATAGCAGTGGCCTACGCTCCACGGGAGTCCGCATCCGCAATCGCCATGGCATGGAGTCCGACATCAAAAGCCAATGGGTTGTGCTTTGTGGCGGAGGAATCGAAAATCCCCGGATTCTGCTGGCCTCCTGGCACAATGGGAAGCAAGGTATTGGCAATCAGGAAGACCTAGTAGGCCGTTATTATCAAGATCATCTGGGATTTTTTGCAGCACGACTTGAACCGATTGACTGGTCAGCTTTTCGCCATCTCTTTGCGAGTTTTACCCCTGGCAATCAAAAGTATGTTCCCAAGATTCAGTTGGCTCAGGGCAGCCAAGTACGCGATAATCTTCTTAATGTGACCGGTAATCTTGATGTTCAGAGTGAAGCAGATGCCCCCTTGCACTCCGTGCGTCGCATTTACCATGCCCTGCGCGGTAGCAGACCGGACTCAAGATCTTGGCGAGCCTTATCAAGCGATCTCAAGCAAGTGATCAGGTCCGCCCCCGAAGCCCTGGGACTGCTAGCAACCCACTTCATCGAACATCGCATTGCCATCCCCCGCAAAGCGCGATTCTTTCTTATGGCAAATGCCGAAAGTGAACCTCTTTACAATAGTCGCATTAGGCTTAGTGAATCGACTGACAGCTATGGCATGGCCCGCCCGATTGTGGAATGGCGTGTTAGCGATCGCAGCTTGACCGCCCTGCAGTGCTACGGCCAATCCCTAAAAAGCACCCTGGAAGCAAAGGGGATCGCCCGGGTCAATCTGAGCCCATATCTTACTGATCCTACAGCAAATTGGAAAGAAAGAGCCTACAGCCTATACCATCACATGGGAGCAACACGCATGTCTAACTACGCCAAAGATGGCGTAGTCGACACCTGGGGACGCATTCATGGAATTGGCAATTTATATATAGCTGGTACCTCCGTTTTGCCTACTGGCAGTTCGTCCAACCCCAGTTACACGGCCCTAGCCCTAGCCTTTCGCACGGCTCAACACATTCTTACCGAACTTTGACAAAGTGCTATGGCCCTGCCCCCTAGGGAACCAATAGCAGATATGCTAAGGAGGTTGATTCTAAGCAGCAATGCTGCCGATTTCATGGCCTTGATTGATGACCTGATCAGCGGTGTAGTGAATTCCGTCGCCGGCGACAAGGCTCAGGCCCTCAACGATTTCTTCAAAACCAACGGCGGCCTTACCGGGCTGGCCCAAAAGTTTCAGAACGGCGGGGCAAGCGATCTGTTTGCCAGCTGGGTGGGTACGGGGGAAAATTCCCTGATCAACCCCGATCAAATTGACAAGATTCTTGGCAGTGGTCCTATACATGACCTTGCTATCAAGCTAGGAGTCGATACCAAACAAGCCTCGGATTACATCGCCACCAAACTTCCCGAGCTAGTCGATCGTCTCACCCCTGACGCCAAGATTGAGCCAGACGCTGCAGCCAAACCCCTGCCCCCTGCCGCTCCTATCGCCTGACCATCACTGGATGGGAATTGCCCCGAAGCCCTCAAGGCTCAAATACTCCCCTTCCTTTTTTGGCGGGGGGCCTAAGCCCCAGGGAGATTGTCAAGGCGACTGTCCCGCTTAAGGCGAGCCTGTAATTTCAGCCAGCCCCATCCCACCGGCAGGGCAATAGCGGCCGGCACCGCTCCGTAAAGAGGCCGTTGGCTGGCCACCATCAAGGCCGTCGCCACGGCCAGTCCCCCCAGCAAAAATGCCTGGCCACTGATCTGCTGGGTCAGGGCCAGGCGACGCAACAGCCGATCGGTTTCACCAGCGCGGATCTGCACCTGAAGATCGCCCTGCTCGATTCGGGAGAGACTTTCATCGAGTCGCCGGGGAATGCCCAGGGCCCGCGTGCCCACATCCGCAGCCTGGCGGGTGATCTCATTGAGGAGTTCGCTGGGGCCATTGCCGCTGGAAGTCATAAGGGGCAGCAGGTACGGTCGGGCAATCGCCACGAGATTAAAGCCCGGATCGAGGCTTTTGCCGACGCCCTCGAAGGTGGAAAGGGCCCGCATCACAAATATCAGGTCGGCTGGCAACCGAAACGGCTGTCCATAAACCAAGTCATAAAGGTCGCCGGAAAGGCGGCTGATCAGGTCAGCACTGAAGGGGGGGGTCAGGGCCTCCTGGAGCATCAGACGTACCAGGCGACGCACGGGTCCCTGATCAATCCCCCGCGCCAGCACCCCAGCCTGCTGCAATTCCTCCACCAGGGACACCGCATCCCTAGATACGGCCGCCTTCACCATGCGACCGAGACGCAATCGCAGGCGTTCGGAGATCTGGCCCATCATGCCGAAGTCGTAATAAATGAGTGCCCCGTCAGCGGCCACTGCCAAATTGCCGGGATGGGGATCGGCATGAAAAAAACCGAATCGCACGAGCTGTTGCAGATAGCTGGCGGCACCCTTCTCAGCTATCGCGATGGGGTCAAGGCCAGCCTGCAGAAGGGCCGAACGATCGGTGATCTTGATGCCGGGAACATAATCGAGACAGAGAACCCGCCGCGAACTCAGCTCCCAGACAACGGCGGGAATACGAATCCCTGGATCCTCCAGAAACTGCTGGCGAAAGCGGGCTGCATGTTCGGCCTCCAGACGGAAATCAAGCTCCCGCAACAGCACGCGCCGGCATTCCCGCGCCATCGCCACCCAGTCACTGGCCCCGCCCCAACGGAAATACCGCTGAGACCAGACCACCACTGCCGCCACCTGCTGCAACACCTCCAGATCGAGCCGAAACAGACGCTCCAGGCCGGGTCGCTGCACCTTGAGTACAACCTGGCGTCCACTGCGCAGGCTGGCGCGATGCACCTGGGCCAGGCTGGCCGATCCCAGAGGTGTGGTCTCCAGGTCGGTGATCTCAACGCAGCGTTCCGCCAACTCCTCCTGAATAATGCTTTCGACGACGGCGAAGGAAAAAGCAGGCACATTGTCCTGAAGCCGCGCCAATTCCTCCACCACATCGGCCGGCAACACATCGGGCCGAGCCGAAAGCAACTGGCCCAACTTGATGAAGGCCGAGCCAAGCTCGAGAAACTGTTCCGTCAACCAGTGGGCCAGCCGTCGCTGGCGCCCCAGCCGTCTGGCAACGGTCATGCCCCCCGGATAGGTCCAGCGGCGGCCGTCCCACCACAGGCGAGCCACCAGGGTCAGGGCCAGACGCCAGATGCGCAGGGGCCGACCCAGGTGCCATCGAGGCCATCGAGGGCGCGAAGGCTCCGGCATCAGGAACGACCAGGATCCTGTTCAAGCCGTTGGGTGAGGTGCGCCACCCGAGCCCGCAGAGCATCAATCAGATCTTGGGGGTCAGAGGAGGAGGGCGGCTGATCCTGGGGGCCTGCAGACGGCCAGGGGGAGCCAGCGGCGCCAGGCGCGTCCTTGGTACTGCTTGCAAATGGACCTCCTCGTTCCAGGCGCTGGGCCTCCACCTCCACCTCCTCCCAGAACACCGACCATTCCTGCTGAAACTGTCCCGGTGCCTGCTGGGCTAGTTCAGCCAGCTGGGCCGCCGAATCGAGCAGGCGATGGCCGAGCCTGGCACTGAGACGGTTGAAGGCCGCCTGGAGAAAGGATTGGGGGGCGGTCATGGCCGAGGATTGATCATGTTGCCGACTGTGGCAGATCAGGGCGGGTTGGCGGCGGCCCCTGGCGTGGTGATCGCCGCCGGTTCGGGGGCCGAGGAGGGGTCAGGTGTCGGGGGTGGCAGTAAGAATGGCTCGGGGTTGGGGGCCGCTGGATCAGGACCGTTGTTAAGGGCCTCCAGACGGATGCGGTCCGCCTGCCTCTGGTCGGCATCCTGACGCTCCTGGTTGAGCTGTTCCTGGTTGAGCTGCTCCTGGTTGGCCTTGCGGCTCTCCTCCTCCTGGCGTTGGCCCTCCTGGCGCCGCTCCTCCACCAGACGGTCCAGATCACCCACCAGGGATTGACCCACGGCCCCGAAGCGCTTTTGCAACTCCCCCAACCGAGTGCCAGGTGATTCCTGAGCCGCAAAAGCGGGAACCTCGCCCTTCGCCGCTGAAGTGGACCCCAGCCGGCCCAGGCGCTGGGTCAAGCCATAGCCAAGGCTGAAGCAGAGCCCGAACACCAGCCAACGCCACCATGGTCCTCGCGATCCTTCGGTCCGGGGGCGACCGGTCCCAGGGGACCGGGGAGCTTGGGGGGGGACCGACAGCATCGAGGGCAGGGGAAGCGGATAAAGCCATCTTGCCTGGCCAGATGCCATAGGAGCTAAACCGAGCACTATTTTAGGGTCCCTGGGAAAGGTCAGCTGTGACCCCCATTCCCCCATGCCAAGGTTCCGTGGCCGATCCCCTAGATCTCTGGATTCTTGAGGACGACATCGCACTTTGCGGCTTGATCGCCGAACAATGCCAGCGACAGCATTGGCAGCTGCAAGCATTTCACCACCCCCGCAGCCTGGATGCCGCCCTGGCCGAAAGATCTCCGGATCTGCTTCTGCTCGATCAAATGCTGCCAGAAAAATGTGGCACTGATGTTTTAGCCAGCCTGCGCAACCGTAACCATCAGTTTCCGGTGCTGATGATCTCAGCAATGGCGGCCCCGAGCGATCGGGTGCTAGGCCTGGAATCGGGAGCCGACGATTACATCAGCAAGCCATTTCTATTCAGGGAATTGCAACTGCGGATTCAAAATTTGATAGATAAACAACCTCAGGTTACGCCCCTTTCTCCCCCAGCCACCGTTCTACGTTTTGCAAATCTGCGATTCGAACCCGGCCTACAACGGCTCAAAGCAAATCTGGGGGATGGGATTCGATTGAGTCGAGGCGAAAGCTCCCTGCTGCTGGCCTTTTGCCAGCAACCTGAAGTCGTAATCTCTCGCCAATCTCTTGCCCAAATGACCGGCAGCCTGGTGGACCCGGAGCGAAGTCGAACCTTTGATGTGCGTATCTCCCGGCTGCGACGAATCCTACGGGAACTCACCGGCGCAGAAGATCTGATCCGTCCCATAAGGGGTGAGGGTTACCGGCTGGATGCAATGGTCATTGAAGAAGGAGCATAGGTCGTGGGAGCCAAGCAGACATCAATACATCTGAATGGTCGTGACTGGTGGGATTTGTTAAGCTTTTGCGCCCTTGGCTGCGGCATTGGCTTTACTGTATTAGTGGTGATAATGCACACTATTTTAGAATCTCAAGTCGTGGCCGAAAGCAGCTTACGCATTAGCGTCAGCGTAAAGTTAATGGAAGAAGTACTCAAAACAATTCCCCCAGATCGCATTCCTGCTGGTGTAATTCTAAAGCGATCCAAACTGGGACCTGAAGGCGCCTCAAGCAATCAAAGTCGCTTCGGCGAATTACTAACAGCTGATCTCAAAAAAACCTATGGCTTGGAGCGCCATATTCAACCTGATCGACCTCCCCTTGAAGATCCTTGGGGCGGTTTCTGGATTAAATTGGCCACCAAGTATGATCCGCCCGTATGGCTTTATCGCCCAGCACGCCTCGGCGGCAGCAGTGTTTGGTATCTACCCTTAGTGCGTTCGCTTATCACGGCCGGTGGCATTCTTATCGGTATAGTTTTATTTTTGAAAAGCCGTGTTGAGATACCCTTCATCGATGTGCTCAATGGGCTGCCGGAAACCGTGATTCCGCCCCTGCCACTGATCCCTGAAAAAGGAATCGCACCTCTGCACTTGATGAGTGTACGCATCAATCGACTCATGGAGGGAATAAATAGCTCTGCCGATAGCAGGCGTATCCTGCTACGCGGACTGATTCATGACATCTCCGGCCCCCAAACCCGAATGGGACTCCAGATCGAATCCCTGGAAATGCAGATTGAGGGCAAGCCAAGGCAGGCGATCAAGGCGCTCAGCAGTGATCTAGAGCAACTACGAAAAATCACAGAGCAATTGACATTACTGGCCGAAAAAGATCAGACAAGTCTTAAATCTGAACAGTTAGCCCTTGATGATCTTTGTCTTAGGGTGATAGCCAGCTACACTCCAGCTTCGATAACGGTCAACATGCCGCGACTACTTGTGCAGATTGATTCCACCGGAATGGAGCGATCCCTGCGTAATTTAATCGACAATGCCCTGGACCACGGCCGTCCTCCTGTACGCATCCAGGCCTGGCGCGAAAACAATACTTTGTCCATTCAAGTTATTGATCACGGCCTTGGTTTATCTTCGCAGACGATTCCAAACATGCCCTACCAAACCCTTGCAAAGGACCGAGCCCGAAATCTGCACAAGGGACTGGGGCTGAAAATTGTCGAAAAATTCTGCCACGATCATGCAGGCCAGCTGAAGCTGGATAAAAGCGATATCGGCGGTCTGAGGGCAACAATGACATTGAAAAAAAATGTATTTGGCTTGCCTATATTTCTACAATAATCTAACTAAAACTCTTCGCTCGCCACCCCACGGGCAATCCGGCCAAGATCAGTACGTTCATCCGTGGTAATGCGATGGGGTACACCACTAATAATACGCTCAAAATTAGAGAATGAATCTTTAATTTCGGGACCGTTACCTGTAATGACGAATTCGCGTATTCCTTTATCGTGCCAAGATCCACGCATTTTAAACACATTAAGAGCCCGGGCCATCTCACCACGAATTTCAACATACTGAAGCAGCAATATAGTATCTGTAATAGTGGATATATGGGAGTCGGTAATGGAGTGACTACCCATAAATTCCTCAGATGTATTTGTAAAGAAACCGGCAATCTCCTCCTGCTTAGCATAGCCAGTGACCCCAATTACAAATTGCCGGAAGGCATTATGGCTCACTCCACGGGCCAAGGCCGAAAGTGAATCTATGGCCATTCGAGATGGCTTAAATTCACTGATTTCAGTTTTAATAATTTGTAGGTGATCTTCCAATCCTGTGGATTCCGGATAGGCGCATATAATTTTTAATAGGCCATCCTGCTCCAACTGTTCAAAATCGATACCCCAACTCGTGGCGTTGCGCAACAGCTGAGCCCTCGATTCTTCATAGGCGAACAAAATCGCCCTTTCCTTACTGCGGCAAGCGTCTTCAATAAACTTACTCACCAAAAGAGTCTTGCCAGTTCCCGTTGCACCTGTGGCCAGAATTATCGAATCCTTGAAGAAACCACCGCCACACATTTCATCGAGACGCGGCACTCCC
>Ga0207941_1000126_pt1 | contig 24117 bp, 22 predicted proteins | sample LakMenEpi13Sep12_FD_150695 | JGI IMG/M metagenome (GOLD analysis project Ga0207941, IMG submission 150695) | Freshwater microbial communities from Lake Mendota, WI - 13SEP2012 deep hole epilimnion (SPAdes) | ecosystem: Environmental > Aquatic > Freshwater > Lake > Epilimnion/Euphotic zone ...
AGTATTAGCATGGATAATTTACAAAGCCAATCGCAAAGAGTTATCTGTTCTTGCTAAATTGCAGCAAGTAGAAACTGCTTAATCATATTAGTGTCGACCCAGCAAGAATCGAACTTGCATCTGGAATTTAGGAAATTCTTATTTTATCCATTAAACTATGGGTCGCTAGTATTCAATCAAATATACTATCCTGCTACACACTTTTGCTACACACTTGACGAAAATCCAACCGAGCATGAAATAGGGTAAAAACAAAAACCCTTGATAGACAAGGGTTTGAAGAGTAATGTGGTCTCGCCAAGAATCGAACTTGGATCTAGTGTTTAGGAAACACCTATTCTATCCATTGAACTACGGGACCGATTCAGGCTTGCCCTGAAGGGACGCAAAAATAAGGGTATATTTTCACCGAAAAAAGCGATTCCAGGGCAAAAATCACCCTTGGCAGCCAATTTTAGTTGTTTTCGTTAAATCCCTGAAGTGGTTTACCCAAGGATCCCCATCTAACAGGGCCTGTATTCAAAATCTCAAGCTAAGATTTAGATCGTCGCTGCAATGTATTTATGCCCTTGTGATCATCTTATCTCCATGAGCATTAGTCTTTTTCAGGTCCCTCGATGAAAAATATAAAGGAATAAGCATAGGTATCATCTCGTAATATGCGATCTGCATCACCAGCTGATCAAAAAAAAGAAAAATCAAAAACAACACTAGCAACCATCGATCCCAGCGCCTGGTAAAAAATCCAACAACAAAGATCAACTCAATCAGCGTTGCAAGCAGATACAACACCCATCCAATTGTGGGATGATAAATAAGCCATTGTGTCCATCGTGTGAAGAAGGTATTGGGCGCCTGCGTAAGTAAATGTCCGTGTTGAAGAACCAATATGTTTGACATTTGTGCAGGATTAAAAACCCCGCCCAAATAGATCTTCCAAAAACCCGCAGAAAAAAAGAAAAACAAGAAAACATACCTCAATCCACTGAGCACCAAAGAAAAACCCTTTTTATCCCTCACCAAAAACAACAAAGGCATCATCAGCCAAGCAAAATGCCCCTCAATAGAGTTGGTTGGATATAAGGTAAAAGTCTGAACATAGACCCAGTTCACCAATAGCATTAGACACCCAAGTAACCACGACCTCCCTGGCCAACGACTGTCCACCAAATACCACAGAAGCGGCATGGTGTAAAAAAACAGGTCGGCCCAAATGTAAATCCCTGGATGACTGATCAACCACTGATGAAAACCGGAACGCATAAACAACCAGGAAGTTCCATCCATTCTCGTCTGGAAAACAAAAGGATCATATTGGTACAACCAACCCCCATCTAACCATTTCCAGATTCCCAATGCATAAAAGATCAGCAAGTAAGCCTGTCCCACCTTTCTGCGCGTGGAAAAGCCGTGATTCACTTCCTGATCCATTTTCCGTCAAGGTTTTGATAAGTTACCCGTTTAACTGAATCTAGTTTGCGTCCGGTGATTTTCAGGAACATCGCGCGCCATTTATTATCTAAAGCCTCATCGCTAAGTTTATTCAGATAGGGATCAGTGGGCCACTGCAGGCCAACACCACTCGTCAATCGAATAATCTCAGACACAAACCACTCGTTTTTCTGCAAATCTGCGGAATATGAATAGGCCATTGTCAATTTATCCCAGCTTCTGGGCGAGACTTCAGTTGGGCTTAACAACTTTCCTTCGGAATACATTTCTATAACTCCTATGCTATCCACCCGCGGAAATTTGGTGGCGTACATAGAGTAATTGAAAAACGGACTGAACACCATTCCCCGGTTATATGTCACAAATGCCTGTCCGATGATGAACAGGACCACAAGGGTGAAAAATAGTTTATTGTAATGCCAGGCTTTCCGCAAATACATGTGGACCGAAATTAAGGATAAATATCTCTGCCAGTAGCCATGCCTCCACTAGCTGCCTTATCTTTGCGCCATGAAATGGTTTGATACGTTTATCCGATATAGATTCTGGATCAGTCTGGTGGTTTTGGCCGTAGCCGTGCTGGTTAATGTGCTCAGTGGTTTTTGGCCCGCATTTATCCTCTATCTGGCCGCCGTGATCATGCTGTTCACACACTTTTTCTTCGGTCCGCTCAGGCTGATACAGGCTGACCTTGAAGCCGGGGATTTTGAAAAGGCCGAAAAGGTGCTGGACCTCGTATGGTTCCCTAACCTGCTCTACAAGCCCGTCCGTTCCGTATACTATACCCTGAAAGGGAACATCGCGATGATGCAGCAGGACTTCGATTCCGCTGAAAAACATATGAATAAATCCCTGGACCTGGGTCTACCCATGAAAGAGGCCGAGGGGGCCAATAAACTCCAGCTGGGGATGATGGCTATCCAGAAAGGGGATATGAAAAAAGGCGAATCCCTGATCCGTGCCGCCCTGAAAGCGGGCATCCCTGACAAGGAGAGTGCTGCCCTGGCTTACCTGCAAATGTCCCAGATCATGATGCAAAAAAGGGAATTCCGGGCCGCCAAAGACTATTTCCGCCGGGCAAAAGCCCAAAAACCGACCGCCAAACAGGTGGTTGACCAGATCAAGCAGATCGAGAAATACATATCCCGAATACCTGGTTAATGTGGCAATGCGGTAATGCGGCAGTGCGGCAATTGCCCTCAATGCCAAATCCCCAATGACCAGTGCCTCCTATTGCCCAATGCCAAATGCCAAATGCCTGCATATGTCCGCCAAAAGCGGACATATGCATTACATACCACTAAGTGGGTATAGGGTGACAATCGCTTGTCCGTTAATTTGCACCCATACAACAGCCGTTGTTAACCTATATACCTACCTGCTTACTCGCTTGGTATTTGCCAAAAAGTGCTTCCACCTTGGCCCTCCTGAATGTGAAGATGCTTTTTAGTTGATTCCTGACAAACATCGTATTGGCAAGATCGCCAAGCCACCATCCTGGCAGTCTATAATGCACAATATCCGTCATTTCCACACCTCCGGGGATCTCCCTGAAATGGTGCTGGTGATGCCATAGGGCATAAGGACCCACACGCTGCTCATCCACAAAAAATTCCCGGTCCTTAACGTGCGTGATCTCCGTCATCCAAAACATCGGTATACCCAAAACAGGCTTAACCGTATAAGTGATCACCTGGCCCGCATACATCTCATCCCTGAACAAACTGTTCGTGAATTTCAGGTTGAGGTATTCCGGCGTCATCTCCGCCAGGTTTTTCGGATGCGAAAAAAAAGCCCAGGCTTCATCCAATGATACCGGCAATGCTTGCTTTTCCCTTATCTCATATACTGCCATAAAGTAGATCCTTTTCCTTTAACTTGAACCTTCGTTTAAACACGCAAATCGCCCTTATGTTGACGCTTCCGGAAAAACTATTGTCGGCCTACGAAAAAGAATACGCCCAACTGAACAGCAGCCAGAAAAAAGCTGTTGACACCATCGAAGGTCCGGTCATGGTTATCGCAGGACCCGGAACAGGTAAAACCCAGATCCTCGCCCTGCGCATCGCAAAGATCCTGTTGGAAACAGATGCGCAACCCCAGAATATCCTCTGCCTAACTTTCACTGATGCCGGCACCGTGGCCATGCGTCAACGCCTCACGCGTTTTCTTGGCAGTGATGCTTACAAAGTCAACATCCACACCTTCCATTCCTTCTGCAATAAAGTGATCCAGGAACAGGGAAGGGTACTGCGCAAACAGGATCTGGAACCGCTGAGTGAACTGGAACGCATTCAGTTTATGAAAGAATTGATCGATGGGTTTGCGAATGATGACCCACTGAAAAGAATGAAAGGGGAAGTGTATTTTGACCTCGGTAACCTCACCCGGCTCTACTCCAACATTAAACGGGAAGCCTGGGAGCCTGAAAACATTATCCGCCATATCGATCATTATATCGATGTCACCATTCCGGAAAATTATACTTACAAAAAAACACCTGAAAAAGGACTCACCGCAGATGGGAAAAAAGAGGTTGATCGCTTCCAACGGTCACGCGCAGCCGTAAAAGCTTTTTCCCGATACCAGCAGATCCTCGACAAAAACAACCGATATGATTTTGATGATATGATCAACTGGGTGATCCGGCTCTTCTCGAACAACAAAGAAGTGCTACTCTCCTACCAGGAATCTCTTCAATACATCATGGTTGATGAATACCAGGACACCAGTGGTTCACAGAACCGCATCGTGGAACTCCTCACCTCCTATTGGGAACAAGACCCTAACCTCTTTGTGGTGGGGGACGATGACCAGAGTATCTATCGGTTCCAGGGTGCCAACATCGAGAACATGCTGGCTATGCGGCACAAACTGGGCCGCAACCTTACTACCGTAGTTCTCACGGAAAACTACCGGAGTGTGCAGCCCATCCTCGATGCAGCGGGTGGACTGATCAGCAAAAACCAAAAACGGTTGATCTTGAAGATCGATGGACTCACTAAGGATCTGCAGGCCGCAAGACCCGACAGGCGTGAACTCAATATCATTCCGGAAGTAAGGGTGTACCCCAATGAATTTGCCGAAAACCTGCATATCACGGAATCCATCAAACAACTGATCCACGAGGGCGTGAAACCCGGACAGATCGCCGTGTTGTATCGGGAACATAAATTCGGGGACGAGTTCCAGCGCTTCCTCATGGAAGGCGGTGTTCCATTTTATGTCAAGCGTTCCATCAATCTTCTGGAAGATCCCTTCATCCGCCAGGTCCTCAACTTTTTCCGCTACATCAATCTGGAAAATGATCTTCCTAACGGTGGCGAATACCTGCTGTTTGAGATCATGCACTATCATTTCTTCCAACTTATTCCTTCAGAAATTGCAAGGATCACCCGGGAAAGAAAAGGATCCCTGCGGGAGCATATTGAGCATATTTCTGCAGCACAGCTGGGTTTACTATTCGCGGCAGACGAAACCTCGGCCAAGGTCAAAGCCCTGGCTGACCTGCTGAACAGTCTCCAGAAAGACTCCTTCAACCTGCCCCTACAACGCTGGTTTGAAAAACTGATCAATGAAGCCGGCATCCTGGCATATATAGACCAAAACGAAGACAAGATCAGGCTGATGGAAAAGCTGAGTTGCCTCTTTGACCACATCAAGGAAGAAACACACCGGCAGCCACTCATGACCCTCAAAGAATTTGTGGAGATCATTGACCTGATGGAAGCCAATAGTCTTCCGCTTCCGCTGATCCAGACCACAGGTAACGATAAGGGTGTGAACCTGATGACCTGTCATGGCAGCAAGGGCCTTGAATTCGGTTATGTATTCCTGTTAGGTGCGCGTTCAGACGTATGGGAGCAGAAAAAGAAAAACAACAAAGGCTTTCCGATGCCTCCCTCCATATTTGAAGGAGGGGTTGATGAGGCATTGACGGAGGAAGAAGATCGCGAAGAGCTGCGACGTCTTTTCTACGTTGCCATCACCCGTGCGGAGAAATACCTTTATATCTCCTATCCAAGGGCCACCAATGAAGGAAAGCCCATCATCGCTTCAATGTTTCTGGAAGAGATCAGGGCCACGCTTGATATCCCGGAACAAGTGGTGGAGCCAGACCGGGAAATAACCTATACCTATCAGCAACTGCGTTTCGGTGTGGTTGCAAAGCCTGTGATGGCCGCCATCGAAAAAGGATATATCGATGGGCTGCTGGCGAAATTTGTCATGAACGTGTCTGCACTGAACAACTTCTTGGAATGCCCACTGGGCTTCTATTACACCAATCTCGTGAAAGTACCGGGTGCCAAATCCGAAAACGCTTCTTTCGGCACCGCGGTGCACGAGGTCCTGCAGTTAATGTATGATGAAGGCAAAGGGAAAACGCAGTTCCCTGAGCTGCGTAAATTTCTGGACCAGTTCCGGAAAGAACTGCTGAAAGAAAGAGAACACTTTACTGAAGAAAGTTTTAAGCGATACACAGACCACGGATTACAAGTCCTTACGGCCTTCCACGCCCATCGATTTGAAAGTAAAACACCACCTCAGGTGCTCCTCACGGAATACAAGCTGGATGGGGTTGCACTGGATGAGATCCCGCTCCGTGGCTTCACTGACCTCATCACCTTTGAAGGAAACCAGATCGTGATCACAGACTTCAAAACAGGGGATATGGAAAAGTCGAGGAACCGTTTCCGTCGCCCTGGTGAACACAACGACTACCCTTATGGCGGTAACTACTGGCGGCAGGCGGTGTTTTATAAAATCCTGGTTGTCCTGCTGCCGAAAAACTGGAAGGTACAGTATGTGGTGTTTGATTTTGTGGAACCAGACAAAAAGGGGAAATGGCACCAACAGCAGATCGATATTACTTCACAGGATGAAATAGAGGTCAAACAGCAGATCCATGAGGCATGGGACAGGATCCGAAAGCATGATTTCTATACAGGATGCGGAAAAGAAGATTGCAGCTGGTGTACCTTTGCGAAGGACAACAAGATCTACCTGCGGTTGGAAGAAGAGACGATGTAAAGACGGTTTTAACAAGCACATTCCATCGGTGAAAAGGAAACAACGTAAGTTTGCAAGCCTTTGCAGCAGGCAGATCCAGAAGCACATGACACATCGATTTTCGGCCAGCATTTTTTTCCTTGTGGTGACGGCATTTTTTTTCCGCTGTGGTCAGCCCGTGCCGCCTACTGGTGGCAAGAGAGATTCGCTGGCGCCAAGGCTCGTGCGGGCAATGCCTGCTGATTCTGCCGTGAACATGCGCTCCAACCGGATTGTACTGGAGTTTGATGAATATGTTCAATTACAAAACCTGCAACAGCAGTTGGTGGTGAGTCCTGTTCCTACCTCGTTACCTCAGGTGGATGCCAAGTTGAAAACAGTGACGATCAAGTTGAAAGATTCCCTCCAACCCAACACTACCTATGCACTCAACTTCGGGAACGCTTTGCAGGATATCAATGAGAACAACCCACTGCCAAATTTCACTTACGTTTTCAGCACAGGATCCCAACTGGATACCGCAAAGATTTCTGGCCGGGTATTATTGGCAGAAACGGGAAAGGCAGACAGTACCATCATTGTAGTCTTGCATAACAACCTTTCTGATACCGCCTTTCAGAAACTAACACCTAAGTATTTTGCAAGACTCAACAAAGAAGGGTTTTTCACCTTCCGATTTGTGGTACCCGGCACATACAATCTCTATGCGATCAAAGATGGCGTTGATTTGAGATACGATTCCCCGAAAAAGGTGATTGCTTTCCTAAATAAAACCGTGGAGGTAGGAGATAACAGTGAACCCGTTAAATTATACGCTTACGAAGAAAAAGATACTACAACACGTCCCATCATTACCGGCCTTCCTAAAGTAGCCTCTTCAAAAGACGATAAAAGATTAAAATTCCAGACCAACCTGGAGACTGGTACCCTTGATATTCTTGGTGACCTATTGCTACGCTTTGAACGGAATCCTACCAAATTCGATACGGCAAAAATCAGGCTCACGGATGAGCAGTTCAACCGTATCCCTAATTATCGTTTGCGCCTTGATTCCAGCACGGCGAGCATTCAGTATGCCTGGAAACCCGGTACCAAATACGCTTTGTTCATTGAAAAAGGCCTTGCTGAAGACTCTCTGGGGAATCAGGTCCTGAAAACGGACACTTTGAGGTTTGAAAGTAAAAAAGAAGCCGACTACGGAAGCCTGTTGATCAGGGCCAATAACCTCGATACTTCCAAGAGACCAGTGCTGATGTTCTTTGTGAACGATACCAAAAAAAGGAGCCTGAAGATCAACCAGGCCCGCATCAACATTCCGTTGATCCAACCGGGAGATTATGAATTAAGGATCCTCTTTGACACCAACGGGAACGGCATCTGGGATCCGGGAGAATTCAGTAAGAAGATACAGCCGGAGATCGTTATACCGAGGAAACAAAGACTCAATATCAGGGCCAACTGGGACAACGAAGTAGAGATTGATTTGCAGGAGGTCATGAATCAAGGTTAAATTTGCAGCATGTTCTTTTCATCACAACTACTGGAGAATGCGGTAGGCGAATTCGCCAAGCTGCCCGGTATCGGCAAGAAAACCGCACTCAGATTGGTGCTTCATCTCTTGAAACAGGATGCAGACCAGGTGGATCAGTTCAGTGAAGTGATCAGCAGGATGCGCAAAGAGATCCGGTTTTGCCAGCGATGCAACAATGTGTCCGATGCCGATATTTGCTCCATCTGCGCCAACGTTTCCCGCAAACACGAACTAATATGCGTAGTGGAAACCATCCGTGAAGTCATTGCCATTGAAGCCACCCAACAATTCAACGGCACCTATCATGTGCTGGGCGGCGTGATCTCCCCATTGGATGGAATTGGCCCGGATCAGCTCCAGATAGAAGGATTGTTGAACCGGGTGACCAAAGACAAAGTGGAAGAGATCATCTTCGCCCTTAGCCCCACCATCCAGGGAGATACTACAATATACTATATCCAGAAAAAGCTAAAGGCCAGCCACGTAAAGATCACAACCATTGCCCGAGGCATCGCTTTTGGCGGGGAATTGGAGTATACCGATGAGATGACCCTTGCAAGAAGCCTTCAGAACAGACTGCCGATTGAGAGCTATGTGTCTGGCAGATAAAGCAAGTTCGCAGTTCGCAGTTCGCAGTTCGCGTAGGTCGCACAGGTCGCAGGGCCGCTGCGAACTGCGACCTGCGAACTGCGAACTATTTTTGCTATCTTTGCGGCACAGGCAGATTTGTTTATTGTTCGGCCTGTAGCTGTAAGGAAAACTGAACTAATAAACGCATCGATCTCTCTCCAGTGGCAGTTTTCCTTTACAGCATCGGTTTAAAAAAATTGACATGAAGACCATCCAGGATTTGTTGAAAGACAGGATCCTCGTGATTGATGGCGCAATGGGCACAATGATCCAGCGCTACAAACTTGAGGAATCCGATTACAGGGGTGAACAGTTTAGCAACTGGCACATTGATGTGAAAGGAAATAACGAGCTGCTCTGCATCACCAGGCCAGAAATCATTCGCGCTATTCATAAAGAATATCTTGAGGCCGGCGCAGATATTATTGAAACAAACACCTTCAACGCCCAGGCAATCTCTATGGCGGATTATGACATGAGTCATTTGTCGCGCCAACTCAACCTCACTGCAGCTGCCTGCGCAAGAGCAGCGGTGGAGGAGTATAAACAATCGAACAACTACGATTCCTCCAGGGGCGGGCCATTTGTGGCGGGAGCCATCGGCCCACTCAATAAAACCCTTTCCCTCAGCCCGGATGTCAACAATCCAGGCTACCGTTCCATCAGTTTTGACGAAGCAGCTAAGGCTTATTATGAGCAGATAGAAGCATTGGCAGACGGAGGCGTTGACCTGTTGTTGATTGAAACCATTTTTGATACGCTCAATGCCAAGGCTGCCATTTTTGCCATTCGCAAATATTTTGCAGATGTCAACAAACCGATGCTCCCAGTGATGATCAGTGGTACCATCACGGATGCTTCTGGCAGAACGCTGAGCGGACAAACCCTTGAAGCTTTCTATACTTCGGTTATGCATGCCCGTCCGATCAGTATTGGCCTGAACTGTGCGCTCGGTGCAAAAGAAATGCGTCCGCACATCGAAGAACTTTCACAGATCGCTGCTTGTTATACATCGGCATATCCAAACGCTGGCTTGCCCAATGCGATGGGTGAATATGATGAGCGGCCAGACCAGACGGCACACTTCATTGAAGACTGGGCCAAAGAAGGATATGTCAACATTGTTGGTGGATGTTGCGGCACTACACCTGATCATATCAGGCATATCGCAGAAGCTGTCAGGAACATTACACCAAGGCCCTTGCCAGTTATTGAACCCGTAGTTTGAATTTTATGAGTGAACTGATCCATATCAAACCATATATGCGACTAGCTGGCCTTGAACCCCTCGTGGTGAGGCCCGAAACGAATTTTATCAATGTTGGAGAGCGCACCAACGTCACAGGCTCTAAGAAATTTGCACGACTTGTCAGAGAAGGCATGTATGAAGAAGCGCTCAGCGTGGCACGCCAGCAAGTGGAGAGCGGTGCACAGGTGCTTGACGTGAACATGGATGATGCTTTGCTTGACGGCGAGAAAGCGATGGTGACCTACCTCAACCTCCTGCAAAGCGAACCTGATATCGCCAGGATTCCCATCATGATCGATTCATCTAAGTTCAGCATCATTGAAGCGGGACTGAAATGTGTGCAGGGGAAATGCATCGTGAACTCGATCTCACTGAAAGAGGGCGAAGAGAAGTTCCGTGAACAGGCTACCACCTGTTACAACTATGGAGCCGCGGTGATTGTGATGGCCTTTGATGAAAAGGGGCAGGCAGACACCCTGGAACGCAGGGTTGCCATTGCAGAAAGGGCTTACCGCATTCTTACTGAAGAAGTAGGTTTTCCTCCTCAGGATATCATCTTTGACCTGAACATCTTTGCCGTGGCCACTGGCATGGAGGAGCATAACAATTATGGAGTAGACTTCATTGAAGCCACGCGCGTGATCAAAGAGAAATTCCCGCTCGTGAAAATCAGTGGAGGCGTGAGTAATCTGAGTTTTTCATTCAGGGGTAACGATCATGTGCGTGAAGCGATGCATTCCGTATTCCTGTTTCATGCCATCAGGGCCGGTATGGATATGGGGATTGTGAACGCGGGCCAGTTGGTAGTCTATGATGAGATCGATCCCGTGCTGCGCGAACTTTGTGAGGATGTGATCCTCAATAGGAAGGCCGATGCAACGGAGAAACTGATCAGCCTCGCCGAAACAGTAAAGGCTAAGGGCAAGGTGGAAATAAAGGACGAAGCCTGGCGCAACGGTCCTGTGGAAGACAGGCTCAAGCACGCGCTCATCAATGGTATCACAGACTATATTGATGCAGACACAGAAGAAGCAAGGCTCAAATACCCCCGGCCACTGGATGTGATTGAAGGTCCGCTCATGGACGGTATGAATGTGGTGGGTGACCTTTTTGGCAGTGGAAAAATGTTCCTCCCACAGGTGGTGAAGAGTGCGCGCGTGATGAAAAAAAGTGTAGCTGTATTGACGCCATTTATTGAACTTGAAAAAGCCAGTCAGTCGTCAGCCGGCAAAATCCTCATGGCCACCGTAAAGGGCGACGTACATGATATCGGTAAAAATATTGTCGGCGTTGTGCTAGGATGCAATGGATACGAAGTAGTTGACCTCGGCGTGATGGTTTCTGCAGACAGAATTCTGGATGAAGCAGTTAAACAAAATGCAGACATTATAGGCCTGAGTGGACTCATCACGCCTTCTCTGGATGAGATGGTGCATGTGGCACATGAAATGAAACGCCGGGGCATGAAACAGCCACTGATGATCGGCGGGGCCACCACTTCCCGCACGCATACTGCAGTTAAGATCAGTCCGCAGTATGAGAACCAGGTGGTGCATGTACTGGACGCGTCGCGGAGTGTGAACGTAGCAAGTAAATTACTTAGCAAAGAAAATAAAAAAGACTTCCTTTTACAGCTGGAAGATGAATACAATAAGATCCGTGACGACTTCGCGAAGAAGCAACAGGCCAAAATACTCATCAGTTATGCCGATGCAGTGAAGAATAAATTGGAGATCGATTGGACTACCTACAACCTGCAACACCCAACCTTTACGGGCACTAAAGTTTTCTCAGACGATAAGATCGAAGATATTATTCCCTATATCGACTGGGGTCCTTTCTTTATTGCCTGGGAACTGCACGGAAAATTCCCGGATATTCTTGCGGACCAGATAGTAGGTGCAGAAGCAACGAAGTTATACAAAGACGCGCTGGATATGTTGCTGCACATCTCCCGTGAGCAGTGGCTTCAGCCCAAAGCCGTGATCGGCCTCTGGCCATGCAACAGCAATGGAGCAGATACAGTGGTTCTTCAGGATGGAACCGCCTTGGAATTCTTGCGTCAGCAATCCAAAAAAGCGGCTGGTCAGCCAAACTATTCTTTGGCAGATTTCATTGCTCCTGCTGCCAGTGGGATACAAGATCATATAGGTGCGTTTGCGGTAACTATCCAGGGCATCGGGGAACATATCCGCAGATTTGAAGCGGCACATGATGATTACAATAAGATCATGCTGCAAGCACTTGCAGACCGGCTGGCAGAAGCCTATACCGAAATGCTGCATGAGAAAGTGCGCAAACAGTATTGGGGTTATGTATCTACAGAAGCCCTGAGCAATGAAGAATTGATCAAAGAAAAATACGAGGGGATCCGCCCCGCGCCGGGCTATCCCGCCTGCCCTGACCATACGGAGAAGCGTAAGCTGTTTTCACTCCTTGACGCATCAGCCGCAACAGGTATCCAGCTTACGGAATCACTGGCCATGTATCCCGCTTCATCGGTTTGCGGATGGTATATTGCGCATCCTGAGGCTAAATATTTCGGGCTGGGCAAGATCAATATGGACCAGCTGAAAGATTACGCGGCAAGAAAAGGTATGCGTGAAGAAGAAGCATTGAAATGGCTGAGACCGAATATGGAGTAATTAGAAAGTAAAAAGGTGGTTTACCGTTTTTACTTTTTAGTTTTAGTTTTTTAATTCAGTTCAAATGAGAATCATCTCCTACAACGTCAACGGTATCCGTGCAGCCATGAATAAGGGATTTATGGATTGGCTGAAAACGGATCCCGCGGATATTATTTGCGTTCAGGAAACCAAGGCCCTGAAAGACAATGTGGATCACAAGCAGTTTACGAACCTGGGCTACCACGACTACTGGTTCAGTGCACAAAAAAAAGGATACAGCGGTGTAGCGGTATTCACGAAAGTTAAGCCGGATAATATTGTTGTAGGGAACGGTCACCTGGAAAGCGATGATGAAGGCAGGGTGATCCAACTTGATTTTGGAAACATCAGGCTGATCAATGCCTATTTCCCCTCTGGTACTTCCGGAGATCATCGGCAGGATTTCAAATACATATGGCTTGATAAGTTCCTCGTGTACCTGGATGAACTGCGTAAAACGCATCCCAACCTCATCCTCGTAGGGGATTATAACATCGCCCACAAAGAGATAGACATTCACGACCCGAAAGGCAATAAAAACACTTCAGGTTTTCTTCCCGGAGAAAGGGCATGGATGGACAAGTTTCTGGCCAGTGGCTGGGTGGATACATTCCGCGTGTTCCATCCTGAACCAAACCGGTACAGCTGGTGGAGCCAACGTTTCCCGTCGGTCAGGCTGAACAACAAAGGCTGGCGGATCGACTATATAGCCGTTACAGAACCGCTTCGTGCTTTGTTGAAAGATGCAGAGATCTATCCCGATGTGAAACATAGTGATCACTGTCCCGTATACGTGGAGCTGGAATTAAAAAGTAAGAGCTAAAAAATTAGTCTGATTTAATTTTAAGTTTTTACTTTTTACTTCATGCTTATATACAACGTCACCATACAACCCACCTGGAGCATTCACGATGCATGGCTATTGTGGATGCGCGAGATCCATATTCCTGAGATCATGAAAACAGGGATGTTTACCCACCACAGAATCCTCAGGCTGATGGAGGTAGATGAAACAGAAGGACCCACCTACGCATTTCAATACTTTGCTTCATCCAAAGACAAGTATGAATATTACCTGGCAAACCACGCAATAGCCTTGAGGGATAAAACATATGAAAAATGGGGCGATCAATTCATCGCGTTTCGCAGTTTAATGGAGGTTGTGGAATGAGTGTGGATAAGATATTCTGACGCCTGGCCGCCACTACAACATGAGATAAATCATGATTTTAAGGATGCTCAAACCCACGTCAGCACTGCATTTCAAGCATCTACTGCCTAAAATTCAGTCCTGTAGCGGGTTTCAGCCAACAGCCCTTAATGAGCAGGTTCACAGCAATGTCAACGAAAGTTGCTGAAATCCGCTACCACACTGGATTGTAAAGGGTAAAAAAATATTTTTTTGGTTTGTAAAAACGGATATATTTGTCCGCACGAATAAAAACTTCATCTATGAACAAAGCTGAATTAATCTCTAAGATTGCCGAAGACGCAGGCGTTACAAAATCACAGGCTAACGAAGCACTGGATTCTTTTATTGAAGCTGTTACCAAAACACTGAAAGGTGGTGGTAAAGTTACCCTGGTTGGCTTCGGTACTTTCTCTGTTACCAAAAGGGCTGCCCGTAACGGTCGCAATCCTCAGACTGGTGCAGTGATTAAAATCAAGGCAAAGAAAGTTGCAAGGTTCAAAGCTGGTAAAGAGCTTACCAGTAAATTATAATCTGATCCTGCGACAGAAAAAAAGCAAGGCATCTTGCCTTGCTTTTTTAATTTTGTAACGAACATAAAAACATATAACATGGGCAGAGGCGATAAGAAAACCAAAAAAGGCAAGATCTTCAAAGGCTCTCATGGCAAGGCACGTCCTGCAAAGGCGCGTCCTGCTAAGAAGGCGGAAGAGAAGAAAGGCTAATAGGCAGTTATTAATGTTATTGGTTAATGGTTATTTCAGTAACCCCTAACCCAATAACAATTAACATTTTCAATTCTTTACGCAGTGTAACTTAGGTCAATGACCAAATGCCTACGCTGCGTTTTTTTATGTCTGCTGGTGACTGACCTTCAGGCACAGGGAATCCTTCAGTACAAGCGAGCCAAAAAGACCAAAGCAAGTTTCACGAAGGGGAGCATCATCAGCTTCATGGCTGACCAGGGCTACTGGCGAAAGGGTCGGATTTCCCGTTTAAAGTCAGACTCCTTATTTATCCTGCCTCTGGTGATCAGGCCCCAATTCACCGGGCCAGACAGCACTTATTGGGATGAAGAAGGTTATGCATTTACTGACATCTTTGCTATGCCCAAAAATGGAATACTGATAGACTTTATAGATGGGCGATTTACCGTTAATGGTGATGGCGGACATGTGCATTGGTACTGGATCAAATCCGGATACTTATTCAGGCTTGCGGCCCTGACCTTCGCGGGTGTTTACCTGGCAAATGGTTTGATTCAAAATGATCTCGCGCTGGAATCCAGCCTTGCGCCATTAGGCATAGCTGCTGGTCTCTATGCAGTAGGATTCACTATGAAGAAACTATATCACCCTTATAACAAGATCGGCAAGAAATATCATTTCGTCTATGTCCCATCCTCCTAATGCCCTATGCCTTTTGCCCAATGCCTACTATGGCGCGAGACGCTGAATAATCCAATCCCCTTCCTGACGGGAATACAGGATCCTGTCGTGCAGCCGGCTTGGTCGTCCCTGCCAGAATTCAATAGAAAAAGGAACCACTTTGTAACCTCCCCAGTGAGCAGGGCGGGGAATAGATCCGGTAGAAAACTCCCTGGTGTACTTCGCTACATTTTGTTCAATAACTTCTCTGCCTGCAATGATCTCACTTTGGGGTGAGCTCCAGGCACCGATCCGGCTACCTTCCGGCCTCGAATGAAAATAGGCATCGCTCTCCAAAGCATCCACTTTTTCAACCCGGCCTGTGATCCTCACCTGGCGCTCCAACTCCTTCCAGAAAAACAAAAGGCTGGCATAGGCATTCTCGTGTATCTCCTGGCCTTTGTGACTCATATAATTGGTAAAGAAAACAAAGCCCTGGTCAGAATAGTCCTTCAATAAAACAATCCTTGCTTTGGGTATTCCATCTTTCCCGGCAGTGGCCAGGGTCATGGCATTTACTTCATCGATCTCTGCAGCCTCTGCTTCCTTCCACCATCTGCCAAATTGAAGAAATGGATCCGCATATACATCGGCCTCACTGAGGCTCTCAAGCATGTATTCTTTTCTGATATCTGAGATTGCCATAATTATTAGCTATTAGCTAATAGCAAATAGCTACTAGCTCACTAAAGTGCCCACTTTTTCGCCCATCACTACCCGCTTCAAATTGCCGGGTTCGTTCATGTCAAATACGATGATCGGTAGTTTGTTCTCCATGCATAGTGTGAAAGCGGTCATATCCATTACTCGCAGGTTGTTATCGATACATTCTTTAAACGAAACCTGCTCATACTTTGTGGCAGTGGGATCCTTTTCCGGATCAGCCGTATAAATTCCATTTACCCTTGTTCCTTTCAGGATCACATCGGCACTGATCTCGATGGCCCTGAGGGAGCCGGCTGTATCCGTGGTAAAGTAGGGGTTACCGGTGCCGGCACCAAAGATCACTACCCGGTGTTTTTCCAGATGCCTGATGGCTCTTCGCCTGATATAGGGTTCGGCGATCTGTTCCATCTTGATGGCACTTTGTAAACGCGTGTACACGCCGAGTTTCTCCAACATCGCCTGCATGGCCATTCCATTGATGACTGTGGCGAGCATACCCATATAATCACCATGTGCCCGCTCAATACCTGTTTGGGATTCATTCATCCCCCGATAAATATTTCCACCACCAATCACGATGGCTACTTCAACACCAAGCTCCACAATCTCTTTTACATATCCGGCGTAGGTTGTAAGTACATCAGGATCCAGTCCATATCCTTTATCGCCCATCAATGATTCACCTGAAAGCTTAAGCAGAATTCTTTTATATACCGGTTGCATGGGGCTAAGTTACAAAAAAAGTTCGCAGTTCACAGTTCGCATAGGTCGCAGAAAATTCTCTGTGACCTACGCGACCTGCACTCTGCAAACTAAATAAAAAAGTCCCCCCGATTACTCGGAGGGACTGTATTCATTGCCACATTACCGCACTGCCACATTGCCGCATTGTCTTATTATCCAAGCGCAACACGCTTGAACGCAACCACTTTCACATCACCTTCTGCACTTTTCAGGTAGTCGCCCACGCTCCTGCCTGCATCCTTAACGAAAGGTTGAGCAAGGAGGGTATTTTCTTTGAAGTATGCGTTCAGCTTACCGTCAGCGATCTTGCTGATCATCTCTTCAGGCTTACCAGCCATTTTGGGATCATTCTTGATCTGCTCGGTCACGATGGCTTTCTCACGGGCTACAACTTCAGCAGATACAGATTCCGCATCTAATGCTACAGGATTCATCGCGGCAATCTGCATGGCCAGGTCTTTACCTGCTTCACCAACTGCTTTGCTGAACCCAACCAGTACACCCATCCTGTTTGCACCGTGGATATAAGAAGAAACATAATCTGCATCGATGCGCTCAAACTTGGCAATTCCGATTTTCTCACCAATAGAAGCAAGCTTATCGTTTACCATGTCAGAGATCTTTGCACCATTGATAGACAGTTCATTCAGTTCATCCACACCCTTCACGTTACCTGCGATAGCAGCGTTCATGATTGACTGAGCGAAAGCAACGAAGTCTGAATTCTTGCTCACGAAATCTGTTTCGCAGCTTAAGCAGAAAGCCAAACCTGTTTTGTTATCTGCGGTAGTAGCAGCCAAAACCACACCTTCTTTCGCATCACGGTCGCCACGGAGTGCCGCCACTTTCTGACCCTTCTTACGCAGCCAGTCGATAGCCGCTTCAAAATCACCATTCGTTTCTGTGAGTGCTTTCCTGCAATCCATCATACCGGCACCGGTAGACTGACGGAGCTTGTTAATATCCGCCGCAGTAATTGTTACTGTTGACATATTTTTAAATTAATGCTGTGTATAGATCTTATTTCCTTGTAGCTGGCCTACGTCCGCCACCGCCAGGACCTGCAACCCTGCGTTTAGGCTGACCACCTTTGGGACCGCCACCGCCACGCCTGTCACCACCTTTGTCTTCTTCTTCCAGCGCGAAACGAGAACCTTTCTCCTGTACTTCTTCCGTCTCTTCTGAATCATCAGCTTTCTCAGCCTGCCTTTCAGCAAGACCTTCCGCAATCGCCGCAGTGATAAAGTTAGCGATGATAGCCAATGACTTGGTTGCATCATCATTCGCAGGTACAGGGAAGTCTACTTTATTGGGATCGCAATTGGTATCAACGATACCGAAGGTCTGGATACCCAGGCGCTTCGCTTCAGCAAGAGCGATGTGCTCATGACCGATATCGAAAATCAGGAGGGCAGCAGGAACGCGACCCAGCTGAGAGATACCACCCAGTACTTTATCCATCTTCTCCCTGTCTCGGCTAAGTTGCAGACGCTCTTTCTTGGTAATGCTGTCAAAGCTACCATCGCCCAGCATCTTCTCAATGCTTTGCATCTTCTTCACGCTCTTACGAACAGTGTTGAAGTTGGTCAGCATACCACCCAGCCAACGCTCAGTAACGAAAGGCATATTTACACGCTTGGCGCACTCCGTTATGATCTCCTTCGCCTGCTTTTTTGTACCTACGTACATGATCTTCTTACCGCTCTTTGCGATGCTCTTCAGGGCAGCAGAAGCTTCCTGCAGACACTCAACGGTTTTGTTAAGATCGATGATATGGATACCCTTTTTCTCTGCATAGATATAAGGGAGCATCTTAGGATTCCACTTCTTACGCAGGTGACCAAAGTGTACACCGGCTTCCAGTAACTGTTGTTGTAATGAAGTGTTATTTTCCATTGTATTTGTATATAATGTTGTTGAACAATTTGGGATAAGCAATGATTAACGTTTGCTGAACTGGTAGCTCCTACGGGCTTTCTTACGACCTGGTTTCTTCCTTTCAACGCCACGTGGGTCACGTGTCAGCAGACCTACCGCTTTCAAAGCAGGCTTTACTTCTGCATTCAGCTCAACCAGCACACGGGCAATACCCAGCTTCGCTGCTTCAGCCTGACCTTTCTTGCCACCACCGGCAGCATTGATCTGGATGTCATACTTGCCCACCGCATCAATGGTCTTCAACGGCAGTTCCACCTGGTTCTGAAGATATACCTGGGGGAAATAAGCTTTATAATCAAGGTCGTTCACAGTGATCTTACCGTCTCCTTTGGAGATGAAGACGCGGGTAACCGCTTCTTTCCTACGACCAACTGCATTTTTCTGTTTTTCCATTGTAATTAGTTTGGACAAGTTTAGAATTTAAATTCAGCAGGCTTTTGTGCAGTATGCGGATGCTCTGCGCCGGCATACACAAAAAGTTTTTTAACCATTTTGCGACCCAGGCGGTTCTTAGGCAACATGCCCTTTACTGCCCGCTCAATCACCGCATCAGGACGACGCTTCATCAGGTCGCGCGCTGTTTCCGCTTTCTGACCGCCGGGATATCCTGAGAACGTCAGGTAATCTTTCTGGTCAAGCTTGTTTCCGGTGAAAATCACTTTGTCTGCGTTAATCACAACAACGAAGTCTCCACAATCAACATGGGGCGTATAGTATGCTTTGTTCTTGCCACGAAGTACCGAGGCAATCTTGCTACATATGCGTCCCACAGTTTGATTGGTCCCGTCCACAACGTACCAATTACGCTGTACGGAAGCTGCATTTGCATGCTTTGTGGTGAAATGTAATTTGCTCATTCTGTTTGTTTTAATCCCCTTAGGGGAACTGTTATCAATACCACCGCCAACCCGGTGGCCCTGTTAAGGGAGGGCAAAGGTAGAAGAAAACAGGTTCAAAAAGAACAATTTCATCAAGTATTTTTCATCGCACCTTCATAAATCATTGATTTTCAATTGATTTTTTGTCGATTTTTTCTCGTAGGTGTAAAAAGCCTGCAACTTAATAGCATTATGACGGAACTCATACCTCACCCTACTCCCTCACCCTAACTTTGCACAAACCCTAAACAAAATACCATGAAAAGGCATTTCACCGCCCTACTGATGGTGATGCTCTCCCTCCCCACCCTTGCAGGCGATATCAGTAAACCCGGTTACATCATCAACCTTAACGGTGACACCCTCCGGGGCAAAGTACTCCTCCGCGAAACCAAAAAAGGCTACTATGATTTAATTGAATTGTTCGTCAGCATCAAGTTTCAGGACTCCATGGGCAACGCCGTGGTCTACCATCCCGGCCAGATTCAGGGATTCGGTTATACGTTTGGGTCAGACAGCAGCTATGTCCATTTTCGGTCTTTCCCCAGTGTGGAGATGAAAGGAACTTTCGGAATTAAAAAAGAAACCGTTTTTCTGCTCAGGGAATGCAGTGGCATCATTGAAGTCTACTATCTGTATCATAAGAACGATGCCCTGATCCAATCATCAAAGATACCCGAGGTGTATATCATCTCGCATCACGACAGCAGTGCTGCAAAACTGACCTGGATACCCAATGACAAGATCAAGTTCGGCTCCAATCAGCTCATCTATAGGAAAACCACGATCGCACCATATCTCAAAGACTGGCCGGAAGACAATTTAAATGAAGTGCCTAAAGAAATGCCGATACCTACATTGTTCATGGTTTTCTCGAGTTATAATCTGTGGTGGGCCTTACAACACAAATTATAGACTTTATCTTTGCAGTATGAACCGCCTTATCCCTCTGCTGGTCATCTCTGCCCTGTTGGCAATATCAGCCTACATCCTTACCCGTAAAACAGAACAAATCTACTCTGCCGAAGTTAACCTGTCTGCCATTAAAGCCATGACCTACTTCGCTGACTCCAATAAACTCAGCAGATGGATGATCCCTTTTACAAATGGTGCAACATTCAAGAATGACCAATTGCTCCGGGACAATGATACCATCTCCATCCTGAAATTTTCAGCGTTTAATATTGACTTCCGCAGATCCAATCCTAAAGGATCACTCAACTTCAGCATTTCTGTGGTGCCGGATAAAGACTCTGTATTCCAATCTTATTTTTTGCTTAGCTATAGCATTCCCCGCTGGAAGCATATTTTGGGCGATGATCTTGCCGAAGATGCCAGGACCAGCCTTGACTCACTTCAGGCCTACCTTGGAAACCCGGATAAACTATATGGCTTCCCCCTCAAAATGGAACCGGTGGCAGACACCTCTTTCCTCTTCGCCAGAAAAACGATCGCTAAAAAAGATTTTGCGACAGAGACCAAGGCCTTATTCGACATGCTGATCAGCGAAGCTGAAAAAAGAGGAGCAGGATACAACGGAGTAAGGATCTTCCATTTTCAGGACGCTGGCAACCAGCGTACATTGTTCGCCAGTGTGGGTATAAAAAAAGATTTGGAAACAAAGGAAGGAGACATCGTAAGCCTGAAGAAAATGCCTTACCAAATGAACCTGCTCACGCTGGATTACAAAGGCACATATAAAGACATCACAAAGGCCTATCAGGCGCTGGAGGACTACAGATCAGATTATCGTTACGTCACAATGGCAATCCCTTTCCATAAGTACCTACAGGATGGATATGGGTTTGATGACAGCACTGTGGTGCATATGAAAGTTTGCTATCCTGTATTCTAGCTATTAGCTAGTAGCTAATAGCTAGTAGCGTCTCATTATTTCGTGCGATGAGCATATATCGTTTATCCGATACCGTTATCTCCCTGATTTTTTTAGACACGCCCCGTATAGAAACGCCATCCATCTGCTGGTATCGGAAACTCCCCGCTCCTGTATTGATCAGCAATGATCCGTGATCAGCATCGTTCCTTCCCATGGCAATGACATCCGCATCAAAATTGCCCGCCAGCACTACGTCAGGCTTTCCATCCTTATTCAGGTCCGTGATCAATGCATCATTGTAATTGCTCAATTGCGCCATGGCAGGCATGGGCTGCAATCGGAACCGAAGTCCACCCTCATTGATCAGGATCGCATTGGAAAAAGTTTCCGCAGTAAATACCGGAGCCTTATTTAACAATGCTCGATCTATGATCTTATCAACAGCCGATTTCGCAAACTGCTCTGCATACAAAAAGCGTTTCTTCAACCCGGGCATCTGTTTATCCAACTCACTTTTATTGGCAAAAGGAATCTCCTCGCCACGCAGGTAATACGTGATGAACTGTTCTTTCAACCCATTGCCATCAAAATCATCATAGTACATTCGCACCGGTTCCTGAAGGGTCGGCCTTACCCTTGAATTCTCCCCCTGGTTGCCAACAACTAAATCCACGTCACCATCTCCGTCAAGGTCTGCGGCCTTCACGAAACTCCACCACCCCTTTGTAGGCAATAAAGTTTGTTGACGAAACACTGCGCCATCTTTGATAAACGCAACCACGCCACCCCACTCCAATGCCAATACAATATCCTGGTCTTTATCGCCATTCAGATCCGTTGCTGTTGCTCCCTTCACAAAACCAATCTGCGCTAGCCCGGGTACAGATCCCGCTGTCACATCCCTGAAACCTCCTCTGCCATCGTTCTGCATCAGGTATGAACTGGGTACTGTTCCGTAGGCAAAACTGATGGCACGGCCTCCGAAAAACAAGTCCGTTTTACCATCATTATTGATGTCCATCGGAACCACACAAGACAATGTGGAAGCAACCCCTTTTATATGTGTCTTTGTAAATGTCTTTCCTTCGTTATTGATATACACCCTTGGCCATTTAAGACTATCAGCTCCATAATATTCATTGCCACCGCTCACCACTACAAGATCCTTCCAGCCATCCCCATTTACATCGTTCCAGATCGCATCCACATCTTCATACAGACTATCTGCGTTCAATACTTCAGATTGCCATGGCACAAAAACACCATCTGCACGCTGAACAAATAATCCGGCTTTCTTACCCCTTGCACCGCCAACAAACACATCATCCATTCCATCATTGTTCAAATCACCAACAGCCAGCGCCGGGCCCTCCGTAGACAACATATGCGGAAGCAAAGGCTCCCGGTTAAACTCCACATAGTCATTTTCTTTGTGCGTATACAAGAGTCCCAATTGAGCAGCATCATCATGAAACGCCCTTCCACCTTCCACCTTCAACCTTCCACCTTCTGTCCTCCACCTTCCACCTTGAAACGCAGGAAGTCCTTTTCTCCAAACCGGCTTCCATGATACCGCTCCTGATGGTATCCATCGCTCATAGGTCTGGTCTGGCCAAACAACCAATAAAGAATCGGCTTCTGATCTACCCATTCCAATCACCAGCGGCACTTCCATACTGCTTTGAAACCCCCTGACGGCCTGCTTCTCGTACAACTGCACGGTGTCTCTCTTATACGCGAGTATGCGAGTACCTAAAGCATTCCGGTTGCCGGGTTCTCCAACCGGAACCACGGTAACAGAACGATTGCCTGAAGATTGATTTTGATAAATAAAAGCCGCATCCTGGATATTATTGACAATGAGATCAAGATCCCCATCATTGTCCAGATCCGCATAGGCGGCACCGTTAGAAAAACTCGGCCTGTCACCCTTGACCCTCAACCCCTCATCTTCAAACCTTAGCGCTGATCCATTCACCAGAAATTTATTCGGCAGCTTGATCTCAGGAAATTGATCGATGAACGCAAAGTCTTCTTTGCGCATCTGATCTTTCCGGATCTTCTCCTGGATGCTTTCATTGGAAATATAATTGACATAGTCGATATCATTCAGCCGCTTGGGAATGCCATTCGAAATAAACAGATCCTTGTTGCCGTCATTGTTGAAATCTACCCAGAGCGCAGACCAACTCCAATCTGTTGCTGCCACATTTGCATAAAATCCGATCTCAGAAAAATAACCATCGCCTCTATTCAGTTGCAGGTTGTTCCGGGTAAACTGATGATTGTATCCATACTTCAGTTTCATCAGATAGAGATTGTACTCATCATCGCCCAAAGATCTTTTCAGGATGTACGGATCCTCAGGAAGCATATCCAGCGTTATGATCTCCGGTTGAAGATCATTGTTGATGTCTGCAATATCAACGCCCATAGAAAACTGGCTGGTATGATCTATCCTGTCATTCAACTCATCAATGAAACGCCCGTTCTTTTGATTGATATAGAGATAGTCGTTTTCATGAAAGTCATTGGAAACATAAATATCTGGCCATCCATCGTGATTAATATCCGTCACACAAATACCGAGGCCATAGCCAATGTTTGAACTGTTGATGCCAGACTTTCGGGTTACATCTTTAAATTTTCCATCGTTGTTTTGATAAAGCCGGTCTCCGGATAAACTATCATAACTATTTTCAAACTGATCTCTTGGCCTGAAGGTACTGTTGTACCGAAGGGAATGGTTGAGGAGATACATATCGAGGTCTCCGTCTCTATCATAATCCAGGAATGCGGCCTGTGTACTGAATCCGGAAAATGCAAGGCCACGTTGTTGGGATTCATCTTTGTAGACCGGCACGCCGTCTTTCCCGATCGATTGGCAAACCAAGAGCAGG
>Ga0207941_1000127_pt1 | contig 23880 bp, 23 predicted proteins | sample LakMenEpi13Sep12_FD_150695 | JGI IMG/M metagenome (GOLD analysis project Ga0207941, IMG submission 150695) | Freshwater microbial communities from Lake Mendota, WI - 13SEP2012 deep hole epilimnion (SPAdes) | ecosystem: Environmental > Aquatic > Freshwater > Lake > Epilimnion/Euphotic zone ...
GTCGGATCGCTTCCGGCTGGAGCTGAGCGCCTCGGGTGATGCGCCTGAATCCTGGCTCTACGACCTGCTCACCACCGCCCACATCCCCCGCCTGGTGGCGGAGGCCTCCACGCCGGCGCTGGAGGGGGTGGACCGGTTGATGTCCGCCCTGCTCGGCCCGGTGCAGGACCGCGAGGAGGAGCCCGCGTCGCCCGGCCAGGAGCGCCTGTTCAACCTGGCGCTGCTGGTGTTGATCGGCGCTCTGCTGGCCGCTCTGCTCCATTTCGTGCTCACCCGGGTGGGCCTGGCCGAGGTGGCCACCGTGTTCCGCCTGGGGCTGTTCACCTTGGCGCGGGTGTTGCTGCTGCTGGTGCTGGCCAGCCTGATCTGGACCCCGATCGGCGTGGCGATCGGCTTCCACCCCCGCCTGGCGCGGCTGCTGCAGCCCCTGGTGCAGTTCCTGGCCTCGTTTCCGGCCAATTTCATCTTCCCCTTCGCCACCCTCTTCTTCGTCCGTTTCCAGATCCCGATCGGCTGGGGTTCGATCCTGCTGATGGCGCTCGGGGCCCAGTGGTACATCCTGTTCAATGCCATCGCCGGCGCCCAGACCATCCCTTCCGACCTGCGGGAGATGGCCGACGACGTGGGGCTGAAGGGGCTGCAGCGCTGGCGCAAGCTGATCATCCCGGGGATCTTCTCGGCCTGGGTCACCGGCGGGGTCACCGCCAGCGGCGGCGCCTGGAACGCCAGCATCGTGTCGGAGGTGGTGAGCTGGGGCAGCACCACCCTGGCCGCCAGCGGCCTGGGGGCCTACATCGCCGAGGCCACCGGCCGGGGCGATTGGCCCCGCATCGCCCTGGGCATCGGGATGATGAGCCTGTTCGTGGTGGGCTTCAACCGTTTGTTCTGGCGCCGCCTCTACGACCTAGCCGAAAGCAAATACCACCTCTGATCCCGCACCACGCCCCGCCCCCGATGGACCTGATCACCGTTGACCACGTTTCCAAGCGCTTCCCGTTGCCCGATGGCAAGGGCGAGTTCACGGTGCTGGGCGATGTGACCCTCTCGGTGCACCGCGGCGAGGTGCTGGCCCTGCTGGGGCGCAGCGGCAGCGGCAAGAGCACCCTGCTGCGGATCATGTCCGGCCTGATCCGGCCGAGCCAGGGGGAGGTGCGCAGCAATGGCCTGCCGATGCGCGGCGCCAATCCCAACCTGGCGATGGTGTTCCAGAGCTTCGCGTTGCTGCCCTGGCTCACGGTGCAGGAGAACGTGGAGCTGGGGCTGGCGGCCCGGCATGTGCCGCTGGCCGAGCGGCGCGAGCGGGCCCTCAAGGCGATCGACATCGTGGGCCTCGATGGTTTCGAGAACGCTTACCCCAAGGAGCTCTCGGGCGGCATGAAGCAACGGGTGGGCTTCGCCCGCGCTTTCGTGCTCAACCCGGAGGTGCTGTTCATGGATGAACCGTTCAGCGCCCTCGATGTGCTCACCGCCGAGAACTTGCGAGGCGAGATCGATGACCTCTGGAATGCCGGCACCTTCCCTTCCAAGAGCATCCTGATCGTGACCCACAACATCGAGGAGGCCGTGTATCTGGCGGATCGGGTGGTGATCCTCGGCTCCAAGCCCGGCCGGATCCGCGGCGAACTGCAGGTGAACCTGCCCCGCCCCCACGACCGCAACCACCCCCGCTTCAAGGCCCTGGTGGATTACATCTATTCGGTGATGACCAACCCGGACATCGCCGTGACCGGCGAGGTGGAGGGGCCCGAAAGCGGCGCTGCGGCGGCCGGCGCCGACCCGCAGCGCTCCCCCCAGCGCAGCAGCGGGTCTCCCTTCGCCCGGCCCCTGCCGCATGTGCGGGTGGGGGGCATCAGCGGCCTGCTGGAGCTGGTGGCGGAGAAGCGCGATGGCGATGGCTCGATTCCCCAGTTGGCCCAGCGCCTGCAGCTGGAGGTGGATGATCTGCTGCCCCTGCTCGATGCGGCCGTGCTGCTGGGCTTCGCGGAGGTGGCCGATGGCGATGTGCGCCTCACCGCGATCGGCCGCGACTTCGCCACCACCACGATCCTGCGCAGCAAGGACCTCTTCCGCCAGCAGGCCCTGGGCCGGGTGCCGGTGCTCAGCAGCATCGTGCACACCCTGCAGGAGAAGGAAAACCGCGCCATGCGCTCCGATTTCTTCCTCGGCATCTGGGACGACTACTTCCCCCTCCAGGAAGCCGAGCGCCAACTGGCCACCACCGTGGACTGGGGCCGCTACGCCGAACTGTTCGAATACGACGCGATTGAGGGGAGGCTTTATCTGCCTAGTTGATCTACAGCCTCTGTTCATTGTCAACACATGTCGGCGAAGGGGACTGCGGTTACAAGAGTTGACTCTGCTATATGGAAGTGGTTCTCGGAAAGCGGCAGGAGGGGTACTGTGGTTCTCGGAAACCACCCATATAGCGTTATGTGGAACAACTGACATGTACCTCTACAAAGAAGACGCAGACAACTTCCTGGGGGGTCTGAAAGATCGCATAGCAGGAGAGTTCGACGCAGTCCACAAAGTCCTGTACCGGCTGCTCAAAGAAGATGATTGGTCGCTAGTCATCAAGACACATGCGATGCTAGAGGCAATCGTTACAGACTTGATCATTGCAAAATCCAATGAGACCCAACTCAAGTCGGTTGTTGAACGCCTCCCCTTGCATGACAGTCAAATCGGAAAGCTGGCTATCATAAAGCAGTATGGCTTACTGACTAAAGGTCAACTCAGATTTATTCGTCGTGCTTCGGAGCTACGAAATGAACTCGTCCACAGACTTGAGAATATTGATTTTAGCTTTGAACAATACGTGGCCTCTATGGATGGGAATCAACGAAACGCATGGAGTGAGTCACTCACATGGCATTCACTGGAGACCGAGGCTTCAGAAACTTGGGCCAAGGCGGCACTTGAAAATACAAAGGTCGCATTTTGGTTCAGCGTCTTTATGCTGGTGACAATTGTGGTTCTTGATTCAGATACCCTGAAGATGCAGGAAGAACTAGATAAAATGGCATTACGAGCAACACGTGAGTTACTTCAGGAGAATGAGAAGCCAGAAGCACCATCCACATAACAAGCCCCTCGAGTGGACAGGCCGCCAACTACTCTCAGCTTCGCCACCGCAAGCTACCTGCCTGCCACTCAGGGGCAGCGTTAGCACCATCTTGCTGCTGAAATTGACCAGATTATTCGGGCCGAAGGTTAAGGAGGGTCTATTTACAAGGAACACCTAAACACCTTAAGCTGGCCCTCGCAAGTCAATCAACGAACAGGAAAACTCAGATGACGCGCAACAAAACACTTGGCCTGGCTGTGGCAAGTGCTTTATTCATATGTGGCCCCAGCTATGCCTCAGGTGGTGGCGCAGTGGTTGCCGGACCAGGCGCCATGGAAGGCAAGCATTTCGACCCAAAAGGCAAATATCCGTCAAAGTTTACGGTCGAACTTCAGAACGGCCAACGAAAAATTTTGCCGTTTGAGGACCAGCGGGATTTCCAAGAAGCCAAGAGGGGACTGATCGCCGTACCACAATTCAAACAAATCAAAGCCGAGGCCGGCAATGTGGCCTGGGATATGGGTAGTTACGAGTTTCTGCTGCAGGGCAAAAATTTCGACAGCATCCATCCATCACTGCAGCGGCAGGCCATTTTGAACATGGCCTATGGCCTCTATGAGGTGGTGCCTGGAAAGATCTATCAGGTGCGTGGGTTCGACCTCGCCAATATCAGCTTTGTCAAGGGCGATACCGGTTGGATCGTCTTTGACCCACTGACGACCAAGGAAACAGCCAAGGCAGCGCTCGATTTCATCAACGCAAAGCTCGGCAAGCGGCCAGTGGTGGCAGTTGTCTACTCGCATTCCCATGCCGACCACTACGGCGGTGTCCGTGGTGTGGTGGACGAGGCTGACGTCAAAAGCAAAAAGGTGCCGATCATCGCGCCAGTGGGCTTCATGGAACATGCGATCGCGGAGAATGTCTATGCCGGCAATGCCATGAACCGGCGGATGTTCTTCCAGTATGGAGTGTTGCTACCACGTAGTCCCTTCGGCCACGTCGACCAGTCGATTGGAAAGAATACGGCCAATGGCAGCATTGGTTTGATCCAACCGACCCGCTACATCGAAAAAGATTTTGAAACCTTAACGATTGACGGCATCACGATGGAGTTCCAGAACACTCCTGGAACCGAGGCACCATCAGAAATGAACACCTGGTTTCCACAATTTAAAGCTTTCTGGGCCGCCGAAAACATCACAGGAACCATCCACAATATCTACACGCTACGCGGCGCACTCGTGCGAGATGCGCTGGCCTGGTCCAAGCACATCAATGAGGCACTATACCGCTATGGAACAAAAGCGGATTATATGTTTGCCGCCCATAGCTGGCCCCGTTGGGGCAATGGTCGCATCCAGGAAGTGATGCGCACCCAGCGTGACGCCTACGCCAACCTCAACAACAAGGTTCTGCATCTCGCCAACCAAGGGGTAACGATCAACGAGATCCACAACGTTTACAAGCTACCTAAGAGCCTGCAAAACCAATGGTCGGCCCACAGCTACCACGGCTCCGAGGAACACAACAGTCGTGCTGTGATTAATCGCTATCTTGGCTACTGGGATGCCAACCCTGCAACGCTGATGCCGCTTTCGCCGCAGGATTCGGCACCATTATATGTTGAGATGATGGGCGGACCTAATAAGATTATGAAAAAAGGAAAGCAGCTCTACAGCCAGGGCAAGTACAGAGAAGCCACGGAAATCCTGAATAAATTAGTTTACGCCCAGCCGAATAACGTGGCAGCCAAAGACTTACTGGCGGATGTCTACGAGCAAATTGGTTACCAAAAGGAAAGTCCCAGTGTTCGCAACAGCTTCTTAGGTGCAGCTTATGAATTACGTCGCGGCATGCCCGCTGGTGCAGCACCGAAATCCAGTGGACCGGACACGATTCGCGGGATGTCAACAGATCTCTGGCTGAACTACCTGGGTATCCGCCTTGATAGCACCAAGGCAGACGGTTTGAAGTTTGTTATCAACCTGATCACGCCTGACAATGGAGAAAAGTTTGTGGTGGAGCTGAGCAATGCAACGCTCACCAACATCAAAGGCCAGCAGTCGACTAACCCAAATCTAACGATCACGGTGAATCGCAGCGACCTTGAATCTGTGATGGGTGGCACTGCAACCTTTGATGATTTAATCAAGGCTGGCAAAGCAACATTTGTCGGAGATCGGAAACCCTTTGATCAACTCAGGGGCCTGCTCGCCAGGTTCACGACAGACTTTGAGTTACTCCCTGGCACCAAACCGACAAAAGCAGTATCACCAGTGCCAAAAGATCCATTTGCCCTCAGTGAGACCGGCGCTACGGGTGGGGGGTGATGTCCGGGAACCGGATGGGTCGGGCTCATGACCTTTCCTGCGGACTTGGAATGAGCTCAACCGCAGCACTGCAGATTTTGTGTAGCAGCACGCACATGTGGTTCGCGGTCCCGCAAGCCACATGTGCGGTTAGGTGTCTTTACTTCAAGCCCTATGCTGGAACAGGATTTGGTCGAAGGGCTTGAGCACCCGTTGTCTTGGTTTGCAGAAGGCTAAGAGGGAGCAGGAGTAGTTATCGGAACCTTCCAATAAAGAGTTGGCTGGGTTACTCACCCAGCGATAATTGCCTGAGTTGCACGAGGCACCCATGACAATACAGTGGAGTCAAGAAATTCTTGATCGATTTGTCGCTCCCGGCATTCACGACTTTGTTGATGCCAGCATTCCGGAGTTGAAAGAGTCGCTGCGAGGAGAGTCGGACTGGCTTTTCAACCATTTCTTGACCAGTGCCTTTCAGCACAGCTATGGTGAGCCAATGAAGTCTCAGATTTTTAACATCATTTATCGCGCAAGCACTGCAATTACCAAGTACAGACTGGCCCGCAATCTGACTTTGAGCTATGCGAGGATGGCACGACCAGGTAGCCCCAACATTCCCCGATATTTTGAGGCGCTATGCGAATGGGAGGCCTGTCTGCTCAACTGGCAAGTAGGTGTTCAAGTCTTCAATCGGATTTCAATCCACGACAAAGTCTACCGTCGCGGTGATGACTCAATCGATGAACGAGCAAATGAGCTGGCAAACACGGTCAAGCATGCGGGTGGCACCACTTCGGCGATCTCTCGCACTGTGCCGATGTGGCTGGCACAGAGTGGATTTGTGACCGAAAAGGGCACATTCCCATACATCTCCCTTGCCACACTCATTGAGCAAATGGGCGACTTTGCCATTGAAATCGCAAAGCCAGTCAAATAGTCGATACAAGCAACATCTCAAGCCGCATCCAGCCAACACGGCTTGCAGCGGTCGTCCATGGCTGGCGGCATTTTGGTCGGGCGCGGGGCCTTGGGCTATGGGCGCCGCTGAAGCAGGCGTTCGAAGAATCAACAGAATGCCCATAGCATCGGCATGCGTCACCAGACAAAGACTTCTTACCTGCGTTGGCGGAGCACCAGATCGATCAGCTGCAGCAAGGATGCGGCCACGGCCGCCACGTAGGTGAGGGCGGCGGCATCCAGCACCCTCTTTACACCATCGGCCTCCTGCTGGGTGGACACAATCCCCGTGCTCGCCAGCACCGCCTTCGCCCGGTTGGAGGCATTGAATTCCGTGGGCAGGGTGATGATCTGAAACACCACCACGGCTGCGAACAGGCCAATGCCTGTCCAGATCAGGAGGGGTGAAAAGGAGAGCTGGCGGAGCACCAGACCAGCCATGAAGGGAAAGATCCAGATCATGTTGCCCACATTGCAGAGGGGCACCAGGGCCGAGCGCCACACCAGGGGCGGATAGCCCACCTGGTCCTGAATGGCATGACCGGCCTCATGGGCAGCCACGGCGACCGAGGAGATGGACTTGCCGTCGTAGACGTGCGGTGAAAGTCGCAGGGCCTTGGCGAGGGGGTCGTAGTGGTCGCTGAGGAAGCCTTCATGGCGCTCGATCCGCACACCCTGCACCCCCGCGCTCTGCATGACCGCCTGGGCGGCCTGGGCGCCGCTGTATCCGGATTGCACACCTACTTTGGCGAAACGATCGAACGTGCTGTGCACCTTCCGCTGGGCCCAGAGGCTGAAGAGCAGGGCTGGGATGGTCAGAACGAGATATTGAAGGTCGAAGAACATGGCGTTAAACCCGAGGGGGCCTGCGGCGATGGGGACAACACCATTGTTCTGCGGCCATCTGATCGAGGTCAATCATCGTCAGATGGAAGCCGATGGAAGAGGGTGGAAGCGGCCCCATGGGATTCCCTTACGGCGCTCTCCTCACGGAGGATCTGGCCTTGGCGATCCAGCGCCATTCAAGGAGGCAGCCCGATGATCGCTCACGTCTTGGGGCGCTGTAGGGCCCGCGAATGGGCACCGCAACTCTGTGCCGCCCGACACCTGGGGGAGGCCCGATCCCGTGCCTAGCTTCCCGATCAGACCGACTCTCCCCCCATGGTCATCCGCACCCGCCTCGTCGAACTCTCCAGCCTGGAGGCCGTGGCCTACCGCCAGAAGCTGCGGGGCGGCCAGTCGGGGGTGGTGATCCTGCGCCCCGACACCGCCCAGCCCGGCCTGGCCCTGCTGAACCACCAGAGCGGCCAGCCCGATCCAGCCGCCAACACCCCCGCCGACCTCTTCCCGCTGGAGGCGTTCCAGGAAGCCCTGGAGCTCACCTCCGGGCTGCCCTACAGCAGCCGCGGCCCGGTGCGTTCGCCGGCGGCGGTGCCCGGCGCCCCGGCCGCAGCCGCCGTGGAAGCACCGGCCGCCCCGGAGCTGGCCGAGGAACCCTCCGGCGCCGATCTGGCCACGGTGAACAGCGCCGATTACCAGGCGATCGTGAAGGCCTACACCAACAAGAAGGGTGAGATCTCCTACGAGCTGCTCAACAAAGCCCTGATCCAGGCCGCCCGCTCCAACCCCTACGTGAGCGAGCTCGTGGCCCGCAGCGCCACGGAGGCGGAGATCCGCGATCACGTGGTGAAGGCCAACTTTGAAGCGGTCACCGGCAACCGCGCCATCAGCCAGGCCGAGGTGAACGCCATCCTTGAGCTGCTTGATGCTGTGAGCCCCCGCTCGGTGCTGCGCGACCTCAACGAGGAGCTGCGCCGCATCCTGGCCAACGCCCGCTGAGGCCCTGCCTCACACCAACCGCGCCCCCGCGCTTCGCTGAGCTCCACCTGGAAGTCGCGCACCCCCTTAGCCCCCCCCAATCACCATGGACAAGCGATTGACTGATACCCAGTTGCAGCGCTTGGTGGCGGAGGTCCAGAGCCTGTCCGACCGCCACCGGGAGGAGCTCGACATCAATGAGGTGAAAGATATTTTGCAGCAGCTCGACTTGTCGCCCGAGTTTTTAGATGACGCCATGGTGCAGCTCAAGCGCCAAGACTCTCTAGTTGTGCAGCAGCGGCGCAGGCGCTGGATTGCCGCAGGGGTGTCGGTGGTGGTAGGGCTCGGCCTGGCGAGCTGGCTGTGGCTTGGGAGGCGACACCAGGAGCAGCTCGCTCAGGTGGTGGCCCAGGGCGATCGCATTACCCTGAGCCAAGACGACGGGGGCAATCTCAGCCGGGTGAAGCCTCAGGCGGGCGGCAGTGAGCTGGTTTATCGCATCAACGTCGCTGACGCCCCAGTGGGGGAGAAGCTTGCCCTCTCCTGTCGCTGGACCGACCCCAGCGGCCAGGTCGTCCATCAAAATCAATACCGCACCAAGCCGATAACGACACCGGTGTGGCCCACCTCCTGCCGCTACACCGTTGGCCCTGAGTCGCCCGCAGGTGCCTGGAAGGTGGCAGCTTTTTTGGGTGATCGTCAGCTTAGCGATGCCAGCTTCAGCGTGGACTAGCGACTTGATGGGATGGGATGCGATCGCAGCGGCAGCAACCCACTCCTGGGGCTGCATTGGTTATTGGGGCTACGGCGAAGAAGTTGATCTGGGTCGGAGCCTGAACGATCTGCTGACTCAAACAAAGCTAAACAACTGGCAAAGCCCAGCTATCCTCAAGGATAGTCGAGTTGGTCTCTCGGCGTCGGGGGTTGATGCCGATGCCTGGTTCTCGGTGACTTCCGATCGCCTCACCCTAGGGCGCGATGTCTTTGGGCGCATGCCTTTATTCTGGATGCAGAAAGATCAGGGAATTTGGTTTGCCTCGCGGCTGCAATGGCTGCTGCCTCTGGTGCGTTCCCAGGGCAAAATGCCTGAGATTAACTTGGCGGCGCTCTATGGCTACAGCTGCTTTTCTTATGTGCCCACGCCCCTCACGCCAGTACAAGGAATCCAATCGCTATCAGCGGGTACTGAGCAAACTTGGACGCTCGATGGCCAGGGGCAGTTGCACTCTCCTACCCGCCGCACTCTGGTGAACTGGCGGGAAAGTCCGACCCAGCTTGAGGATGAGACAACGGCGATTACCCAGCTTCAGGCCTTGCTCAACATCGCTGTAGAGCGCCAGATTAGCGATCTTGTGGATGAGCCAGTCGGGGTGTTTCTGTCCGGCGGGCTGGATTCTTCTTTGGTGGCGGCGATGTTAGTCAAGGCGGGGGTGCGGGTGCGGGCCTACACGCTTGATTTTGGCTCCAGCAGCCTGCCCGAATGGCCGTACGCCGCGCAGGTGGCCCAGGCTCTGGGTATTCCCCTGGTCAAGGTGGACGCCAGTCCCCGCCGCATCCGCGAGGCCCTGTCGGCCACGGTTCGGGCGCTGGATCTTCCCTTTGGCGATGCGGTTACGGTGCCGTTGTATCTGCTCAACCAGGCTGCCAGCCAGGACGTGGGGATTATCTTTAACGGCGAAGGCGGCGATCAGCTGTTTGCCGGCTGGACGAACAAGCCTCTGATTGCAGCCAACATCTATCACTTCGACCACCCCGAGGGCAGAGAAACCTTTGCCCAGCAGTACTTGCGCACCTTCCACCGGCTGTGGGGTCACGAGGCTCGGGTGTTTCAGCCTGCGGTGCTGAGTGAAATTCGTGCTCTGGATCCCCAGGACTGGCTGTACCCAGCCCTTGAGACAACGGCGACCCAGGGATTATTACATCGTTTGCGGCGAGCCACGTTGATGCTGAAGGGGGCACAGAATATTCATCCCCGCGCGACCAATTTGGCGCTTGCCCAGGGGCTCCGGGTGCGATCGCTTTTTTGCGACCCCGACCTGGCGCAGTGGTCCTTTGGCCTGGCCGGTAGCCTTTGTCTGAAGGGAGCCTGTGAGAAGTACATCCTCAAGCGGGCGGTGGAGCCCTGGTTACCCGCCGATATTGTGTGGCGACCCAAGCGCGGCATGGGGGTCCCCTTAACCTCTTGGTGCTTCAATGAATGGTGGAGAGATTTGGGTCATTGGCTTAATCCTGGTGTCTTAGCTTCCCAGGGACACTGGCAAACAGACCTGGCCCTGGTCACAGCTCTTGGGGATCTCAGCGGTACGATTCAGGGGCGGCGCATTGGTGAAATCCTCTGGCTGCTGGTGATGTGGCAACAGTGGCGATCCCAGGTACTCGGCGAATCTGTGGATCATTTGTGGCAGCATCCATTTTGGTTACCCCACCGAGTTTGGCGATATCGCAAACAATGGCTCTAACCACCCAACCCTGCCCCCCAGTGATGCCAATGCCAGGGGCCTTCCAGCCCTCGGCGGCGCTGGCGACAAGCCTCCTGCAGGTCTACGGGTCGCCGCTTTACCTCTACGACGGCGATCTCCTCCAGCAGACCCTGCACCACATTGCCCAGGCCATCCCCTACCGACGCACCCGCTTTCACTTTGCCACCGTTACCAACGGCAACGTGGCGCTGCTGCAACTGGTGCGGGAGGCGGGCTGGGGGCTGCACGCCAACACTCCGGGCGACATTTACTTGGGCCTGCATGCGGGGTTTAAGCCGGAGGCGATTGTCTACAGCGGCAGCAACCTCAGCCGAGCCGACATGGCCCAGGTGTTGGCCTGGGGCATTGCCACCTTCAACCTCGATAGCCTGGCCCAACTGGAGCAACTCTGCGATCTGTATCCAACCCTGGACAGCGCCGCGAGGCAGCCTTCGCTCCGTCTTGGCCTGCGTCTGAACGACCCTGCTCTCACGGGTGACAGCCGGATTGGGGTGCGTCCTGAAGAATTTGCTGCGGCCCAATCCCTCGTCGCTACGGCCAACGAATCCGCAAGTGCTGCAACCATCAAACTCGGCGGGCTGCACTTCTACCGGGGCACGGGCACCAATGCAACCCAGGCTTTTACCCAGGTGATTGACCGTGTGATCGAGCTAGGGCAACGCCTCCCCGACTGGGCTGATCTCGACTTTGGCGGCGGCTTTGGCCACCCCTACCGTCATGGGGGCGCAGCCTTTGACTGGCCTATGTTTGGGCAAGCCATCACAGCGAAGTTGAACCAGCTTTCGCCTTCGATAGACCTGGTGATTGAGCCGGGGCGGGCTGCGATCGCAGGTTGCGCGGCCTTACTGACCACTGTGGTTTCGGTGAAGTGGCAGGGCGATAGACAACTTGTTGGTGTCGATACCTCCGTGGCCAACTTGTCGGTGCCTTCCGTCCACGGCGGCTTCCGGGAGATTGCTGCTCTGGGAGCGAGTCCAGGTTCCCAGACCTACCCCACGGATGTGTGCGGCAACACCACCTACTCCCGCGACTACCTGGGGCGCAACTGCCAGCTGCCCAAATTAGCCCCCGGTGACACCCTGGCCATTTTAGATGTGGGGGCCTACGGCTATGCTATGGCGTCTCACTTTTTGCACCGCCCACGCCCGGCGGAAGTGCTGCTTCACGCCGGTCAGCACCGCCTGATTCGTCGGCGCGAGGGCTATCCATCGCTCATTCTCAATCAAGTTTTTTAGACTTTATTTCTCCTAGTCCTTAGCACAAGAGAAATCGCCATGAAATGCATTCAGTGTAATGTCGACAACAATCTCAAAGACCGCACCGCAAACCAGGGCCGCTGTAGCAACTGCAAACACCCCTTTGCCTTTGAACCCACCACTATGCAAGCCAAGCTCCGGTTTACGGATAGTTTTTTCGCCAAGGCATTGGCCGATATCTCGGCTAACGGTACGCTCTATTTTACCCGCAAACAGTTGCTCTATCTCTTGGAAAAGCGGCTGCTCCGCAAGGCGAGAATTGTGCCAGCAATCTATCTTATTGGATTATTGATCATCATTGCGAATTTTCTCGGCATGAGTATATTGGTTTCCAATCGCCTCGGGTGGATTGTTCCTATATTTATGATTTTGTGTACTATTGGTATTATCTCTTTGGCGCAGAGGTTTGAGCGGCGCTTCCTACGGCCAAAAAAAATAAACAAAAGAGTATTGATTGCCGACGCCATGTTGGATTTTTGGCTCAAGCGGTGGGAGCAGTTCAATGGCTCCCCAGCCCGGCTGCTTTCACCCCCCAGCGCTCCCGCATCCCTGGTTCCTGGCGTCAGCGCCGATGAGATCACGGCCTACAGTTTTGATCGGCTGCTGGTGTGCGACAGCGTTGCCATCGCCCAACTCTTGATCGCCAACAATATCCACTTTGAGCATAACTGCGCGGTGCTCAGCATTTCGGGCTATCCCCAAGGCATCTTTGCTACCACCATGGCCATGCTCCGCCGCAACCCCGATTTGCAGGTTATTGCGCTGCACAATTGCAGCCCCTCTGGTGTTGCTCTGATTAACCAGCTACGCACTAGCCCCGACTGGTACTTAGACAGCGCCCAAGTGATTTTCGACCTGGGCATACTGCCTCGGCAAATTGCGGCAGCTCGCGGTCAAGCATACATTCAAGTATCAGCAGACTCTGCCCAAGACGCCCGAGTGATGCCACCGGAAGTTATCAAGCAGCTGTCTGCAACAGAGTTAAAGTGGCTAGAGGCAGGCTACTTTGTTGATCTCGAATCTTTTGCTCCACAAAAGCTGATGCAGATTGTTAGTCAGGGCATTGCTAGAATGCAAAACTTGGGCGAGGATGTTGGCGACAACTTGATTCTGGTGGGTGGTTTTGGCGGCGATGACGTAACCTTCGTCTACGCCCCTGATAATTTTGGTTGACTAAATAGCTTTAGTCGACTAAAAAACTAGCTTGTCACTTGAGGTTGGCTTGCAGCCAGATTTCTAGGCTAACTAGCAGCCACAGCTTGACGCCGTAACGGCACCAAGGATCGCCCTGATAGTTGAGCCATTGTTGAATCATCGCTTGATTGAGATAGGGCGCGATCGCCGCCTGCCGACTCAGCAGCAACCTCCTCGCCGCCCGCCGCCACTCGCGCTGAAACCCTGCCTGTACGGGCACCATCATGCCGCTTTTGGGGCGCTTGAGAATCACCTCGGGCAGTAGATCGGCCACCGCCTGTTTGAGTACGGCCTTCTCCTCAACCCCCGATAGCTTGTACTGGGGCGGAATGGTCATACTCAGCTCGACAATACGCGGGTCAAACAGGGGCGATCGCCCCTCTACCCCGGCGGCGCGGGTGAGGTTACTCACTTTGGTTAGAATTTGGTCGGCGCCCTTGAATTTGATGTTCAGCATCATCAAGCGATTCAAGTAGTTGGCCGAAGATTGCAGGTCATCGGCAAAACAGTAGGCTTCAGACTGCACCGCTGCCCACAACTCGGGCTTGAGGAGCTGGGGTAGGTCCGCGGCGCACTTGCGAAAGGCAAGCAGGTACGCCTGAATGGGATCTTGCTGGCTGACCGGGCTGTAGAGCTGGTTGATCAGCATCGGCTGATTTTTAGGGCCACCAAAGCAGGGGTCGCCCCCTTCGCCGTTGAGCACAACGCCAACCTGCTGCCGTGCCAGCTTCCCTAGCAGGAGATTCGGCACCGTCAGGGGGTCGCCAATCGGATCATCGAGCCAGGCCATGGTTTCCGGCAGCGTCTCCCACATCTGGCGGAGGGAAATGTCGAGAATGTGGTGCTGGGTGCCGCAGTGCTGGGCCACCAGGCTCGAAAATTCCAACTCGTTGGGGTAAGGCTCGCCAAAGTGAATAGAGTAGGTGTGGACAGGTTGAGAATGAAGCTGAGCTGCCAACGCCGTGATGGCACTAGAGTCAAGCCCGCCAGATAAAAAAACCCCCACCGGAGCGGCTGGCAACGAGTCTTGGACGACCTGGTCGAGCTGCGATCGCAGCCGCCCTCCATGCCAGCCTAAAGATTGTTGTTTGTCCTCAGCATCTATACGTTCCTTTAGCTGCCAGTAGGGGTGGTGATCATCCCCCGGCCAGGTGAGCTGGGTGCCGATGCACAGTTCGCGCACATCTTGCCAGAGGGTGCGATCGCCAGGCACAAAGGCGCAGCACAGATAGTCGCGTAGGGCGATTGGGTCAAGCGTGTTGGAACGGAAGGGGGCCAGCGACCGCAGATCTCCCGCCGCCCAGCGGGTCGACCCCTGGGGGGTGTAGTACAGCGTTCTAGCTCCCGCCGGGTCTCGCCCCAGCCGCAATACCTCGCGCTCCCGATCCCAGACTGCCAGAGCGAAAGAACCAACCAGTTTCGCCAAGACTGACGGCTGTAACCTTTCCCAGGCGATGGCTACCAGTTGAACATCGGACAAGTGCGGTGGATTTTCTAATCGGAGCTTGCTGACCAGCGATCGTCGATCCGAGAGCCAAACATCCCCCACGACCACATAGCGGCCGGAAGGGCTGAAGGCAAGCTGCCCTTCAACCGAACGGCCAGCTCCCACGGCGATGGCCAACGGCCCTTCTTGCCAGGTGGCGCCGCCCCATTGAGCATCCTGTCCCCAACCCACACGCCAGGTGGGGGCAACTGGCAATGGGTACCGAATCGGGGAGCTGGAAAACCGGAACATAACGCCAATCTAGGGGTTTAGATCAGGCAAGCGCCCACCCGCTTTTTGTTAGTTACTAGGCTACTCTATATCAACGTTGGAGCAAACTGCTTTGTGGCTGGTGAAGGATGTATCGTCTTCTAGAGTTGCTCGGGACTTAGGTTAAAGTTCCCAACCTATGCACGGTTAGGCCACAGAACAGTATTTTATCCCTTAGCGCGGCTGACTTTGGACTTACGGCTCTTCATAGCGGTTCTGGGATTAGCCCTCCTCGACAGCCTGAATCCGATGCTGTTCGCGGGTGAGTTGTACGTCCTCAGGGGCCCGCACCCAGAGCGGCGTGCATTCGCTTTCATCGCCGGCGTCTTCGTCGTGATGGTGGTCGGTGGATTGCTCCTCGCTGGCGGTTTGACGCGATGGGTGGCTTCCCACTTCTCCCGGCTACCGGACGAGGTCTGGCTTCATGCTCAGGTTGCGCTGGGTCTCGGACTGGTGGTCTTTGGTCTGTTCTACCGCGCATCTGCGGATCGTAGGACGGTTCGCAAGCCTCCAGGAGGCCTGTTCGGTCCGTTCCTTTTCGGGGTGGTGTTGATGTTGAACGAGGTGACGACAGCAGTGCCGTATTTTGCGGCGATTGCATTGATGAGCGAGGCACCGTTATCACCTTTGGAGTGGCTGATCGGCTTGTTGGTTTACAACCTTGTGTTCGTGGTGCCGCTCTTAGCGTTCGTGGCGGTGCATCGAGTCTATCGGGCTCGCTTCAATGTACTGAGTGACCGGATCGATGCCTGGATGCATCAGTGGGGGCCGCGGGTCCTGCGCTTTGGGTCTATCGCGTTCGGTGTGCTGCTTCTGGGTGATGCCGCCTTGACGGCTGCATTCAGTTAGCGCCGCCAACCGATCAAGCGCCTCAGCGCTGCTCATTCGCACCAGGTAGATGACTGATGCCAACCCAAGGCTTGTTCAGGGCTAAGCGTCTTCTTGGTAGCTCAATAGGCTCGGCTCCCTCACACCAACCGCGACCCCGAGGCCCGGCGGGCCTGCTCCGGATCGAACACCGCCGCGATCGTGCGGATCAGCCAACGGCCGGGCAGGGTCAACCGGGCCAGGCCTCGCCCCCGCGTCTCGCTGAGCTCCACCAAGCCATCGAGGGCCAGCTCCTTCAGGGCGAGCCATTCCGTCGCGTAGCGCTCTAGGTCCAGCTCCACCTGGAAGTCGCACATCATCTTTCGTTCGTTCGCGGATGTGTGTTGAGCCGCGGGCGCCTGTGAAGCAGGGGGCCTGGGATTGTGGAACCGGCCCCCGGGCGGTGATCTAAGCCGCTGCGCCCTTTGGGGGCGGAAAGCCTCGGTCTCGCCGTCGCCCACCTTGAGCCCGAGCAGCCCCGGCGCCCGTCCTCCCTCACCCCCATGGCGACGACGAATGCGCGGGATCAGATCTGCTGAGCCTTGCCCAGCCGACCCTTGAGGTAGGTGGCATTCAGGTAGAGGTAGGCATAGTCGGCCACCTGCCGGCGACGGTTCAGGAACGCCTGCACCTGCTGGTCGATTTCCTTACAGATGTGACTAATCTGCGACTTGGAGATGCCGCCCTGGGAGCCAAGAGCACCCACCAGGGAATCGACCTTTCGGGTGGAAACGCCACCGATTTAGGCCTCCATGATCACGCCATAGACGGCCTGCCCACCTCTTGCTATGCCAGCCGCCTGAGGTGCCGGGGGAATGACACCACTGCTGCGGTCGCGCGCCTTTTCAGCGGTGCATCTGCAGCCGCTGAGTGAACACGCAATTGTCTCTGTGAAAATCCGGCTAAAATTGGCCCGGCCTTCCCATTCGGCGTTTTCTTGCATCCAGTTCCATCCGCATCGGGGCAGGGCGATCGTGCAGGGTCTGTCTTCTCGGCAGCACCCTGGTGATCCTCTCGGCGGCTTCACCCGCCGAGGCAGCCCCGTTCCGGTTCGAGACGGTGGTCAACAATGCCGACCTGATTCCGGGCACCTCCAGTCTCTTCAATGCCTACAACCCACCGTCCATCAATCGCTCCGGGCTTGTGGTGTTCAGGGCCAGGGGCCGGGGTGGCAGTGGTGGCCAGCCGCCAACGGGCATCTTCACCCGTGATCTCCTCGATAGCGCCTCGCCCCGTCCGATCTTTGCGATCGCGCCGCGGGGAGGTTTCGTGCCGGCTCCGAGCAACACGGGTGCCACCTTCACCGAGTTCCCTTCGTTCCCGCGCATCGATCTGAACGCTTCGTCCACCGTCGCCTTCCGTGGTCAGTCCAACCCTGTTTGGCAATCCCCAGATGGCTCGCTGGGGACGTCGGGGATCTACAGCAACCCACAGGGCAGCCTGATCACTGGAGCCAGTCAACTCGGAGCACTGGCCGCGTTCAACGACTTCAGCGTGCCGTCCTCCGCCGGTCCGACAGGCCTGAAGTTCGATCAGTTTCCCGGTGCCCCCTCGGTGACAGACAATAAGGTCGTCTTCAAGGGCAACTGGACCGATGCCCAGGGCGTAGGCAGAACCGGGGTGTACTTCCGCGATCTGGTTGCCGAGGGCGGAGTGGCCCCTGTCCGGTTCATTGCCGACAGCACCACGCCGATTCCTGGTGATGCCCAGAACCGCAACTTCGGATCCACCGCACCACCGAGCTCGGCGCTGAACATGGCGGTGTTCCTCGGTGTGGACAACGAAGACGCACCCTCCGTCGGGGGCATCTATCTGTCATCCCTGCTTGGGAATCCGACGACCCTCACGTCCCTGGTCAGCATCGGCGGCCGCACCGATCTGACGGATGCCGGTGGGCTCACCAACATCGGCGAAGTCCTCTCTTTCAATGGTCGTTCTGTGGCCTACTGGGGCGCCTGGGGCTCCGAGACCATCACCCAGCAGGTCTCCTGTGCGGGCTCAGGGAACGAGGCGAGGCTTCAGTACTGCCAGGAGCAATCCGCGAAACCCGAAACCGGTGGGGTGGGCAACGGCAACTTCCAGTTCGAGATTCCGCGCCATCAGGGCATCTTCGTCACCGATATCGCCTCCAAGCTCACCAGGCTGATCGCCAGCACCGGTGAGCAGTTCTCATCCTTCCTGTCCTGGAACTTCTCCGGCCGCCCGCCTGGGGTCGGGGAAGGGGGGGATGAGGAAGGTGATCAGGAGCTGGCCCGCTGGCGCTCCTCCGCTTTCCTGGCCCTCGATGAGGACAGCCTCGCCTTCAGGGGTGTCGACCTCGGGACGGTGGATGGCATGGACGAGGTCTTCAAAGAGATGATGTCGGGTCTCTATTCCGCGGATTCCGATAGAACCCCTGACATTCGTACCATCGTTGAGACCGGCATGGATGGCGGGCTCATCGATCCGGAGGCCGCCGGCATCCCGATCGTGGCCGTGGGAATCGAGCGGGATGGCTACCGCAACGGAAGGATCGCCTTCGCAGCCAGCATGGCGCTCGAAGGTGAAACCGAGGAGGACAGCCTCAGCTGGGCGGGGGTGTACGTCGCCGGTGAATCCTCAACGGGTCCGCTCTCGCAGGTTCCGGCCCCCCTTCCCCTTCTCGGTGTGGGAAGTGCCTTTGCCGTCGCCCGCCGGATCCGCAGGCGGAATCGGCTGAGTTCCTGAGAGGACTCTTTCCCTCCGGCCGATTGAGTAACTCCGGCCGGACCAGGTCCCTAAGGGCCTTGTTCAGCCGCTTCCCTATGGCGCCGTGGCGGGCTGGCCCGGGCTCCGTGTCACAGAGGCTGCTGAATAGCGGCCCAACCGAGAGCTGCTGCGCTGGTCCCGCTCCCACCGGCGATGGCCGTCGCCATCTGGGACGTTCGATCGGCTGATCGGGCGATTCCTGCTGGCCTCTGTCCCTCTCGCGGAGCACTGAATTGAACCCTTGCGCCCCTCACCGCTCGTTTCATGCCAGCGCCTCCGCGGGCTGAGCAGGGCCCGCTTCAATATCCTGAGTGACCGGATCGATGGCTGGATGCATCAGTGGGGGCCGCGGGTCCTGCGCTATGGGTCCATCGCTTTCGGTGTGCTGCTTCTGGGTGATGCCGCCTTGACGGCTGCATTCAGTTGGCGCCGCCCGCCGATCAAGTGCATCGAGCGGATGCAACGAGCGCCATCCTGATGCAAGAGCCTCAGCGCTGCTTTTACGCAACAGGCTGATGACTAATGCCAACCCAAGGCTTGTTCAGGGCCCAGCGCCTTCTTGGTAGCTCAATAAGCTCGGCTCCCTCACACCAACCGCGACCCCGAGGCCCGGCGGGCCTGCTCCGGATCGAACACCGCCGCGATCGTGCGGATCAGCCAGCGGCCGGGCAGGGTCACCCGGGCCAGGCCGCGCCCCCCCGCCTCGCTGAGCTCCACCAGGCCATCGAGGGCCAGCTCCTGCAGGGCGCGCCATTCCGGCGCGAAGCGCTCCAGGTTCAGCTCCACCTGGAAGTCGCACATCACGGCGCGGATCAGGCTGCGGCGCTCCAGCACCGCCGGATCGCGCACCACCAGGCCCCGCTCCACCGGCAGCTCACCGCGCTCCAGGGCGCCGTAATAGGCCTTGAGATCCCGCTGGTTCTGGCAGAACAATTGCTCGAACTGGCTGATCGCCGTGGGGCCCACCCCCAGCAGCTCCAGTTCCCCGCCGGTGGTGTAACCCTGGAAGTTGCGGTGCAGCTGGCCCGAGCGCGCGGCGATCGCCAGGCTGTCGCCGCGACGGGCGTAGTGGTCCATGCCGATGGCGTCGTAGCCATGGGCGCACAGCAGGGCGTTGGCGGCCTGCAGCATGGCGATCCGCTCCTGCTGGCTCGGTAGGTCGGCGGCGGCGATCCTGCGCTGCAGCGGCAATTGCTCCGGCAGGTAGGCGAAGCAGAAGAGGGCGATGCGATCGGGCTGCAGCTCCCGCACCAGCTCCAGGGTGGCCTTGAAGCGCTCGGGGGTCTGGAGCGGCAGGCCGCAGATCAGGTCCACGTTCACGCTGGCGAAGCCCGCCTCCCGCAGCCAGCCCATCACCCTTCGCAGCTGGTCGCTGGGCACCACCCGGTTCACCGCCTGCTGCACCTCGGGATCGGCGTCCTGGATGCCGAAGCTCACCCGGTTGAAGCCCAGCTGCCGCACCCCCAGCACCTGATCGCGATCGAGGAATTCGGGGTTGAGCTCGATCGAGGCCTCCAGATCCTCCGCTAGCTCGAAGTGGCGGCCGATCAGCTCCCACAGCGTGGCGGTTTCGCTGCCATTGAGATAGTTGGGCGTGCCGCCGCCCCAGTGCAGCTGGGCCAGGCGGCGCCGCTGCGGCATGGCGGCAGCCACCCGCTCCAGCTCCCGGCCCAGGGCGGCCAGGTAGGGCCCCACCACCTTGGAGCCCAGCTGGGTGGTCACCCGGTTGCAGCCGCAATACCAGCAGGCATGGCGGCAGAACGGCACATGCACATAGAGCGAGAGGGGCGCCTCGCTGGGCTGGGCCAGCTGGGCCTGGAGCTGCTCGGCCCCCACGCCGTCGTGGAAGGCGGCCGCCGTGGGATAGCTGGTGTAGCGGGGCACCGGCCGGTCGTGCTTAAGCAGCAGGGCGAGCGGATCGATCCCGCCGCCCGGGCGGAGCGTGGTTGCGGTGCTCGGCGCGGCGGTGCCGGTGGCGAGGGGGCGGCTGGCGAGGGGCATGGTGCTGCAGGGGTTGGAAACGGGGAGAACGGAGTCGGCGCGATCGGCTCAGGCGGGCAGCGGAGCGGCCTCCAGCTCCGCCAGCTCGGCCAGGAGCCGCTGGGTGAGCACGAAGGCGGTTTCGGCCTCCTCCAGCAGCTCCGCCTCTTCCTCTTCGCTGAGATCCAGTTGCTCAAAGCCCTCGTGCAGGGCGGCTTTGAGCTCCGGGATCGGCTGATCGAAGGCCCAGAAGCGCAGCGGCGGCAGTCCGCACCGCTCCAGGATGGCGTTGGCCTCCCGGCCCAGCTGCTGCCCACCCGAGAGATCGCCGCCGTAGCGCACGTACACGTGGGCCATCAGCCGATGGGGCTCCTGACGCGCCAGCAGCCGCAGCCGCTCCAGCCAGAGGGCAGCGGTGGGGGAGGCGGGGCTGCCTGGCAGGGCGGCGAGCTGGGTCAGGTCGTGATCCAGGGCGCCGCTGCGGGCCAGCTCGGACCAGGGCACGGCGCTGGCGCCAAGGGCGCCGGCCAGGGCGGGAGCCTCCCGCTCGAGCAGGGCATAGGCCGGGGCCACGGCCCGCAGCAGGGCGGCCAGCTGCAGGGGCGTGGCCTCCCCGGCCAGCAGGGCGCGGGAGAAGGCCATGCCTTCGGCCTGGTGATGGGCCTTGCCGATCCGGGCATGGAGCCGGCGCACCCGAGGGCCGAAGCCCCGGCGCAGGTCGGCATCGGCGGCGCCGGCGTGGTCGGAGATCGAGGCGGCCGGAGCGGCGGGGCCGGCGAGGGAGATGGCGGTCATGGCGGAAACGGCAACAGAACGACGGCCTTGCTGGCGATGGGCCCCGGAGCCAGACCTGGAGCAGGCCCCCGAACTTCATCGGCCGACTTCTGCATAGTATCACGCTATCGTGATGAAGTGATCACGGATTCGCCTCGCTGGCCACCATCGGCTGGCTGAGCTGACGCAGCAGCAGGGCCGCGAAGCGGATTCGCAGGCCCAGGCGCCCCAGCCAGCTCGCCACCCCCGCCGGGCCGCCCTCGCCCAGCTGGCGGTGCAGCGCCACCATCCGATCGCGCAGCTCAAACCAGCGCTCGTCCTCCAGGGCGAACACCACCGGGAAGGCCTGCCCCCGCAGGCCCCGGCGCAGGGCGGGCCAGCAGCGGATCAGCACATTGAAGAGGTCGCCGTGGCGGTTCTCGTCCTGACACCAGGGCTCGAAGAAGTCGAACAGCGGCGCGAAGGCGTTGTCGGGATGGGCCTTGAGGTGGCGGTCGATCAGGATGATTCGTGGCGGGCCTCATCGCGGGCCATCAGGCTGAACAGGCGGCCCAGCTCGGCGCGACCGGCCTTGATCAGCTGGCGTGAGAGCTCCTTGAACAACAGGAAACCCGAGAATTCCGACACGCAGGAGCGCACCAGGTAGCTCTCGTAGGCCGCCTTCTGCTCGGGGTCGAGATCGCGGAGGCGATCCAGCGGCGCCTTCCGGTCGAAGTGGTCGCGGTTGTAGTCGGTCTCCATTTCCTGGAGCATTGCTTCGAAGGCGGGGCGCTGCTCCTGGAGGTCGGTGCGGGCGGCCTTGGCCAGGTCGGTGGTGTAAAAGCGCGGCGTCAGCAGGTCTTCGCGCAGGTGGGGAGCGGTGGCGGTCATGGTTGGGATGCGGCGTGGGCGAGGCTGTAGGCGCGGGCGTCGGCGCCATCGCGGTGGGCCACGAACCAGGTCCTGAGGCCCTCCAGCCAGGCGAGGCGACGGTCCCGATCACGACAGCAGCGCAGCAAGCCCTCCAGGGCGGTCTCACTGGCGTGGCGATGGGCCAGGCGATGGCCGTGGCGGAGGCACCCCCAGTTGTCCAGCCAGCGCTCCTCGAGCCTCAGGTGCAGCTTCAGATTCCGCAGCAGGATCTGTGAGGCGTGGTCGCAGGCGGCGGCCTCCTCGGCGCTCCAGGCCGGAGCCTCGGGCTGGTGCCACTGGATCAGGGTGGTGAGCTGCTGCTCAAGTCGGTCGTGCTGCCGTTCCAGCAGCAGGCGTTGGTCTGGCCACAGCCGCGGCCAGCGGTTGAGCTGGGGTGGGGGGTTGAGCTGGGATGGAGGGCGGATCAGGGATGCGGTCATCGCTTAACGAGATAACGACAGCATGATACTGGCTCAACATGCGTCCATTTTGATGCGATGGCTTGAATTCGTGGTATGTTTGCTGGCGTACGGGTGCTGCTCTGCCTTCTCCAGGTCGCGCGGCCGCCAGGCCGCCAAATCCCAGCCCAGCCCAGCCCAGCCGCAAGGCTCGAGTCCGGTCCAGTCCAGCCCACTCCGGTCCAGGCAGTCGCTCAGTCCGGTCCGGTCCGGTCCGGCCAAGCCCAGTCCAGTCCAGTCCCTATCTCAATCTCAATCTCCATTTCCGTCCCAGTCCGCCCCATGGAACCCCTGGCCGAGTACTTCAAGGTCTTCTCCGAGCCCAACCGGCTCGCCGTGCTCATGGCCCTGCGGGACGGCCCCCGCAATGTGACCGCGGTGGTGGAGGCCACCGGACTCAGCCAGGCCCTGGTGTCGAAGCACCTCAAGCTGCTCACCATCGCCGGGGTGGTGCAGCGCCACCCAGAGGGTTCGCTGGTGTTCTATGAGGTCAGCGACAGGGCCGTGTTCAAGCTGATCGGCCAGGCAGAGAAGCTGTTGCTCGCCACCCGCCGCCAGCAGTTCGACGCCCTGGCGGCCATCCTCTGAGCCAGGATCAGGGCCCAACCGCAGCCTGGGTCCATGGCTGAGCCATTCCCCGGCAGTGCCCCCGAACCCGGGGCCCAGGCCCCCCGGCAGCCCCTGCCCCGCTCCCTCGACGACCTGCGCGCCGCCCTGGCTGCTGGCCAGCGGCAGTTCAGCGGCCTCAGCCTCGCCGACCTCGATGGGGTGGACCTCGACCTGGCTGGTTGCAACCTCCGGGAGGGCTGTTTTCTGGAGGCCCGGTTCGGCCATGCCCGCTTCACGGGCTCGGATCTGGTCGGCTGCGCTTTCCAGCGGACCCTCCTGTGGGGCGCCGATCTCTCCATGGTGCGGGCCCAGGGCTCCCTCTGGCAGGAGGCCGACCTGTCCGGCTCCCGACTGCAGGGGGCCGACTTCAGCGAGGCGCTGCTGCACCGCGCCTGTCTGCGCGGGGTGGTGGCCGCCGCCAGCCTCTGGCAGCGGGCCCGGCTGGTGGAGGCCGATTTCCGCTCCGGCCTCGACCAACTCACCGACCTCGGCTGCGCCGACTTCCGCGGCGCCGACCTCAGCTTCGCCCAGTTCAACGGCGCGAACCTCCGCCAGGCCTGCCTGCAGGAGGCCAGCCTCTATGGCACCGATTTCAGCGGCGCCGATCTGCGCCAGGCCGATCTGCGCGGCTGTGATCTGCGCCATGCCCGGATCGCTTCCGCCCGGCTCGAGGCGGCCCGCCTGGAGGGGGCCCGCCTGCCGGAGATCTGAGCCGTGGGTCCTCCAGGCGGGGCCGG
>Ga0207941_1000130_pt1 | contig 23479 bp, 18 predicted proteins | sample LakMenEpi13Sep12_FD_150695 | JGI IMG/M metagenome (GOLD analysis project Ga0207941, IMG submission 150695) | Freshwater microbial communities from Lake Mendota, WI - 13SEP2012 deep hole epilimnion (SPAdes) | ecosystem: Environmental > Aquatic > Freshwater > Lake > Epilimnion/Euphotic zone ...
GTTTTAAAATTTGAACCCCACTTGGCTTTATTTGTTGCAGATAATGATGCTTTGTTGTTTTATCGAAAAATCGCTCAGTTGGCTCAAGAATATTTACAGCCTAACGGACAATTGTTTTTTGAAATTAATCAGTATTTAGGGACTGAAATGATTGCATTAATAGCTTCTTATGGTTTTACAGAAATAGAACTTCGACAGGATGTTTATGGAAATGACCGAATGCTCAGAGCGGTAAAAAGTTTTTAGAAAAAGGAAAAATTATTATTCGTAGCGTAATGCTTCAATCGGGTCTAGTTTTGCCGCTTTTATAGCCGGATATAAACCGGAAACAACTGCAACTAAAAAGCTGGTAATCACCGCGGCAATGATTGCCATCCATGGAATAATAAAATCAAATTCGAGTAAGGCTGCAAAAGCTGAGCCAATTGAAATACCTAAAATAATACCAAGAATCCCACCTAATTGGCCAATTACAATTGTTTCGGTAAAAAACTGAAAAGCAATCGTACTTTTTTTAGCTCCCAACGCTTTTCGTACACCAATTTCTCTGGTTCGTTCTGTCACGGAAACCAACATAATATTCATTAAAGCAATAGAGGAACCAAATATGGTAATTACCCCAATTATCCACGCCGAAATTCCTAAAACAGAAGTTAACGATAGAATTTGATTGATTAATTCGTCACTTCGAACAATTCCAAAATTATTATCCTGAACCGGATTTTGTTTTCGAACTTTTCGCATCGTAATGATTGCGTTGTCTATGGCAGCATCCAATAACTCTTTTTTGTCTACTAAAACACTAAGGTTATAATTAATATTGGGTTGTGTAAATAGTGAACGAGCTACCTGAATTGGAATCATTACCCTTAAATCCTGACTATTACCAAAGGTTGAACCTTTTTCTTTAAGTATTCCAATGACTTTAAATTTGGCCCCGCGAATAGAAATGATTTTATCAATAGGATTCACATCTTTTAAAAGGCCATTTTCAAAATCGGAGCCCACTACACAAACAAAATTGTTATTTTCAATATCGAAACCGGTAAAGTTTCTACCATCGGCTAATTCCAATCCTGAATTGGTTAAAAAGTAATCATCAACACCTAGTACTGTAATTTCAGGGTCAGTTTTTTTATTTTCAAATTTTACTTCGGCAGCAGCAGTAGCGGTAAATGACAAAGAGGCATGGGTGAAAGGATAATTATATTTTTCTTGAAATCCTTTTGCTTCCGGATAGGAAATAATCGGGTTGATGATTTCGCGTTCTTGCCTGCTACCATTTCCCACACGAACTTCCAGTTCATATTGTCTTATGGTAAAGGTATTGGCTCCCATCGATGCAAAATTGGTTGACAGGGTATTTTCAAGAGCTGATACTACCGTTAAAATACTTACCAGAGCAGTAATTCCTATTGCAATAATTACAATCGTCAGGATAGTACGAAGCAACTGTGTTTTAATAGAACCCAGTGCAATTTTGATATTTTCTTTAACTAATCGAGCCATATGCTTAATTTGACACGAAATTACAATAATTGTTACAAGGTTTCTTTATTTTCTTTAAAAAGTAAGATATTTGCACAAGGAAATGACAGTGGCAAAAATCAATTACAATGACAAAAGGCAATGACACTATCAAAAATCAATTGTAAAACCATTTTCAAAATTATATTAAAAAACAATAATGGCACAAAAACCGAGTATTCCTAAAGGAACCAGAGATTTTTCACCGGCGGAGGTCGCAAAACGAAACTACATCAGTTCTATTATGAAGCATCATTTTGAGGTGTTTGGTTTTCAGCCAATTGAAACACCTTCGTTTGAAAATTCAGAAACGTTGATGGGAAAATATGGGGAAGAAGGCGATCGATTGATTTTTAAGATTTTGAATTCGGGAGATTATTTAGATAAAGTTGGTTCCGATGAATTGAATGTTATCGATTATAAAAAACTTTCCGGTAAAATTTCTGAAAAAGCCCTTCGTTACGACCTAACCGTTCCTTTTGCCCGTTATGTTGTGCAACACCAAAATGAAATTGAGTTTCCGTTTAAACGATATCAAATTCAACCCGTATGGCGTGCTGACCGTCCGCAAAAAGGCCGATTCAGAGAGTTTTACCAATGCGATGCCGATGTTATAGGTTCCACTTCGTTGTGGCAAGAAGTGGAGTTGGTTCAATTGTATGATGCGGTTTTTACGCAATTAGGTTTAGGCGGAGTAACCATCAAAATCAATAACCGAAAAATTTTGTCAGGTATTGCGGAAGTAATTGGAGCGAAAGATAAATTAATTGATTTTACTGTTGCTTTAGACAAATTAGATAAAATAGGTGATGACGGGGTGAAAAAAGAAATGCTTGATAAAGGAATTTCGGAATCCGCCATCGAAAAAGTGCAACCTTTGTTTCAGTTTAACGGAACAGTTGCAGAGAAAATTGAAAAGTTAAATGTGTTAATATCTTCATCCGAAGAAGGAAAAAAAGGAGTATCCGAGCTGCAATTTATTTGCGAAACCGTTGAAAAATTAGGTTTGCAATCTGCACTGATTGATTTGGATGTCACGTTAGCCAGAGGATTAAATTATTACACCGGAGCCATTTTTGAAGTTGTAGCTCCACAAGTTGCGATGGGTTCTATTGGTGGAGGCGGTCGGTATGATGATTTGACTGGAATTTTTGGATTGAAAAACATGAGTGGGGTTGGAATATCCTTTGGATTAGACCGAATTTATTTGGTTTTAGAAGAATTAGGTTTGTTTCCTGATACGGTTTCGGCAACTACAAAAGCGTTGTTTATCAATTACGGAAAACATGAAAGTTTGTATGCGATGGAAGCTATTTCCAAATTGCGTCGGGCAGGCATTAAGGTGGAATTATATCCGGATGCCGCCAAAATAGCCAAACAATTTCAATATGCGGATAAACGCGGCATTCCTTTTGCTGTTATTGCCGGTCAATCAGAATTGGATCGAATGGAATTTGGACTCAAAAACTTGCAAACCGGAGCGCAAACTGCTTTAGATTTTGAGGAATTGAAAGAGGTATTAAAATAGCTTGAATTTTATATATTTTTTTGAATTCATTTAATTTTATTTAAAGCAATGGTTGTCAAAAAAAGTATTGTTTTGAATCGATACACTAATAATATAGATTTTCCAATTCATAAAAACCATTTCGTGAACAAAGGATTATATATCGCCACTATTGAACCCAGAAGCGGGAAGTCACTTTTAAGTTTAGGATTAATGGATGCGTTGCTAAGCCGTATGGCAAAAGTAGCTTATTACCGACCCATTATTACCGAAGGTAAGAAATCTAAAATTGATAGCCATTTGCAATTAATTCTTCAAACGTTTAATTTAAAATTTGACTATGAGAATGCGTATTCTTATACCAAGCAAAAGATGATTCAGTTGGTTAATTTGGGAAAGAAAGGGGAGGTGATTGATACCATTATGAACGATTATAAAAGATTGGAAGAGGAATACGATTTTGTATTGGTAGAGGGAAGTGATTTTGAAGATGAAGTTTCTGTTTTTGAATTTGAAATTAACCTCCAAATTGCTAAAAATTTAGGATTGCCGGTTTTGATAAATGCCTCGGGAGACAATTCTATAGAGGATTCCATTCAAAATTTAGAATTAGCTTACAAGTCCTTTTTAGGAAAGGAAATTGGTGTAATGGCTATTGTTATCAATAAAATTCAAGAAAAAAATAGGTCTAAATTTATTAAAGGAATTCAAAAATTTTGTGCAGATGAGGTTCAGATTTTAGCTATACCGGTCAATGAATTATTGAGCAACCCTAGTGTTCGGGAAGTAGTAGAAGCTTTGAATGGAAAGGTTTTATTTGGCGAGCATTTGTTAGATGGTATAGTAGGCAGTTTTAGTGTGGGTGCTATGCAATTACACAATTATCTTACTCATATTGGTCAAAATAATTTGGTGATTACTCCCGGGGATCGGGCAGATATTATTATAGGCGTTTTACAAGCACACAAATCGGCCAGTTATCCAAGAATGGTTGGAATTATTTTAACGGGAGGACTTATTCCAGAAGAGTCTATTCTAAAACTGATTGAAGGCTTGGATGATATTATTCCTATCATTAGTGTGGAAGAGAATACTTTTAAAGCCGCTAATAAAATAGGTAGGATTAATTGTAAAATAAGACCCGATGATACAACAAAAATTCAATTATCCCTTGAAACATTTTATAAATATGTTGATTCCGATTTACTGATTGAGAATGTAACTAATTTTACCTCAAAAGGAATTACGCCTAAAATGTTTCAATACAATTTATTAAAAAAGGCAAGAAAAGTGCGTAAACATATCGTTCTACCTGAATCGGAAGATTTACGAATTTTAGAGGCAACTGACCGATTAATTGCTGCCGATGTGGTGGATATCACCTTGTTGGGTAAAAAAGAGACTATCGAAAAGAGTTTGATTAAGTCCGGTATACTTCTACCCTTGGATAAAGTAACTATTATTGACCCGGTAAATTCGGTCTATTATGCTGATTTTGTGGAGACATTCTATGAATTGAGAAAACATAAAAATGTGAATCACGATATTGCCAAAGATTTGATGTCGGATGTCTCTTATTTTGGCACCATGATGGTTTTCAAAGGATTGGCAGACGGAATGGTTTCGGGAGCTATTCATACCACACAATATACGATTCGTCCAGCTTTACAAATTATTAAAACTAAAAAAGGAATCTCAATAGTTTCTTCGGTGTTTTTCATGTGTTTGGAAGATCGTATTTCGGTTTTTGGCGACTGTGCCATTAATCCTAATCCAACGGCCGAAGAATTAGCTCAAATTGCCATTTCCTCTGCAGAAAGCAGCCAAGCATTTGGAATTGAGCCTAAAATAGCCATGTTGTCTTACTCCTCGGGAAGTTCAGGTATTGGTGAAGATGTGGAGCGGGTTAGAAAAGCAACTGAATTAGTTAAAACTTTGCGTCCCGATTTACAAATTGAAGGACCAATTCAATACGATGCCGCTGTAGATATGACCGTCGGAAAAAGTAAAATGCCCGATTCTTTGGTTGCCGGTCAAGCAAATGTATTAATCTTCCCCGATTTAAACACGGGTAATAATACTTATAAAGCCGTTCAGAGGGAAACCGGTGCGGTTGCTATCGGACCCATGTTACAAGGTTTAAATAAGCCTGTAAACGATTTGAGTAGAGGTTGCACCGTTGAAGATGTTTACAATACGATAATTATAACCGCCATTCAGGCACAGGATATTTAAAACAGCCTATGAACATATTAGTCATTAATGCCGGAAGTTCGTCATTAAAATTTCAGCTTATTGAAATGCCTTTGGCAGCTGTTATTTCTTCGGGTTTGGTAGAGCGAATAGGGTTAGACTATACTAAGTTTCACTATATGATTCAATCAGAAGAATTTACAGAAACGGTGGAATTCGCCAATCACAAAGAAGCTTTTGAAGCATTAGCTCAAAAAATGTTGAGTAAAAGTAACTATCAAACTATTGATACCATCGTTCATCGAGTGGTTCACGGCGGAGAACAGTTTTCAAAAACCACGATTATTTCCACGGAAGTTAAGGATAAGATTCGCGAATTATGTACCTTGGCACCTTTACACAATCCGGCCAATTTGGCTTGTATTGAAATGGCTGAGGTTGTTTTTCCAAAAGCAACACAAGTTGCCGTATTTGATACGGCTTTTCATCAGACAATACCTGAAAAGGCCTATCGCTATTCGATTCCAAATGAATTTTATACCCAGCATCAAATTCGTCAATATGGTTTTCACGGAACCAGCCACAAATATGTTTCTAAAAAAGCCATTGCATTTTTAGAATTCAAACATTCTAAAATTATTACTGTTCATTTAGGAAACGGTTGCAGTATTACAGCTGTGAAAGATGGAGAAAGCATTGAACATTCTATGGGATATGGTCCTACCAACGGTTTGATTATGGGAACCCGAAGTGGTGATGTTGATCAAGCAATTATTTTTTACTTAATGGATACCTTGAATTATTCTTCGAGTCAAGTACAAGATTTATTGCAAAAAGAGAGTGGATTAAAGGGCTTGACCGATTTTTCCGATTTACGAGATATACAAAACGAGGCCCAAAAAGGGAATAAAGAGTGTTTGCTTGCCCTTCAGATGATGGCTTATCGTGTACAAAAATTTATAGGGTCTTATATTGCGGCATTGAATGGTTTAGATGCGTTGGTATTTACAGCGGGAATAGGTGAAAATAGTGATGTTATGCGTTCGTTAATTTGTCAGCAAATGGATTACTTTGGCATTCAATTGGATGAAGAAAAAAACAAGAAGCGTTCCAAAAATATCCGTTCCATTTCTTTAGAAGGTTCGAAAGTGCCAATTTTAATCATTCCAACGAATGAGGAGTTTGAAATGGCGGAGCAGGCTTATGGTCTTTTAACTTAAAAAAAATATTTTTCCGTACCCTCAGTTTGGTTATAAGTGCCTATTTATTATAAATGAAAAGCCCTCAATTTTGAGGGGCTTTTCGGTGTCAAAAATCAATTATCAAAACCCTATTTAATAATGATTTTTTTGCTAATTGTTCCATGAGTGGTTTTCACTCGAACAATATATGGGCCAGCACTTAGGTTGCTTATCGGTAGCGAAATGTTGTTTTGGGTTTGGTTTTCAACATTCCATGTAGCAAGGGTCTGACCCAGGATTGTAAAGATGCTCACTGTTTTCACAGTTACATCAGTTAAGTTATTTTTTATAGTTAGTAGATTTTGGGCATTAGTATAAGCCACCGTGATTTGTTTTCCAAGTTCAAAATCCGATGCTGATAAAGCATGATTTTGAAAAGTCAGTTCAAAACGATTGTGGATTTCACCTTGCGGTAAATTGATTGTAAAATGTTCATTTCTGATATCATGGTATAAACCAGTCACAATATCGTGAATGTAAATAGGTTGTGTTGGCTCTACATTTTCTAAACCGTCTAAAGTAAATTGAACATCACCGGCTACATAGGTTTTAATTCCTAACGGATAAACTTTACTCGTTTCAAAATGAGAAGCACCTTGAATTATTAATTTTGTTCCGTTATTTAAAAAATACATATCATATTGTTGGTTGTCAATATGAATTGCATCATAACCCGGATCAACAGATTCCGTTGCTAAATCATCCATAAAACCAATTAATAGTTGTCTATGAAAATTGTTATTGGAATTGAATCCGATACGAAATTTCATGAAAGCATTTTCTGTATAAGGGTCTTCTTCGTTGGTTACTAATCCTGAATTTGGAGCAGTAGCATTTTGATTGGCTCTGAATAAGCTATTTGAGTCAATATTACTTTCTTTGACAAAAAGGCGTTGATTGTTATCAAAAATGATATTTCCACCCGTTGCATTTCCTGTCACAAAGAAACCTTGCCCTACCGGGATGAATCTGCCAGGAATTCGTATGCTTGAACCTAATTCACTAATGTCTGCTGGAGACATAGGAGCCGTCCCCCCCACTAAGGTCCGGACAGCATATCCACCTTGGTATTCTCCTAAAGTGTGTGTATTATTTGTCTTGAAATGTTCCCAAAAGTATAAAGTTCCATTGATGGTTGCTAAATTATCTTTTATGAATTTATCTGCATCTAAAGCAGAAGGATATGGATTACCAGTTAAGTTTAGATTGTTGGCTGAAACGATATTGATAATTTGCCCATTATTTGGTTTTCCAATAAAGGTAAAATTTTGTGAGCCACTGGTGGCTCCACTTCCTTTAAGTGTATAGCCTTGACCGGCTAGCAAAAGACCGTTTTGACCTACGCTGGCCCAATTTGCATAATCAGGAGTCAGGTTTTGAAATTTGAATATCCAATAGCTGCTCAATGTTATTGGGTTACTCGTCGTAGGATTGTTCATTCCGCTAACCCATCCAATGTTTTGCGGTTGAGCTATTATACTTCCGTCTTTCATCACTTCGGCTACAGTATAACCATGGTTGATTGAAGAAGTATTTGGAGTGCTTACCGGTGATGACCAATAATTGTAATTATATTTATTTGATTGACCTTGTTGGTCTCTTTCAATGGTTCCTGAACTAGTTGGGTCCAATTCACTTTCTGTTGTTTGGATCAATTGCGATTCACCTTCTAAATCTATTTGGCCATTTAATTTTAAATAACCGCTGTTTTCGATTTTGGTATCATTCAACATGGTGATTTTTTTACCTGAATCGACAATCAAGCCAAAGTTTCCAATATTTTCATATTGAGTTATATCATTGCTCACTTGAATAATCGACCACGGATAATTTTCAGCATCTTTTCCAAAAATATCATGTTCATCATCATGAATGGCTGTAGGAAAATCACCATTTCTCTTGGTCAAAAAAGGCATTGGCGCTTCTTGAATTCCAACAATATTTATATTGAAAAGTTGAATTCCTTCAATAACATTCGGATTATTTTGCGTTTGATTTTGCACAAGATTATTTTGGATAAGATCCATTTTATAATATCGAATCAATGAATTGTAATTCAAACCGGGAATATTTTTGGGGATAACAGCACCTCTTATCATTCCATTATGATTTGTAATTTCCTGATAAACCATTTGTTGTATTTGGTAATCGGTCAAGTTTTTATTGAAAATTCTTATTTCATCCATCTTGCCTTGGAAAAAATGAATATTGTTTATAGGATTTTTTCCAATTGTAAAAGATGAATTCAAAGTTTGCCCAATTGATCCGTTAGCAGCTTGTTGATTGATTAGGTTTCCGTTCAGGTAGAATTTAACTATTGAGCCGTCATAAGAAGCCGCAATGTGATACCAGCGTGAAGTATCCAATGAAATCGTACTCGTTAAAAAAGCAGAATTGCATTTAACAATTATTTTTCTGTTGGCATCACAACTGATATTAAAGTTATTTTCACCCATTATAAAAGCGTAATTTTCAAATTGAGGTGATAAACTTATCCAGCCCATTATTGTAGTTCTTTCCAACCCTTCTAAAAAAACATTTGCATTTCCATAATCATTGCTTCCGTTGAAGTATAAAAATGCTTTTTGGTTAATGTTCAATATAGGTTCCTGATGCTGTGACAGGGAATAAACATTTCTAATTTCCTTGTCATTATTCTTTGCGTGATTTTCTATGCTCCACAATACCATGAGTAGAAGTGAAAATATAGTTTTTTTTAAAATTATCTTTTTCATTATTAATGAGGTTAAGTTGATTTTTTATTTTTGACATTTCAAAAGTAGCAATCAAATTTGAATAATCGATAAAGTGAATAAAATAATCGATGAAATACATATATAAATGATAAATATATATAAAAACTTACAAAATATAATTATTTTTTAAGTGATTTTATGTTTCAAGGATAGTAAGATATTTTTTTGGAATTTGTTAGAAAGTAGAAACTGTAAACAGGAGTAATAATTATCCTAGCTAAAAGTTAATACTATTTTACTGTGGTACAAATTGATATCAATTCCATATAAAAAAAGATATCTATAAATTGAATAGTCAATCAATTTGGTGTACGGTTTGTAAAAGTAGCAAAATAGAGGCCATAAAAAAAACGGATTAAGAACCTTAATCCGTTTACTTTAAAAGTAGTAACCTTGTAGCGAGAGGGAGATTTGAACTCCCGACCTTTGGGTTATGAATCCAACGCTCTAACCGACTGAGCTACCTCGCCAAAATCATTTGGTACATGTACCGTAACGCGGGTGCAAATATAGAAATAATCGCAAACCTTACAAACATAAAATAAGAAATTATTTTTATTTATAAATTCCCTTTTTTTTTGAATTAATATTCAATATATTGCTCAAAAATTAAGTTTATGGATACAAAAGTACGATATGAAATAGAGTTTGCGGTTAATTCTTCTCCGCAATTGCTATATCAATATATTTCTACTCCTTCCGGTTTGTCAGAATGGTTTGCTGATAATGTGAATTCCAGAGGTGAATTATTTACTTTTATTTGGGATGGTTCTAAAGAAAGAGCCCGATTAGCTTCCAAAAAATCAAATGAAAGAGTAAAATTCAGGTGGATTGATGACCAAGATAAAGACACCGACTATTTTTTTGAATTGAGAATTTCAGAAGATGAAATCACCAAAGACGTTTCTTTAGTAGTAGTAGATTTTGCTTTTGAAGATGAGTTAACAGAATCTAAACAGCTTTGGGAGAATCAAGTTTCTGATTTAAAACACGTAATCGGATCCGTTTAATTTGTGGAATAAACAGTATATTTGCCCTTTAATTTAGGGCTTTTTTTATGATTAATCTAAACGGAAAATTAGTTGAAGCGGATTCGATATTAATGCATAATCGGGCATTTTTATATGGCGATGCAGTTTTTGAAACCCTTAAACTTGTCAACGGCAAAGTTCTTTTTATGGAAGACCATTATTTCCGTTTGATGGCTTCTATGCGAATCATTCGGATGCAGATTCCAATGAATTTTACTTTAGAATATTTGGAAGAGCAAATTATACAGTTGGCTGAACGTAATTTCTTTTCAGCTTCTTGTCGGATTCGACTAACGGTTTACCGCAATGATGGGGGTTATTATTTGCCTTTATCCCGAAGTGTTTCATTTTTAATTTCGGTTAAACCCTTGGATAACAAAGTTTATGCTTTTGCAAATGAACCTTATGAAGTCGAGTTATTCAAAGATTTTTATGTTACTAAGCAGTTGCTTTCCACCATCAAATCGACTAATCGACTAATCAATACAGTTGGTAGTATTTTTGTTGAAGAAAATGGCTATCAAAACTGCCTTTTACTTAATGAAGAAAAAAATGTAGTGGAAGCTTTAAATGGAAATTTATTTATGTTTATCGGGAATCGATTAACCACTCCGCCACTATCAGAAGGATGTTTAAATGGCGTTATGCGTAAACAAATCCTTACTATTGCAAAAAAAATAGCAGAAATCGAAGTGATTGAGGAGCCTATTTCTCCTTTTGATCTTCAAAAAGCGGATGAATTATTTATTACCAATGTGATTTCAGGAATTCAACCAATCACCCAATATCGTAAAAAGGAATTTGAGTCGGTCTTAGCAAAAGTATTGCTTGAAAAACTTAATGAAGCAGTGAATTTATTTTAATTCAGCATTGGATTTTCAGGAGCATTAGACCAAATAATGTATTCGCCGCCTAATTCCATGATCTGTTCTTTCCAAAAATCAGAAGACGATTTTTTCAGTATATTATTTTTGTAACTATTTTCAATTAAAATCCATGAATTAGCACTCATCTCTGTTTCTAATTGATTGGCATCCCAACCAGTGTAGCCTAAAAAGAAACGGATGTTGTCTTTGTTGATGCTACCATTATTAATTAAGTCACGTGTTTTTTCGAAATCTCCGCCCCAAAAAACACCATTGGAAATTTCTACGCTATTCGGAATCAATTCTGGGATATTGTGGATAAAATAAAGATTATCCTGTTCTACCGGACCACCATTATAGATGGTAAAAGTAGCATCGACCTCCGGAACCAAATCATTTACGGAGTAATCAAGGGGTTTATTGAGAATGAAGCCTACAGAACCTTCGGCGTTGTGATCGGCTAATAAAATAACAGAGCGATTAAAAGATAAATCGCCTAATATGGAAGGCTCTGCAATGAGCAAATGACCTTTTTTGATTATTTCTGATATCATTTACCTACAATTTTTAGTTAAATTTAGTAAAATTATTTTCAATAATCCAATTACTTTATTAAAAATCTAAAAAAAAAGTCTTCCGAAGTGGAAGACTTTTCTTTATATCGACTTAATTAGACTAGTTTACAGTACCTTCTAATTCAGCACCTGCTTTGAATTTAACTACATTCTTAGCAGCAATTTTAATTGTTTTTCCAGTTTGAGGATTTCTTCCATCTCTAGCAGCTCTTTTAGAAACTGACCAAGATCCGAAACCTACTAAAGAAACTCTTCCACCTTTTTTCAAAGTTTTACCTACGTTTCCTAAAAATGATTCTAAAGCTAATTTAGCAGCTGCTTTAGTAATTCCTGCATCTGCAGCGATAGCATCGATTAATTCTGATTTGTTCATAATAATAGTTATTAATTGTTGGTTAAACATAAAGTTAATTGTAACAAATTTAATAGGATTTCCTTACCGCACAAGTGTTTTCGTGAGTTTTCGTTACATTTGTTAATAACTTAAGTATTTTTGTTGATAACAACGAGCAGTTCGTCGGATATTTACTTAATTTGAGTGTTTTCAACCCTTACAGGGCGATGCAGGTAGCTGAAAATTGCATACCATTGAGTAATTCTGAAGCGGTCATTTTTTTCTTTCCCGGAAATTGAATACTACAAATTTCAATAAATCCATCTATCACTGCTAATTTCATTTCTTTTTTGGTAATATGCATAGAGCCGATAGGGAAGTGGTGAGATTCAGTGTGTAGTTTTGTTTCGTGAATTTTGACATTCCATTCCTGATTATCTTGTTTTATGATGCACCAAGCGCAAGGGTATGGGCTTAGCCCTCTAATTAGGTTGTAAATTTCCTTTCCCGGTTTAGTCCAATCAATTTTGCAATTTTCCCGGTTAAGTTTATACGCTGTTTTGATTTTTGGATTATCTTTTTGGATAATTGTTGAAACGACTCTTTTTTCTATAAGTGCTAATGTTTCAATTACAGTTGTACTGCCTAATACCATTAATCGGTCATGAAGTTGACCGGCATTTTCATTTTCATCAATACGTGTTTCTTTGGCCAATATAATTGCCCCGGTATCAATTTTATCATCAATAAAAAAAGTGGTCACTCCGGTTTTTGTTTCTCCATTAATAATAGCCCAATTTATAGGTGCTGCACCGCGATAGTTTGGTAATAAAGAAGCGTGTAAATTAAAAGTACCAAATTCTGGCATTCGCCAAACTACTTCCGGTAGCATTCTAAAAGCAACCACAACCTGGCAATTGGCCTTGAGACTCTTTAATTCTGCTAAAAAGGTTTCGTCTTTAAGGTTGGTGGGCTGTAATAGGTTTAAGCCTTTTTCCATGGCATATACTTTAACCGCAGAATAGTTCATTTTTTGACCCCTTCCTGCCGGTTTATCTGCCGCAGTAATTACACCGATTACATTATAATTATTCTTTAAAATGGTATCCAAAATGCCAACAGCAAAATCAGGTGTTCCCAAGAAAACAATGCGTAATTTTTCCATTTTATACTATACTATATTTATTATTGGCTAATATTTTTATTTTTTTATCGTCTAAAAGTTCTTGTAAAGCAAAGATAAGCAGCTCTTCATTACAATGTAATGTTTTTAAAAGTTCTCTTGACGTTTGTGCTTTTTCAGAAAGTAATTCAATTATTAAAATTACGAGTGGTTTAGTGTCTGAAGATTTGTTTTTTTTAGCAATACAATAGGAACAAATTCCACACTCAGTCGTTTTTTTTTCTCCAAAATATGCTAAAATTAAACGACTCTTGCAGGTTTCTGTATTTGTGACATAATTAACTACCTGTTTGAGTTGTTCTTTCTTCAAGTTATTTTGAGCTTCCAAGTATTTTACTACTCTATTGATGGTTCTTTCGTCTTCTCTGACTTCATTAAAAGTAATTGTGGCATCGTTATTTTTGGCAATAAAGTCTACAATTCCTTTTTCTTTTAGTTTTTCTAAAATTTCTTCAATTTTGCTTTCTTCTTTATTACTTTTTTTTGCCACTAAAGATAGGTTTACGGCAGTCGGGATTTCATAGATGCCCGGATATGTTCGTAAAAACAAAAGAATAATTTCTTCCTCCTGGGGATTTAAACTCATATAACGAATTACTTCTTTGCTTTCAATAATAAATTGTAAAGTAATTTTTTCTGAAAATTCTTGGGTGAAAGTTATAATTCCCTGACGGTCTAAAAATTGTAAAGCGGCGAAAGTTTTGAGCACTGGAAATTGATAAAGTGAACAAAAATGATTTAAATTGAAGGCAAATTGCTCATCAATGCCTTCGCCGTAAGCAATTTGAAAATAATTGCATAATTTGATAAAGGAAAGTTTCAAAAAATCATTGTCCGGTAAATTAGCAATAAATTGAGCTTCAGCAATAGCCAAATCAGAGGGGGCAACAAGTAAAACAGCAAAAGATTTCTCGCCATTACGACCGGCTCTTCCGGCTTCCTGATAATAATTTTCAATATTTTCAGGGAGTTGATAATGAATGACTGTTTTAACATTCGCTTTATCAATTCCCATTCCGAATGCATTAGTGGCCACCATCACTTGCACTTTCTCCTGCATCCACCAATCCATATTTTTCGTTTTATCTCTTCTTGGTAAGCCCCCGTGATAAAAAGCAGCTTTGATTCCCAGTTGTTGTAATTGATTCGAAATTTCATAACATGATTTTCGATTGCGAACATATATAATGGAAGATTCTGGATTTTTTTTTAGGATTTGTTCTATTTTAAATAGTTTATCTTCCGTTTCAACCACTAAATAGGCAATATTTTCCCGAGCAAAAGATTTTTGAAAAATGGCAGGATTTTCAAATTTTAACTGTTCAATAATATCTGTTTTAACTCTTTCTGTTGCAGAAGCTGTTAAAGCCAAAAAAGGAATAGACGGAAAAAAAGTTTTTAAAACACTAATTTTTAAATAGGAGGGGCGAAAATCGTGACCCCATTGCGAAACACAATGAGCTTCATCAATGGCTATTAAATTTAGGGGAAGGTTTTTGATTTTTTCTAAAACCCAATCTTGTTGTAAGCGTTCGGGAGAGAGGTACAAAAACTTATAATTCCCATATAAGCAATTGTCTAAAAGGGTAATGACTTCGTCTGATGAAATTCCGCCGGTTAATGCCAATGCTTTGATGTCGCGTTTCATCAAATTGTCTACCTGGTCTTTCATTAAAGCAATAAGCGGAGAAATAACCAGACAAATGCCATCCGTCATTAAAGCCGGAATTTGAAAACAGATTGATTTTCCTCCACCGGTAGGCATTAAGCCTAGTGTATCTTTAGAGGATAATATGGATGTTATGATTTCTTTTTGGGGGGAACGAAACTCATCGTAACCCCAATATTTTTTTAAAATACTTTCTGCTTTTTGCATACTTTATTTTGAAATTGCCTCTAAGATAAAAAGAATTCTGTTCTCTAAACGACCTTGAGGAACTTCTATGAGTTCGTAGCCATAATTTTCGTAGGTTTCTTTTAGGTGATTATAGATGAGTTTTGCTTGTTCAAAGTTTTCATACCGTTCTTCGTCGGATTGATAAATTTCTTGCCAAGGTGGCAAAAGGAATACTTTTGTGTATTTATTTTGCCGACAATTTTCATCAAAAAAAGCAGGATAACTGTCGCCAATATAATGCATGTAGGCCAGAATGTCAGGTATGCCCCGGTCTAAAAACAGTATAGAATTCGTATGTTTTTCAGCTTTTTGAAACTGTTTTTTTCTTCCTTCCAGTAGTAATTCACTAAACAGTAATGGCTTTTCCAAAAATAATTGTTCAATGCCTTGTTTTCTGGCTTCCGTAATAATTTCTCTTGATATTTCAGGAAAACACATATATCCTTTCTCGATTAAACCATCGATGATTGTTGTTTTTCCTGTTCCGGGACCACCGGTTATCACAATTATTTCTTTGCTCACAACACTAAATAAAGGGGTAAATTTAGATAAATAGTTAGTTTAAATAAAAACTTTCGTTCACTTTTAAGTTTGATTAAGTCGTTTATCATAGATTTGAACTTTTAAAAGTAAATTTTGTGGTCTAAATTTTCAAATAATAGTCTCTCTTTTATTAGTTCATAAAACTCAAAATTCAATTTCAAATTTCTCTAATCTAAAATCAAAACTGTATATTTGCCTATAATAAATTAGAATATGGATAAGAAGACGGAAGAATTTTATGAACGTTTAAAAGAAGAATTGCGAACTACTTCGGATTGGCCATCAATTTACCTTTACAAATTCATTGTTCCTACCGATACTATTAAAATTTTAGCTATAGAAAATGCTTTTGATAACATGGGTGCGGTTATTAATACGCAACAATCTAAAACAGGTAAATTTACCAGTATCTCTATAAATGTTAGCATGTTAAGTCCTGAACATGTTGTAGAAAAATATATAGATGTTTCTTCTGTTGAAGGAATAATTTCGCTTTAAAAAAAATCAAATGACGCACAACGAAAAAGCACATGAAATAGTGCATGAATTAGAATACAATGCCGAAAGACCACATTTAATGATTCCGGAATACGGACGTCATTTGCAAAAATTAATCAACCAAGCAACTCTAATTGAAGATACCGAAGAACGTAATAAGGCCGCTCGCTATATTATTAAAGTAATGGGAAGTTTGAATCCGCATTTGCGAGATGTACTTGATTTTCAGCATAAACTTTGGGATCAACTTTTTATTATGTCTGATTTTAAACTGGTGGTCGATAGTCCGTATCCCATACCCACAAGAGATGTTATAAATTTAAAACCGGAACGATTAGAGTATCCTCAAAAAAATCCAAAATATCGTTTTTATGGTAACAATATCAAGTATATGATTGATGTTGCTAATAGTTGGGAAGATGGTGAATTAAAAAGTGCCTTAGTAAAAGTGATTGCAAATCATATGAAAAAATCCTATTTAAGTTGGAATAAAGACACGGTTGATGATAAGGCTATTTTCAATCATTTGTATGAACTTTCCGGAGGTAGAATAGATTTACATCAAAGCACGGAAGAATTGTTGAACACTTCTGATTTAATGCGAACCAATAAAAAGGTGTCAAATAAAAATATGCCACCTATTCAGAAAAATTTATTGATTAAGAAAAATAAAAATATCAAACCAAAACCATTTAAAAACAATAATCAAAAGTAATCACGGAATACGGATATGGGAACATTTAAGATAGAAGGCGGACACCGTCTTAAAGGGGAGATTCATCCTCAAGGAGCCAAAAATGAGGCTTTACAAATTTTATGTACAGTATTGCTTACTTCGGAGAAAGTTACCATAAACAATATTCCTGATATTATTGATGTGAACAAGCTGATCACGCTGTTGGGTAATTTAGGTGTGAAAATGAAAAAAAATGGCCCGGGCTCTATCACTTTTCAAGCAGACGACGTCAATGTTAGCTATCTTGAAACCGAAGCTTTTAAAAAAGAAGGTGGTTCGTTACGTGGTTCCATTATGATTGTTGGACCTCTTTTAGCTCGATTCGGAAAAGGATATATTCCAAAACCGGGAGGCGATAAAATTGGTCGTAGAAGATTAGATACCCACTTTGAAGGATTTATCAATTTAGGAGCCAAATTCAGATACAACCGCGAAGACCATTTTTATGGTGTTGAAAGCGAAGGGCGATTAAAAGGAGCTTATATGCTTTTGGATGAAGCTTCCGTTACAGGAACTGCCAACATTGTGATGGCAGCCGTTTTAGCAGAAGGAACAACAACAATTTATAATGCGGCTTGTGAACCCTATTTGCAACAATTGTGTAAAATGCTCAATTCGATGGGAGCAAACATTACCGGAGTAGGTTCTAATTTATTAACCATTGAAGGTGTTGAAAAATTAGGTGGTTGTACCCATCGGATTTTACCGGATATGATTGAAATTGGTAGCTGGATTGGTTTAGCTGCTATGACTCGAAGTGAAATCACCATAAAAGATGTAAGCTGGGATAATTTGGGAGTGATTCCAACCGTTTTCAGAAAACTTGGCATTACACTTGAAAGAAGAGGAGATGATATTTACATTCCTGAACATAAAAATGGGTACGAAATTAAAAAGGACATTGATGGTTCCATTTTAAATGTATCCGATGCCCCTTGGCCGGGATTTACTCCTGATTTATTAAGTATTATTTTAGTCGTTGCCACGCAAGCGAATGGTGATGTTTTGATTCATCAAAAGATGTTTGAAAGCCGTTTGTTCTTCGTTGATAAATTAATTGATATGGGAGCCAAAATTATTTTATGTGACCCACATCGAGCCGTGGTTATCGGACACAATTTCCAATCACAATTAAAAGCAACTGTCATGTCGTCTCCTGATATTCGTGCCGGTATTTCGTTATTGATTGCAGCACTTTCGGCAAAAGGAACCAGTACTATTCAAAATATAGAGCAAATTGATCGAGGTTACGAACGAATTGACGAACGATTACGAGCGATTGGTGCGAATATTGTTCGAATGTAATTCAAAGAATTTTTTATAATAAAACCCGACTGTTGGTCGGGTTTTGTGTTTGTAACTTCAACTATTGCACGCAGTTATTTTTTGAAAAATTTAATTTAGCTATGTGATTTATTTTTCTCTCGCAAAGTCGCAAAATTTTGACTGCTGTATTCGCGGCTTTGCAACTCTGCGAGAAAAGAATTAGAAAAAGCACTATAGGAAAAATAGTTAATTAATTATATTCAAAAATTTCAATCCAAAAATCACACCATCACCCATGTAAGCACTTCCTTGGTATGATCTTACATAATCCACACGTAACATTCTGAATTTTCCAAAACCTAAATTATCTAAACCAACTGTAAATTCCTGATATGGTTTTACATCCGGTGTGGCTAAATGATGATAGCCTAATATCATGGTTGATTTCAGCTTGTTTAACAATGGAATTTTGTTCATGATAAATCCTTCAAAATTGTGTTCAACATGTGTTTCCATGTAGCTGTCATTAGTGCTAAAACCATAATACGGCATCAAATTAAATACGTTCAAATAACGGTCTGAGGTGCCTACATAGGTTTGGTTTCCGTTAAAATGTTTGTAGTCAACAAATGATATATCGTCTGCATTAAAAAATTGTCCGCCTTTCAAATTGATGGCAAAGCTACCTTTGTTTCCTAACGTTTTTTCATAAAACACGCGTCCGGCAACAAAATCATAGTTATAAATGGCTTCATTTCCCGCAAATCCTTTTTCGTAACCTACAAACAAAGACGGATATTTATCGCTGCTCATATTAAATTTTCCATCGGGTCTACTCATATATTTTTGACCAAAATTAATTCGAGCATTGATGTTGGCTTTCATTAAATTGTGTTTTACAATTCCGCCACTCGAATAATCGTTCGGATCTAAAGGATTATTGGAAGTATAAATTTTATTGTCATTTGGAAAAAAAACTTGATTGGTAGTGTTGAATAAGGGTTTTCGTTCACTGTATTCAAGTGAAACATACATGAATAGTCCATTGGTCACTTCCTGCTGATAACTTGCTTTTGCAAAATTCTTTTCATATAACTTCATGAAATTTTCTTCAAAAAAGAGTGTTGCAACAGTGTTTATTAAGAGACTAATCGGTTCACTGGTATTAAATTGTTCGGCTTTGCTACCACCGGTAATTGACAGGTTACTATTGGTTTTCGTGCTTAACCGAGTGTTGAAAAAGCCGGTAGTTCTGAATTTTTCTTCCGAAAAACCATAATTAAAATCAGCTCCATAGGTTAAATATTTTCTGGTTTCTTCATTTCGTTTAATATATGAGATTCCTGTAGAAACATGCCAACCCTGAACGGTATTAAAGTGAATTAACTTAATGATACCTTCATAATTAAAATTCCAGTTTTCAAATGAATTTCTATAGCTGTAACCAGTTAAGATTTTTAAAATTTTAAATTTGTTATTTTTTGCATCAATGGAATCTAAATAGGGTTTTGATTTCCGCAAGGTTTGAATACTGTCTTTTCGTAAGTAGTCATTATTTTCTTCATCTGTCAGCGGAACAGGCCTCATCATATTCCAATAAGTGGAATCCTTTTTATTAGCATTGTCTTCAAAACTCAAGATTTCTTTGGTGAACGTTTTCTTTTCAAATTGGTCTTTGAAGTCGTAATTACTGTAAACGTATGTAAATTTCCCATTGAATTTAATGCCAAAAGCACCCGCTTCAAATTCTAGGCTTTGGGAATTTTTTGCCCAAAGTTGATTGGTTTTATTGTAACTGAAGTTTTGTTTTAAATTCATGACATCTAAAAACTCTTCTTTCATTCGATACCCTTTGATATCCACATCAACACCATAAATTGCCCAACTATCTTCTACAATATATATAAAACCTTCAAAAACAGGGTCTACATCTCTTTTGGGAGTCACTTTAATTTTATTAATTAAATTATTATTATCATCATAAAAAGTTCCTTCCAAAGTGTATTTATAATAACTAAAAGCATTGTCGGCGATTGGCGAAATCAAATTAGTGCCTAGTTCAATGGTATTATCATAAAAATCATAAGATGTTGCTTGAGCCGTGTTGTAACTGAAACCATTGTTTTGACCGCTAATTTTAGACGCGATGATTCGTTCTTTTAATTGATCCGGCTTTTCAAAAGTAATTTTAGAAACTGTTTCCGATAAATATAAAATTCCACTTCCGGTTGAATCTAAAGCTCCATCAAAATCGCCAATTTCCTGACCTAAGATTTTCTTGGGAGCATTTTTCAATCTAAATATGCCTCGAGAATAGAAATCTGCCGTAAATCGGGCTGTTTTATCGGAGTTCTTTTTTCTGTTAGCAATTGCAGTTCGGATGATTGCATTTGCCGGATTGTCTTTTGAACTCAGGACGACTTCATTTAATTTATAATTTTCCTCTTTTAAAGTAACATTAAAAGTATAAGGCAATTTTTCAATAGCTAAAGTGTGTTTTTGAGTTTTATACCCTAAATATTGGAAAATAATTGTCACTTGTTCTTTGTTTTGAACGTTGAGTTCATATTGTCCTTTTTCATTTGAGGTAGTTCCAACATAGGTGTTCTCGACATAAATGTTTACAAAAGGTAGTGGTTTGTTGGCTTCATCGGTTATCGTTCCTTTTATCTGCGAAAAAGTAACAGAAGTAACAAATAAAAAAAGTAATGTAAAGATGTTTTTCATAAAAGGAGGTTTTATAAAGAGACAATTTTATCAATGAAAAGGTTGTATGGATTTTATCTTAAAAACGATTGGAGAGCTAAAACGTAACTCTGCAAGCCAAAACCAATGATAATCCCCTTAGCATTTGGAGAAATAAATGATTGGTGTCGGAATGCTTCTCTTGCAAAGGTGTTCGATATATGCACTTCAATAACGGGTGTGGCAATAGCTTTTACCGCATCGCCAATACCTATTGAAGTGTGCGTGTAAGCCGCGGCATTTAAAATGATTCCGTCGTATGAAAATCCGACCTCCTGAATTTTATCAATCAATTCTCCTTCAATATTACTTTGAAAATAGGATAGCTCCATTTGTGGAAAATCATTTTTTAATTGATTAAAAAAAGAATCAAATGTTTCTGAACCATATACTTCAGGCTCTCTTTTTCCGAGTAAATTCAAATTGGGACCATTGATGATGATAATTTTCATACTATAACAATTTAGGTAAAAATATCAAAAATTGATAGCTAAAAACTAAAGATTAAAAAGATTAGTTTAAAATTAACATTTTACTACAACTTAATCTACTATTTTTAAAATTCTAATTAACAATCATTGTATGAACAAAAGAATACTGTTTTTATTGTTGTTTTCATTTGCACTAACCTATGGCCAAAGTGATTACCTCAATTATGAAAGTCTTTCTAAAAAACTGAAGGAATTTGAATCAAAAAGTAAATTCTGTAAGGTTAAATCCATTGGAAAAAGTAGTGGCGGCAAGGATTTGTGGCTGGTGACACTTTCGGAATCTACAAAACCAAAACCAGCGTTACTAATTACTGCCGGAATTGATGGCAAACATCAGGTGGGAACACAAATGGCCGTTCAGTTAATTGACCAACTGCTTAAAAGTGAAAATCTATCAAAATTACTTTCTGAGAAAACACTTTATTTTGTTCCTTCCGTAAATCCGGATGCAATGGATGCTTTTTTTGGAAAATTAAAAATGGAAAAAAGCGGCAATGCCACAAAAACTGATGACGACCGCGATGGCCAAATTGGGGAAGATCCGTTTGAAGACATGAATAATGACGGATTAATTACGCAAATTCGTATTGAGGATGTTTCCGGAACGTATATTGAAAGTCCGGATGATCCTCGATTGTTGGTTAAAGCAGATCCAACTAAAAATCAAATAGGAAAGTATCTTGTTTTATCCGAAGGATTTGACAACGATAAGGATGGAAATTTCAATGAAGATTTCTCCGAAGGCGTGAATATCGATAAAAATTTCACGTTTGATCACCCTGTTTTTGAAAAAGGCTCTGGTGTTTATGTCGCTTCAGAACCTGAAACCCGTGCACTTTTAGATTTTTTATATCTGAATCAGAATATTTATGCTGTTTTTACTTTTGGAATGCATAACAACCTTTCGGAAGCTCCTAAGTATGATTCGAAAATGGCGAGTAGCAGAATCATTAAAAGTTGGTTAGAAAAAGATGTAAAAACTGGCGAGTTGGTTTCCTCTTTATACACTGAAAAAGCCAAAATAAAGGATGCTCCAAAGTCACCAATGACCAAAGGAAATTTTGCTCAGACAGCTTATTATCATGCCGGAAGACTCAGTTTTTCAACGCCGGGTTGGTGGATTCCGAAAGAGGAGGTAAAAAAAGATTCCTCCCAAGTAAAGTTCGAAAAACCCAAAAAGGACTCTGTTGAACCAAATCAGGAATTAGCCTATTTAAATTGGGCAACCAAAGAAAATCTGACCAATGTGTTTGTAAATTGGACTCCTGTGAAACATCCCGACTTTCCTAATCAAAAAGCTGAAGTGGGCGGTTTTGTGCCTTATGCTTTAAACAATCCACCAGCTAAATATTTAGAGGAAAGCACTACGAAACATAAACTTTTTTTGGAAGAATTTTTAGCAGCCATGCCTAAAATTGAAACTACTACACCGGTTGTGGAAAAAGTTCAAAACGATTTATATCGTGTGACAGTAAAGGTGGTCAACAAAGGCTTATTGCCAACGTACACGGAAATTGGCGATAAAATTCGTTTTGTATCGCGTATGAAAACGGAAGTGGTTCTAACTAAAAATCAGTCCATTGTATCCGGAAGAAAATACTTTTTAAGAAACGCCATGCAAGCCGGAGAATCTGAAGAATATTCATGGCTAATTTCCGGTTCGGGAAAAGTGACTATTCAAACAGGGTGTGCTACAACCGGAGTAAAAGAACTAATCGTTGAATTGAAATAAGTAAAAAGATGAAAAAATACATACTCTATAGTTTATTAAGTTTTTCTTTTTGGAGTGTTTCAGCTCAGAAAAACGATAGTGCTTCACAAGATTTAAATGGGATGCGAGCGATAGGTTCGCCTGCCAATCCGAAGGTTCCCATGTCGTGGGACCGTTACCACGATTATGCTCAAATTACCCAATTCTGTAAAGATTTAGTAAAGTCCTATCCTAACTTAGTTAAAATGGAATCCATCGGGAAGTCCTATGAAAATAGAGATATTTGGGTATTAACGATTTCTGATTTTAAAACAGGGAAAATTGAACACAAACCCGGTTTTTACATCGACGGCGGTATTCATGCCAACGAACTTCAAGG